>ERZ791802.6-NODE-6-length-326860-cov-8.074222_pt1 | contig 326860 bp, 269 predicted proteins | sample MGYA00510308_ERZ791802 | MGnify/ENA primary metagenome ERZ791802 (study PRJEB30046, sample SAMN00792028) | human gut metagenome | study: EMG produced TPA metagenomics assembly of the A metagenome-wide association study of gut microbiota in type 2...
ACAAATAAAAAAAGCTTGACTATATGGTTGGTATATAGTCTAATATAAGAATATAGTCTAGTAAGAATTTATTAAGAGGTGATTGAAATGACTTGTAAAGAACATCCTAAATACGAATTGCCGAATACTCCGCATGCCAAACATCGTTATGAAAGCGCTATGAAGCATGTAGAGGCTGCTAAAGCTGCTGGCAAATCTTCTGAAGAAATTCATGCTATTTTCAAAAAAGTAATGGAATTTGACATCAAAGATGTTGAAAAATTACCTGCTGATGGACCGCATGCCAAATATAGGAGTGCCGTTATCCATGCTCAAAAAGCAATTGCTGCTGGTAAAAGTAGCGAAGAAGCACATGAATTATACAGAAAAATCATGGCTGGTGAAGCAACCGGCGGTTGTGGGCATCATTAAAATTTCATAATCTGGTTGTTAGAAGTGCGTTAAGCCGCGATCCCGTCGCTGGGTATTTATTTAATCCCTGGAAACAGCCGTTTTCGATCTCTGGATAACCTACGAGCGATAGGATTGAGATTAATGACCGATATGATCGGAATAAAAAACATTAGTGTCTTCCTGCCTGGGCAGGAGGACACTTTTTTTACGGGAGTTGTTAGAATGAAATTATATACAGTGTCTACAGGCGATACAGCTTATCGTTATGAAAAAAGTATTGTAGTGTTTTTTAAGGGTGCGCGTAAAGTACTTAGCACTTCGGTTTTTAATGGCGGTTATCATGAAAATTATAAAGCTGTATTCAACCATGATGGTAAGGTTGGTTCAGGGATGCCGTGTGAGATGTTAGCTGATACTTATACCGAACATATGCGGATATTAGCTAAGCGTATAGGCTTAGAGCCAGAGCTTGTAACTGGAATGGGAACTGCTGCTGATATGGAAAATGTGGCTATAGAATCCTTGACTTATAAAGAACTGACTGTTACTGCTATAGTAACAGGCGGGATTGAAACAAATGGAGGACGTGTCGGTGATCCTGCCGATTATTATAAACCTGCGGAAAAACCAGATAAATTGGGTACTATTAACATTATTTTGATACTAGACGCAGATATGCCTCCTGGAACGCTGACCAGAGCATTGGTTACATGTACTGAAGCAAAGACGGCTGCAATTCAGGAACTGCTGGCTGGCAGTAACTATTCTACAGGACTTGCTACAGGATCAGGGACGGACCAGACAATAATTGTTGCTAATTCAGATTCTGAGCTGTATTTTGAAGGAGCCGGAAAACATTCTAAAATGGGTGAGCTTATTGGAAAAACAGTTACTAAAGCAGTTAAAGCGGCATTATCAAAACAGTCTGGGCTCAATCCTAAAACACAGCACAATGTATTTAGACGCCTAAAACGTTTTCAAGTAACAACGCAAAGTATCTGGCTTTTATTCCAGCAGCAGTTAGCTGTCTTAAAGCCTGATTTCTTAGAAGCAGCAGAAAAGCTTGCACAAGAACCTGTAATGTTGACATATACTTCTTTATATATACATTTGTTGGACCAGTTTTTATGGGGATTACTTGATAAAGATGAGGTCATGAATGCAGCAGAAAAGCTATTGAGTGACATCGCTGGGGAATATGATACAGAAAGTATCGCTCTGAATGAGGTTTCGGTAGAAGCTATGATGAAAGCCTGGAGTGAGTTGTTTGTGAATATTATTGCAGATAATATTAAAAGGAACTAAAGATAATGAGAAAGATGGCTTCGAAAACTTTTTTTGCAGTGATGCTGCTTATAGTAGTTTTTTTTATTTCTAGCTGTGGAAGCTCTACTGATGGCAATGTAAAAAATGCCGCTTATGAAATAATTGATGATCAGGGGGCCATAATTCAATTAGAGCATAAACCGGAAAGAATACTGACGTTGGCAATGGGAACAGACAGTATTGTGTTAGGGATACTCCCTGAAGAAAAATTGATTGCAATTAATTCTTTGGCTGATGATCCTGTAAGCTCCAATATCGTAGATAAGGCTAATAGAATTACTAGAAAAATAAAAAATCCTTCTGCTGAAGAAATTTTATCTTTAAAGCCGGATGTTGTATTTATTTATAATTGGGGCAAAGCCGAAATGGTTGATAATTTACGGGAACTGGGAATTAAGGTAGTTGTTGTAAAAGGACCTAAAAGTATTGCTGATGTTAAGGAGAATGTGAAATTGATAGCAAAAACTTTAGGCGAGGAAGATAAAGGTAATCTTATGATTGCAAAAATGGATGATAAATTAGCAGAAATCAAAGAAAAGTTGGATAGTATTAAGCCTGAAGAAAGGAAGAAGCTCGTTTTGATATCATTGATGACATCTTATGGCGGTAAGGGGTGTACTTTTGATGATATTTGTCAGTATGCAGGTGTTATAAATGGCGTTTCTGATGCCGGATTGCATAATGGACAGCTTTTAACAAAAGAGATGTTGGTTGCTATTAACCCTGATCTTCTGATTATGCCAGTCTACAATGATCACAATACTTTTGATATTGAAAAATATAACAAAGAATTTTTAGATGATCCTGCATTGCAGACATTAAATGCAGTAAAAGAAAAGCGGTTTTTCTATCCGCGGGAGGGTTATATTTATAATTCTTCGCAGGATATAGTATTTGGTGTACAGGAAGTAGCTCGTGCTGCGTATGGTGAACTTTTTTCACAGCCGGAAAATTGTCATATTTCAGTAGCTGAAATTAATTGAGAGAAGGAAATAAAGTGAAACAGCTTATAAATTATTGCCCTGTACATGGCTATGAACAGGAGGTAAATGCTTATGCAGATGGAATGAAGGGCTATCTAAAAAACAACAAGCTTGATGGGATTGAACTTTATGTATATCAGCAAAAACCGTATACCTCTGATTATAGAGAAGAAAGTATCGGTGTACATTTAAAATATTGGCCTTATTGGTTAGATTTTTGGTATGGTAATCAAAAGCATTTAAATGAAAATTATTCTGATAAAAAGCAGCTGCAAGAGTATTATTTAGGTGCAGTAAATCAAGAAGAATGGCTTCAGATAATAAGGAATAATATAAAAGCTGCTTTGGCAGTAAATCCAGAATATTTGGTCTGGCATGTCAGCAATTGTAATTTAAAAGAAATTTTTACTTTTGATTTTTTCTATAACGATGCGCAGGTTATAGATGCGTCAATAGAAGTTTTTAATGCAGTTAGCGAATGTATTCCAGATAATGTCATTGTTTTATTTGAAAATTTATGGTGGCCTGGATTAAGGCTTATTGAACCAGGAATAGTTGATCGATTTTTTTGCGGATTAAAAAAACAAAATGTTGGTATCATGCTGGATACAGGACATTTGATGAATACTAATATTTCGTTGAGTAATGAACTGGAGGCTGTAAGCTTTATTTGCCAAACTGTTGAAAATTTGGGTATGTATAAAAACTATATTCATGGTATGCATTTAAGTTGTTCTTTGTCAGGAAGTTATCAAAAGCAGAGCTGTAAAGCAGTGCCAGAGGGTTGCTCTATGACTGAAATTATGCATCATGTTACAAGTATTGACCAGCATCTTATTTTTAAGGAAAGCGGTTTAAAAAGTTTGATCGAATGTATAGAACCGAGCTATTTAGTTCATGAACTGTTTTATGATAATCTTGCCGAATTATCTGTTTTAGTACAGACACAGCAGAAATTACTGTTAAAATAGAAATTAAAATGGGAGCTAATGATGAAAAAAATTCTATTTGTCACTAATATGGAACAAACAGCAGCATTATTGCAGGATGCTTTAGAAAAAGTACAGAAGCAGTATCCGGAAACAGTTAGTGGTCAGGTTTGCTATCTGCAAAGTGATGTCTCTTGGGAGAATGTATGGGAAAAAACTTTTACTGAGCATGAAGTAATAATTTTTCCGTGGATGGGTACTGGGTTAAATACGAAATTTTTATCAGAATCATCAGCTTTTTTACAACAACGGCAGATAAAACATCTTTATTTGATGAGTGGTAATCCGGAAGATGTATTGCATGCTGCTTTTACAGACCATGAAATACAAGTCATTAAGCAATATTATGTTTATGGCGGGTTGCAGAATTGGTGTAATCTATGGCTTTGGCTCAGTCAGGATCAGGAAAACGAAAAGAATTTGGCTGAACCGCCGATCAATTTACCCTGGGATGGTATTTATCATCCTGCTGCGGATAAAATTTATACCGATTTTAAAGAATACAAAAAAGATTTTTTCCAAGAAGGACAACCAACAATAGCTGTTGTTTTTTATAGAAATGACTGGTTATGGAATAATACGGTTTTTGCCGATACCATTATAAAAGAAATTGAAACCCAGCATTGTAATCCTTTATGCTTTTTTTCTACAAGCGCTCCTGATAGTGACAGTGGCTGTGAAGGTTTTAGAGGCGCTATGTACAGATATTTGATTCAGGATGATAAAGCTGTTGCTGATGTTTTTATCAATACGATCAAGTTTTCTCTGTTTACTATCAGAGCTTGTGCGCTTGATGATTTAGAGAAAATGAATGTATCGGTATTACAGGCCTATACATTATATCGTACATATCAGGAGTGGTATGAGAATTTTGATGGCATGAGCGCAATGGAGATATCTTATAGTGTCAGCTTGCCTGAATTTGACGGGATTATTCATGGTACCCCTGTGACTACTAACGAAAGAGATGAGAATGGCAGTCAGCTTACGCAAGTTATACCGGAACGCATTAATATGCTCATCAGAAAAGCTAAAAAGCTGGCTGTTTTAAAACGCAAGAGCAATTATGAGAAAAAAATTGCTATTGTTTTTCATAATAATCCTCCAACTAATTCTAATATTGGCAGTGCTTGCGCGATTGATTCTATCGAAAGTATAAGATTGTTTTTACAGGATCTGAAAAATCAGGGGTATAAAGTTGACCGTTTGCCGGCTGACAGGCAGGAATTTATCAATGAGCTTATTGAACATGCAACTAATGATCGTAGTTTTATGAATGATAAGCTGATAAAAAATTCCGATGGTAAAATGACTTTTGAAGAATATCAGGATTTTTATCAAATCTTGCCGGAAAAAGTTCAGAAAAAATTAGAAATTGACTGGGGAAAGGCGCCAGGTGAGGTTTTTAAATATGATGACTTCCTGTTGATACCTGGAACTTTAAACGGTAATATTTTTATTACTATGCAGCCACCTCGTGGCTTTGGAGAGGATCCTGACAAGATTTATCATTCACCGGATTGTGCCCCGACACATCATTATCTTGCGTTTTATAATTGGTTGCGTGATATTTGGGGTGCTGATGCCATGGTTCATGTGGGTACGCATGGATCATTAGAATGGCTTCCAGGCAAAGCTGCTGCTTTATGTAACGAATGTTATCCAGACATTTGTACTGGTGATCTGCCTAATATTTATCCGTATTGGATAGTTGACATTGGCGAGGGGATACAGGCCAAAAGGCGCAGCGCTGCCTGTTTAATCAGTTACTTGTCTGCCCCCTTAAGTCTTGCTGGTGTTTATGGAGAACTTGCAGAGCTTGAAAAAGCTTTGGAAGAATATGGACATTTTAAACAGGATAAAGATGCAGATCTTACAGAAGTGATACGGCAAATAAGAGAAAAAGCTGCTGATGCAGACTTGAATGATGAAGTGCAAGAGATAGAGTTTGACGATTTTGATGGATATGTCGGCAGATTGCACACATATCTCACTGACTTAAAAAATATGCAGATGACTACAGGCCTGCATATTTTAGGAAATCCTCCCGCTGGGGAGAAGTTGATTGAATATCTTTTTGCGCTGACTAAATTGGAAAATGGCAGTATACCTTCATTACCGAAAGTCTTAGCGTCTGCTTATGGATATGATTATTATGAACTGATGGATAACAGCAGTAAACTGCTTCCGGATGGTTCAAAAAGTTATGGAGTATTGCTTGATAAAGTAAATGATGAATGCTTAACGTTGATCAGAGCTTTGGCTGAAGATGATTTCGTTTTGCAGGAAAAGCAAATTACTGATTTGGATTTTGTTAAAAATCTTTCTGATCAGTACCGGCAAGATCTGCTTTTGGTAGCAGGATATATTTGTGATAGATTATATCCAAATTTACAGCTTACAACATTAGAACGCAGTAATTTTAGACGTGCGCTCGCTGCAGAATACATAGAACCAAGCGCGGCTGGAGCGCCAACCAGCGGCGGAGGTGATATTTTGCCGACAGGAAGAAATTTTTATGGCATAGATCCGCAGCTTTTACCAACTCCGGTGGCATGGAAAATTGGCTCGCAAATGGCTGAGGATGTTATCAATAAATTTATAAGTGAGGAAGGGCGCTATCCTGAAAGTGTGGGTATTTTGTTATGGGCAACTTACAATATGCGGTCTCATGGGCAGTGTATGGCTGAGTTTATGGCTTTGATGGGTGTAAGACCTGTTTGGCAAAAAGGCAGCCTAAAAGTTATTGACATAGAAGTTATACCACTGCAGGAATTGCAGCGTCCACGTGTCGATATCACAGGAAGAATAAGCAGCCTGTTTAGAGATACTTTGCCGGGAGCAGTTTGCTGGCTGGACAAAGCTGTAAAAATGGTTGCTGAATTGGATGAAAGTTTTGAAGATAATTTTGTGCGTAAGCATGTTATTGAAGAATCACAACGTCTTGAAAGTGAAGGCGTAGATGCTGCAAGTGCGTGGAAACAAGCTTCGTATAGACTTTTTGGCGATCCTCCCGGGGCACATGGTGCGGGAGTCAGTGCTCTTTTAGCAGCACGGAATTGGGAAAATATTGATGATATTGCTCAAGTATATGTGCGTTGGGGCGGCCATGTTTACGGTGAAGGAGAAAAAGGTGCTTATCGCCCTGATCTTTTTACTCAAAGAATGTCCAAACTGGAAATAACATTGAGTAATATTGATAACAGAGAGTCGAATTTACTTAATTCTGATGATTATAATTCATATCGTGGCGGGATGATTGCTGCCGTAAGAAGTATCAAAGGTGAAATGCCCAAGAATTATTGCAGTGACAGCTCTGACAGGCAGCATGTCGTTATTCGCACATTGGACGAGGAAGTAAAACGGTTGTTTAGAGGCGAAGCAATAAATCCTAAATATATTAATGGCATGAAAGAGTTTGGTTATAAAGGCGCAGGAGATTTGGCAACATATGTAGACCATTGTTTTCAATGGGATGCAACCAGTGATGTGATGGAAGACTGGATGTATGAAAAATTTGCCGAAAAATACGCTCTGGATAAAGATATGCAGGATTGGTTTAATCAAGTTAATCCCTGGGCACTGCAGCGTATTGCTGCAGTTTTGCTGGAAGCAGAGCAAAGAAATTTATGGGACGCTAAGCCGGAAACAAAAGCTGAACTGCAAAAATTGTATTTATCTATGGAAGGTGAATTAGAAGAACGCAGTGATAAGATTTCTGAATGATAAATTTTAAAAGTTGGTGAATAAATGATGAAGCGTGATAAGTTTTTTTACGGGCAGGCGAGTCTGTTTTACTGTATTCTCTTTATCATTGCTATTTTTATATCGTTTTGCAGTAACGCACAGGCAGAAGAAAATTATATTTGGCTGCAGCAAAGCGATATAAAATATTCTGAGGATGGATCGGCTTTTTGTGAAGTCGTTTTAAAGAAGGGAACTGCTGATCTTCAGGTTATGAAGCACGATATTTTATCGGCGCAGTGTTTATATCGATTCCGCCGCAGTCATAAAGGCGAGAAAATAGAAGCACTGCAAGCAGAAAATATTGGTACGAAAACGGTATTTAAAGTAGCTGCGCCAGTTAGTACATCCTGTAATGTTTTAGTAAAACTTTATTATCAGGGTCATTATTATACAGCACAAAGCAATTTTTCTCTGTATGGCGATGGCTGGGATAAAACAGCTTTTACTGAATATAAACCTTCTGACTTGACATTGATAACTCCACGGTTTGAAATGGATTATAATTACTATCCGCAAACTGGGCAAAAACTGTTTTTTAAGTATATCAATGATGGTGTACTAAAGAAGTCTGAAACTGAAAAAGAAGTGCGGCTTTTACTTGACGGAGAAGAACAGACAGAAAAACTGCGATTGAATGCTGACGGAGCTTTTACTTATACAGCTGCTAAAGCTGAACCGCTTACAGTAACGACTGATAACAGGTCAAAAAGTATTATATTCATTATTAAAGATGAAGAAAATGGTAATAAAATAACCAGCACGTTAAATATAAATGTTTATGACTCGCGTTATGGATACCTGGACATAAGACAGGGTATAGTATTATTTTTTGTTATAAGCGTTATCAGCGCTGTTGGTATTTTTGCTTATCTAAGGAGGCCTTTTAAGAATGCTTATAAATAAGATCCGTTTATTAGTGCAGGCCTTTAGTTTTTTGATTTTAACTTATGGCGGGCGTATAGGCATCAATCTTGGATATGCTTTGCCTTGCTTTGCCTGTCCTTATGTTGCAGGCTGTGGTGGTTATTGTTTTCTGATGTTTTTACAAAGAGTTGGAATCTTCGGTATTGCAGCTTATGACAGAATCTTTACCTATATTGGACTGCAAAATTTATTATGGTTTTTAATTTTTGCAGTTTCAGCTATTATTCTTTCAAAATTTTGGTGCGGCTGGATATGTCCTTTTGGCAGTTTGCTGGATGCTTTAAGTGGGTTGCGGAAAAAAATGGGAATAAGGGAAATCGAATTTTCGTGGACTGTGCGGACAATGATAAAACCGATAAAATATATTTTTTTAGCAGTGATTTTAGTAGTTCCGCTTTTGATTGCTTTTTTAGGGTTATCAAGCGATTTTTATATTTTATTTTGTAAAATTTGCCCTGCCAGACCAATTATGCCGATTTTTGCAGGTGATATAAGAAGATTTGGCCTTGAGTACAGTAATTGGTCAACGCTGATCATTTCTATAGTGAGTGTATCATTTGCAGCAATAACAATTGTAGGTAGTTTTTTTAAAGATAGATTTTTTTGTATGGTCTGCCCAATGCTGCCTTTGATTCACCTGTTTAATAAATTAAGCCCTGTACGTTTTGTGAAATGGGCTGATGGATGCAGCGGCTGTGGAAACTGTCAAAGAGTATGCCCAATGGATATACGTGAAGTTCACTTGGAAAAAAAGAACGGTATGGTGATGACAGAAGACTGCATTTTGTGTACTCAGTGTATGCAGGCCTGTCCTGAAAATAATGTTTTGAAGCTGCAGTTTTTTAATAAAAATATTTTTATTTCGTCCAGAGATTATTTCATTAAAAAATTTAAGAAGGCAGTTGGTAGAAAAAATGAATGATAAATTAAATTTTATTGATGAACGCCAGAAAAGACGCTATGAGAAAGTACTGCAAAAAACTGAAGAAGAGTATTTACAGGAAATCGCAATACTTAAAAGCCGCGAAGATTTTTTAGAAGAATATGAATATTTTTTACAATTGCTTGCTAGCCCATTTTCAGCTCGAAAACTTCAGATGCGAGTGGAAAAACCATTGGCAGGTCTATTTTGTATTCAGGCTCCTTTCGAAATTTTTGATGCGTTTGATTTGCATCCTGTAAAATTATGCGGAGGCTCACATACCGTTCAGCGTCTGGCGGCTTCTTATCTACCGGTACTAATGTGTCCGATGCTTAAATCATTTATGGGAAACTTTGATTTACAACAGGAAAGTTTTGCGGATTACAGAGCTGTTATTTTACCTACTACCTGCGACTGGGTTGTTAAACTGCCAGAAATAATGCAGCAAGATACAGAGAATGTACATTACCTGGAATTGCCGCATTTGAAAGAGACCGAAAAAAGTCAAAGTAGATGGCTTGAAGAAATATTTTGTTTGAAAGAGCTTTTAGAAAAAATAACAGGTAAAAAACTTAAACCAAAGCAATTACAGGAATCCATTAATAAAGTTATGAATATCTGGATAATAATGGATGAATTAACTAAATTGAAGCGCAGCGGTCAATTATCGGGAGTTTGGTATACTGCAATTACAAATACCTTTATGCTTGATAATTTGGAAGTATGGTCAGGTCAGGTAAATAGAACCATAGAAAAATTACATCGGCAGCAAAAACAGGAAAACAGCAGCAGGATCTTTGTTGCCGGTTCACCGATTATATTTCCTAACTTAAAGCTTCTGCAGCTTATTGAGCAGGCTGGTATGAGCATTACAGCCGATGATATTTGTTCCTCTGAAAGAATTATGCCAGGGGGAATAATTTACAATGATACTTCCGAATATGGAATGTTAAGAGCCATTGCAGAAAGATATCATAAAGCCTGTGTATGTCCTACCTTTGCTGATAATTCAAGGCGTGTGAACAATATAATTTCCAAAGCAAAGGAATATAATATTAAAGGAGTAATTTTTAATTTGTTAAAAGGGTGTCATCCATATGATATTGAAGCAATCACTATAGAACGAAAATTAAAAGAGCACGGGTTGAAGTTTATAAAAATAGAAACTGACTATGGAAAAGAAGACAGCCAGAATATTTTAACAAGGCTGGAAGCATTTAAACAAACATTGTAAGAGGGAGGGCTGTAAATGCAATACTCAGTTGGTGTAGACTTGGGAAGTACCGCAATAAAAGTAGTATTTGTTCAGAATAATACATTGATTTGGCATAAAGCGATACCAACAGCTCCGGGACAGGAAGCTTTGGCAAATAAAGTGATCGAAGAAGGTATACGGGAGCTTGATATATCTAAGGATGATATTCTGGGAGTTGCGGCTACAGGATATGGCAAAAACCTTATGAATAGTGCGGATAAAGTTATTGATGAAGTTTCTGCTAATGCTCTGGGGCTACATCTTTTGAGCGGAGCTGCGGCGAAAGTTATTATTAATATTGGCGGACAGGATATTAAAATAATACAATTGGATGCTAATGGAAAATTATTAGAATTTAAAATGAATGATAAGTGTGCTGCTGGAACTGGCAGATTTTTTGAGATGGCGGCAAGGATCTTAGATACTTCTATTTATGAATTTGCAGCACTGTCTGAGCAGGCCGTGTCTGCTGCCGCAATAAACAGTACCTGCGTCGTCTTTGCTGAAAGCGAGATAGTTTCACTCTTGGCAAAGGGGACACCTAAAGAGTCAATTATTAAGGGCTTACATGAATCTATAGCAAGACGTATTGCTGGGATGATGGGAACAGAAAGTGTTGAAGGTGTATATTTAGACGGCGGATCAGCAAATAATACAGCTTTGGCAGAAGCTATTGAAGACGAACTATTTACAGATGTAAACGTTTTAAAATATCCGCAATTTACAGTTGCGTTTGGAGCTGCCTGTTCATTGCAGCAATAAAATTTTCGGAGGCAGATATGATCAGACAGTCTGAACGTAAAAGTAAGGAAATTAGTCAATTACCAGAGGCGGCCTTGAAATTAGTTGTATATCCGGAATTGGGTTTAGCATTGGCTGAATTTTTACAGGAAATGTTGGGACAAAAGTACATTATTGCATCACTACCATATGGAATGCAAAATTTGTTGAAATGGCTAAAAAAAATTGCTTTATCATTGGATATGCAGACAGATTTTACTGAGTTGAAGAAAGATGTATCTTATAATCAGGAAAAATTTGATACAGCTATTTTCCAACTAAGATGAAAGAGATATGTTAAAGAAGTTTTTAGTATTTATTTTCATAAGTTTTTTACTAGCCGGCTGCACCTCGGACAAAATTGATATTAGTATGAATAATGGGAATGTGCGAGCTATCAGAGATTATGAAGGTACAATCGTTGAATTGCCAGAAAAACCAAAACGCATTCTAACTCTCTCATTAGGGTTTGATGTAATGACGCTAGGGATAGTTCCGCCTGACCGCTTGGTTGCCGTTCATAAAACAGCGCCGGATCCTGGCATTTCCTGGATAGTAGAAGAAAGCAGGCAAATACCGGTAAAGTTATATTTTTACCCATTTGAAACAGTTTTAAAACTTAAACCTGATCTTATCATTGCTTCTACATGGACGAAGCCTGAGATGATACAAGGCTACAGAGATTTGGGATTTAGTGTAATCGTGTGTAAAGGACCAGATACTGTTGATGAAGTTAAGAAAACTATTTTAATGATTGCTGATGCTGTAAACGAACAAAATGCCGGGGTCAGAGTAATAACTGAAATTGACCGCCAATTGGATGAAATTGCGGCAGAGCTGAAAAATAGAAAAGAAGCAGTTCCTGTTGGCATGCTTGTCTCACAGATGACTAGTTATGGCGGTAAGGGGTGTATGTTTGATGAACTGTGCAGTAAAGCCCGCGTATGTAATGGTATTGCTAAAATGGGTTTATATAATGGACAGTTCGTTCCCAAAGAATTAGTCGTAGCTTGTGATCCTGATTTTTTTATGGTTTCGGCTCCACGTCAGATGGCAACCGAAGCAAGCAGAAATTTTCAACTGGAATATTTTAATGATCCGGCTTTGCAGGGACTTCGAGGCTTAAATAATATAACGAATATCCCGGATAGATATCTGTATAGTGCGACACAAAATTGTGTCTATGCAATAAAAGGTATAGCTAATGCTGCTTATGGCAATATTTTTGATATGAGTAACGAGCATCTGATAAAGGGCTATTGAAAGATTAGCTAAAAAAAAGAATCTTCGGAAACAATCCGGAGATTCTTTTTGTTTTGATTGACAATACAATGACTATATAGTTTATTATAGCTATTATTAGAACTAATCAAATGATATAAATTATAATAATGGAGCTGAAATAAATGGCAAAAGTCGTTATTTTAAGTAATACTGATGGCTATTATGCATTGGCAAAAAAATCATTAAATAGCTTAAGAAAAGATAATATTTTAAAAGACGAAGGTGCTGCTTATTTAGTAACGGAAGGATGCTTATGGGACTGTTATTGGGAACAGTTGCTTGAAGGAAGCGAAGTAGTTATTATAGAGTGGATGGGGGTAACATTAGAAACACCTTACCTTCAGGGAGCACTGGATTATTTGAAAAAGAGAGATATCGCATTTAAGATGCATGCCGGTAGCGAAGCAGAGGGCAATGCCAGCAATATTTTTAAAGCCGATGATCATGTTTTAACAGCCAAATACAGTGTATATGGAGGCATAGAAAACTTTAAAAATTTATGGCTGTGGCTTTTACAGCGTTTTTGCGCCCTGGAGCTAGAATATAATCAACCACAGCAAATGCTTTGGAATGGTATTTATCATCCTAATGCCGATAAAGTATATACTTCTTTAGAAGAATATCAGGAAAAATTCTGTAATCCTAATTATCCAACCATAGGCCTTATTTTTTATCGCAATGAATGGCTGCTGGATAATCTGGCTTATCAAAAAGCACTTGTAGAAGAATGTTCCAAGCAAAAAGTTAATATTATTGCTGTATTCAGCCATGGTGTAAAAAATCCGGAAATGGGTGCTCCAGGTCTCGAAGAAGCAGTAAACAAATACTTTATTAAAGATGGTAAAACCATAATTGATGCTTTAATAAATACAATCAAGTTTTCTCTGACAGCTTCTGCTTCCCTGGATCTAAGTGTACTAAAAAATTTAAATGTGCCATTATTGCAGGCATATACTTTAATGCGTTCTACCGAAGAATGGCGGGAGAATATTCAGGGAATGAGTGCGGTTGAAGTTGCGATAAGCATAACTATGCCTGAATTTGATGGCGCTCTGCATAGTGTTCCGGTTGCTGGAAAATACAGAGATGAAGATAATATAATTTATTATGTGCCCATGGCTGAAAGAATAGAACGGCTTGTAAGTAAAGCTTCCAAATGGGCGGCTTTAAGGCATAAAGCAAATAAAGATAAAAAAATTGCAATCATCTTTCATAATTATCCACCAACAAATTCAAATATAGGCACTGCTCTCGGTATGGACTCTCCTGAAAGTGTAAGACTGCTTTTGTCTGTATTGAAGCGGGAAGGATATGTAATAGATCATATTCCTGAAAACAGTAAGTGTTTTATGGAAGAGGTAATTGCCTGTGCTACTAATGATAGAAGATTTATGACGGATAAACAGATTAAGGGAGCATTAGGCAAAGTTGGCTTGGAAGAATACAAAAAATTATTTGATAATTTGCCAAAAGATGTTAGAGAAAAAATGACTGAAGCTTGGGGAGAGCCACTTGGCAATGTTTTTAACTATGATGAAAAATTACTGATACCGGGACTTGCAAATGGTAATGTTATTATTACGGTTCAGCCTCCACGTGGTTTTGGAGAAGAATGCGGTAAAATTTATCATGATCCTGTAGCTCCTCCAACCCACCATTATCTGGCCTTTTATTATTGGATAAGAGAAATATGGCGGGCTGATGCAGTAATACATGTTGGCACACATGGTTCTGTCGAGTGGCTTCCAGGTAAAGCAGCAGGATTGTCTAAAGGCTGTTATCCGGACATTTGCATTGGAGATTTGCCCAATTTATATCATTATATAGTTACAGTTATCGGCGAAGGAATTCAGGCAAAGCGCCGTAGTGCTGCGTGTCTGGTCGATTATCTTACCCCGCCGATGAGTACATCAGGGCTCTATGACAACATGGCTGAATTAGAATCGTTGCTAGATGAATATCTTGATTTTAAAGATAATGAACAGGATAAATTGGGTGATACTGCCGAATTAATAAGGAAAAAAGCGGCGGAATGTAATCTTAATAACGATATCAAAGAAGATAACGATTTTGATGGATATGTTAGTAAGTTGCATAACTATCTTACAGATATTAAAAATATGCAAATACGTGTGGGGCTGCATATTTTAGGAGAACCTCCGACAGGTAAAAATTTGCTGGAGTATCTTTTGGCGATGAGCAGACTTGAAAATGGTTCAGTGCCTTCTTTAGCAAAAGTACTTGCAGAGCATTATGGATTCGACTATTATACATTGTTGGAAAACAGTGCGCAAAAAATACCTGAACTAGGTTTAACTTATGGTAAATTGGCAGATAAGATATGTAATGAAAGCCTTGATATTTTGAAAACTTTGGCAGAAGTTGATTTTAGCATTGAGTATATACCTGAATTGCTGCAAAAGAAGAATTATTCAGTGATGTCCGATGATTTAAAAGATCGGTTTTCTACTGTTTGCCGTTATATTTGCAGTAATTTAGTACCGAATCTTGCGAAAACAATAGACGAATTAAATAATACTCTTCGAGGTTTAAAGGGAGAATTCATTGAACCTTCTGTGGCCGGTGCTCCAACTAATGGCAGAGCTGATGTGCTGCCAACTGGAAGGAACTTTTATGGTGTAGATCCACAGACATTACCTACAAAAGTAGCATGGGAAGTAGGTAAAGCCAGAGCGGATGGAGTGATAGAAGCATATATCGCCGACGAGGGGAAATATCCGGAAACTATTGGCATGGTGATGGGATCGGATATGCGAACTCACGGCGTAAGCTTTGCCCAGTTTTTATATCTTTTGGGAATAAGGCCAATATGGCAAAAAGGCAGTGGCCGTGTACTTGGCTTGGAAGCTATGAGCATTGCTGAGCTTAAAAGGCCGCGTATTGATGCTACAGCAAGGATTACAGGAATGATGCGTGACAGTATGCCTTGCGTAGTTACATTATTAGATAAAGCAGTAAAGCTTGCTGCCAGTTTAGATGAAAGTGATGAAATAAATTATATCAGTAAACATTTAAAAGAAGATATAGAGTATCTTGAGCAGCAGGGAATTGTAAAAGAAGAGGCCGCAAAACAGGCTGTACATCGTATTTTCGGATGCCCGCCTGGTGGATATGGGGCAGGAGTGGCGTATTTACTTGAAGAAAAAAACTGGGAAAAGATCGATGACCTGGCACAAGTCTATGTTCGTTGGGGGGCACATGTTTATGGCGATGGTGAGAATGGAGCCTATATGCCGGATTTGTTTAAACGCCGGTTGAGTAGAATTGATGCTACTGTTATGGGTATAGATAATAGAGAAATAAATTTGTTGAGCGCAGACGATTTTAATTCTTACCATGGAGGATTAATTGCTGGTGTTCGTAGCTGCAGCGGTAAAATGCCAAGAACTTATTGTGCAGATAGTACAGATCAAAGTCATGTAGTCGTTCGTACTATAGAAGAAGAGGTCAAAAGGGTTTTTCGCGGTGAAATTATGAATCCCAAATTTATCAATGGCATGAAAGAGCATGGATATAAAGGTGCGGCAGATATGGGTAATTATGTAGCACATTGTTACCAATGGGATGCGACCAGCGATGTTATGGATGATTGGATGTATGAAGATTTGGCAGTAAAATATGCACTTGATCCAGAAATACGGCAATGGATGGAAGAAGTAAATCCTTGGGCTTTGCACAGAATTGCAGAAGTGCTGCTAGAGGCGGAGCAAAGACAAATGTGGAACGCTAAGTCCAAAACTAAAAAAGAGCTGCAGAAATTGCTCCTGGATATTGAGGGAGAAATAGAAGAGCGAGCTGATTAAATAAAACCGGCTGAGACATTGGCTCAGCCGGTTTTATTTGTATTCTACCTGTATGGATATCTGATTAATGTATTCATTTGGATTCGATGTTACCCAGTGATTTTTTAGAGGAGAAACATATAAATCGCCGACAATAAGCAAATTGTTGGTTGCGGCAAAATTTTTAAACATTTGTGCAAGTTCTGAAGCCCGACTGTAGAATGTGCCTTTAAACCGTAAAGTAAGATAGAGACCAGCAGGCCTGCTGATACAGGATTTTGCTCCTGCATGAGAAGGACTGACAGCAGAAAAAAATGCACAGGCGTTGTTTATATTGGCTTTATCAGTACTGAAAAAGTTTTCTTTATTTATGATCCAGCCGATATTTTTTTCTTTAAAATGTTGTTTAGAAAAAGCTTTTTGGTTATGATGGGCCATGATTTCGATTCTTTTTTTACCAATTCTGGTTTTACTGAGGTCGCTGATAAAAAAGTATTTTTCTTTTTGAAATTCTAAAGTTATTTGGTTCAATCTGCTGCTGCGCGTTTTCTCCAATTGGGCAAACACAGTATTTAAGCTGTTTTTTATTTTTAGATTTTTTTCAATTATTTCATCACATTCACATTTTTTTTCTAATAAAAGTTTATCAAATGCATCTATATCGCGATTTTCTATATATTCTTTGATTTTTGAAATAGGAATATCAAGTTTTCGTAGATTAACAATAACTTCAAGTGTCAAATACTGCTTTAAAGAATAATGCCTATAGCCGTTTTCCGCAATAAATTCAGGCGTAAGAAGGTTCATTTTGTCATAATAAAGCAATGTCTGTTTTGGTATGTTAAAGAGAGTAGCCAGTTCACCGGCGGTAAAAAAACTTTCCGAATTCTTACTCATAATTATTACATCTCCATTAAAATATTTAAATAATATTCAATAAAAAATGAAAAATATATTGACAATATAGTCACTATATAGTTTACAATAATTCCATATAAGACATTATATCATATAAGTGAGCAAATAAGTAGTAGAGCATTTTAATAACTGAATATAAAAACAGGTGCGCAAGCTTAATAGAGAAATCGGTATAAGCCGATGCGGTCCCGCCGCTGTAAAGATGAGCCTGCTGCAAATGCCACTGAGGATAACCTTGGGAAGGTGCAGCGAAGGCGTTGAATCTGAGCCAGAAGAACTGCCTGTTTTAATAAAGTAATATTCCTGCGAGCGATGGGAGGTTGCGCCTTTGTTGTTTAACACCGGTGTTTTTATGCCTTTCTCTGTTTTTGGGAGAAAGGCATTTTTATTTTTGCTGGATCAATTATTTGTGTGACCATGCGAGATTGGACACAGATGATTTGTTCTATGATAAAAAATTTTGAAAGGAAGTTGTTGAGTATGTTGAAAAAGAGTTTGAGCAAAAGTACACTGATGACAGCACTTATAACTGGGAGTGTCATCTGGGGGGGGTACACGGTAGGCCACGCTGAAGAACAGCAGGCATTCTTTTTAGATGAAATGGTTGTAACGGCAACTCGTACTCCTGTTGAGGCTTTTAAAGCAAATGCTAATATTAGCGTAATTACAAAAAAAGAAATTGAAGAAAGACATTATCAGGATCTGTCTGAAGCATTACGTATGGTGCCGGGAGTATACATTGGCAATTATAGTGTAGCTGGTTATGATAACAGTAATAATTTAAAAATTAATGGTGCTGATGAAATTGTTGTTCTTGTAGATGGTGTAAAAATAAATAATGTTAATAATAAAATATCCGCTGTAATGCTGAAAAATCTGGATAACGTAGAACGAATTGAAGTGTTAAAAGGTTCTGCATCTACATTGTACGGATCTGATGCAAAAGGTGGCGTTATTAATATCATTACAGCTAAACCTGAGGGAATAAAAACTAAAATTTCTGCCGAATTAGGAAGCTTTAATACAGAAAATTATGCTGTAAACCACCAGGGAAAAGAAAAAGATTGGTCTTGGGATGCTTATGTCAGTAAAAATAAAATCAGTGATTTTAAGGACGGACGCGGAGTAACGACTCCAGCCTATTCAAATGCTACGAGTACCAGTTTTAAAATTACAAAGAAACTTGGAGAAAAGCATGATTTAACAGCTACTTATGATTCATATAAAGCTGATTATAAGTATACCGCATTATGGGAACCAAGTTTAAAACCTGGATCAGTAGATAATAGTAACTATAAATTTATTTTAAACAGTAAATTTGATGATACGACTACAAATCAATTATCTTTTATCAATTTAGATTATGATACAAATTTTAACGCATATTTGACTAAAGTCAGAACTATGAGAATTTCTGATCAATTTACTAAGAATTTTGATGATAAACATATCGTTTCCGCGGGATTTGAATATAGTCATGATAAAGTGATTACTGCCAATGGCGTGAAGTTGATTAATAAAGCTGTCTATATTCAGGATCAATTTAATATCACAGACCAATTAAAATTAACTGCCGGAGTACGTCATGACAAAAATTCCGGGTTCGGTAACCATACTACTCCCAGCGTAAATCTAGGTTATAACTTTAATAATGATAAAACCAATGTTTATGTAAGCTATAGTGAATATTTTATCCCTCCTACGCCAACGCATTTATATAGTTCCAAATACGGTAATCCCAATATAAAGCCTGAAACTGGTGCTACCAAAGAAATAGGGATTAATCATAGATTTGATGACACATTAGTTGCATCAGCACATATGTTCTGGAGGAATTCTAAAGATCGTATTGGTTACGTAGCTCCTAAATATACTAATGTTGGTGATGAAAAAGCCAGAGGTTGGGACATGCAGTTACGCAAACAATTTAATAAAAATATTTCGACCTTTGTAGGTTATACACATACAATAGTAGATGCAACTGACCAAAGAGCTGCCAACGTTGACGGTTACGTTCCTAAAGGTGCGTGGAATATTGGTGTAGATTATGATGAGGGAAAATTTAGTGCATCATTGTTAGGCAAAGGTATTATTGATAGACCTGGTCCGCAGACAGCGGATGCTGTTGATAATTTCTTCCCGGCCACGACATATTGGGTTTGGGATTTAGGGTTGAATTATAAAGTGTCTAAAACGATTAAAGCATATGTAAAAGTTAATAATATTTTTGATAAATTCTATGCAGAACATTCGAATGCTAGATATAACTGGAGCAGTGATCCAGATGAGCAGTGGTGGAGTGCTCCGGGACGTAATTTCCTAGTTGGAATGGAATATACATTTTAAGTAACAAATTAATAGACCGGAGTTTTACTCCGGTCTAACATTGTAGGTTTTACAAATTGTTTTTGTTACTTAAAATGCTTATATAATGTTAGCTTAAGCTGCGTATGACCATGAAAGATTGGATACGTAAAGCTGTTTGCTATAAATTTGAAAAGTGGAAGGAAGATGTAAATTGTTAAGGAACAAAAAGAGTTTGGTAAAAGTAGTTTTGATGGGCTTATTGACAAGTAGTAATGTCATCTGGGGGGGTACTCTAGTACACGCTGAAGAACCTAATCAAGCGTTTACGTTAGATCCTATGGTAGTAACAGCCACGCGAACACCGATTGAATCATTTAAAACAAATGCCAATGTCAATGTTATCACTAAAGAGCAGATTGAAAGGCAACATTATGAAAGTTTGCAAGATGCATTAAGAGATGTTCCTGGAGTACAGATTTTAGATTATGGTCGTTCTGGATATGAAATGTCCAGCGCTTTGAGAATAAATGGTTCAGAAAGTGTTGTTGTACTTATTGACGGGGTACGTGTTAATCAAGCTAACGTAGCTACATTCCCGGCAACTGTTTTTTCAGCGTTGGATAATGTTGAAAAAATAGAAGTATTAAAAGGTACAGCTAGTACTTTATATGGTTCAGATGCAAAGGGCGGCGTAATTAATATAATAACCAGAAAAATTGATGGACAGCATACAAAATTTTCAGCTGCTGTTGGTACGGCATCAAGGGAACAATATAAATTTTTAAATGAAGGTCGTAATGATAGATGGGGATACAATGTTTATGCCAATAAACAGATTATGGGAAACTTAAAAGATGGTGATGGTAAAACTATACCACAATCATTAAACGCAGAAACTTTTGGCTTTAAAATCACTAACGATATAAGTAAAAAAGCCAATATTACATTATCTTATGATGCTTATAAGTCTGATTTTATGTATTTGGATAATTTTTATGGTGGAGGTATTTTTAAAGGCAAACATGATACATCAGATTGGACAATTCGCTATGAACATGAAATTGATAAAACTTCTAATAATCAATTTGTCATTAAAAGGTTTGAGCGTGATGTAGATCGTAGAGGCGAGTTTGGAAGTATTTATAAAAATAATGTGAAGTCTATAATAATTAGCGACCAATACACTAAACAAATAGGTGATAATAATACCATTGTATTTGGTGGTGAGTACAATACGCATGATGTTTATTATAATACAGGAAGTTCTGCTGCTTCTTCTGAATCATTAAATAGTAAGGCACTTTATCTACAGGATTCATGGAATATAACAGATGCCCTATTACTAACTTCTGGTATAAGATATGATAATCATTCGTTAGCTGGTGATAAATGGACCCCAAAATTTAATTTAGGTTATACCTTTAGTGATAGAACAAATGCATATATATCTTATGGAAAGTTTTTTGTAACTCCAGTATATTATAATTATTTTGGTACTTATGCTAATCCTAATATAAAGCCTGAAACAGGTAATACTATAGAATTAGGTATAAACCATAAATTTGATGATAATTTTAATTTTACGGCACATGTATATAAAACAGAAACAGATAATAAGATTGGATATGATTCTTCAATAAAAAAATATGTAAATATCGCTAAAGAAAAGCTAACTGGATGGGATATGCAATTAACTAAGACTTTTACAAAAGAGTTCAATATGTTTGTCGGCTATACTCATTTAAATGTTGAACAGACGCAAGATGGAATTACAACATATATGAATGGAGGATACTTGCCAAAAGACTCAATTAATATTGGTGTTAATTATACGAATGAAAAGCTAGATGTTGGTTTAGTAGGTAGAGGCATTTTTGGAAAAGGTGAGGATAAGCCAGATTATATGTTCCCATGCAAAAATTATTGGGTAGTAGACTTGGGAATAAATTATAAAGTTAATAAAAACATAAAAACTTTTGTGAAAGTTAATAATTTGTTTGATAAACTTTATTCTGAGCAATCTGGATCTAGCGCAGTTGAACCGACTAGATGGTATACGAGAGAAGGTCGTAATTTCCTTGTAGGCATGGAATACAATTTTTGAGCAACGAACTAACAAATCGGATTTTGAATACTTCGGTATAACATAGTAATAAAAAACAAACATATGAACCGAAGTAATTACTTCGGTTCATATGTAATTTTAAAGGTTGATGTTAAATGATAAAAAAATATTTAGCAAAAGATGAAAATATTATAGCAAAAATAATTTGTTTTATTTTACTGGTGTTCGTCTATAATTTTTGTATGGGATGCAGTAACCAAATTGAAAAAAACACTGAAAATGATAAAATAGGAAATAAATATAGTGTTACTGATTCAACAGGAACAGTAATAAATTTTGAGAAAAAACCAGAAAAAATAGTTTCGCTGTCGATAAGTACAGATGAAATTCTTATAGATTTAGTTGATTCAAAAAGAATAACAGCAGTTACTTATTTAGCAGATGATCCTGAAATTTCAAATATAGTAGATAGAGTAAAATCAATACCTAACAGAGCTTATGGAAATAGTGCGGAAGCGTTGCTTGCCATGCATCCGGATATTATTATTGCGGCTGATTTTTTTAAGCAGGAAATGATTCAGTCATTGAGGGACTTGGGGTTAAAGGTATATGTTTATAAAACTCCTAATAATATGGAGGAAATAAAAAAGGCCATTAATGATATTGCTGTATTGGTTGGTGAGCCGGCCAATGCTGAAAAATTAATCAGGCAAATGGATAGTAAATTAAAGTCTGTTAAAAATAAAGTTGGTAGCATAAAACCTTCTGAGCAAAAAAGAGTTGTATTCATTAGGAGTAACGGAGTTTTTTACAGACCTGAAAGTTCTTTTATGGATATTTGCCGTTATGCGAATGTCAAAGACGCTACAGAGGATTTACATTATACTCAGTCTGGTATTTTGTCTCAGGAAGAAGTTGTACGTTTAAATCCAGATGCATTTGTGATACCTGTATGGAATTACGATGGCAAGCACGACCCGGTGCAGATGAAAGCAGAAATTTTATCTAATCCTTCTTATCAAACTACAAAAGCTGGTAAAAATAAAAATGTTATAATGCTTCCAGCAGCTCATGTTTTAGCAGTTTCACAATATACTGTTAATGCTGTAGAAGATATTGCCAAAGCCGTATATCCAGAAAATTTTAATTAAAGGGAGACTTTATGAAAATAGCGCTATGTCATTTAGAAATCAGCCGGGGACCTGAACATAAAAATATAGAACTGTTAGAGAATGCAGTTCGAATTGCTGCCGATAATGGAGCAAAATGGGTAGTTACACCTGAGACGGCAGTGCAGGGGTATTATTTTTACAAATTAAACCCTGATGCAAAAGTAGATAAACAGCCGTCTGTTAAATTAAGCCATCTATTAGCCTTGGTCAAAGCTTATGGTTTATTTTTGTTTTTGGGATGCGGCGAATATGATGATGGTTTGAAGTGTAATTTTAATTCCTGTATTATCTTTGGTCCTAAAGGGAATATTTGTGGAACACATCGTAAACTTATTTCACATGGGAGCGGTGCTGAAGCATGGGCTTCAAGGGCTGATGTGCTGGAGCCTGTAGATTGCGGTAATGTTAAAGTAGGTGCTTTGGTATGTGCTGATGCCTGGTATAGCGAACACGCACAGAAAATGCAGCAGAAAGGAGCTCAAATAATTATTGATATAGCAGCTTGGCCTCCAACTGCTGTTTGTGGTAATCCTTTAGGAGCATGGGAAAAATGTTCAGAAGTCACCGGACTGCCAATGCTTGTGTGTAATCAGACTGGTGTAACAGAATGGATGGATATGACAGTTGGTCAGAGCGTTGTTATCGAAAATGGCAAAACCAAGCTGAGTTATAACGGTAAGCAGGCTATTTTATTATTTGAATGGGATGAAAATTCAGGTAAAATTTTATCGGATAAATTTGAAATTATCAGTATTTAGAATTTGACTATACACGTGGTATATGGTTTAGTATAATATAGTAAGTTATTTGTGATCTTTTTCTTATGGATATAGGTTACTAATATTAGCTTTTAGGAGGAATTATAGTGAAAAGAGCAGCAGTGTATCCGTTTACAGCAATTGTGGGTCAGGACGATATGAAAATGTCTTTGATTTTAAATGTAATCAATCCGGCATTAGGCGGTGTTTTAATAAAGGGTGAAAAAGGTACTGCCAAGTCAACAGCAGTACGTGCTTTGGCCGAATTACTGCCGGCTATGGAAGCAGTACATGGATGTAAATTTCATTGTGATCCGGCAGATCCCAATCTGTTATGCGAAGATTGTGCATCTAAATATACGGAGGATAATAAATTAGTTGCCGATACCGTAAAAATGCGTGTGGTCGAGTTGCCTGTAAGCGCGACTGAAGATCGCGTTGTTGGTACTTTGGATATTGAACATGCTATTAAGCATGGCGAGAAAAAATTTGAGGCAGGCATTTTAGCTCAAGCCAACCGTAATATTTTGTATGTGGATGAAATAAATTTGCTTGATGACCATGTTGTAGATGTATTGTTGGATGCTGCAGCAATGGGAATCAATACAGTTGAGCGTGAAGGCGTTTCATATTCTCATCCGGCTCGTTTTGTTTTGGTTGGTACAATGAATCCTGAAGAGGGTGACATCCGCCCGCAGCTTTTGGATCGTTTTGGCTTGTCAGTAGTTGTTACAGGTGAGCATGATCCCGCGCAGCGTGTTGAGGTAATTAAACGTCGTTTGGCTTATGAGCAGGATGCCGATACTTTTATTGCCGGTTATCAGCATGATCAGGAAGAACTGGCTGCAAAAATTACACAGGCCAGCAGTTTGTTACCTCAGGTAGATATCAACGACGAACTCTTGGAAACCGTTGCTAAATTAGCTGTAGAACTTGGTGTTGACGGGCATCGCGCCGATATTACTGTAATTAAAACAGCTTTGACACTGGCGGCTTTTAATGGACGCAAAGAAGTGGAACTGGAAGACGTAAAAAATGCTGCAAAATTAGTATTGCCGCATCGTATGCGTCGTCGTCCTTTTGAAGAAGGACAATTGGATTGGGATAAGGTTGAAAGTATTTTGTCCTCTGGGGCTAAAGGAGCGTTATAAATGCTGACTAATGCTATTTATCCTTTTGTGGCAGTAGTTGGGCAGGAGCAGTTAAAAAAAGCGCTGCAGATCGCTTTAGTAAATCAAAAGGCAGGTGGCCTTTTGATTGGCGGTGAAAAAGGGACTGCTAAATCCACCTTGGTACGCGCCGCTAAAGAGATTATTGGCGCACAGAAGATAGTGGATTTACCGCTTAATGCTACGGAAGATATGCTTTTTGGTAGTATCGATATTGAATATGCTGTTAGTAAAGGTGAACGCAGATTTTCGCCTGGGATATTAAGCAGAGCTACAGGTAATATTTTGTATATTGATGAAGCAAATTTATTGCGGCAGGAATTGCTGACTGCAGTTTTGGATGCTAACTCTTCTGGTATCAATCAGGTTGAGCGTGATGGCATTTCTTTTACTCATTCTGTATCGTATACTGTTATTGGAACAATGAACCCCGAAGAAGGAGTTCTGCCAGGTCATATATTAGATAGGTTTGGTATGTATGTTGATGCCCAAAGTGAGAAGGATGTGGTAATACGCACAGAAATAATTAGACGTTCTCTTGCCTGTGGTTCTGATATACAAAGCTTCAGAAACAGTTATTTTGATGAAACAGAAAAATTAGCGGCAAAGATTGCTTTGGCAAGGAGCATTGTAGAAGAGATTGAAGTATCGGAAGCCATGATGCAGCTGGCGGCACAAATGTGCGCACAGGCTTTTTGTGCCGGTCATAGAGCGGAAATTTATCTGTTGGAAGCGGCTAAAGCTATAGCCGCTTTAGCGGAAAGAAATTATGTTTTACCTAAGGATGTGGAAGAAGCTGCCATGTTTGTGCTGCCACATCGTATGCGGAAGCCACCAGAACAACAACAGGAAGATCCGGAGCAGCAGGAAGAAGAACAGCCTGATGAGAATGAACAGCAGGATCAAGATGAAAACGAGGATAATGATGAAGACTCAGAGGAGTCACCGTTGGCGCCACCGCCGCTTGATGATAATGAAGACGATGGTGATGAGGAAGATAACAGCGACGATGATGAGAATCAGGATGACGACAAAGAAAAAGAAGAGCAGACTCCTGACAATGACAAAAATCAGTTAGCACCGGAAGAGCAGATTGCAGATATTGATAAAAATTTTAAGCTTCCTAAAATGGTTCTGGATTTAGGCAAAGATCGCAATGTCCGTCGTGGCAGTGGCAAACGCAGCACGACTAAAACAGATCTTAAACAAGGGCGTTATGTTAGGGCTGAAATGCCGAAAATAAAAGTGGAAGATTTGGCTTTTGATGCTACAATCAGAGCTGCTGCGCCGTTTCAGCGTCTGCGTGAAGATAACGGTTGCGCCCTGAATATTAAGAGTGAAGATTTACGGCAAAAAGTACGCGAAAAACGTATTGGCAATACATTTTTATTTGCAGTTGATGCCAGTGGGTCAATGGGAGCTCGTGAACGGATGCGGGCTGTAAAAGGTGCTATTTTCTATATGCTGCAGGAAGCATATCAGAAACGTGATCGTGTTGGTATGGTTGCTTTTCGCAGGCAAAAGGCTGAATTATTGCTGCCTATAACACGCAGCGTTGATCTTGCACAAAAGTGTTTGGCAGAAATGCCTACTGGCGGCAAAACTCCTTTAGCAGATGGTTTATCAACTTCGCTTTTAACTTTGGGAATGTTGAATAAAAAAGACAGCGAGTTAGAACCGATTCTGATTTTAGTAACTGATGGCAGAGCTAATGCCATAGAAGAAAACGGTGGCGATCCGGTAGAGTGTGCCTTAAAAATAGCTGAAAAAATTCGGAAGGCTAAAATTACCTCCGTTGTTATCGATACTGAAACAGATTTTATTAAACTGGGTGTGGCCAAAGCTGTTGCCAAAGCAATGGGAGCAACTTATTATAGCCTTCGCAGTTTATCGCAGGAGCATATTTTGCGAATTGTGCGTAATTTGGATGTTTAAAGTGGGAGGTAATCTTATGAAAAAAATAATAATGTTGTTAGCTCTTTGTATGATGTGCTTATTTTCATTTGTAGTTAATGCTGAAGAGAATAAGGCTGCTAACCCAATGAATTGGGAAATCAGTATGATGCCTAAGCCTACAGAAGAAGAGATAGAAGCAGCACGTTGGTCCATTGTTTTAGAAAATAATATGGGTGTTTATGCATATGATATGGATTCGCTTCATTTTGAAGAAGTTAAAAATGGAGTTGTAGATAAAAATATAGTTAATGTTTTTGTGAAAACAGTTTTTACAGATAAAGATTTGTTGAAGAAAATGAATAAAACATATGCAGAAAAGCTTGCAAAAAAAGAAAAAGTACAGTATTGCGAAATGTTAATGCAGTTCAATGTTGCATCTAAAACCTATGGGGTAAAACAAATGGAGGTTTATGGCAGCAAAGGAACGAAGCTGGAAAGTAAAATAAATAACGGTGAGCTTGTACCTGTACCTGAAAAAACGTTTGCAGAAGCTATGCTGGAGATTTGTACTCAGGCTGTTAAGAATACTGATGATACTGTTAATAATAAATAGGCAGAAAAGCAAAATATGTTTAAACCAAATAGCATATAATAGTCATATTTACTTGAAAAACTAAATCTTTTCATATATAATTTTATATTATAACTGCATATTATCATTAGGTGACGTAGGTCTTAATAGAGAAGCCGGGTGTAATTCCCGCACGATCCCGTCGCTGTAATAGTGAGCTAATTCAAATTTATGCCACTGGATTAATATCTGGGAAGGCTTGAATGCGCTATGAACTTGAGTCAGAAGAACTGCCTGATGATTATTGAATTTACTACTGCGTGAGACGGTAGGTAATCTATCAGCTTTATATATTCTGTTAAGCTGTAAATACCTTTTGTCTTAGGCAAAAGGTATTTTTATTTGCTGGTTGCAAATAAAAGTAAAGTATTGTGCGGCCGTACAGAACGGGTACAGGAAACGCTTTTATTTCAATAATATAAAAAGTTGTGAAAGGAAGTTGAGTATGTTGAAAAAGAGTACGAGTAAGAGTGCATTGATGGTAGCACTTGTAACTGGTAATGTCATCTGGGGGGGTACTGTAGTACACGCTGAAGAACCAAATCAAGCATTTACGTTAGACCCGATGGTCGTAACGGCACAAAGAATGGAAACAAGGGACTTGGATACACCGGCAGCGGTTAGTGTTATTACCAAAGAAGAAATTGAAAAGAATGGTTCGACTACCACTATGGAAGCATTAAGAAGGGTTGCTGGTGTTACTGATTATTCTTACGGACCTGGTGGTGATGATTTAGGGAGTAGCTACAGTCGTGTGTATTTAAGAGGTTTTGATAAAGGCGCCTTAGTAATGGTAAATGGTGCTCCTATAAATATCAATAATTATGCGTCTGTCAATTCAATTCCTATAAATGCGATTGAGAGAATTGAAATTGTAAAAGGTGCAAGTTCAGTACTTTATGGTGCTGAGGCTTTGGGAGGGGTAGTAAATATTATTACTAAAACAGGTGCTGGGAAATTAAGTACTACACTTAGCACTACTGGTGGCAATTACTTAAGTAAATATAGCATTACTACACAAGGCGACGGAGTGATTGTTTCTTTTGCTAAGGATTATGTTAGTAAATTTGAACATGCTCAGATGGATCGACTTTCTAATGGTACCTATAGAGTTAATGAAAAATATAAAAGAACTAATGTTTTTACAAGTTTGGCTGTATCTCCTAATTTGCAATTTACATGGAATTACTCTCAAATGGACCCTATGTATGGACAGAGAAATCTAAAGGATGGAAGTATTAATGGTACTAGATACTCGTATAATGATACAAAACATGCAGCAAGTCTGGTTTATGCCGATGATAATAATCAAACTAAAACAATATTAGCTTTTAATAGTAAAAAGGTTGAAGCTACTAATATAAGTACTAATGGAAAAGCATCAAAAGGTGGTGACACTAGTAATTATACTGCTTCAAATATTTATGTTGATACACAGAAACGATGGAATATTAACCAAAAAGATAGTCTGATTACTGGTATGACTATAAAACATGAAAAATATGATCAAACTTTTGCAAATACAGCAGATAATAATCGTAATAGTTATGGTATCTATGCTTCTTATAATAAAAATTTTAGCGATAAATTTAGTACTATTTTAGGGTTACGCGGAGAAATTTATAGGAAAACAGAATTTGATGAGAAGGATAACAAGGTTCTTTTACCACAAATACAAACTCTATATAAAATTAGTGATACTTTGTCTTGGTATATAAATGTAGGAAAGGCATTTGAAATGCCTGCTATTAACGCTCATACTTCTTCAGGAGGAACTTCATCAGATATTATAAAGAAGAATGGTATAAAACCAGAAGAGGGATGGACTTATGAAACTGGTGTAAAACGTATTACTGATACATCTGCCACTAAATTGTCTATTTTTAATATGGATTATAAAAATAAGTTTAAATGGAAATATTTTGATTGGTTACCTGATCATAAAAATAAAATTCAAGTTAATATGGGAAAATTTGAAAATACAGGTGTTGAATTAGAATATCAGAAAAATTTAAGCAATAAATGGGATTATAATTTAAGTGCAACTTATCAAAATCCCAAATCTTATGATGATGATACTAATGAATGGACACAAGAATCTGCTAGATTACAGTTAAGTGCAGGTGTAGATTATACTATTAATAAATTTACAACTAATTTAAATTGTTTAGTTCTTGCAGATAGAGAAGCAAGTAGTTACAAGTATAATGGTGCATCTGCTGGGACTAAACCTGATCATGATTTGAAAAATAGATTTTTAGTAAATGCTTCTTTAAAATATAGCCCTACTGATAATCAAGCTGTAGTTTTAAATTTATATAATATTTTAGATAGAAATGAACCTGTTAGTACTTATGAATATTATGACCTTCCTTTCAATTGGACATTAACCTACAATTATTCTTTTTAAAATTAAAACTAATAGGCGGCACAATGTACCGCCTATTATAACGATTAAGAAAGTATTTGTGATTGTTTGGCGTTTGGTTTGTATTTGGAAAAATATGAACTTATCATTGAAATTATTGTGAGTGGGGATGAAACAGTGAAGCAGAAAATACAGAAATTCTTTCTTGAAAATAAATACAGAAGTTTGTTTATAATCTGCCTGGCAGGATTAAGTTTGATTTTTCTAAGCAGGCTTATTTTTACTTCTGAAAAGGCTATAAAGAAAGAAGTTTTAAAGCCTTTGGTTCACACAGAGGTTATTTATCGCCGTCCTATGTATAAAACTATTTCATTATTCGGTAAAACTGTTTCTGATGCACAAGTAGATATTATTAATAAATATGCCGGTAAAATAGAAGAAATAAATGTAGATTTAGGCAGTAACGTAAATAAAGATGATATTTTAATAATACAGGAATTACATGATGTAGATGCTGAGTTATTGAAAGCTCAGGCAAGATATCGGGAAGCAGATGCTACTGCATCAAAAACTGATACCGAATATAACGCTGATTATTATAAATATAAAGCTGATTATGAATTAGCGCAGATTAATTTTGAACGTTATAAAAAGCTGCATGAAATGGGTGCTGTATCAAAATTAGAATACGATAAGATTAAACAGGTTATGGTGAATGCTCAGGCAGCTTATGAGTCTTTGGCAGACCAGAAACTGTATGATGGTGTTCCGGCATCTCTTTATGCTAAAGAACAGGTAGCACAAAGAAGATATCAGGAATTTGTTTTGCTGAGAAATAAGAAATCTGATATGGTTTTAAAAGCTCCTAGATCCGGTATTATCAGTTATCGTAATGCAGAAGTTGGAAGTTACGTCCCGGCAGGAACCAAATTATTGACTATTACTGATAATAGCAGTTTTTATATAGACTGTTCTATATCTGAATATGATGCTGCAGTACTTGTAACAGGTAATATGATAAATGCAGAAATAGAAGCACTGGGAAAAAGTTTTCCTGGAGAGATTATTTTTGTAAGTCCAAATAAAGACGTGAATGACAGAACTTATAGTGCTAGAATTAAATTGTTGGCAAATGATGCAAGTATAAAAGCAGGTATGTTTGCCAGAAGTGAATTGAAATTTTTACAGAAGGATTCTGCACTTTGTGTAAATAAAGATGTTGTGGTGGATAAAAATGGAAAAAAATATATTTTTATTGTAAATGCTGATAAAAAATTAGAACAGCGTGAAGTTAAATTGGGACTTCGTAATGATTCTGATGTGGAAATAGTCGGTGGACTTAATGATGGTGAAATGATCGCCGTTGATAATTTATCTCGCCTGCGTCATGGCTTGGAGGTCAATATAGAAAATGAAAAGGGTGGTAGTATATGAATATCACCAGATTTTCCATAAAGAGGCCTATTGGCATTTCAATGATTTTTGCTCTAATTGTTGTGTTGGGCATTTTTAGTTTTTTCAGGATTGGAGTAGAATTATTACCGGAAGTTGATTCCCCCTACATAAGCGTCATCGTCAGTTATCCTGGAGCAAGTACAGAGTCTGTTGAACAGCAGGTAACAAAACCAATAGAAGATGTCTTATCTTCTATTTCTCATTTTAAACAAGTACGTTCAGCTACAAGACCTGGACGTGCTGAAATTTTTGTTGAGCTTGACAGTAATGCGGATGCTGATTTAGTTGCTATAGAAGCAACTAAAAAGGTTAGTTCCATTCGTAAAGAATTACCGGATGATATTGACGAACCTGTGGTCATCAAACGTTCATCTGATGAATATCCTATTATGGAAATAGCAGTTACTGCACCTTTTGACGCCTCTGATATTTATTCTATGGCAGAGAACACTTTTTCTGAACGTTTACAGCAAGCTGCTGGTGTTGCTGATATAGAATTAAGTGGTGGGCGTGAAAAAGAAATTGCTGTAGACGTAGATAAAGAGCGTTTAAATTATTATGGTTTAACTTTAAAAGATATTATTCAGGCTATAAAAGATGAAAATGTTTTAGTTTCATCTGGTTCTGTTTATTCTGACGTAAAACAAACGACGGTTAGGTTAAATGCTCAGTACTTGTCTGCTGAGGAAATTGGAACTATTCAAATCAAGGCAGCTAATGGACTGTACATAGAATTACAAGATGTAGCGACAGTTCAGGCACGTGATAAGCGTGCTGTTAAATATAGCCGTGTTGATGGTAATGACGCTGTGGCTATTGAAGTTTATAAAGCAAGCGGTGCGAATATTGTTGATGCTGCCGATAGTGTATTGCTTCAATTGGAAAAGTTAAAAATTGAATATCCTGATTATATTTTTACTGTAGTTTATGATCAGTCCGATTTTGTCAGAAATTCGTTGAAGAATACTTTCTATACTCTGATGGAAGGATTATTTACTACAGGTTTGGTATTATATTTGTTCCTTCGTGGTTGGAAGTCTTCTGCTGCTGTTATGATAGCAATTCCGGTTTCTCTGATCGCTACTTTTTTTCTGATGTACTTGTCTGGCTTTACTTTTAATATGATGTCTTTAATGGGGATGGCATTGTGTATTGGTATTTTAGTTGATGATTCTATAGTGGTATTGGAAAATATACATCGTTATATAGACGAAGGTTATCCAGCTGACGAAGCTGCTGAATTAGGACGTAATGAGATAGGTATGGCTGCTATAGCAATGACTTTATGTGACATAGTAGTATTTTTGCCGATAGCATTCATGGAGAGTTCTACAGGACAATTTTTTAAGCAATTTGGTTTGACTATTGTTTTTGCAACGCTGATGTCTTTAATTGTATCTTTTACTCTAACGCCGATGATGGCTTCTAAATTTTATGCCAGAGGTATAAAATTACCTAAAGGAAAAATATGGGATTTTTTAGATAAAGCAGAAATAAATACTATTCTCACTTATGAAAAAATATTGAAGAAGTGTTTGTTGCATCCTAAAAAAGTTTTGGTAACAGTAGGGATATTTTTTATTGTTGCTGTTCTGCTTGTCCCTATGGGAATAGTTGGTTCGGAATATATGCCTCGAACTGATGAAAGCGCTATTCAGGTAAATATCGAATTGCCAATAGGCTACAATGCTGAACAAACTAATGAGGTATTATTGTTATTTGATGATTACCTGTTAAATATTCCTGAAATAGAACACCATTTATCTAATGTCACTACTACAGAAAGTAATGGTAAAATATCAATCAGTTTGTATAATAGAAGAGAAAGAAGCAAAGATGTTTGGCAAATTTCCGATGACATACGCACTTTTGCTAAAACCAATCTTGGTGATGTAAAAGTACGTGTCAATGAAATACAGTCTTCGGTGACCGATGTTTCTGGTGGTAAAACATTGGTCAGATCACCTATTCAAATAGAGTTAAAAGGCAGTGATATGAGTTTACTGATAAAAGAGTCTGAAAAGGTACAGAAAATTTTCCAGGAAACTGCAGGTATTAAAGATATAAAAAGCTCTTATACAGAAGGTGTCCCAGAGCTTAAAGTTACAGCAGACCGCGATAAGCTAAAGTTTTACGGGACAACTCTTGCCAATGTGGTAAAGTCTTTTTCTGCAGCAGTATCTGGTAAAAATGCTGGTGTATTGGCTAACGATCCAAATAATCGAGGACATGATACAGATATTACTGTAAAATTCAGCGGTAGTGACGGATTTTTTATAAATGATATAAAAAGCATACCAGTTCCTGCTGAAAATGGAAATGTATATTTGGGTGATATAGCAAATGTAGAAGAGAGTATCGGACCTATAACCATCAGGCGCGTCAATAAAGAACGTATAATAAATATTCAGAGTAATTTAACAGATAGACCATTAAATGAAGTTCTGCAGGAATTAAAGAGTAAACTGGAGCAGAGCGATTTACAATGCACCTACGAATTTACCGGCCAGGCGACGAGCATGAATGATTCTTTTAAAGAAATGGCAATGGCATTATCAATGTCACTTTTACTTATATACTTATTATTAGCAGTATTATATGAGTCTATTTTTACTCCGCTGATAAGGATGTTTTCACTTCCATTAGGCATTATCGGGGCAATTGTTTGTTTATTGCTGACTGGTAATACGATCAATTTGTATTCGCTGATTGGTATTTTAGTAATGGATGGTCTGGTTGCGAAAAATGGCACGCTTTTACTAGATTATACGTTAACTTTGATGCATCAAGGAAAGAATGCACTGGAGGCTGTTATAGAGGCGGGAAAGGTTAGATTAAAACCAATTTTTATGACAGCTTTAACAATGGTGGTTGGTATGCTGCCTACAGCTCTTGCGATGACAGAAGGATCAGAAACTCGTGTTAGTATGGCATGGGTCATAATTGGGGGAATGATAACGTCAACTGTTTTTACATTGATTGTTATACCAATAATATTTTTATGGATACAAAAACATTACCCTAATAAGATATGATATGAATTTGATAGTGTATATTGAAAAATAAATGGATTTATATTATACTTAATTAAATTAAATATTTCGTAAATCAGGTGACGCTGGTCTTAATAGAGAAGTTGGGTGTAAATCCCACACGATCCCGTCGCTGTAATGGTGAGTGAATCTAAACTTATGCCACTGGAAATGTATCTGGGAAGGCTTAGATAAACACGTTGAACCTAAGTCAGAAGAACTGCCTGATGATTTCGTTACTACTGCGTGAGACAGTATGGTAATGTAGCGGTTTTTCTATTGTAGTCAAGCTGTTTTATGCCTTTTGCCTTCAGCAGGAGGCATTTTTATTTTTACTAGCCGATTGCAAATAAAAGTAAATATTATACGGCCATTAAAGAATGGGTATAGAAGGTGCTTTTATTTCAATAAATATAAAAAGTTCTGAAAGGAAGTCGAGTATGTTGGAAAAGAGTATGGGTAAGAGTGCTTTGATGGTAGCATTGGTAACTGGCAATGTCATCTGGGGGGGTACACAGTACACGCGGAAGAACCAAATCAAGTATTTACGTTAGATCCAATGGTAGTAACAGCAACGAGGACAGAAAAAAGAGATGTTGATGTCCCTGCATCAACAACAATCCTGACTAGTGAAGATTTGAAAGCAACAGGTGCTCAGAATTTGCAGGTTGCTTTGGGGCGTGTACCTGGATTGATTTACAAAACATTTGCACCTGGTGGTGGTGCTATGGGGACAATGGCTAATGAAATAGCTATTAGAGGTGTAAGCAATGGTACTTTGATTATGCTGAATGGATCTCCTATGAATTTGAGAGGGAAATATTTTTTAGATGCTATACCTATAGAGAGCATTGCAAAAGTTGAGATAGTAAAAGGTGGAGGATCCGTACTTTATGGTAGTGAAGCTATGGGCGGTGTTATTAATATTATAACTAAACAAGGTTTTAAAAATTCAGTAACTGCTGGAGTTGGTAATTACGGACAACAAAAATACAATGCTACTGTTAGTGCTGATAAATTAAGCGTTGGTTATAATTTAGAAAAATGGGGAAAGGTAGATACAATTTCACGTTCACATGATAAAGGTGACAAACATACAGATATGACCAGTTCTCATAAAAATAATTTATTTTTAAACTATAAAATTAATGATAACTGGAATTTTTTATATAATTATTTTGAAACAAATGTAAAATATGATACTTGGTTTGATGATGGGTATAAAAGCGTTCCTAAAGGCGGTGCATTACAACAGAATAGAGAATATGTAACAAAGCAAAATTTAATGCAGGTGACATATCAAGATGACAGTGTTAAGGGTAATTTGTATTATAACCAGAATAAATTAATGGCAGATGGATATACTAATTACACAACAAGTGGTGCTTATTCTGGGAAAATGTATGATACAGATGAGAAAAATCGTACTTATGGAGCCGATATACAAAAAAAATGGGAGTTTGGAAATAAAACTAATTTGATTTTAGGAAGTAGTTATCAAAATGAGTTTTATGATGATTACGGTAAAGACGGCCATAAATCTCCTAATCAAGTAACGTCAAGAAATATTTATGCTGTTTATGGGCAATATGATTACAAATTTGATGAAAAAAATGAATTTATTTTTGGGGCACGCGAAACATGGACTACTGGTGGTTATAAAGACCAGAATTATGATAATTTTAGTATGTCTGGTCAGTATTTACATAAGTTAACAGAAAATGATTCTTTGTATGCTAGTGTTGGACAATCATTTATAATGCCTACTTTTTCACAAATGTATGGTGCTAGTGACAGTGCTGTCTCAAATCCTGATTTGAAGCCGCAAAAAGGAACTAATTATGAATTGGGCTGGAAGAGGGTTAATAACAATCATAGTTGGAAAGCTGCCATTTATCATATTGATATCACAGATAATATTACTGCAACCTGGGATGGTACAAAAACAGAATATAAATATACTAATGAAGATTTTAAAAATACAGGTGTGGAAATAACTTGTGATATTATTGGTAAAGATGGATTTACTTATAATTGGGGAATAAATTATGGTGATCCTAAAGTTAAGGGAAGTAAAAAGCCCTATTGGGACAGAAAATATGGCAGATGGCAAATGAATGGTGGCATTAATTATACAAAAGATAAATGGATAACAAGTTTACAAGGAACTTATTTAGCTCAAAGGGTTGGAACTCCTAGCAGTGACCATTCGGTTAGTGAAAAACCTTATTTCCTCACAAGTCTGACAACTACTTATAATGCTGATAAACAAAGTTCTATTTCGCTAACACTGGATAATTTGCTCAATAGAGAAGACAATTTAAGTCATAGTGGCTCAGAATACTATTCTACGCCTTTCAATTTCTTACTGAGCTATAATTATAAATTCTAAAATATTATAGGCGGCGTTTAGAGCCGCCTATATAACTTAATTTCAGATAGTAGCTTTAATGTAACTTTTAATTTGGAAAATAGAAGAGATTTACTTTTAACATAAATTTATCGTAAAATAGTTATATAAAATCAGGAGGCTGTTATGACGGAGACTATCATTGAACTAAAAAATTTATCAATTGGTTACGGCAATAAAAGTGTGCTGCAAGACGTAAATGCAAAGATAAATAAAGGTGAGATTGTCGGTATTATTGGTTGTAATGGCGCTGGTAAAAGCACACTGCTGAAAACGATCCGCGGTTTGCTGCCAAAGCAAAGCGGTGAGATTTTGTATTTTGGGAGAAAGTTGGAAAGCTTTTCTGAAAAAGAACTTGCCCGCGAGGTTGCTTATCTGCAGCAAAATGTAGAAGTTGGATTTGGTTATACAGGTAAAGATATTGTGCTTGCCGGTAGATACCCTTATATGAAATGGTGGAAAGGTGAAAGTATCTCTGACGAAGAATTGGCTTTAAAATGTATGGAATATACAGGAACAAAAGAATTGGCAGAAAGACCTGTCAATGAAGTTTCTGGTGGTCAAAAACAACGTATTTTATTAGCTAAGGTTTTAGCGCAGCAGACTCCTATTTTATTTTTGGATGAGCCAACAACTGGCTTGGATATGGTTTATCAGGAAGAAATTTTTCGTTTCAGCAAAGCTTTGGCAGAAATGGGAAAGACAATTTTGATGGTTGTACATGAATTAAATTTAGCAGCAAAATATTGTAGCAGAATTATTTTACTGGGAGAAGGTACGGTAATTGCTGATGGCAGACCTGATAATGTTTTTACAGAGAAAATTTTGAGTAAAGCATATAATGCTCCTGTGAGAGTTATTAGGAGCCATAATACCAATGAAATAATTGAAATAAGCACGAAAGAAGATAACGGAAGATGTCAGCGTGATAAAGAATTGCTTGAACTCATCTGTTGCAAAGGTAGTATATGTTAAAAATTTTTTCTATAAGTTTATTGTTATGTTTTTTTGCATTATGTCAGACGGTTTTGGCAGGCGGCATAAATTTGGAAGCGGTTTTTCCTTATAGTTTAGAGCATAAAAATATTAACCGAACTAATGGTAATGCTACTAATCCTTTGTTTATAAATATTGAAAGCTTTGATAGCCCTGAGCCGCAGAATGTGAAAGTTGAGATTATGCTGCCGCAGGGTTTGATTTTTATTGGAGATGAGCTTTGGCAGGAAATAAAATCTGAAGCAGGTTCTGTTATTCAAAGAGAGTGGATATTGCCTCCGGATTATGGGCAGAATTTTGATTTAATTTATTTAAAAGCCGACAACAGTCTCGCTGCAGGTAATCATGAGATTATAGTTAAAGTGAGTAGTGAAAATTGGCAGAAGAATAGTATTATTACTTTCACCCACGAAAATGAAACAAAAAGTAATTTACCAGTGCTTATAAATGAGCAGTCTTTAATGCCCGATAAAAGTAAATATAATTGGTATATTCAGTCCATTACTTTGCCTGTAGACAACTTTGGCACCAAAGATGACAGAGTAAAGGATGGAACTATATATATCAGGGATACAGCTTTGGAATCTTTCCGCAATAGAATGACTGGCGATGGAGCAACAAATTGGTCGGCAGTGTTTAATCATCCGGCTGCACATCTTTTGTTGGAAATGCGCAACCCTCAGCAGGATACGAGGATATTGAAGTTTAAAGCAGAATTGATTGATAAGCTTACCGGAAAACCAGCTATAGGATTGTGTACTTCCAGTCAGAGCGATAATGAAACGGAGCATGGTTGGGCTGGTCAATCAGGGATAGAAGATGCTTCTACGGCTATGATTTCATTAGACGGGAAGAAAAGCCAGACTTTTATTTTGCCGTTGTACGTAGATTATTTTAGAGCAGTGGAAGGAGAATATAATTTACGTGTAACTGTATTTGGTAATGGTCAGGAAAAAATCCAGGAAGTACCCATAACAATTGCCAAAAAACGTAGTATGGGGTTATTTGCTGTTGGATTTTCATTTCTTTGTTTTTTGATTGTATGTTTAAATGCACAAAATTTAAAAAAGTGTATTTTTAATATTGGTGCTAAGGGTGCTATTACTATTGCATTATTTGCAGCTGTAGCATTTGGAAGTATCGTTGTACCAACAACATTACTGGGGGATGTGCTGCATGTTGTTTTAGGGCCTTTTTCAGGGTTGGTTACTGGTGTATTAAATGGCATTTTGTTATATTTATTGGTTATGGCACTGCTTGTGATTTATCGTAAACCTGGTATAGTTACATTGATGTTTTTAGTAAAATGGATGTTGGCAGGGTTAATGTTTGGACGTTTTACACCATTAGGAATCCTTAGTTATATGGTGTATATTGTCGTTTTGGAAAGTGTGTTGTATATAAGTGGGTTCTACAATAAAAGAGATTTAACTTCAGGCTATGTTCTGTTTGTTTCCTTAGCTATTGGTATGGCTGATGCATTTATAACGATGATAAATTTAGAACAGTTGATGTTTTTTTACCGTTTATATTATGCAGATTGGTATATAGGTCTTTATATGCTTATAAATGGTTTGGTGTACAGTAGTGTCGGAACATGGCTGGGCTATAAAGTTGGTATTAAATTACAACAGGTTATGGGTGAATGATATGCTGATAATAGAGGACGTTTCATATCGTTATAAGGTGCGTGAGGACGCTACTTTAAAACATGTGTGTTTACACGTTGCTAAGGGAGAGATGTTACTTTTGGCAGGACGCAGTGGTTGTGGTAAATCAACACTTATTAAAGCGGTGAGCGGACTTTTAAATACAGCAGGTGCAGGTGAATTGTACGGGAAGATATATCTTGATGGCAACGATACTGCTTTTATGAAACCGGAAGAAATAGGAATACTTGTAGGAACCGTTTATCAATCACCTGACGATCAGCTTTTTGCAATGACTGTAGCTGACGAAGTTGGTTTTGCTCTTGAAAATCAGGGAATAGAGGAAACTATTGTTAATGAAGAAGTAAGCAGAGTTTTACAGCGTGTAGGTCTAAAGGGATTTGAAAAAAATAGTATTCATACTCTTTCAGGTGGTCAGAGGCAAAGGTTGGCGCTGGCTTCCGTTCTTATAACTAAGCCTAAAATGCTGGTGCTTGATGAACCTGTGAGTCAAATGAATCCGCAGGGAGTCGAGGATTTTTTAAATTTATTGGTTTCTCTTAATAGAGAAGATGAAATTACGATTATTGTTGTAGAACATCGTGTAAATGAATTAGCAAGATACTTCCCGCGTTTAGCGGTAATGTTTGATGGTGAATTTATTTATGATGGACCAACGGAAATGGCCTGGGAAAAGATTGGTCATGCGGAGAAATTTGGATTAAGGGAACCTCAGAGAATAAAATTATGCCGGTATCTTAACTTGACTGAATTTGCTGATGATACGAAAAAAATAATAGAGTTAATAAATAATGAATGTGATATCGACAATAAACAAAATTTTACTGTTAGGGAAAAAAGAAGTCAGGAATGTGTTGTAAAAGGAGAAAATATTATATATCGTTATCCAGGCGCTAAAAGCAATACATTACATGGTTTAAATTTTGAATTTTATAAAGGTGAAAGAATAGCACTTATGGGATTTAATGGTGCAGGTAAAAGTACTTTAGTAAATTTATTAGGTGGATTGACTTATGTTACATCCGGTTGTTTAAAAATTTTACAAGGTACTGTAGCTGAACATGCGCATGAGATAGGTTATTTGCGCCAGGAACCAGATTTAATGCTTTTAGCTGATAGTGTATGGGAAGAACTGACTTGGAAAAATACTAAAAGGTCTGAAAAATATTTGTGGGATTTATTAAATAAGTTAAAGTTAGAAAATAATGTTAATGATTTCCCGTTAGCACTTAGTAAAGGACAGCGGTTAAGGGTTGTCTTAGGAGCGTTGTTGGCCAGAGAACCTAAATTGTTACTTTTAGATGAACCTACCACTGGGCAGGATCAGCAGAGCTTAGAAGAAATAAAAAATTTGATTAATGATTTTGCCGAAAATCACGGATGTATTTTATTTTGTACTCATGATATAGAATTGGCTTCAGAAATAGCTGACAGGGTAATTGTTATGGCTGATGGAATGATTATTGCTGACGGAGTTCCGGAGATAGTACTTGCCGATAGAGTGCTTTTAAAAGAAGGCGGGCTGATAGTCCCACCGTTGCTTGATGTGGCAGAAGCCTTGCTATTACCGGAATGTATTACTGTGGAGGGGGTTGGGCGTTATGTCAGTAAGGCAGTTGTGGGAAGGCTGTGACGCCGCAGTCTGGGCGCAGAGATTGGACGGAAGAACTAAATTGCTTGGTTTATTTTTAGTTGCCGTATTGGCTATAGTTGTTGATAATCCAAGAACATTATTCTTGCTGTTCACTGCGACTTTATTACTGCATTTGTTCGCTCGTACGTCTGTTTATAAATGGCAGGTATTAGCAATTTTGTTACTATTGGGTTTATGGGGATCTATGTTTAGTCAGGCATTATTTTTTGCTCAGACTCCAAGAACGCCGTTATTTGTTTTGCTTGAACCAACAGTACCTGTTTTAGGATCAATTACAGGAGGATTATATGTGTATCGTGAAGGAGTTGTTTATGGTGCCGTACAGGGATTGAGATCAGCGACGATGTTGGCGTTAGGACTGTTTGTCTGTTGGACTTCAGACCCGCGTCAACTGTTAAAAGCACTTATGGCCTGGAGATTATCGCCACAGATAGCATTTATGCTTGTGACAGCGATTCGTTTTCTGCCTGTTCTGGCTGCTGAAGCAGGAGAGGTTATTATTGCTTTACGTTTACGCTCTGATACACAGGTCGGAAGAAAGAGCGTTGTCAGACATTTACCATATATAGCCAAACCTTTATTAGCGCGCTGTTTACGAAGAGCGCAGACATTGGCGCTTTCTGTTGTCAGCAGAGGCTTTTTTCTATCTGCCGCACGAAAGAACGAGTTATGGCGGAATAAAGAAAAATTGGCCTGCATCATACTGACTGTTTTTACTCTTGGTATAGCTTTTAGTAAAATAGCATATTTACTTTCAGAACAAGGTATGTATTTTGGCAATTTACGAATAGTTTATGATTGGACGAAATTATATTTATGAGCAGAATAAAAGGCTGTATTACAATTGGTATATTAATAATTTCCTGGTGTCTGATGTTTTGGATAACTGGTAGCCGTACTCCATGGCAGACTTTCTCTTCTTCAGACAGAGGTGATGAAGTAAGCGTTTTTTTAGGCGATATACCAAGTGAAAATTATGATCGGATGGGTTTTACCAAAGGTTTGATCGAATATATTGACAATGAAAACGCCTGGTTGGTGGGAACTGATAGGGGTGAATTGTTTTTATTTGACAATGATGGTAAGCAGATTTGGAAACGTTCTTTAGGAATTGGAAAACTGGTATCAATGTGTGTGTCGCATGACGAGAAAATTGCTTTTATAGGTGAGCAGAGCCCATCGGGGAATTTATATGCAATTGATATTGCCGGCGGCGATATACTATGGAAGTTTGCTGCGGCGAATGTTGTTGGCGCTGAGCCTGCAAAACGTTCCTATCCAAGTATTGTCCATATTTGTATTGATCAAAATGATAATGTTTATGCGAACGCTTACAGATTTGTTACAGCCAAAGACGGAAGCCGCGGCTATAATGGTAAAGCTGTTGCTTTTAATAAAAATGGTGATCAGCTTTGGCAATTTCCTCAAAATGAAAATATTGACAGCTGGATTAACTGGTGCGATGTAAATGACAATAACGGAAAAGTTGTATTGTCGACTTCGGCTTATGAAATCAGGCCTGATATGAAATATCGTGATACAATGTACTTGATAAATAAAGAGACAGGGCAGTTGATTAATTCTGTCGATGTGCTGCCTGTTGCTCCATTTGAGAATACTGTTATGCGCGGCAGTCCCAATTTTTCTGCGAATGGAGAATTTTTAGCAGCATCCTGCAGCGACGGAAGGGGTTTGCTTTTTGACGGTTCGGGAAAAGTTTTGTGGCAGCGTGAGCTTTCAAAACCTACACAGATAGATGATGCTTGGATTAATGCTTCTGGTCGTGATGGGTTTGCCGTTGACGCCGGCGTTATTTTTACAACGATCAACACGTTCAATAGAGAAAACTGGCAGTTACCTACTCCTGTTGAGCATCCCAGCAATAATAGTATGTTTGTATTTAATTATGATGGAACGTTTAAGTATAAATATAAGGCTTTGGGGACAATGGAGCAGATTGATTTTTCTGGTAATATAGCTGCTTGTGCCGTTGGACGTAATGTCAGAACCCATAATTACGCTGCTCATGGTGCTGTTGTAATTGATTTAAATGATGGAGCAGAATTAAATTTCTTTCATACTGATGGTCCGTTACAGGCAGTGGCAATAAGCACTAATGGAAGAAATGTTGCTGGTATAGAAGCTCCGGCCGTAACTCCTGATGGAAAAATAATTGGTGCATATAAACTGCATATTTGGCATCGTTGAGAATAAAGAGGGATTTTATGATTTATAACTTTTTGCATTATTATAAACCGTATAAAAGGATATTGTATGGTGTTGTTATCGGTTCTCTTGTTGCTGCATTATTGGATTTGATTTTTCCAATGATGGTGAGACAGATACTAAATGAAGTGTTGCCGCAAAAAAATATAAATAGATTGCTGCAAGATAGTGGGGTATTATTTATTTTATATTTAGGCAACTATGGGTTATTATATATTGTCAATTATTATGGACACTTGATGAGTGCAAAAATAGAGAACGATATGCGGAGAGATTTATTTGAGCATTTTCATAAAATGTCGTTCAGGTATTTTGATAACGCTAAAACTGGCCAGCTTTTATCAAGATTAACTAGTGATATAGCCGAAATAGGAGAATTATCTTTTAGAGGACCAAATGACGTTATTGTTTGTTGTATCACTATGGTTGGTACGATTGGAATTCTGTTTTGGATGAATGTCTATCTGGGAATTCTGATTGCACTTTTATTAATTATTAAGACTCTGCACACAGTTTATGTGAATAAAAAAATGAAAGCGGCCTTTAGAGATAATAGAATAAAAAGTGGTGAAATAACAGCCAGGGCTGAAGAAAGTTTAGGAGGTATTAGGTTAGTAAAAGCTTTTGCGCAAGAAGAATATGAACTGGCAAGATTTATGGAAAAAAGTTTAGATTTTTTAGAAACACGGCGAAAGTCTTATAAAATTCTGGCATATTTTTCAGGGAGTGTTAATTTTTTTACTAATATTACTAATTTATTAATTCTGGCTTGCGGTGGCTTGCTGATTGCAAAAGATAAATTGTCATTAAGTGATTTTGTTGCTTTCTTGTTATATGTCAATTTATTTATGAAACCTCTTTTACGCCTGACTGTTTTTACAGAAATGTATCAGCGTGGAATGGCGGGATTTCAGAGATTTTATGAAATAATGGAGATGCAACCTGAAATTATTGATAATAAAAATGCTATTGACTGTGTACAAATACGTGGTGAGATAGAATTTGATAATTTAGTTTTTGGTTATTCTGAACAGAGGAAAGTGATTAAAGGATTTAATTTAAAAATAACTCCGGGTCAAACTGTTGCATTTGTGGGAGAGACCGGAGCGGGTAAGACGACTATAGCAAGCCTGCTACTAAGATTTTACGAGCCTCTAAGCGGTAAAATTCTAATTGATGGTATTGATATACGTCAGTATAAACAGCAGGAATTGCGCCGTAATATAGGAATTGTGCAGCAGGATGTTTTTTTATTTTCAGATTCTGTAACACATAATATTGCATATGCAAAACCGGAAGCTGGGCAAAAAGAAGTAGAAAAAGCAGCAAGAATGGCCGCAGCTGACAGATTTATCCAGGAACTTCCAGATAAGTATGATACTGAAATTGGAGAACGTGGTGTTAAGCTTTCAGGTGGGCAAAAACAGCGTCTTGCAATTGCCCGAGTCTTTTTAAAAAATCCTCCTATTGTAATTTTAGATGAAGCTACTTCTTCTTTAGATAATCATACTGAAAAGCTAATTCAGGAATCATTGGACAGGTTAGCTGAGAATAGAACCACCCTTATTATTGCTCATCGAATGTCAACAATAAAAAATGCAGATAAAATAATAGTCTTAAATAATGGTGAAGTTGCAGAAATTGGGACACATTCTACCTTGATGTCAATGGGAGGTTTGTATTATAATTTATATAATGCCCAAAAATATATTGATGACAAATAGGTGATCTGATGATTAATATAGAAAATTTAACAAAACGTTTTGACGAGCGTATTGCTGTTGCTGGCATAGATTTAGAAATTAAAAGCGGCGAAATATTTGGCCTTTTAGGACCGAATGGAGCAGGAAAGACTACTACAGTAAGGATAATGACGTTACTTTCGAAAAAAAATTCAGGATCTGTAAGGATATGTGGATATGATATCGAAGAAGACAGCGAGAAGATTAAGGAACTTATCGGCGTTGTGCCACAGCATATGAGTTTGGATCAGGATTTGACAGGCAGAGAAAATTTGATTTTACAGGCAAGACTGCATCATTTGAAAGACAAAGAGGATATGAAACAGAGAATTAATGAAATTTTAGATTTTGTTGAACTTGCCGACAGAGCCGATGATAAATCCCGAAAGTATTCTGGAGGTATGAAGCGGCGTTTGATGATTGGTATGGCACTTTTACATAAACCTAAAATTTTATTTTTAGATGAACCTACTGTAGGATTAGACCCGCAAGTACGGCGGAAAATGTGGGATCTGATTCGTAAAATGAACGAAGATGGAATGACGGTACTTTTAACTACTCACTATATAGAAGAGGCTGATCATTTATGTGAACGCGTTGCTGTTATGAATAAAGGGCGCCTTGTAGCTGTCGATACCCCGCAAAAGCTTAAAGAAAAAGTTGGCAGGGTTGTTGTTGAACATATGGAATCAGAGGGAATGATTAATAAATTTTTTGATAGTCGTGAGCAGGCCGCTTCTTATGTGACAGCGTTGAAAACAAATGCAATAGTACGTGATGCAAATTTAGAAGACGTATTTATTGAATTAACTGGGAGGCGGGTCAATGATTAGTAATTTTTTCTATGACGTTTATACCGTTTTCTGGCGTGATTGGGTGGTTTTTAAGAAAATATTCTTTAAATTTTTGTGCTCAAGGATGATTACGCCTTTTCTATATATTTTTGCATTTGGCATTGGATTAGGTAAGAATGTATCAGTTGATGGCGGAAGTTATTTGAATTTTCTTATTCCTGGTATGCTTGCGCTTAATTCAATGAATATTTCTTTTAATACCATAGCTGCGCCTTTGAATATGTCACGTATCTATCATCATACGCTTGAAACATACTTGATTTCCCCAATTTCAGGAGCTGCATTTGTTTTCGGTAAGATTTTATCAGGTACGGTACGTGGATTGATTTCTTCGGTAGTTATAGTGATTATTGCTGAATTATTAGGGGTGCATTTGTATTTAGGCGACTGGTTTATACCTATATTGATTCTTAACTGTTTTGTTTTTGCGTCGTTAGCTGTCGTTGCGGCAATGACTATTGACAGCCATGAAGAGATGAGTAGCTTTAGTACTTATGTTTTGGTGCCAATGTCTTTTTTATGTGGTACATTTTTTAAGGCTGATAGTTTTCCTACAGTAATAAAAGGCTTTTTAAGTATCTTACCACTTACTCCTGCCAGCAGTGCGTTGAGAGCATCTGCAAATAAAATGCCAATAGAGTGGTATTGGCCTGTTATTATGTTTGCATACTTTTTCATATTTTTTAGCTATGCCTGTCATTTGCTGAAAATGAAAAAAGAGGAGTAGAGCGATGTTTTTAAAATATTTAGTGTTGAATATATTATAGTTTTTATTGCAAACATTAATTTAACGTGATATAATGCCTATCAGTAATAAAACTTAATAAGCGGAAATCTAGGTGTGAATACTTAATAGAAAAATTGGTTGAAAGCCAATACGGTCACGCCGCTGTAATGTTGAGCGAACTTCACTTATTGCCACTGGGAAACTGGGAAGGCGGGGTAAGCGATGAAACAGAGTCAGAAGAACTGCCTAGATTTTTCTACTTTAATCCAGCGAGTGACAGGAACAGGTAGTATGAAATTAGGTATGGCCTTTCTGTTTTGTGGAAAGGTTTTTTATTTTAGGGGAGATAATATAGAAAAATAGTAAATTGTTTGGCGAGTTAGCATTGGCAAACTCTATTAAATTTGGTATTATTAATAATATAAAAATTTTAGGAGGCATTTTTGATGGAAGCAATTAAGGAAGCTATCGAGTATTTTCATAAAGGCGGGCTGGTAATGTGGCCACTGTTATTGTGTTCAATAATAGTAGTTACTATAGCCATAGAGCGGTATTTGTATTATAAAACTGCTGATTCTGGTTCGTTATTTACTCAGGAATTTTGTACTTTAATTGGTAAAGGTGATGTAACAGGTGCGGCACAGTTAGCAGCTGCAGCTACAGGTGAGTGTGCACGTATTCTCTGTGAAACAATGGCTATGTCTGGTGATTGTGCAAGGCATTCCGCCTACATGGAATCTCAGGCAGGTCTTGTAATTGCAAAATTGCGTAATCGGTTGCATTATCTTGGCGTTATCGTTACAATGTCACCATTACTTGGATTATTAGGGACAATTATTGGTATGATCGGTTCTTTTAGTATTTTTAACTTGCAGGAAGGTCAGCCGATGGCAATTACTGGTGGTATTGGTGAAGCCTTAATTGCAACTGCCAGCGGTTTGTGTGTGGCCATTTTAGCATTATGCGCGCATTCTTATTTTGCTCAGCGTCTGGATACTTCCATAACTAATATGGAACAATGCTTTTCGGCTTTGCTGGAGGCTGAAAGCAGAGGTGACATCTAATGAAACTGCGTGATAGCAGAAGCCTTAAACAACCTGAGCTGATGATAATACCGATGATCGATATTATGTTTTTTTTGCTGGTATTTTTTATGCTTAGTACGATGTATATGGTTGATTTAAAAACAATTCCTATAAAGCTGCCTAAAGCGGAATATTCAGCAGTTGATACTCAGACAACCTTTGCTGTTTCTGTAAAAAAGGATGGCAGCATTTGGCTTGGTGATAAACAGACTGACATTTCCAGTTTAACTATGCAGGCAAAAATGGAACAGAAAAACAATCCTCGTTTTTCAATCGTTATTAGGGCAGACAAAGATGCAGATTATGGTAAAGTCATAACTTTACTTGACAGATTGAAAGGCGCAGGTGTTCAAAGATTTGGTTTAGCAACAGATGTGGGAGCTGGTAAATGATGGATGACTCCAAAAAGAGGTTCCAAATAGGTTTTATTGGCTCATTAGGATTTCATTTATTTGTATTTCTTGTTTTGGCGTTTGCCGGTCTATTCGCTGCTAATCATGTTGATGATAAAATCGTCGAAATTGCAGTTTTTGGCGGCGGCGGTGGTGGCGGAGGCGGAGGCGGCGGCGGTGTAAAACCAGCCGATGCTACAGAAGCAGATTTGGCAGCAGCGAAGGCGAATGCCTTGCAAAATAAACAGCAGAGTGCTTCGCAGCAACAACAGCAGATAAAAAAATCCGACCCAATAAATACTGATGATATAATTGAAAAAACTACTCGTCGAGAGCAGTTGTACGAACAACAGCAGAATACTCAAGTTAACGAAAAAATATCTGAGGAAGCAGTAACACAGAGCAAGAATATTGCTGGTGCTGACGTAAAAGAAAATACTGGCAGCGGCGGAGGTTATGGAACTGGTCAAGGAAGTGGTTATGGAAGCGGCAGCGGTTCTGGCAGTGGAACTGGAACAGGCGGCGGACATGGTGCTGGCGTGGGTAGTGGTATAGGTGACGGCACAGGTGCTGGAGTGGGTACTGGAGATGGCGGCGGCTATGCAGGTGGTGATCCTTCGGCAAACCCTGCTATTCCTCCACGTTTGCTGAGAAGTCGTCAACCTAATTATCCAAGCAGTGCCAGAAGTGCGAGTATTGAAGGTACAACTACAGTTCGTATTTTAGTAGGATATGAAGGTGAGGTTGAATCCGTTGCTGTTGCAGAATCTTCCGGTAATGCCGCTTTAGATGATGCTGCAGTTGAAGCATGCTATAACTGGCGTTTTAGCGGTGCAAAAAATGGTGTTGGACAAAAAATACGTTGTTATACGTATGTGCCTATTACATTTAGACTGAGATAAATAAAAACTTAATAAGAATCTCCATTGGTTTTTTGTGGATTCTATGCTATAATAATACGGTAATTTGATATTATTAGGTGCCCGTGAGGGCGTAAATGGCAAGAACGGTGCAAATCCGACACGGTCCCGCCACTGTAATGACGCTGCGGCGTTTAAGTCAGATGCCTGCCTATGTGTAGAAGCTGTATCCACGAGTGATGGAGATAGTAAGCTGGCTTAACCTTTAACGGTAGGCGTATGCTTGTATCTTGATGACTTCTGTCGGAAACGGCAGAAGTCTTTTCTAATTATTAGTAAAAACTACTAGATGACAGAATGTGTTTAGCAAGATGTTTGTTCAGAAAGGGGTTGACGTATGGAAGAATATCAGATTTCCCAAGGGAAACGTTTGCGGTGTGGCTATACAACTGGAAGTTGTGCAACTGCAGCAGCCAAAGCTGCAGCAGTGATGCTTTTGACGGGTAAACGTGTTGATTTTGTTCAGATAGATACTCCCAAAGGTATTATACTTAACTTAGAACCAGAAGAGGCTGTTATTACTGAAATGAGCGTAACATGCGCTATTCGTAAAGATAGTGGCGATGACCCCGATGATACGAATGGTATATTGATTTATGCTACTGTAGAAAAAACAGCAGAAAAGGGGATAAATTTATTAGGCGGTATTGGCATTGGCTATGTAACTAAACCAGGATTGGCCTGTACTGTTGATGGACCTGCCATTAATCCGACGCCGCGGAAAATGATTGTTTACGAACTTGAAAAAGTAATGAAGTCTGCAGGATATGAACAGGGTTTAAGAGTTACAATTTCAGCTCCTGAAGGCGTTGAAATTGCTAAGAAAACTTTCAATCCACGTTTAGGTATTTTAGGTGGCATTTCTATTTTAGGAACCAGTGGTATTGTTGAACCAATGAGTGAAAAAGCTTTGATAGAAACAATGTATGTGGAAATTGATGCACAGGCAGCGTCTGGAAATAAAAATTTGCTGGTGTTTTTTGGCAATTATGGCGCAGATTTTACTCGTGATACATTGGGATTTAATATTGATGATGCCGTGACCTGTAGTAATTTTGTTGGGGAACTTTTAGATTATGCAGTTTACAAAGGTTTTGAGACCTTGCTGTTAATAGGCCATTCAGGAAAGCTGGTAAAACTGGGGCAAGGTGTGATGAATACTCATTCAAAATATGCTGACTGCCGCACAGAGTTAATGGCTCTTTTGGCACTGCTTGCCGGTGCTAAAGTGGAAGTTGGTAAAGAGATCATCGGTTGTCCGACTACAGATGAAGTAGTGAAAATTTTGCAGCGTGAAAATATTTTTGAAGAAGTAATAAGTGGTGTTACCGAACGTATTGATTTTTACATGCAGCATCGCGTGCATGGTAAAATAAAAACAGCAGCACTGATGTTTTCTAACGTATATGGTATTTTAGGAAAAACAGCAGCTGCTGACGAACTAATTAAATTACATTTAAAGGACAAACAGGAAGGATGAAAAACATGAGAGGTAAATTGTACAGTGTAGGTATCGGACCGGGGGACCCGGAATTATTAACTTTAAAAGCAGTGCGTCTGCTCAAAGAATGTGACGTTGTTGCTTTGCCTAAAGGTGATACCGATGTCATGACTGCTAAAAATATTGTCAATCAGGTAGTTGATCTTGATAAAAAAGAACAGCTTATTATTTATATGCCGATGACAAAAGATATGTCAGCAATGGATAAAGCTCATCAGGAGGGCGCCGATGCTGTAATAAAATTGCTTAATGAAGGCAAAAATGTTGTTTTCATTACTCTTGGTTGTCCTACAGTATATGCAACCTGCATTTATGTGCATAAGCTTGTTTTAAAAGCTGGCTATGATGCCGAATTGGTTGCAGGTGTAACTTCTATTTGTGCTGTTGCGGCAAAATTGAATGTGTCTTTATGTGAAAGGGCAGAACCGCTTATTGTGCTGCCTGGCAGTTATAAAGAAGCATCTAAATTTCTTGATGGACCTGGTAATAAGGTATTAATGAAATCTGCCAGTGAAATTGCCAGGGTACGTGACGAATTGAAAGAACGCGGGTTGATCAAGAATGCAGCCATGGTTGAACGCTGTGGTTTACCGGGAGAAAGGGTGTACCGTGATCTTAATGAGATTGATCCTAACAGCAGCTATTTTTCTGTAATCTTGGTTAAAGAAAAGGAGTTTGACAAATAATGATTTATTTTATTGGTGCAGGCCCTGGTGCCGCTGATTTAATCACTGTTAAAGGTAAAGACCTTTTGGAAAAGGCTGATCTTATTATTTATGCCGGTTCATTGGTTAATCCAGAGCTTTTGAAGTATGCAAAACCGGAATGTGTTATTATGGACAGTGCTAAAATGACGTTGGAAGAGGTTATTGCAGCTATGGTTCCGGCAGCCCAGGCCGGTAAATTGGTTGTGCGGTTACATACTGGTGATCCGAGTGTTTATGGTGCTCATCGTGAACAGATAGATCTTTTACGCAGTTATAATCTTGATTTTGAAATTGTTCCTGGTGTAAGCTCTTTCTGTGCGGCTGCTGCATGTTTAGACGCAGAGTATACTTTGCCGAACGTTAGTCAATCTGTTATTATTACCCGTATGGAAGGGCGTACACCGGTGCCTAATAAGCAAAAGATCGCTGATTATGCAGCTCATAAAGCAACAATGGTTATTTTTCTTTCCAGCGGTATGTTAGAAAAATTGCAGAAGGAATTGATTTCAGGTGGCTACACTGCTGATACTCCGGCTGCTATTGTTTATAAAGCCTCATGGCCTGACGAGAAAGTATGCCGTTGTACAGTAGGGACTTTGGCAGAAACTGCGAAAGAACATAATATTACTAAAACAGCTTTGATTACAGTAGGAAACTTTTTAGGTAATATTTATGACCGCAGCGAACTCTATAATCCTACTTTTGCACATGGATATCGTACTGCTGATCCCAGTAAATTGGATCTAAAGCCAGAGGTAAAATGAAATGAAGGCTGTAGTATACTCCTTTACCAGACGTGGAGCAAGGTTAAGTACAGATATTGGCGAAGTACTGCAAAAGATTAATTTTGAAGTGCGTTGTTTAACTATGCCAAAATTTGCTGAAGAAAAAATACTTTTGGAAGCGATGGACGATCATAATAAAGCTTGTGAGGATGCGTTTAAGGAATGCCAGCTGATTGTATTTGTTGGAGCTGTAGGAATTGCAGTGAGGACGATAGCTCCGTATATAAAAAATAAATTAGTTGATCCTGCTGTATTATCTGTAGACGAAGGCGGAAACTTCGTTGTGCCATTATTATCAGGTCATATAGGCGGTGCTAATGGATTTGCAAAAGCATTAGCAGAAGTTATAAAAGCTACTCCCGTAGTTACTACAGCTACAGATGTGAATAAGCTTTTTGCTGTAGATGAGTGGGCGGCACGCAATAATATGATTATTAACAGTATGAAAGCTGCGAAAGATTTTGCCGCGGCGTTATTAGATGGACAAGAAGTTGGACTTTTTACCGATTATCCAATTATTAGTGCTTTACCACGTCAGATTGTTCTTAAAGACAAAGGGATTACAGGTTTGGCTATTACGAAAAATAGAAATGTGAAGCCTTTTGATGTAACTGTTCAGCTTTGGCCTAGAAATATTTATTTGGGAATCGGCTGTCGTCGCGGAACAACGTTAGAAAGTATAGAAACTTTAGTCTTACCAAAACTTAAAGAACTTGGTATAGACTTACGTACTATCGTTGGTGTGGCATCTGTTGATTTAAAAAAAGATGAGGCTGGACTGTTTGATTTCGTAGCTAAATATAATTGGAAAATTAGTTTTTTTACTGCTGAAGAATTACAAAATGCAGCAGGTGAATTCAGTAGTTCTGATTTTGTTAAATCAGTTGTAGGCGTAAGTAATGTTTGCGAGCGTTCAGCAGTATTGGCGGCCAATAACGGCAATATAATTTCATCAAAATGCAGTTTGAATGGAGTAACCTTAGCTGTTGCTGAAGCCGATATTGTACTTGACTTTGAAAAATTATCTTGAATGTATGTTTGAAGGAGAATTAATATGACGCAAAAAGTTTATGTTGTCGGTCTTGGACCAGGTGGTATCGAACAAATGACCCAAAGAGCTAAAGCTGCTTTGGAAAGTTGTGATGTTATTGCAGGTTATCATGTATATATCGATCTGATTAAAAATGATTTTGCAGGCAAGGAATTTTTGACTACTGGTATGCGGAAAGAGGTAGATCGTTGCAGGCTTGCTATAGAAGAAGCGTTAAAAGGTAAAACCGTAGCGATGATTTCCAGTGGTGATGCCGGGGTTTATGGTATGGCAGGTATTATGTATCAAGTAGCAGCAGAACATCCAGAACTGGAAATTGAAGTTGTTCCTGGTATTACAGCTGCTTGTTCAGGCGCTGCCGTTTTAGGAGCTCCGCTTATCAGCGATTTTTGCCTGATTTCTTTAAGCGATCTGCTTACTCCCTGGGAAAAAATTGAAAAGCGCTTGGATTGTGCTTCACAAGCAGATTTCTGTATTTGTTTATATAATCCCTCCAGTTTTAAACGTCATGATTATCTACAGAAGGCTTGTGATATCATGCTGAAAAATCAACGTCCTGATGTTCCGGCGGGCATTGTGCGCAACATTGGGCGTGATGGTGAAAATTATGAAATCACTACTTTACAGGAATTGCGTGATAGAGAAGTAGATATGTTTTCTACTGTTATCATCGGCAATTCGCAAACAGAAGTTATTAATGGTAAATTAGTAACTCCGAGAGGTTATAAATTGTAATGAAACCGGTAGTTTGGCTGATTGGCGGAACCAGTGAAAGCCGTAATCTGATTAAGTTTATGGCTGAACTTGATATAATTCTTTATGTTTCTGTGGCAACTGATTATGGTGCAAGTCTGATTGAAGCACAAACTAATCTTCATGTAATGGTGGAGCGTATGGATTTGTCTGCAATGCGGAATTTTATTACAGTAAATAAACCGGATTGTGTGATTGATGCGACTCATCCATATGCTACGATAGTTACGTCAACAGTACAAAAGGCCTGTGAAGAAACCGGCTGTGAATATTTGAGGTTGGTGAGACCTGCTGCTGAAGAACATGAAAACTGTATTATAGTTCAAGATTTTAATGAAGCTGTTGAATTATTGAGCCATACGGAAGGTAATATATTTCTGACTACAGGCAGTAAAACATTGCAGGAGTTTACTTCTGTTCCTGATTATAAAGAGCGTATTGCGCTAAGAGTGTTGCCTATGCTGGATTCATTAAGTAAAGCGTTAGAGCTTGGTTATAAGCCCGCTAATATCATTTGCATGCAGGGGCCTTTTTCTGAATTGCTTAATATAGAGATGATGAGAAAGTATAACAGCATATATTTAGTTACAAAAGATTCTGGTAGTATTGGCGGCTTTGAGGAGAAGGCACAGGCTGCTGCCAAAGCAGGCGCTAAATTAATAGTCATTGCACGCAATGGCGAAGAGTTTGGAACTGGTTATAGTGAGATAGTAAAGTTGCTGAAAGATCGATATGGTAGTGGTAAGTAAAAATATAAAAGGAGATTTAATATGTTACGTGTAAATATCGTCGGCATTGGGCCAGGCAATCCAGAGCTTTTAACAAATCAGGCTCGCCGGGCTATTGAAGAAAGTAATATTTTGATAGGCGATAAAAGGATGCTTGTTGCTTTTGGAGCAGGGAAACATCTTTTTGACACCATAAAACCATCAGAAATTGCTGAAATATGTCAAAAAGCTGATGCTGAAAAAGATGTTGTAGCAGTGTTAGTCTCTGGTGATGTCGGCTTTTTTAGTTTAGCCAAGACGATTACTGGTAAACTTGCTGATTGTGAATGCCGAAGATATTGTGGTATCAGCAGCTTGGTTTATTTTTCTCAACAATTAAATATCGCTTGGGATGATGCTAAAATTGTCAGTATGCATGGCAGAAATCAAAATCTAATTGCTGCAGTAGCGCAAAACAGTAAAGTATTTTCACTTACAGGAGGCGAGCATTCTCCTAATCAGCTATGCTTGAAACTTTGTGATCATGGCATGGCAGATGTAAAGGTATATGTTGGTGAAAATCTTTCTTATCCAGAAGAAAAAATAACTTATGGTACGGCGGCAGAAATCAGTAAATTGGAATTTCCTTCTTTGTCTGTGATGATGATTTTGAATGAACACGCTAATGATTTTAAATATACTGTCCACGGCTTAAATGATGATCTTTTTATTCGCAGTAAAGTTCCAATGACGAAACAAGAGGTGAGGGCTGTTTCAATTTCCAAATTAATGCCAAAAGTTACGGATAATATTTATGATATTGGTGCTGGAACAGGTTCTTGTTCGGTAGAATTGGCATTACGGGCGCAGGCTGGCAGTGTATGGGCATTTGAACGTAACCCTTTGGCATTGGAATTACTTGAGAAAAATAAAGCGTTATTTGCTGTGGATAATTTGAATATTGTTGCCGGAGAAGCTTCGGAACAAATTGTTGATATGCCTGCTCCTGACTGCGTATTTATTGGCGGCAGCGGCGGTAATTTATGCAAAATGCTTGATACTATTTATACAAAAAATTCTGACTGCCGGGTTGTTATCAATGCAATTACAATAGAAACACTAATAGAAGTTGTTGAATATTATAAAACCCGTTCAGAGTATGAGTTAGAAATTGTTAATGTTTTTGCTGCCCGTGGTAAAAAATTAGGGGAATATAATTTGATGATGGGCCAAAACCCTGTTTATATAATGACTGCGTTGAAAAAGGGTGAGTAAAATGTCTGAAATGTTTTTGCCTCGTTTCATGATCGCTGCCCCTAATAGTGGCAGTGGAAAAACTACTGTAGTATGTGCGTTGCTGAAAGCTTTGCTTGATCAGGAGTACAAAGTTGCCGCCTTTAAATCTGGGCCTGACTATATAGATCCAATGTTTCATTCGCGCGTAATTGGAGCTAAATCACGTAATTTGGATTTATTTATGTTAGGCAGGGAAACAACAAAGCATTTGCTGGCAAAAAATGCTGCTGATTGTGATATAGCCGTACTTGAAGGCGCTATGGGATTTTATGATGGTATGGGTAAAACAGAGCAGTACAGTGCTTATGATTTAGCGCATGCAACTAAAACTCCGGTTATTTTAGTTGTCAATGGAAAAGGTGCAGCTTTGTCTTTGGCAGCTTTAATAAAAGGTTTTAAAGAGTTCAGAGCTGACGCGAATGTACGAGGAGCAATACTTAATAATGTTACTGCTATGAGCTATAAGTTTTATAAAGAAGTAATTGAGTTGGAAACAGGTGTTAAATTAGTTGGTTATTTGCCTCATATGGATGATTGTAATTTTGAAAGCAGACATTTGGGGTTGATAACAGCAGAAGAAATTGGTGATTTGCAGGAAATTATCAGCAGATTAGCAGAACAGGCAGTTAAGACTATTGATTTTGATGAATTGCTGGGTATTGCAAATAGTGCTGAGGATCTTATTTATGAAGAACAGCCTATTGCAAGTGTAGCTAAAGTAAAAATAGCAATAGCCCAAGACAAAGCTTTTTGTTTCTATTATCAGGACGCACTAGATTTATTGAAGGAGCTTGGTGCCGAACTAATAACTTTTAGCCCTCTTGTTGATAAAGAATTGCCAGAATGTGATGGTATAATCTTGGGAGGCGGTTATCCTGAGCTTTATGCAAAAGAGCTGGCAGAGAATATAACAATGCGTACAAGCATTAAAACTGCTTTAAAAATAGGTAAGCCTTGTTTTGCTGAATGCGGTGGATTCATGTATCTTTTGGAGCGTTTCCAAGCAGCTCCGGGAGAGATTTATGAGTGGACAGGTGCAATAAGCGGAGAAACCTTTATGACGGCAAAGCTTAACCGCTTTGGATATATAACATTGACTGCTGAGAGTGATAATGTTTTTTGCAAAATCGGTGAGAAAATAAATGGACATGAGTTTCATTATTCTGACAGTAATAATAATGGTCATGATTTTTTAGCAGTCAAAGCTTCAGGAATTTCTGAATGGAGTTGTAGTCATGCTAATAAAGTTCTGTATGCTGGCTATCCACACATTCACTTATGGGGAAATATAAATTTTGCACGAAATTTTATTCGTGCTTGTGATGAATTTGCAAAAAAACGGGATTGATCTACTGATGGTTTTGGCTGTTAGTATTTATTTAAGGGGAATTGGATTATGATGCTTTTATTTGCCATTATAGCGGGCTTTATTTTAGACCTGCTGATTGGCGACCCGCGTTGGCTGCCTCATCCGATTTGTTTAATTGGAAATTTGATAAGCTTTTTGGAAAAGCTGCTGCGCAGTATTGTTGGAAAAAGTTCGCGTGGCTTATTAGTAGGAGGCGCTGTATTAGTAATATTAGTGCTTACTTTTTCATTCTGTATTCCATTTTTATTATTGGCTTGGGCAGAAAAAATTAATCCGTGGCTGTCTTTTGCTTTAGAGACTTTTATGTGTTATCAAATTTTTGCAACGCGTTGTTTACGTGAAGAAAGTATGAAAGTTTATACTGCGTTAAGAAATAATGATTTAACAGATGCTAGAATGAAACTTTCGTGGATAGTAGGACGGGATACTAAAGAACTTACAAAATCAGAAGTGACTAAAGGGGCAGTTGAAACTGTTGCTGAAAATACCGCAGATGGAATTATTGCTCCAATGCTGTATATGTTTATCGGCGGAGCTCCGCTTGCGTTTCTTTATAAGGGAATAAATACCATGGATTCCATGGTTGGCTATAAAAACGATAAATATTTATATTTTGGGCGTTGTGCGGCAAAATTAGATGATTTTGCTAATTATATTCCGGCACGTGTTGCTGGACTATGTATGATAGTTGCAGCTTATCTTTTAAGTTTGGATGCAAAAAAAGCCTGGAAGATTTTCAAACGTGACCGTTACAACCATTTAAGTCCTAATTCTGCAATGACGGAATCAGTAACTGCTGGTGCTCTTCATATTCAGTTAGGCGGCGGGCATTTTTATTTTGGAAAATGGGTACCTAAAGATACTATTGGTGATGATATCAGACAGGTTGAACCAGAAGATATCGTCCAGACCAATAATTTGATGTATATGACAGCTGTTTTAAGTATTTTAGTTTTTGCATTAATTTATTTGCTGGAGCTTTTTATTAAAAGCTAAAGGGTGGAAAATATGTATAAATCTGTACATGGTGGAGATATTTACAGTGAAAAAAATAGCAGCTTAGGAAAAAATATTGTTGATTATTCAGCAAACGTTAATCCTTTAGGATTACCTGCGTCTGTAAAAGAGGCTATTAAAAGTTCAATCAAAAACTGCGTTAATTATCCAGATCCTTTATGCAGGGAACTAATAGAGAAATTAGCTAAATATTTGAATATAAAAAAAGAATATCTTTTCATAAGCAATGGTGCTGCTGATGTTTTATTTAAACTTGCCTTAACAGTCAAGCCCGGTCGTGCTGTATTATTGGCTCCAACTTTTTCTGATTATGAAAAAGCTTTACGGACAGTTGATTGTAAATTTACTTATTACGAATTGCAGGAAGAAAAAAACTTTATTGCAGGACATGATCTGCTGAAAAAAATCAATAGCAGAGTAGACATGGTCGTAGTATGCAATCCTAATAATCCGACTGGGAAATTAATAGATGAAGATTTATTGCTGGAGGTATTGGAAAAATGCTGTCGTACAGGTACAAAGCTGCTATTAGATGAATGCTTTATGGATTTTGTGGATGGCGATAAAGCATATTCTTTATGTTCAAAACTAGATAAATATCACAATCTTATTATATTGAAAGCATTTACAAAAACATATGCGATGCCAGGCTTACGTTTAGGCTATTGTATGACATCTGATGTGTCTTTGATAAAAGAACTGCATGAAAATGGTCAGGACTGGAATGTTTCTATTCCGGCTCAGGCAGCTGGCATTGCGGCTTTAGATGAAGAAAATTACTTGTTGGCCAGCAAAGAGTTGATTCGTGTTGAACGGCAGTATCTTACTGCACAATTGGAAGGCTTGGGAGCAAAAACATTTGGCTCTGAGGCCAATTATATTTTTTTCAAATTGGAGAAACCTGAAAATTTGGCAGAACTTTTACGTAAGCATGGCTTTTTGATTAGAGAGTGTGATAATTACCATAATTTGGGGCCAACGTATTATCGGATCGCGGTAAAAACACGATATACAAATAGGGCTTTAATTAAAGCGATAAAGGAAGTTAGACGTAATGCGCTCGTTATTGGTAATTATTGACGGCTTAGGTGATGATCCTATTCCTGCCTTGAATGGATTGACACCTTTCCAATATACTGAACATAAAAATATCGATACTCTTATTAAGCTGGGCACATACAGTGAAATAAGTATTTGTGAGAATGATTTCGTTCCTGAAAGTTTGAGTTGTATTTTGCGTTTGCTTGGTGTGCAGCAGCAGGATTTTCCAACAAATAGAGCGTATTTGGAATTGTTGGCGCATGGTCGGGATATTTCGGAGTATGAAATGGTATTACGCTGTAACCTGGTTTCAATAGATAAAGATAATACGCTGATATCATTCAATGGTCAGGGACTTTCGGCAGAAAACATGGCAGCAGCAGCTAAAGCATGCGACGAGTTTTGGCAGGGCATAGAATTTATGCATTTGTCTATGTATCGTAATCTGTTGATTTTAGATAAAGACAGAAGGATTTTGGACAATTGTGTGATTTCTCCGCCTCACGAGAGTATGGGTAAGAATGTTGATCTGCTTTTAGGAGAAGTAAAGCAGCAGTCGTTGCTGTTAAAGCATTTTATTGAAGGCACAGCAAAAAGACTGGAACGTTTTAATCATGATGATATTCGTTATATGCTTTATCCATGGGGGCCTTCAGAACGTAAAAAGTTGCCTGGATTTCAAGCTTTGCATGGATTAAAAGGTGCAGCAATTTGCGAAGCAGAAATTGTCAGAGGCATTGCAAAAGGATTGTATTTAACGGCTCCTAAAATCTCTGGAGCGACAGCGGATATAGATACTGATATTGCTGCCAAGACAACAGCGACCTTAAATATGTTGAAAGAACATGATTTTGTCTTAACACATTTTAACGGCGCAGATGAAGCGGCCCATAGATATGATTATCATGGCAAAGCTGAGTTTATCAGTGCTATTGACAAAGAGTTTTTAGAGAAAGTTATAAATAATATACAGGAACCTTTACGCATTGTTATTTGTGGTGATCATGTAACAAGTTCTGTTACTGGCAAACATAATAAAAATGCAGTTCCTGTAGTTGCTGCACAAATCAATACTGCTGCTATACCAGTAACAATAAATAATTATCAGGATATCCTGACATTTTTAATGAGAGCGAGTGATATGCGTGGCTAAAGCTATAATGGTACAAGGAACAATGTCTAATGCTGGTAAAAGTTTGGTGACAGCTGGTTTATGCCGTGTTTTTAATCAAGATGGTTATAAAGTAGCACCTTTTAAATCTCAAAATATGGCATTGAACTCATTTATTACTCGCAATGGTGCAGAAATGGGAAGAGCGCAGGTTGTGCAGGCAGAAGCGGCTAACATTGAACCAAGTGCTTTGATGAACCCTATTTTGCTGAAACCAACCAGTGATTCAGGTTCACAGGTTATTGTTAATGGTGAAGCTATTGGAACTATGACTGCGGCAGAATATTTCAAATTTAAAACGAATTTGATCCCCGATATTATGAAAGCATATGGTCAATTATCCGAAAGTAATGATGTGATTGTTATCGAAGGTGCTGGGAGTCCAGCCGAAATAAATTTGAAATCACAGGATATCGTTAATATGGGTATGGCAAAGATGGCAAAAGCACCGGTACTTTTAGTTGCCGATATAGACAGAGGCGGTGTTTTTGCTTCTATTTACGGAACTTTAATGTTGCTTGAGGAAGATGAAAGAGCTATGGTTAAAGGTATTATTGTCAATAAATTTCGCGGTGATGTGGATATACTGCGCCCAGGTTTGAAAATGATAGAAGAGAAAACGGGTGTGCCTGTTGTTGGTGTCTTGCCAATGCTGCATGTAGATATTGAAGATGAGGATAGTTTATCAGAACGGTTAACTACACATACAGAAGTACAGGCGGTAGATATTGCTGTTATCCGTATTCCAAGAATGTCTAATTATACTGATTTCAATGTTTTTGAACTTATACCAGGTGTATCTCTGCGTTATGTGCAATCAGTTTCAGAGTTGAAAAATCCGGATATGATTGTTATTCCGGGAACAAAAAATACTATTGGTGATTTAAAATGGATGCGCCAAAACGGATTAGAAGCAGAGATAATGAAACGCGCTCATGCTGGTACAGTAATTTTTGGTATTTGTGGCGGTTATCAAATGTTGGGAAAGAATATTTCGGATCCATATGGAGTGGAAGAAGGCGGAGATACTGCAGGATTAGGACTTTTAGATGTTGAAACCATTTTTGCTGAAAAAAAACGTACTATTCAAGTAGATGGATATTTTGGTGAAGTAAAAGGTATCTTCAGCACGTTAACCGGCCGCTCTTTTTATGGTTATGAGATACATTCCGGTATAACCAATTTTGATGATGGTAAATCGTTGACATTGATGAAACCTATTCACGAAGCAGGTGAAATAAGTCCAGAAGGATCTCAGAATATTAGTGATATTATGAATGTATATGGTACATACGTGCATGGAGTATTTGATGGAGAAGGTATTGCCAGATTGGTGGTGGAAGCTTTACTTGCTAAAAAGGGGATGAAGCTAGACGATATTAAAACCATTAATTTTAATGACTATAAAAAGCAGCAGTATGATATTTTAGCAAATAGTGTGCGTGAAAATATTGATATGAAAAAAATTTATGAGATTTTGGAAGTCGGTGTATAATATGGAGCATGGGTTAATTCATATCTATTGTGGAGACGGTAAAGGTAAAACTACTGCTTGTCTGGGGTTAAGCATACGTTGTGCGGGGCATGGCAATAAAGTATTATTCGTACAATTTTTAAAAAGCAGGCCTACAGGAGAGCTTAATTCACTAAAATTATTTAAAAATATTGAGGTTATGAGAGGTAAAGAAACAGCTAAGTTTACTTTTCAAATGACCGATGAAGAAAAAAAAGAAGTATTGCAAGAGCATGAATTGTTATTTGACAAAGTAATTGAAAGAATTAGTGAGGAAAAGTTTGATTTGCTAGTTTTAGATGAGGTCATTGGCGCTTGTAACACGGGCGTTTTTAATGAAGATAGATTGGTTGATTTTTTAAAAAATAAGCAGCATACTTTAGAAGTTGTTTTGTCGGGGCGTAATCCTGATAAGAGATTAGTGGAAATGGCCGATTATGTTTCTGAAGTATGCAAACGAAAGCATCCGAAAGATCGTGGTATACCGGCAAGAGTAGGAATTGAAAAATAAGTTGAAGAAAGGTGGTAGTAAACATGGAATTACAAAATGTGTTACCAGCGGATATTGAAAAACGCAGTATGGAGATTATTGCTGAAGAATTGGGGGAGATCCAGCTTGACCCAGAGAAACTTAGTATTATAAAAAGGGTTATTCATACTTCTGCTGACTTTGATTATGCACGTACTCTGCATTTTTCGAATGGTGTAGTAGAGAAAGCTTTAGAAGCACTGAAAAAGGGCGCTACTATAGTTACTGATACTAATATGGCTTGCGTGGGTATAAATAAGCCTGGTTTAAATAAGCTTGGCGGCAAAGCAGTTTGCTTTATGGCAGATGCTGATGTAGCAGAAAGAGCCAAAGAAGCTGGTTCTACACGTGCTGCTGCTTGTATGGAAAAAGCTTGTGAAGTAGAAGGGCCTGTAATTATTGCTGTTGGTAATGCTCCTACGGCTTTAGTACGCTTGGATGAACTTGTAAAAGAAGGCAGGATTAAGCCTGAACTTGTTATTGGTGTTCCCGTTGGGTTTGTCAATGTTGTGGAATCTAAAGAAATCATTATGAAAACTGGTATTCCTTATATAGTTGCTCGTGGCCGTAAGGGTGGCAGTAATGTAGCTGCAGCTATTTGTAACGCGCTTATTTACAAGCTGACTCGTTAAATAAAAACGTTGACAATAGCATCGTAGAGTAATATAATATTCTTCGTTGGAAGACTTATTCCCCGATAGCTCAATCGGTAGAGCACTCGGCTGTTAACCGAGTTGTTGTAGGTTCGAGTCCTACTCGGGGAGCCAGTAAATTTAGCCTGCTTTTTAAGCAGGCTTTTTATTTTGTTATCTAAATGTTTGTAACAATAGTTTTGTTGGATAACAGTACTTAGAATATTGATGGAGATAGATTGCTTTTTTATGATATAATGAAACTATAATATAGCGAAGGAGAATGATTCATGGCATTTGAGTTGATGAATACTCAAGAAATTCATGAGTTTGGATTGCAGGTATTGCTGCAGCATCTTACTGAAAAAGGTTTTGAAATAGAATTCGCTCAACCTAATAAAAGTGAGTTTCCACATGTAGTTGCTAAGCAAGGTGAGCAGTTGATTTTTATTTTGGTGGCTACTGATGTTTATCCCAATAAAGGTACTATTGCCAATTCTGATAAACAGGCATTATTGGAACATGCTCAAACTTTTGCAGCACAGTCTGCTTGTGCTTATTTGGGAATCGCTAATGCTGACGGTGTTGTTAATAAAGATAAAGAATTATGTGCCAAAGCTTTTAAAAATGCACAATTTTATACTGACTTCAGCGGATTGGAATTCATTCATTTCGAAGATTGAGGTGCTAGAAGATGGACTTACTGAAAGTTGATTATGATAAATGTATAAAATGTGGTATTTGTGTAGAGGCGTGTCCATCATGCATTTTATCAATGGGAGAGCTTGGACCTGAATGCAATTTTGACAGAGGCTGTATGAGCTGCGGCCATTGTGTTGCCATTTGCCCAACGGCTGCTATGGATAATAAATATGTGCCGCTAGAAGAACAATTGCCCTTGCCAATGCCTGTTTTAGATGCTGAAACTGCATATAATTTTTTGCGTATGCGCCGATCAGTTCGTATGTTTAAACCGCAGCCACCAACTGAGTCAGATGTACGTAAACTGCTTGAAGTATGTCGCTATGCGCCAACAGCAGGTAATTCACAGGGAATGTATTATATAGTAATCAGTGATAAGGAAAAAATCAGAGCTATTGCAGAAGCTACAGCACAGTGGATGGAACAGGAAATTGCAGAAGGAAGTTCTAACAGCAGATATTTTACTAATGTATTGAGAGCTTATCGCGAACGTGGTCAGGATATTATTGCCCGCAACGCACCGATGTTGATTTTTGCATTGGCCCGTAGGTTAAATACAACTGGCGTTAGCAATGCAGAACAGTCTTGGGCTTATGCAGAGCTTTATGCACCGACTATCGGTTTGGGAACGACTATTGCCGGATTTATCCAAACCTGTGGTATAGCCGGATATAAACCATTGCTTGACTTGGTAGAAGTACCGGCTAAGCAAAAAATAGTAGGCGCTTTAATGGTGGGGTATCCGAAATATAAATTCCAAAGGTTAGTAGAACGGCAGCATTTAAAAGTAGAATTTAAATAAAATACGAATAATGTAAAAAGAGCAGTAACCTTAAAGGTTACTGCTCTTTTTGTTTTCTATACTTGGCTTTAAATTTAAGATGTTTTGATGAATAGGACACATAAACGGTGGATTTTTTATAATAAAAGTGATAATATAATATATATTTGACTGTAAAATAAAATAATAAAATATTTCAAAATAGAAAGTTTTCGATTTTCTATAAAATACAAATTTAAAGATGGTTATGAATAGAGGAAATTCAGTGAGATACTACAGTTCTTTGCTGCGAAAGATAATTTTGATCATAGGCGACATAATTTGTTTGTATCTGGCTACCAGCATTGCTATGGCGCTGGAGCTGGGGAATAAACAAACGGATAAGATAGCTTTCCATCTGGAATTTTTACCGATCCTGGTCATCATGATGTTCTTTATGTTCAACGTCTATGGCTTGTTCAGTCTGATCCGCAAAAAGCTGGTAGATATTTTTCTTAATCTATTGGTAGCGGTGACCAATATTTACATCATAGCGATGGCCATGACCTTCTTTTTTCGTCAGTTTGATTATTCACGTGTTGTACTTGTTTATTCAGCGGTATTTTCGTTTGTGTTGCTGGCAATCTGGCAATATATCTGTCACCAGTGGGAATGGAAGTATTTTCCCAAACAGACGGCTGTATTATTTGCAGCCGGTGAAGAAGCAGCACGCATCCAGAATAAATTATTGAAAACTTATGGTCTGGAGCAGGCGCTGCAGTCTGTTTGTGACAGCTGTCAACAGGCCAACTGGAAGCAGCTTATCGACGCTAACTACTATGTTTTTATTGGCGCGGAACTGCCGATAGCAGACAAAGAAAAAATACTGCGTTATGCACGCAGCACGAAGAAACAAATATTTTTTGTACCGACACTGTATGAACTGGCATGCAAGAATACAGGCTTTTTATTGGTTGATGATATACCGATGCAGCGTGTAACACGTATGTTGCTGACAGCAGAACAGAGAGTACTGAAACGGATCTTAGATATTGCCGTAGCGGTAACTGCTTTGATTATACTATCGCCAGTCATACTGATAACAGCAGTTATGATAAAACTGGACAGTAAAGGACCGGTGCTTTATTCACAGGAGCGCGTGGGGCTATACGGTAAGACATTTTTTGTACATAAATTCCGCAGCATGAAGCAGGATGCGGAAGCAAAATGCGGGCCGGTACTGGCTTCGGAAGGGGACCCCAGGATCACAAAATTCGGCAGATTTATGAGGGCTACCAGACTTGATGAGCTGCCGCAGCTGTTCAATGTGCTGAAAGGCGAAATGAGCATCGTCGGCCCCAGGCCGGAACGACCATTCTTCGTTAAGCAGTTTATTGCCCAAAAGCCTGAATATGACTATCGCCACAACGTAAAACCAGGCATCACGGGCCTGGCACAGATAGCAGGCAAGTACAATACCAGTGCCTACGACAAGCTGATCTATGACCTGCTGTATATACAGGACGTCAGCGTCAAAACAGACCTGATGATCATGCTGCAGACATTCAAAGTTCTGCTGACAAAAAGCAGTACCGAAGGAGTACAGGGAAAATGATTGATGATTTAGTTTCCATAATAATGCCTGCCTATAACGCAGAAAAATATATAGAAGAAGCTATCGAAAGCGTATTAAAGCAGACATATAGAAATTGGGAACTGATTATCGTTAACGATTGTTCAATAGATGCTACAGAACAAATCGTAAAAAAGTATCAAGAGCAGGACGAACGGATCAAGTTCCATTCTTTAACTGAAAACCATGGTGTTGCTAACGCCAGAAATACAGCACTACAAAATGCTGTTGGCAGATATATAGCTTTTTTAGATAGTGACGATATGTGGTTGCCAGAAAAATTAGAAAAACAAATAGGTTTTATGAAAATAAATAACTATGTTTTTACTTATCATCAATATCGTCATTTTGCAAGTAGAGATAAGGTTGGGAAAATTGTAAATATACCATTAAAACTTGGTTATAAGGAAGCATTAAAAGGTAATTCTATGGGATGTTTGACAGTGTGCCTTGATAAAAGCAAAATAAAACCTTTTCTTATGCCAGTGCAGAGGCATGAAGATTATATTACCTGGCTTAATGTCTTAAAGGAAAATGAAGTAGAGGCTTATGGATTACAGAGTGATTTAGGAAGGTATAGGATATCTAGTAGAGATTCTATTTCTGCAAATAAATTTAAAAGTGCTATATGGACTTGGAAAGTTTATAGAGAAAGTCAAAATTTGTCCATATTGGAATCTATATGTTGTTTTAGTTATTACATAATAGGTGGAGTATTCAAATATGTGTAAGTATCAAGGAGTTAGCGAATGAAGATTGGATTGATTGGATTTTCCACTAGAAATTATATTCCTTATATTGAGTATTATGAGAATATTTTTAAAAGTAATAATATTTCATATGAATGTATATTTTGGGATAGATTTAATAGCGATAATACTAAAAAAAAATCTAACGAATATACAATACATGTGGTTTGTAAACCTGGAATGAATAAATTAAGAAAAATATTTCCAATGTATAAATTCAAGATGGAATTGGAAAGAATAATAGAGAAAGAACAGTATACTCATTTAGTTGTATTAACAACAGTTCCAGGAGTGCTTATTTGGAAAAAGTTGCTAGCAGGTTTTAAAAATAAGTATATATTGGATATCCGTGATTATAGTTATGAAAAATATAGTTGGTATAGAAAAATTGTAGAGCAACTTATAGCCAATTCATATTTCACAGCAATTTCATCAAATGGATTTAAAACGTTTTTGCCCCAAAGTGATAAGATCATTACCTGTCATAACATAGGAAACAAATTTTCAGAAGAAAAAGAAATTGGTGACTTAAAAAACAAAGAAAAAATAATAATTGGTTTTGTTGGTGGGGTCAGATATTTTGACGAAAACTGCAAATTTATTCAGATTTTCGCTAATAATCCAAAATATCAACTATATTATATTGGTAAAAGAAATTTGGATTGCGATCTAGAAGGATACTGTAAAAGAAATAACATAAAAAATGTTGTGTTTAAAGGCGAGTTTAAAAATGAAGATAAGCCTGAGATATACAGGGAAATAGATTTTATAAATGCGATTTATGGAAATAAGAGTTTAGAAGTAACTACAGCTTTGCCTAATAGATTATATGATGGAATTTTGTTCAAGAAACCGATTATTGCATCTAAAGGTACATATTTAGGAGAAGTGATAAAAAAATATGGATTTGGTTTAACTATTAATTTAGAAACATTGGACATAAATATTGTTGAAAATTACTTGAATTACTATGAAGGAAGAAAGTTTTATGAAAATTGCCAAAAATATTTAGAAATAATAAAAAAAGATCAAATTGAATTTCTAAAAAATATTACTTGTTTTTTGAAGTGCTAAATATTTTGTTAAGAGGTTTTAGAATGTGATAAAAATAGTATTTATAATAAATAATTTGTGTATAGGTGGTATCCAAAAAGCTTTTGTAAATTTGATGAAAGAATTAGCTAATAATTATGATATAACATTAGTGGTTTTTTCAAATCATGGTGGATTAAAAAAAGCATTACCAGTTAATATTAAATTGATAACATTAAATGACAAATTAGAAGTTTTAGGATTATCACAGAAAGAAGTAATGAAAAAAGGAATTAGAAGTATAATAATTCGTACATTGGGCGCTGTATTCTCGCGTGTCTTTAGTAATAGAATACCAATCAATTTATTAATAAATAAATTGAAATTAAGTGGTAATTATGATTATGGAATTTCCTATATGCAATTTGCACCAGCAAAGCTATTTACAGGGGGAACAAATGAATTTCTTATAAATTGTGTAAATGCAACTAATAAAATAACGTTTGTTCATAGCGATTTTAAGAATTATGGTGGAAATACATTTTACACACAGAAAATGTATAGAAAGTTTGATCGTATAGCTGTTTGTTCTAATAGCAGTAGAGAACAATTTTTAAAAGTATTACCTGAATTGAGTTGTAAAACATTTGTTGTAAAAAATTGTAATGACTATGATGAAATAAAAAAAATGTCTGATGAAGCCATGATTAAATATAATAAAGAATTCATTAATGTATTAACAGTTTCAAGATTGAGTATAGAAAAAGGTGTTGAAAGAGGGATTAAGGCTATTGCTAAATGTATAAGAAAAGGAATAAAAGTAAAATATCATATTGTTGGTGATGGACCAGAGAAAAAAAGACTAGAGCAGATAGCTGCCAAATATGGTGTGGAAAAAGAAATAAATTTTTATGGAAATCAAATAAATCCATATAGTTTTATGAAGGCGGCTGATTTATTATTATTTCCTTCAATACATGAGGCAGCAGGTTTGGTCGTAGAGGAGGCGAGAGTATTAAAATTACCAATTCTTGCTACAAAAACTATATCTTCTCAAGAAATGATTTTAGATAATGATTTGGGTTGGATATGTGAAAATAATGAGTATGATTTAACTAAAAAATTATTTTTATTATTGTCAAATCCAATGATTTTGAAAAAAAAGAAAGCAAATATTAATACATTAGATTGTAATAATATTATTTCAGTCCAACAGTTTAATAAAATGATAAATAATAATTAAAAATGAGGATAAGTTTATGAAGCCCAAAATAAGTATTATCATAGCCACATTAAATTCAGGAAAAACTTTGAAACAAACACTGGATAGTATTAGACATCAAACTTATAAGAATATAGAACTTATCATTATAGATGGACTATCATCGGATAATACTTTGGATCTCATAAAAGAATACAGTGATGTAGTAACAAAATGTATTAGTGAAAGAGACAATGGAATATATGAAGCTTTTAATAAAGGAATAACCTTAGCAACTGGTGATTACATTGGCTTCATAGGTTCTGATGATTGTTATCTTAATTATAATGTCTTTGAGAGCATCATTAATGATTTTATAGATGATATTGATATGATTAGTTATCCAATTGTGTGCATAGATGAATACTATAAAAATGAATACATTTTTTTTAATACTCTTGATAAAGAAGATATTTTAACAGGGAAGATGTTGCCGCATCCAGGACTTTTTGTAAAAACAAAAATAATGAAAAAATATATGTTTAATGATAAGAATAAAATTATCTCAGATTATGAGTTTTTATTAAGGTATCTTATAGATGGAGGTGTGGTAAAATTTCGTGATTATCCTGTAGCTTATTTTTCGAATAGTGGAGTAAGCAGTGGCAATTTTAATAGTGAGTCTTGGAAATGTGAAATATCAGAACATTTAACATTATACAAAAGTCTAAAATTAGAACAAAAATATTTGTTTGGATACCTAAATCAAGTCTTTAAATATGAAGAACGGGAGAATACCAAGTATCTAATAATCTTATTAATGAAAAATTTACTAAAGAAGTTTAAACTAGCTGAGATCGTGAAGATATTGCTAGGAATAAAGAAAAAACATAAATGCAATTTAAAATATTGTAGATGGTGTGGTAGATATGGTGAATAGTAGATGGATATAATACTCAAGATATACAGTATTTTAAATTTAAAGCAAATAAGAAGATGTTCGATCATAATAGTTGCAATGATCTTGGGCGCTATTTTGGAGGCAATCGGTATAGGAGCAATTTTACCATTAATCTCCATTATGGGAAACCCAGATTTTTTAACAGTTTATCCCAAAGTTACTAAATATGCTGGAATTTTTGGAATAATGACACATATCCAGTTTATTATAACGGCTACATTTTTGCTTTTAATACTATATATTATAAAAAATATTTATTTAGCTTGGCAAAATAAAATACAAATAGATTTTGCCATTCAGAACCAAATCTATTACTCAGAAGAATTATTAACAGAATATTTGCAAAAACCGTATCTTTATCATTTGAATCACAATACAGCTACTTTACTAAGAAACGTTAATTCTGGTGGTGTAATTGTTTTTTCTCTTATCATGGTCTCTATGTTTACTTTATTAACTGAAATAATAACAGCTGTAACTATTTGGCTGATGTTGGTTATGATAGACGCTTTTACTGCAATTATAGTAGCGGGCTTTATCGGAAGCCTTTTATATTTTATCATTAAAGGATTTCGTAAAAAAATTACCGAACAGGGCAGAATTCAAAATGAATATTCTGCTTTATATATAAAATGCATTAATCAAAGTTTAGGTGCCATTAAGGAAACAAAAGTATCGTGTAAAGAAGAATTTTTTCTGGACGCTTTTCGAAAAGCATATTTTGAATATGGTAAAGCCAATGGTAAGTTTCTATTTATGAATCAGCTGCCCAGGATGCTTATTGAGACAATTATTGTCTGCGGCTTGCTGCTCTTGATAATCACAAAGCTTCTGTTAGGTAACCAGCCGGCAGAAATAGTTCCACTATTGGGTGTGTTGGCATTAGCAGCTTTCAGGTTAATGCCTAGTGCTAACAGGATAGTTAATTTGTCTAATGGGATCAGGTTTCAGATGCCCTTTTTCAACGAATTATATGAAGATTTGCTGATCATCAAAAATAAAGGGGAGAAGGAGACAGAAACCTGCCTGCAAAAGCCGGAATCAAGAATGGATTTTGAAAATGTGATTTCTGTAGAAGAACTAGGTTTTGCTTATCCGGAAATAGAAAAACAGGTTTTAAATAATATAAGTTTTAGTATTCCCAAAGGAAAGTTTGTTGGTATAGTTGGACCTTCCGGCGCTGGCAAAACAACCTTTGTTGATATTTTGTTGGGGCTGCTACCACCAAGTAAGGGAAAAATAAGTGTGGACTGGAAGAACATTTATGACGATATACGCACATGGCAGGCCAATTTAGCATATGTTCCCCAAAACATTTATTTAATAGACGGTACCATCCGAGAAAATATTGCCTTGGGGATAGATGAAAAAGAAATAGATGATGCTTTGATCAATAAAGTACTGCATATGGCAGAACTTTATGATTTTGTACAGGAACTGCCAGCAGGTATTGATACAACCGTAGGCGAACGAGGTGTGAAGCTTAGCGGCGGACAGCGGCAGCGGATTGGCATTGCAAGGGCGTTGTATTATCAGCCACAAGTCCTTGTGCTTGATGAAGCAACATCAGCCTTAGATAACGAAACAGAAAAAAGTATTACTGATACCATTTTAAAACTTAAAGGGCAAATAACAATTATAGCTGTTGCCCACAGATTAACGACATTGGAACAGTGTGATTTTAAGGTTAAATTTGAAAATGGTAAAGCAGAAATAATAAATTAAGATAAGGGATGAAATCAATGTTCAATGACAAATCAATTTTAATTACTGGTGGGACGGGTTCTTTTGGTAAGAAGTTTATAAAGATTCTTTTAGAAAAATATCAGCCTAAAAAGATAATTGTTTATTCTCGAGATGAGCTTAAACAATTTGAAATGCAGCAAGTATTCAATTCACCCTGTATGCGCTACTTTATTGGTGATGTTCGTGATGAATATAGATTAAAGCAGGCTATGAATGGGATCGATTATGTAGTTCATGCAGCTGCTCTTAAACAGGTTCCGGCAGCAGAATATAATCCAATGGAGTGTATTAAAACGAATGTGCATGGCGCACAAAATGTTATTAATGCAGCGATTTATTGTAATGTAAAAAGAGTGATCGCGCTTTCAACAGACAAGGCTGCGAATCCAATTAATTTATATGGAGCGACTAAACTGGCTTCGGATAAACTTTTTGTAGCTGCTAACAATTTAGTTGGTGACAGAGAAACAAGATTTGCTGTTGTAAGATATGGCAATGTTGTAGGTTCTCGTGGTTCTGTAGTACCTTTTTTCAAAAAGCTTGTTGAAGAAGGTGCAGAATTTCTGCCAATAACAGATGAGCGTATGACCAGATACTGGTTGAAATTGGAGGATGGGATAGAATTTGTGCTCAAGAATTTTGAACGGATGCAGGGCGGAGAAATTTTTGTACCTAAAATCCCTTCTATGCGTGTAGTTGATTTGGCTAAATCGATTGCTCCGAATTTGCCAATCAAAGTTATTGGTATTCGTCCTGGTGAAAAATTGCATGAGGTCATGTGTCCCTCTGATTTGTACTACGATACTATTGAATTTGATGACCATTTTGTTATCAAACCAAGTATTACCTTTACTACGGCTGTTGATTATACAACAAATGCTTTAGGTGAAACAGGCTATTATGTAGCTGATGGGTTTGACTACAGCTCTGGTAATAATCCTCATTTCTTAACCGTAGAAGAGTTGAAGGAGATGAATAAATAGTGATTTTTTATGGAAAGCAGAGCATTGACGAAAATGATATAGATGCAGTAGTGGAGGTTTTAAAGTCTGATTTTTTGACACAGGGACCTGCTATTGAAAAATTTGAAAAATGTGTAGCGGAGTATTGTGGTGCTAAATATGCTGTAGCGGTTACCAGCGCTACGGCTGCTTTACATATTTCCTGTCTTTCAGCTGGGTTGGGCAAAGATGATATCCTTTGGACATCCCCAATAACTTTTACTGCATCTGCTAATTGTGGAAGATATTGTGGTGCTGATGTAGATTTTGTAGATATAGATCCATCTACATATAACATGAGTATTGCCGAGCTGGAGAAAAAACTACAAGCGGCAGAGATAAAGCCGAGAGTAGTAGTGCCGGTACATTTGGCTGGTCAATCGTGTGAGATGGACAAAATCTATAAATTGTCACAGAAATATGGGTTTAAAGTAATTGAAGATGCTTCACATGCCATAGGAGCTGATTATAAAGAAACTAAGGTTGGCTGCTGCAAGTATTCCGACATGACAGTATTCAGCTTCCATCCGGTAAAAATAGTAACTACTGGTGAAGGCGGCATGGTTTTGACTAATGATAAAGATTTGTATGAAAAGTTAGTATTGTATCGCAGTCATGGCATAACACGCGATCCAAAACTGATGACTGGGACTGCTGACGGTCCTTGGTATTATCAACAGATAGATTTAGGATTTAACTATCGTATGACTGATATGCAGGCTGCATTGGGATACAGTCAAATGCAGAAAGTTAATGAATTTGTCAGTAAAAGACGTTATTTAGCCAAACGCTATAATGAATTATTAAAAAACATCAATGGTATTCAGTTGCCAGATCAAAATGAAGATACTAAATCTTCCTGGCATTTATACGTTGTCCGGGTGGATTTTTCTAAAATAAGTAAAACTAAGAACCAAATTTTTGCCGAGATGAAAGAGAAGGGTATATGTTTAAATTTACATTATATTCCTGTGCATACGCAGCCGTATTATGAAAACTTGGGCTTTAAAGGTGGGGATTTTCCCAACAGTGAAAAATATTATGAAGAAGCATTTACATTGCCTTTGTATTATTCGCTGACTGATGAACAGCAGGATCACATCGTAAAAAGTTTAGTTGAGGTATTGCAATGAATGGCGCAATAGCTATTATAACTGCACGAGGCGGCAGCAAGCGTATTCCAAAAAAGAATATCAAAGAGTTTTGCGGTAAGCCGATAATTGCTTATTCTATTGAGGCGGCATTCGCAAGCAAAATATTTACTGAAGTTATGGTATCGACAGATGATCCTGAGATTGCTGATATTGCTATCCAGTATGGAGCTAAAGTTCCGTTTCTGCGTAGCAATGAAACCTCTGATGATTTTTCGACTACCAGAGATGTATTAGATGAAGTGATAGCAACATATAAAACAAAACTGAAAAGAAGATTTGATTACGTTTGCTGTATTTATCCGACAGCACCATTTGTATCTGCTAAAAAGCTTAGAGAGGCTTATGATATGCTGAAGGATTGTAAGACAGATCAGGTTATCCCCGTAGTGCAGTTTTCTTTTCCACCTCAAAGGGGATTTATCATTGATTCTGCTGGAGCCTTACGGTATAAATGGCCTGAAAATCAACGTAAACGGTCACAGGATCTTGAGCCGTTTTATCATGATGCCGGACAATTCTATTTCTTTGATGCTGAAGTATTTTACAAGCAAAAACAAACGACTGAATTATCAATAAAACCCTATATCTTATCTGATCTAGAAGTTCAGGATATCGACAATATAGAAGATTGGCAAATTGCAGAAATAAAATACCAATTGGCGCAACAGAGGTAACATATATATGAAAGTTGTTTTTCGCGTAGATTCATCGCTGCAGATTGGCAGCGGGCATTTAATGCGTTGTCTTACCATGGCTGAACGATTGAAAAAAGAGAATGACGCCGATGTATATTTTGTTATGCGTGCTTTAAGTGGCAATTTAATAGATTTGGTGAAGCAAAAAAAAATTTCTGTTTTGGAATTGCCGCAAGCTGGATCGTCTTCAGCATTATCTGGTTATGCAAAATGGCTTACAGTTACACAGGAGCAGGATGCAGCAGAAACTATTGCAAGTATGAAAGCCATAGGAACACCGGATGTATTGGTTATCGACAGCTATGCAATAGATATAAAATGGGAAAGTATATTGCGCCTTCACGTAAAAAAAATCATGGTTATTGATGATTTAGCAAACAGGAAGCATGATTGTGATATTTTATTAGATCAAAATGAATATCTTAATAAAGATAAGCGATATGAAGGTCTGGTACCGCAAAATTGCAAGCTGCTTTTAGGGGCGCGGTATGCTATTTTACGTGAAGAGTTTTATAAAGCAAGAGAAAAAATGCGCCTTCGCGATGGAAAAATAAAGAATATTTTAGTTTTTTTTGGCGGCAGCGATCTGAGTAATGAAACGATAAAGGCACTGGAAGCTATAGTTTTACTTCAACGTCAGGATATTAGGGTCAATGTCATTGTAGGACAAAGTAATCCGAACAAAGAAGCTATAGAAAATTTTTGCAAAAAAAATAATATGTATTATTTTTGCCAAATAGATAATATAGCAGAATTTATGAATCAAGCTGACTTGGCAATTGGAGCAGGTGGTACAGTGACTTGGGAACGTTGTTTTTTAGGTTTGCCGGCATTGGTTATAGCGATTGCTGAAAACCAGGTAGAATTAACTGTCAATTGTGCCAGTAAAGGGATTCTTGTATTTTTGGGTGATAAGAGTAAGGTTACAACTACTCTTTTAAGTAAAGAGATTTATAAGCTGGAAGGTGGAGAACTATTAAGGCTTGCACAAAATTGTTTGATCGAAGGAGCTTGCTATGGAAGAAAAGATATATTTACGGAGAGTTAAAGAAACGGATATGAAGCTGTTATTTGATTGGCGGAATAATGAACTTGTTCGTAAAAATTCTTTTTGTATGGACCCTGTTGAGTGGAACGAGCATGTGAAATGGTTTAATACTACTTTAGTAAAGTCTTCGGTACTATTTTTTATTCTGATATGTAAAGAACAGGAAGTTGGTCAAATACGAATAGATTTAGAGTTGGATAATACTGCAATTATCAATTATAGTATTGCAGAAAAATATAGAGGTTTTGGTTATGGAAAGCAAATTTTACATTTAGCAGAAACCGAGCTATATGAGCGGTTTAAAAACAAGTATATGTTAAAAGCTTTAGTAAAAGAAAATAATATTTCTTCGCAGGTAGCTTTTGAGAGACTTGGTTATATTCTTCAAAATACAAATAGAGATATTTTTAAAACATATATTAAAATTCTTTAGAATGTATGGTAAATAATCAAATGAAGATTTGTTTTAAAGAGAGGATATTTAAAGAAATGAACCAGTTTAACATGAGGCAGCCTTTTATTATTGCAGAAATGTCTGGCAACCATAATCAGTCATTAAATCGAGCTTTGGAAATAGTTGATTTGGCAGCTGAGGCTGGTGTGGATGCTTTAAAAATCCAAACCTATACAGCAGATACCATGACTATTGACAAAAATGACGGTGAGTTTTTTATAGAAGATAAGAGAAGTTTGTGGAAGGGTGAATCGTTATATTCGCTTTATCAAAAAGCATATACTCCTTGGGAATGGCATCAAGCGATATTTCAAAGATGTAAAGAAAAAGGAATTATCGGCTTTAGTACGCCTTTTGATTTCTCATCGGTTGATTTTTTGGAAGAACTGGATGTTCCTTTCTACAAAATTGCGTCTTTTGAAAATGTGGATTTGCCTTTGATAAAAAAGGTTGCACAAACAGGCAAACCGATTATAGCCTCAACCGGTATGGCCAGTTTGGCAGAATTGGGTGAATTAGTAAGTACTGCAAGAGAAAACGGCTGCATGGATCTAACATTATTAAAATGTACAAGTAGCTATCCAGCTACCCCAGAGGGAAGCAATTTGCTTACTATACCACATATGCGTGAATTGTTTGATTGCAAAGTTGGCGTGTCTGATCATACGTTAGGAATTGGCGCAGCCATTGCAAGTATTGCATTAGGAGCGACTGTAATCGAAAAACATTTTACAATTTCACGAGCTGATGGTGGTGTAGACGCAGCTTTTTCGTTGGAACCACAAGAAATGAAACAGTTGGTTATGGAAGCTAAAGCTGCTCATGCAGCACTTGGAAGTGTTAAATATGGTATTAATGAACAGGAGCAGGAATCACTTCAGTTCAGAAGAAGCCTATATATTGTGGAAGACATGCAAGCCGGGGATGTTATTACCGAACGCAATATGCGCAGTATAAGGCCGGGATTGGGTTTAGCTCCAAAGTATTATGATATTTTGCTTGGCAAAAAAGTGAAACAAAATGTAAAACGAGGGACGGCGCTAAGATGGGATATGGTTTAGAATCAAAGGTTAAAGAAGAGATGTATGAATTGTGTGAAAGATTATTTCCCATCTGCCGTAGTATTACCGGTGATGGAGTAAGAAAAACTCTTCAAATGTTGGTAGAAGTATATGGTAATGAGATAAATATTCACGAAGTTCCTACAGGTACAAAAGTATTTGACTGGACAGTGCCCAAAGAGTGGAATATTAAGGAGGCTTATATAGAAAATTCAAAGGGGCAAAGGGTAATTGATTTTAAAAACAATAATTTGCATGTAGTGGGCTATTCGTTGCCTGTTGATAAGTTTGTTGATTTGCAGGAACTGAAATCTGTTGTTTATACTCAACCGGATCAACCGGATGCGATTCCTTATGTAACATCTTATTATAAAGAGTGTTATGGATTTTGCATGTCACAAAACCAATTAGATAAGTTGCCGGAGGATACATACCATATTGTTATTGACAGTGAGCTAAAAGAGGGTAGTCTTACATATGGTGAAATAATTATTCCAGGTGATACAGAAGAGGAAGTTTTTTTATCTACCTACATCTGCCATCCATCTATGGCAAATAATGAACTGTCGGGGCCGGTAGTAGCTACATTTTTAGCAAAATGGCTCAATTTGCTGGTAAAAAGAAGATATACATATAGGATCATTTTTATACCGGAAACTATCGGCGCTATTACTTATTTGAGTAAAAATCTGCAGTACTTAAAAGAACATGTTATTGCCGGGTTTAATCTTTCATGTGTAGGTGATAACAGGACATTTTCATATGTGGAGTCACGTTATGGCGATACTCTGGCAGATAAAGCAGCAAAAAATGTTCTAAGTTTTTACTACCCTGATTATAAAACGTATTCATTTTTAAAACGCGGTTCAGATGAACGTCAATATAATGCACCGGGAGTGGACTTGCCTGTATGTGCGATTTGTCGATCTAAGTATGGAGAATATCCTGAGTATCATACTTCTAAGGATAATTTAGAACTCATATCACCTGAAGGGTTGCTAGGAGCTTACGAAGTTTATCAGCAATGTATTCTTTCATTGGAAAATAATTACAGCTACAAAATAAATGTTTTATGCGAACCACAGTTGGGAAAAAGAGGGCTTTATCCTACAACGAGTCAAAAAGGGACTTATGATGCAGTTAAGGTAATGATAGATTTTATTGCTTATGCTGATGGGAGCAATGACTTAATAGATATCAGTAATATTATTGGCGTACCGGTAAACGAATTGTTGACAGTAATAGAAAAACTGGAAAAAGTTGATTTATTGACGAGGTGTGATTAAAGATGGAAAAATTGACGAATTACGATTTTGAAACCTTACATAGATGCCCCTGGGGGGGAGATGAAACTCCAACGGAATTTTTGTATAAAGATTTTATGGGATGTGAGATAGTGCGATGCCAAGAGTGTGGCTTGGTATTTGCTAAACAAAGATTAAATAAAACAGGATTAGCAAAGTATTGGAAGGACTATTTAAGCAGAGTACATTTACATGATTCCAAAGCAGTAGAACAGAGAAATAAAATGTATGAAATTGATTTTCAACTAATTAGTGAGCATGTTACAAAGGGAAAGGTATTAGATGTAGGTTGTGGTAATGGCTCTTTCCTTAAATTATTTGAAATAAATGGATATGATGCCAGTGGAGTCGAGTTTGGGAAGGAAGCTGCTGATACGGCAGGTAATGAACACAAAATTTATTATGGAGAATTTCCAAATCTAGAGTTTAAAGATAAGTATGATTTGATTATTTTCAGAGGTGTTTTGCAGTATGTACCGGATCCCAAGGCTTATTTAGAAAAAGCAATAGGCATTTTGGCAGATAATGGTCATATTTTTATTACTGCACAGCCTAATATGGAGTCTTTGTGTTTTAATCTTTTCAAAGAGAATTTTACGCAGTCTGTTACAGGTGTAGATTTTATTGGTTATACTGAAAAGTTGTTCAATGAATATTTTAAGACTAAGGGATTAAAGAAAATTACAGATAAATATTTTTATGAAGAAACGCCATATGCAAATGTAGAAGAAGATATATTGAGGGTGGCTAAGGCGATAGAGTACAAGAGAAAAAATCAAGAAATAACATTTAAAGCACCGGCTTTTTATGGAAATATGATGAGTTTGGTGTATAAAGTATAAAATAAAAGGAATAAATTTGTATGAATATAGGTATTTTTGCTAATCAATTATCTTTTTTTATATATTTATTACTAGAAAATGAAGAAAAACTTCAAAATACAGTATATATTTTTGATGAAACCTTTAAATATGAAATAGTAAAAAAAGTAAAATCTTACAAATGTAAATGCTTCTATTTTAGGTTTAATACTATACCGAATGTATTCAGAAAAATATTTTATAAGGTATTTTTTGAGAGATTAAGAATATATTTGAGAATTATGTACAAAAATAAAAGAAATATTGAAATATTTGGACAAGATCATTTACGTGAATCAAATATATTCTTTTCCGATGAATTTAAAGATATCAAGTTCAATCTTATAGAAGACGGTAGCGCTAATTATTGGAAAAGAAATATAGTTGAGGAACATTCTAAGCCTTTTAATTATTTAATAGTTGGACATAGCGATAGAATAAATAAAATTTATCTTACAGGTTTGTTTCCAACACCGAAAGAAATAAAACATAAAGTTAGTATTATAGATATGGAATATTTATGGAATCAAAAAAGTGATTTTGAAAAAAAAATTATAAAAGATTGGTTTGGGATAAATAAAGATATTACTAAAAATCTGAAAAGTAAATCTAATTGCTTATTAACGCAATGTTTTTATGATAATGGTGACCTAAGTAAAGAAAAACAAATAAATTTATATAAAAAAATATTAGACGGATATTCATATAAAGATACCTTTATAAAAGTGCATCCATTAGATACATTACCATATAGTACTATATTTCCAGAATACACTATAGTAAATGGGAATATACCTTTTGAATTAATTTATCTTTTAACTAATAATTTGAAAAAAATTTTAACTGTTAATTCTTCCGGAAGTGGAATAGCAAATAAAAAGGTAACTGTAGAGTATTACAATTATAATGGTGTCAAGGTTGATATAATGGCTGGAATAAATGATTTTTTTGAGGTGGATTGAATGTGGATAATTGAAGGTATTTTAAATAAAATATCTATAAAAATAAAAAAATGTGTATATAATGGATTCAAAAAAAATGTATTAAAGACAAATTTTAAAAAAAATGTTTTAATGGTTTACATTTTAGATCCGTTTATTTTAAATTCAAGCAATAGTCATTCAAATCAAAAACAAGTAATAGAAATCGCTAAAATTTTTTCATCCTTTGGATATAACGTAGATGTATTAGATTATTTATCTTATAAAAAGGTTAAATATAAATACGATTTAATTTTTTTAGTAGACTGTAATTTGTTGCCGAAATTCTATAATAATATGAAGTGCAGATGTAAAATAATTGGTTATTTAACAGGAAGCGATCTAGTATTTTCCAATGAAGCTGAGGAAAAAAGATTGAATTATTTATATGACAGACATAAAGTTCACTTAAAGGCTAGGAGAAGAGCAACAAATGTTTATGATAAATTTCTAATGGAAAATAAAATTGATGCTTTTTTTCTTATGGGGAATAAGTTTACTTTATCTACATATGATAGATTCAACATAAAACCTGTATTTTTTATTAAAAACTCAGCTAATATTTTAGAAATAAGAAGGGAAATAACTTTTAAAAACAAAAAACAAAAAAGTTTTTTGTTTTTAGCAAGTTACGGGCAAGTGCTGAAGGGATTGGATATTGTATTAGATGTATTTTCAAAAACTCCGGATTTAAAATTGTATGTATGCAGTAATTTTGAGCAGGAAAAAGATTTTTGTAAATTATATAATAAAATCTTATTTAATTCTGAAAATGTTAAGGCAATAGGATTTATTGATGTTAATAGTAAGGTATTCGAAAATATTATTGATGAGTGTAGTTATTTAATTGCACCGTCATCTACTGAAGGTTGCAGTGGAAGTGTCTTAACAGCAATGGCTTATGGACTAATTCCGATCATTACAAAGGAAAATGGAGTGGATAATGATGAAGCAATATGGTTAGAGAATGATAATGTCGATTATATTATTGAAGTAGTAAATAGTTATTCCAGCAAAGATATAGGATGGATTATAGAAAAAGCTAGGAAAAATCAAAATATTTATTATAAAAATTATACATTTAATTGTTTTAAGGACTCGTTTGTGGAAGCTTGTAAAGAAATAAAAATATAATGTTTGTAGGTGGAAAATGTTTTATTTGTGTAAATTGTATAAATATTATCTTAGAAAACGAAGAACAAGACTTTTAAAGGGAAAAGTTGACATTCATCCTTCTGCAATATTGTTGGATAGTGCTTATTTTGACTATAGAACAGAAGAAGAAAGCAAGCGAATTTTTATTGATGAAGAGTCAATGATTGGTTGCAATTTTATTTTTGAATCTGATTCCGGTGTAATTAAAATTGGTAAAAGAACTTTTATAAATGCAGGAACTAATATAATTTCTATAAATGAAATTGAAATTGGAGATGATGTAACAATTGGGTGGAATATATATATATATGATCATGATTCTCATTCATTAGATTATAGATTTAGGAAAGATGATATAGAAAGACAACGTGAAGATTTTTATGCAAATCGAAACTTTATTTTTAGCAAAGACTGGTCTACTGTAAAATCTGCTCCTGTTAAAATTTGCAACAAAGTCTGGATAGGATTTAATGCAATTATATTAAAAGGTGTAACAATAGGAGAAGGCGCTATTGTTGCTGCGGGTGCAGTTGTTACAAAAGATGTACCAGCCTGGACTGTTGTTGCAGGGAACCCAGCAACAATTGTGAAAAAAATAGAACATTAAGAGGAAAATATGAAAAAAAAAGTTTTAGTTACTGGAGCATATGGCTTTATTGGTAGATATGTAGCCAGAGAATATCATAAAAATGGATATTATGTCATTGGAATGGGTCATGGAACTTGGAATTTAGTCGATACTAACATTTGGGGAATTGATGAATTTTATAGTTGCGATATAACCATAGAAAGTTTAGCGAAATATGCTATAGATATTGATGTAATAGTGCACTGTGCAGGTAGTGGTTCTGTAGGATTTTCAGTTGAAAATCCATTGCAAGACTTTGAAAGGACTGTTCAAACTACATATTTTGTTCTAGAATTTATACGCAAATATTCGTATAATACCAAACTAATTTATCCATCTAGCGCTGCTGTATATGGGTTTTCAAATAATTTACCTCTTAAAGAATACTCGGACTTAAATCCTATTTCTCCTTATGGATATCATAAAAAAATAGTGGAAGAATTATGTAGAATGTATGTTGAACAGTACGCGGTAAAAGTTGTTGTTTTACGATTATTTTCAGTGTATGGAAAAGAATTAAAAAAACAACTTTTATGGGATGCATGTAAAAAAATTGTTAGAAAAGATAATTTTTTTTACGGTACAGGAGAAGAGACGCGTGATTGGATGCATGTTGTAGATGTTGCAAAATATTTTTTTGAAGCAACTAAGTATGTTAGTGAAAAATTAGAGATTTATAACATCGCAAGTGGGCGTTCAATCACAGTACAAGATATATTAGAATTACTTTATTCTGTGTATGGGGCAAATGAAAAGCCAGTTTTTAATGGAAGAGTAAATTTTGGTAATCCAGTACATTATTTTGCAGATGTAAATAGAATTCAAAACTGGAACGTAAAAAATAAAATTGATTTAAATCAAGGAATCATAGAATATGTGAGATGGTTTAAAAATGAAGAATATTAAAGTTGCTTTTATTTTAGAGTTTTCTGATGGTTGGATTGGTGGTATTAATTATTATAAAAATCTATTAGACATTATTATAGAAAATAGTGACTTAAATATAACTCCAGTTTTAGTTGTACCGAGTGATTTTGAAGATAATATTATTGAAATATTTTCTGGTATAAATATTTTAAAGACTAAGGTCTTAAAAAAATGGTCGTTTTTTTGGTTAATGAATAAATTTTTTATTAAAATATTTCATAAAGGATATTGGCTTGAATCATTATTGGTAAAAAATAAGATAGATGTCGTTTCTCATGTTGGATATGATTTATGTTTAGAAAAAGTAATTCAAATGCCATGGATTCCTGATTTTCAGCATAAGCGGTTACCTTACATGTTTTCTAAAAAAGAATTGGAGAATCGTGATAAAAATTTTTATGAAATGTCGAAAAATGGAAAGTTTGTTATTTTAAGTAGTAATGATGCAAAAAAAGACTTTGAAGCTTGCTTTCCTCAATTTATAAATAAAGCAAAGGTGTTACAATTTGTAGTTCCTTTTGAAAATATACAGTATGATAGAAAATTATTAAGGGAAAAATACGGTATAAATGGTGACTTCTTTTTTATTCCTAATCAATTTTGGAAGCATAAAAATCATAGAGTAGTAGTTGAAGCACTAGCGCTATTACGGAAATTAAATATCATAGTCGTATGTTCTGGTAATACTGAAGATTATAGGAATAGAAGTTATTTTTACGAGTTAATGGAGTACGTAAAAAAAGAGAGACTAGAAGAAAATTTTATGGTTTTAGGAGTTATACCCTATACAGATGTTAAAGCTTTGATGTTGGAGTGTAAAGCTTTAATTAATCCTTCCTTATTTGAAGGTTGGAGTACAGTGGTTGAAGAAGCTAAATCAATAGGAAAAAGAATTATATTATCTGATCTAGATGTACATAAAGAACAAAATCCTATCGGAGCTATTTATTTTAACCGTTTTGATAGAAAAGAACTAGCATCGATTATGAAGAAAGTTTGGTTTGAAGAGGATTCAGTATATATGAATTTAATGGGTTTAGCCCAAGAAAGTTTGATAAAGAGGAAACGAGACGAAGCTTTAATGTATAGAACTATTTTAGAAGACTGTTTAGGAACAAAAGAATTGGAGAGGTAATTTAAATGAAAACAGCACTTATAACCGGTATTACAGGGCAGGATGGATCGTATTTAGCAGAGTTTTTATTGGAAAAAGGATATGCAGTACACGGCATTGTGCGGCGTGCTTCTATCAGCAACACTTCCCGTATAGATCATTTGCTGGCTGAAAAACAGATAACACTACATGATGGCGATCTTACGGATTCTTCCAGCCTTATCAGAATAATAAATTTGGTGAAGCCGGATGAAATATATAATTTGGCAGCGCAAAGCCATGTGCAGGTATCATTTGATGCACCTGAATATTCTGGTGATGTGGATGCATTAGGTGTTCTGCGTATCTTGGAAGCGGTACGTATTTTAGGAATGACTGAAAGTTGTCGTATTTATCAGGCATCTACCAGTGAGCTTTATGGCAAAGTAGAAGAGGTTCCGCAGCGTGAAACAACGCCGTTCCATCCATATAGTCCTTACGCTGTGGCTAAACAGTATGGTTTTTGGATCACAAAAGAATATCGAGAAGCGTACGGGATGTTTGCGGTCAATGGTATCCTTTTTAATCACGAATCAGAACGCCGTGGCGAGAACTTTGTAACACGCAAAATAACTTTAGCTGTCAGCCGTATTGCCTGTGGCTTGCAGGATCATTTGGAATTGGGTAATTTGGATTCTCTGCGTGACTGGGGCTATGCTAAAGATTATGTTGAATGTATGTGGCTGATGCTGCAACATGATACTCCGGAAGATTTTGTTATTGCCACCGGTGATCAGCATACTGTAAGGGACTTTACGGAAAAAGCCTTTAAAGAAGTAGGTATCAATATTCGTTGGGAAGGCACAGGAATCAACGAAAAAGGATACGATGTCGCAACTGGAAAAATGCTGGTTTGTGTTAACGAGCAGTGGTTTAGGCCAACGGAAGTGGATAACCTATGGGGTGACCCGACAAAAGCAAAGAAAGTTTTAGGCTGGGATCCCCAAAAAACTTCATATGAAGAATTAATAAAAATTATGGTCAAGCATGACTATGAGTTAGCGAAGCGTGAAGCAGCAATAAAACGAGTAAGATAGGGGCTATCAAGAAAATGGATAAAAATTCCATAATATATGTAGCCGGGCATCGCGGCATGGTAGGAAGCGCTATTGTGCGTGAGCTGGTGCGGCAGGGTTATACAAATATCATTACCAGAACACACAGCGAACTTGATCTGTGCCGTCAAACTGAAGTTGAAGACTTTTTTGCAGGTGAAAAGCCAGAATATGTGTTTTTAGCGGCTGCCAAGGTGGGCGGCATTGCAGCAAACAGCGAAGCACTGGCTGACTTTATGTACGATAATATGATTTTAGAAATGAACGTTATCAACAGCGCCTGGAAAAATGGCTGCAAAAAGCTGGAATTCTTGGGATCGTCCTGTATTTATCCACGTATGGCGCTGCAGCCGATGCAGGAAAGCTGTCTTTTGACCGGTGAGCTGGAAAAGACGAACGAAGCCTATGCGATTGCCAAGATCAGCGGTTTGAAATATTGTGAATTTTTAAATCGTCAGTATGGTACTGATTATATCAGTGTTATGCCTACAAATTTGTATGGCCCTAATGATAATTACCATCCTACTCACAGCCATGTTTTGCCGGCACTTATCCGCCGCTTCCATGAGGCTAAGGTGAGAAATTTGCCGTCTGTTACCTGCTGGGGCGATGGCAGCCCGCTGCGGGAATTTTTATATGTGGATGATTTAGCAGATCTATGTGTTTTTCTGATGAATAACTATAGTGGTAATGAAACTGTCAATGCTGGTACGGGTAAGGAAATTACCATTAAAGCTTTGGCAGAACTTATAGCCAGTGTTGTTGGCTATAACGGCGCAATACATTGGGATACCAGTAAACCAAATGGAACGCCACGCAAGCTGCTGGATGTATCAAAAAGTGCTGCATTAGGCTGGCAGTATCAAACAGAGCTGGAAGAGGGGATACGTTTGGCGTATGAGGATTTTTTGCAGAATCCAATGCGAGCTGAACGTTGAGACACTGTTTCAGGATATTTTTAATTTGGTAAAGCAATGATTTTACAGAAACACAGGTATAAATTATGAATATCGTTCTACTTTCCGGCGGGAGCGGCAAAAGGCTGTGGCCGCTTTCCAATGATATACGTTCTAAGCAATTTATAAAAATATTTAAAGGTGCAGACGGAGATTATGAATCCATGCTGCAGCGTGTATACAGGCAGATACGTACAGTTGACGCTGTTGCGCCCATAACTGTTGCAACGTCTAAAACTCAGGTTTCAGCTATTTGTAATCAGTTGGGCGACAATGTCAGTATTTCTGTTGAACCGTGTCGTAGAGACACTTTTCCGGCGATAGTTTTGGCTATCTGCTATCTGCATGATGTTTTAAAGATCAGTGCCGAAGAAGCTGTTGTTATTTGCCCGGTCGATCCTTATGTTGAAAACGAATATTTTGCTGCTTTACAGGAATTAAGCAAGTTGGCAGAACAAGAAGAAACAGGGCTTGTTTTACTTGGCATCACGCCTACTTATCCCAGTGAAAAATATGGTTATATCCTTCCTGAAACAGATGCAGATGTCAGCAAAGTAAATACTTTTAAGGAAAAACCTGATGAAAAGGCAGCGGCAGAATATATAAGCAATGGCGCATTATGGAACGGCGGTGTTTTTGCCTGCAAACTGAAATATGTTTTGCAAAAAGCGCATGAGCTTCTTGATTTTACAGATTACTATGACTTATATGCCAAATACGAAACCTTAGAAAAAATCAGCTTTGACTATGCAGTAGTTGAGCAGGAAAAGCAGATCAAGGTGCTGCGTTTTGCCGGAGCCTGGAAAGACCTGGGCACATGGAATACCTTAACTGAAGCCATGGAAGAGCAAGCTGTTGGTAAGGCGATAATGAACGAAAAATGTCAGAACGTACATGTTATGAATGAACTGGATGTACCGGTATTATGTATGGGCTTAAAGGATATGGTAGTAGCTGCCAGTCCTGATGGTATTCTGGTAGCCGAAAAAGCACAGTCCAGTTACATCAAGCCTTTTGTAGACGCCATAGATCAACAGGTGATGTTTGCTGAAAAATCCTGGGGCAGTTTCCGTGTTTTAGACATAGGCGAAAACAGTCTGACGATCAAAGTGACCCTAAAAGCAGGCAACAAAATGAATTACCATAGTCACGAACGCCGGGACGAAGTCTGGACGATTATCTCTGGCAATGGTCGCACCATTGTTGATGGAATGGAGGAGCAGGTAACAGCAGGTGATGTGATAACAATGCAGGCTGGCTGCAGACATACAATCATTGCAGATAGCCAACTTGAGGTAATGGAAGTGCAGCTGGGCAGGGAGATAAGTGTCCATGACAAGCAAAAATTTGAATTGGAAGAATAGAAAAACAGTTTATAAGCCCCGGCCATTTTTATTGCAGCCTGCCTGCAAAGAAGCGCTTTGGGGCGGGCAGAAGTTGAAAGAGCATTTCGGTAAAAAGGCTGATTTGGATAATATTGCTGAAAGCTGGGAGTGCTCTACGCATCCGGAGGGGCCGAGCACCATAACTACAGGTGAGCATAAGGGCATGCTGCTGACGGAAGTTTTGCAAAGATACCCGGAGTATCTTGGGACTCATCCACGCAGCAAAGGCGAACTGCCGATACTGGTCAAATTTATTGACGCCAGGCAAAAACTGTCTGTGCAGGTGCACCCGGATGATGAATATGCCAAACTTTATGAGCGTGGACAATTGGGCAAAACAGAAATGTGGTATGTGCTGGAAGCAGATAAAGACGCTGAACTTATTTACGGTTTTTACAGTGATATGGACAGTGTTGCTGTAAGGCAAAGTTTGGCAAATGGAACTATTGAGAAATATTTACAGAAAGTAAAAGTGCAGCAGGATGACGTATTTTATATTCCGGCAGGGACCGTGCATGGTATAGGAGCAGGAAACCTTATTGTAGAAGTACAGGAAAGCTCTAATCTTACCTACAGGCTATATGATTATGACCGTGTCGATAAAGCTGGGCAAAAGCGTGAGCTGCATTTGGAAAAAGCTTTGGCTGTTGCTGACCTTAAGGGCAAAGCAGCACCAAGGCAGCCCCTGCGTGTGCTGCGCTATACACCAGGCAGTGCGACGGAATTTTTATGCCGCTGCAAATATTTTCAGGTGGAACGGCTGTTGCTGAATACCGAAGGAAAAAGTAAACTGGCAGAATTGTATACGGGCAGCAGTTCTTTTCAGGCGTTGCTTTGTCTAGACGGCGAAGGCTATATACTGACGGAGGATAAAGAAAAGTTAGCCTATAGTAAAGGTAATTGTATTTTTATTCCTGCAAATACCGGAAAACTGCAGTTATGCGGTAGGAGTCAGTTTTTGAAGATATCATGTTGATTAATTTGAATTTGTTTAAATTATGATTTTGGCAGACACCGCACTTTTCCAGTGCGGTGTTTTGCTATATAATAGAACGGTAGTAAATATAAAAAATAAAGAGGTACTTATGCGTTTATTGATTACCGGCGGTGTCGGTTTTATTGGTAGCAATTATATAAATTGGCATTTACAGCAGTATCCGGGTGATGAAATTGTATGTTTGGACAAGCTGACCTATGCTGCTAATATGGCGGCGCTGGCAGATGTCGTTAAATTAAATAATTTCACTTTCATCCAGGGCGATATTTGTGATGAGAAATTTTTAGAAATGTGTTTTGCGCAGTATAAGTTCGACGCAGTGATAAATTTTGCGGCAGAGAGCCATGTCGATACTTCTATTATTTCTCCAGCTATTTTTACTAAAACTAATGTCGAAGGTACAGGTGTGTTGTTAGATGCCTGTGTTAAATTTGCAGTAGAAAAGTTCCATCAGATATCGACAGATGAAGTATATGGGGATAAACCGCTTGATTATGACTGGCGTGGGTTTACAGAAGAGTCTCCATTACAGCCTTCCAGTCCTTATGCTGCTTCAAAGGCAGCAGCTGATTTATTGTGCTTGGCGTATGCCAGGACATATGGTTTATATGTAACTATCAGCCGCAGTAGTAATAATTACGGCAAGTGGCAACACACCGAAAAACTTTTGCCTAAAATCATATCTTTAGCAGAGCATGGTCAAAAGGTACCTGTTTATGGTTCTGGACTAAATAAACGTGACTGGTTATATGTGCTGGATCATTGTGTTGCTGTTGATAAAATCATCAGACATGGAAAAGCAGGTCATATTTATAATGTTGCGGCCGGTACTGAGATGTCTAATCTGACCTTTATAAAATTAGTACTGAAAATTTTAGCCAAAGATGAAAATGCAATTGAATTTACAGAAGATAGAGCAGGGCATGATTTAAGATATCCTATGGATTGTGAAAAAATAAAAAATGAATTGGACTGGACTCCGCAATATGCTTTTAAAGAAGCGTTGGATGAAACTGTGGCCTGGTATAGAAGTAGAATGTTGTAAAGCAGAGCATATGCTCTGCTTTTTTGGTTAAAATTTTAATTGTTAAAATTTGCCACTGCTAACCGAAAAAGGTATAATAATATAATATAGATAATTTTGAGAGGCTGCCCATATGCAGTTTCAATTTTAATATGAGGTGTATTCAGTGACTGCAAAAACTTATGCAATTTTAAATTATGGCTGCCAGATGAACGAAAGTGACGCTGAGCATTATGCTGGGCAGCTGCAGGAGCTTGGTTATAAAGCTGCTGAGGATTTTCATGATGCAGATGTTGTGGTAGTAAATACCTGTTGTGTGCGTGAGAGTGCGGAAAAGCGTATTTTAGGGAAAATTGGTGAATTGAAAGGGGTCAAAGCTAATCATCCAGGGCAGATAGTTTGTGTTGCTGGGTGTATGGCACAAAAAGATGGTGGGAAGCTTATAAAAAAACATCCGCAAATCGATTTGTTGATCGGCACGGCTCATGTCAACGGGTTTAAAGAAATACTTGCTGAGTATTTGTCTGAAAAGGGTGAGCGTGTTTATAATAGTTTAGAAGTAAAAGAAAGCGAATTTGAGGGTGAGCGTATTCGTCAAAGCGGTTTTTCAGCCTGGATTCCTATTATGTATGGCTGCAATAATTTTTGTACGTATTGCATTGTTCCTTATGTACGTGGGCGTGAACGCAGCCGCAGTATAGAAAATATTGTAGACGAGGTTAGGCAGGCTGTTGCTAAGGGGTATAAAGAATTTACGCTGTTAGGGCAAAATGTAAATTCTTATGGGAAAGATTTTGGTGTGAAAGACCAGTTTGCTAAATTACTGCGCCGTGTAAATGAAATCCCTGGAGTGGAACGGATTCGCTATATGACGAGTCATCCGCGTGATATGCACGAAGATGTTATCAAAGCAGTTGCCGAATGTGAGCATATTTGCGAAAACTTTCATATCCCGTTTCAATCTGGCAGCAATAAAATTTTGAAAGCAATGAACCGCGGTTATACACGAGAAAAATATTTAGAGCTTGTAGCCATGATCAGACGTTATGTGCCTGAAGCTGCTATTACAACGGATATCATTGTCGGTTTTCCGGGTGAAACAGAAGCTGATTTTAATGATACGTTGAATTTAGTAAAAGAAGTTGGTTTTGATGCTGCGTTCACCTTTATTTATTCCAAGCGTTCTGGAACACCGGCTGCGGCGATGGAAGAACAGGTTCCGTTAGAGATAAAAAAAGCTAGGCTGAATTTATTGATGGAAGCCCAGAATATTTCAAGCTTGCAGCGTAATGAAGTCCTGGTTGGCAAAACACTGGAAGTTTTAGCTGAAGGCCCAAGTAATAATAATAATAAAGTATGGAGCGGAAGAACGCGTACAAATAAGCTGGTTTTATGGCCAGTCGAAGGTCGTGATTTTGAGCTGGGGGATAAAGTGCAGGTGCAAATTGAAACTGCGCAGACCTGGCTTTTGAAAGGGAAGGCGGTAGAATGACAACTGCTTATACGCCGATGGTGCAGCAGTACCTTGAAGTAAAGCGTCAGCATGAGGATGAATTGCTGTTTTTCCGTTTAGGCGATTTTTATGAAATGTTTTTTGAGGATGCGCTGACTGCCTCCAGAGAATTAAATATTACTTTGACTGGGCGTGCCGGCGGTATGGAAGAAAAGATACCGATGTGTGGTGTGCCTTATCATTCTGTCGATAATTATATTGCAAAACTGATCAAAAAAGGTTACCGCATCGCAATTTGTGAGCAGGTGGAAGACCCTAAAGCGGCTAAAGGGATAGTTGAACGTAAGGTTGTTAAGATCATTACACCGGGCACTGTTTTGAGTGAACAGCTTTTAGATGATAAGCATAACAGATATTTAGTCTTCCTGCAGGAGGATGGCAGTGAATTATGTCTTGCTGCTGCCGATATTTCTACCGGTGAATGCCAATGGTTCAGTGCTGCTGGTGAAGAGCGTTTAATGGCGATACAGGAACAATTGTTTCGCATTCAACCGGCAGAGTTAGTTGCGTATAGCGGTATTGTAAACTGGGAAAATTTAGCAGCTTGGATCAAAAGTAAAGTTCCAGAGTGTGCTGTTTCTGTATATCAGGAAGAAGAAGGTGCACCGCAGTATTTTGCGCAGCATTTTGGCAGTGATGATGTTGCCGATACTTTAGTACATGATACAGTAGAACATTTACTGCGTTATCTGCATGTGACCGTTAAAGCTGATTTGTCGCATATTAACAGCTTATCACGCATAGCTAAAGAGCAGTTTATGAATTTGGATGCAACAGCTGTTAGAAATTTAGAACTTATAAAGAATATGCGTGATGGTTCTAAACGAGGTACATTATTAGATGTGCTTGATTTTACCTCTACTTCCATGGGTGCTCGTAAACTCCGGAATTGGATCGAATGTCCTTTACTTGATTTATCACAGATAAGGTCAAGGCAGGAAGCGGTAGGAGAATTGCTGACAAATGTACAGATGCGCGGTAATCTGCAGGATAAATTAAAAGCAATTTTTGATTTGGAACGAATAGTTTCACGTATCGAAGTTGGCAGTGCTAATGCACGTGATCTGGTTTCATTGCGTTCTTCGCTGGCGGTGCTTCCAGAAATAAAAAGCTTACTAAGATATTGTAACAGTAAACTTTTACAGCAGTTATGCGAAGATGTACATTTGCATCAGGAGCTGTTTACTACTTTGCTGGCAGCAATTGTTGATGAGCCGCCCTTTTCCGTACGTGAAGGGGGCATGATCCGTAGCGGCTTTGATTTAGAGTTAGATGAACTGCATTCAATTGCCAGTGATAACAAAACATGGATGCAGAATTTTGAACTTAAGATTAAAGAAGAAACTGGTATCAAAACCTTAAAGGTTGGTTATAATAAAGTTTTTGGTTATTATATCGAGGTATCTAAAGGCCAAAGTGCAAATGTACCGGATTATTTTGTACGTAAGCAAACACTTGTAAATGCTGAACGGTATATTGTCCCGGAATTAAAAGATTTTGAGAATAAAATTTTAAGCGCTAAAGAAAAAATCGAACAGCTTGAATATTATATTTTTACACAGCTGCGCGAAAAAATAAGGTCTCAGATTGTTCAAATGCAGGAAACTGCTCGTGCTTTGGCCAATATTGATGTTTTAGTATCCTTGGCGGAAGTAGCATTTAAATACAACTATGTGTGTCCGGAATTGAACAATCGCAGTGAAATAAAGATTTATGACGGTCGTCATCCTGTTGTAGAGCGTCTGCTGGAACGTGAGATTTTCGTTCCTAATAATACAACCCTCAATAATAATGATGAACGTATGATTATTATTACAGGACCGAATATGGCAGGTAAATCGACCTATATGCGCCAAGTTGCTCTGCTGGTCTTGATGACACAGATGGGCAGCTTTATTCCCGCACGTCAGGCAACTATTTGCCCGGTAGATAAGATTTTTACCCGTGTAGGTGCCAGTGACGATTTGGCGACTGGTCAAAGTACATTCATGGTAGAAATGAATGAAGTTGCACAGATTCTCAGATACGCAACTAAAGACAGTTTGATTATTTTGGATGAGGTTGGACGTGGTACAAGTACTTTTGACGGTATGAGTATTGCACGTGCTGTCATGGAGTTTATTCATGAGAAAATAAAAGCAAAAACATTATTTGCTACACATTATCATCAGTTGATCGCGTTGGAAGACGTGATGAACGGAGTAAAAAACTATTCTGTGGCAGTTAAAGAACGTGGTAATGATATTGTCTTTTTGCGCAGAATCGTGCCTGGCGGTACTGACCGCAGTTATGGCGTACATGTGGCAAGGCTGGCAGGACTGCCTAAAAAGGTCATTGACAGGGCCCAGGATATTCTGGAAGAATATGATAATTGTGAAACTGCCTGCAGCGTTCAGATAACACCCAGGGCAGAAAAAGAAACAGCACCTATGGGATCATTGTTTGCCAGCAGTCTGCAGCAGCAGATTTTAAAAATGGATGTTATGGCGATGACGCCAATCGAAGCCTTGAATGCTTTGTATAAATTGCAGGATGAAGCAAAAAGGGAAGGCGGTGAATTATGAACGAACAAAAAGTGCAGTTATTAGATCAAAATACAGCGAATCAGATCGCTGCCGGTGAAGTTGTTGAAAAACCTGCTTCTGTAGTAAAGGAGCTTGTAGAAAACTCTTTGGATGCAGGTGCAGATAACATCGAGGTCACTATTTTTGGCGGTGGTACAGAATATATTCGTGTTGTCGATAATGGCAGCGGTATGTCGGAAGAAAATGCAAAATTAGCAGTTTTAAGGCACGCTACAAGCAAAATCAGAGTTGCTGAAGACCTGCTGCATTTGAACACTTTAGGATTTCGCGGTGAAGCGTTGCCGAGTATTGCTTCTGTTAGTAACTTCCAGTTGCTGACACGTCCTGTTACCGAGGAGTTTGCTACTTCAATAAAAATTGAAGGCGGCGATCAGGCAGAATGTATTGCTACTGGTGGGCACACGGGTACGACGATCATTGTTGAGAATTTATTTTTTAATGTTCCGGCCAGGCGTAAATTTTTACGTACTGTACAGACTGAAAGCCGTTATATCAGTGAATTGATCACAAAATTGGCTTTATCACGCCCTGATGTGCGGTTTAAGCTTGTCAGCAATGATAAAGAGGTTTTGAGTACGCCGGGTAACGGAGATTTAGTTGATACTGTTAAGGCACTATATGGTAAAAATGTTAGTGAGGAGCTTTTGACCGTTGATTTTGCTGACAGCGAAGTTAAGGTAAGAGGTTTTATTGGTAAACCTACTTTACTAAAAGGCACGCGTCAATGGCAGACGTTGCTGGTAAACGGACGTATCATTACTAACAGAATGATCGCCAAGGCGATTGATCATGCCTATCAGTCTCAGATTCCGAAAAGCGGTTTCCCTTTTGCTGTTTTGAATATTACCGTCGATACTGAAAGTATTGATGTTAACGTACATCCTCAGAAGAGTGAAATTAAGTTCAGCGATGACAGTACTGTTTATAAAGCGATGTATAAAGCTTTGACTGATGCACTGACAAGACCTATGAGCGCTAAACCTCAGGGCCTGGCATTATTGGATGATTCTGAACTGCAGGTATTCAAGTCTGCTGAAGCAGTTGTGGCAGCAACAGAACCATCGATAGTTGTTGAAACACCAGCCGTTGAAACTAAAGTGCCTGAGACAGAGTTGCCGGCTTTAAAAACAACTGAGACAAATATCAGTACAGCAAAGGCTGAGGGTTACTCGGCTTACAAGCCACAACAGCAAAGCGTTTGGAAAGAACCTGAATACACATACAGGCCTCCAAAAACGGAGCCTGTTTATACGATCAGTGAAACTCGTGATGTTTTTGACAAGCAGGATAACATTGCTTCTAATATTATCGACTTCACTGATACCGATAGTGGTGTTGATACGATTTGGCCATTGGGACAGATTGACAGAACTTTTATTGTTGCCCAATCTGATGATTCTTTGTTTTTGGTTGACCAGCATGCCGCGCATGAGCGCATTTTATACGATAAGCTTGTTGCGTCCCATAATGATATTCCGGCCCAGCAGATGTTGATTCCTTTATATATCGATGTTACTGCTCAGGATGTAAATTTGATAGAGGAACATCGGGAAGAATTTCTGCGCTTGGGTGTCGATATTGAGGCTGCAGGCGAATCTATGCTGCGCGTTTCAAGCTTGCCTTCAGATATTAAGGCTGATGATGCCGAGGACTTTGTGCGTGAAATTACTCAAATGCTGAGTGAATTAAGAACGATTAATCCCAGTGATTTGCGTCAGAATATTTTACATATGACTGCTTGCAAAGCAGCAATTAAAGCCGGTGAGGTGCTGAATATGCGGCAAATGCGACAGCTGATTATTGATCTTTGCAATACAGAGCATCCTTTTACTTGTCCTCACGGCAGACCGTGTATGGTTGAAATAAATTCTGCCGAGTTATACAAGATGTTTAAGCGAACTTAAACATGCAGAAAACGTTTAAATTTGCAGTAACAGTTGGACGCAGTGAAAATGTTGCCTTAGAAAAACTTGCGCAAACATGGGCAGCAAAATTTGGTGTAAAATATGTGGAACGTGGCAGTAGTGGGTCTTTGGGGTTTTTACTAGATCAAGAACGGGTAGAAGCACTTTTAGTAGCAACAAATAAAGGCCCGCAGGTATATACTGCTTCTGGAACTTTCTTTTTTCATCCAAGTATGGCCGTTTTGCGTGTACAGCGTTTAAAAAAGCACGAGCCTGATCACTTTAGTGCTGCATTGGCTCTTAAACCGGGAATGAGGGTACTGGATTGTACGATGGGGCTGGCAAGTGATGCTGTTGTTGCCAGTTTTATTACAGGCCGGACAGGAACTGTTTGTGCTGTTGAGGCTTCGCCGTTGTTACATTTTGTAGTCAGCGAAGGCCTGCAGAATTATCAGGCTGAAGATGTTGATTTAAACAACGCCATGCGCAGAATAGAAACGGTATATGCAGAAGCAGATGAGTATTTGTACACTTTGCCAGCCGACAGCTTTGATGTTGTTTATTTTGACCCAATGTTTCGAATACCGATAAATGCTTCTTCAAATATGGAGCCATTGAGGCCTATTTCCTGTGAGAAACCGTTAACAGAAGCGACTGTTAAGGCGGCACTTAGAGTAGCTCCTTGTGTAGTGGTTAAAGAACGCGGACAAAAATTATTGGAAGCTTTAGGGTGTACGGAAATTCTGGGCGGCCGTTATAGCCGTGTAAAATATGGTATCCGAAGGAGGTAACGGCATGAAACCGAGAGTTGCAGTCATTTTAGGTCCTACTGCAACAGGCAAAAGCCATTGCGGGATAGCCTTAGCCAAACGTCTGAATGGCGAGATAATTTCCGGTGATTCCATGCTTGTATATCAAAGAATGGATATTGGTACAGCTAAACCTTCTGCTGAAGAACTGGCGGCAGTACCGCACCATTTAATCGATATTTTGCCGCCGGATGCTGCTTTCAGCGTTGTTGATTTTAAAGAAAAAGCGGAAAAAATAATTGCTGATATCAATAGTCGTGGTAAATTACCTGTAATTGTTGGCGGTACCGGTCTTTATATCAAGGCCCTGCTTGAAAATTATGAATTTAATACTGTTGAAGAATGCAGTGAACTACGCAGTGAATTGGAAGCATTTGCTGAAGAACACGGCAACAGCGCCTTGTATGAAAAACTGCAGGAACTTGACCTGGAGACCGCTTCAAGATTACATATAAATGATCGCAGAAGAATTATCAGAGCTATTGAAGCAGCACAGAGTGGTGAAAAAATAGCTCATAGGAAGTCGGAGGAATGGCCTTATGAAACTGTTGTTTTTGGTCTGCGAATGGAACGAGAAAGTTTATATGCGCGGATCAATGCCAGAGTTGATAAAATGATGGCAGATGGTCTGGTAGAGGAAACTAAATCTTTACTCGACAGTGGGCTATCATTGGATGCTCAGTCGATGCACAGCATTGGTTACAGACAAATAGTCTGGTATCTACAAGGCCAGATGGATAAATTGGCAGCAGTTGAGAAATTGAAACAGGCGACACGTAATTTTGCTAAACGCCAATTTACCTGGTATCGTCAGATGCCGTATATTAAATGGTTTGATTTGGAAAAAGAGCCTGTGTATGAAAAGATTATTGACGAGATGCAGCAAACGCTTGTGGAAAAGTTTAAACTGCGGTAAAATTATAACAATAGATAGAAATTATTTTGGAGGGGAAAGCTATGAATAATAGTGGATCAAAGCCGGCAATGAATTTACAGGACAGTTTTTTAAATCATGTGCGTAAGGAAAACCTTGGCGTCATTATTTACCTGATTAATGGTTTCCAAATCAGAGGTCTGGTAAGAGGTTTTGATAACTTTACTGTTATTATTGAAAATGAAGGCAAACAACAGCTTGTTTATAAGCACGCTATATCGACTATTTCGCCGGCTGCTAATATTACAATTATGCAGCCAGAGAAGCGCGAACAATAATGTTTTGAAAAACAGCGCTTGAGCGTTGTTTTTCTTTTTTGAGGATGAAATATGAACGATAAATTAAATTTGTTTTTTGAATATCTGACAGTTGAATTAGGCTTAGCGTCAAATACAAGATTAGCTTATGAGCGTGATTTGCGTTTGTTTAAAGAAGCTTTAGGATTAAAGGATAATGACGCCTTGGCAACTGTATCGCGTGAGCAGGTTATTCGCTATATGACAGGTTTGAAAAATAAAGGTTTAGCCGCAGCAACGATTGCCAGAAAACTTGCTGCTATAAAATCTTTTTATCGTTTTATGACAGCAGAAGGGTATTTGGAGATTGATCCTGCGGAAGTTGTAGAAGCTGGAACAAAAGGTATCAAGCTGCCAAAAGTTTTAAATCAGGAAGAGGTTTTGAAGCTTTTGGAACAGCCTGATTTGAGAACGGATGAAGGATATCGTGACAGAACGATGCTGGAAGTGCTTTATGCAACGGGAATGCGTGTTTCTGAATTATTGGGTTTACCTGTCAGCGGCGTTAATCTGCAAATGAAGTATATCATCGCTTTCGGTAAAGGATCTAAAGAGCGGTTAATACCCATTGGCGGCATAGCAGTTGAATATTTGGATAAATATCTGAATGTGGTAAGGCCCAAACTGCTTCATACTAAAAATCCTAATATAAAGAATTTATTTTTAAGTATGAGCGGAAATGAAATGACAAGGCAGAGGTTTTGGCAAATCATTCGCGGTTATGGGCATCAGGCAGGATTAAATAAGGAGCTTACACCACATATGCTGAGGCATTCCTTTGCAACACATTTACTTGACAATGGTGCTGATCTGCGGTCTGTCCAGGAGCTTTTAGGCCATTCGGATATTTCTACGACACAGATATATACGCATTTGACAAATAAACGCCTGCGCGATATTTATGAAAAAGCGCATCCGCGGGCATAGAGGAGGCTACTATGGCAAGAAGGACTAATAGAAAAAAGGGGTCAGGAGGAGGTTTTGTACTGACTTTGATTTTAGTATTATTAGCTATAGCTGTTGCTGGAGGCATTTATTATGCGGCGAGCAGAGACGGAGAAAAAGATGTGCTTGATAAAGGCTTGACTGGTTCTTCTTCGGTTGATTTGCGGGAAGAGTCCAAAGAAGCGCATAGGGCAGTCGATGATATTTTATTATCGAAGGATAACTGGCAGTTAACTGATAATGGTCGTGAAGATCAGCACGAACGTATGAAAGAAACAGGTGGAGAAGTTGTCTGGAATAAGCGGCAGCTGGCTATTGGAGTTCCGCCAAGTACTGGATTAGAAGGTGCGGCAGCCTGGCTTGGCGAAAAGATTTCCGGTACGAAAATGATTGTTCTCAATCAGCGTGAGGCTACTTATAATGGTTGGGAAGCCGTACGTATGGAAATTGCTATTTCAGCTAAAGCAGGAACTGGTAAAATGAATTTTATCACCGATACGGTTTACTTTTATCATAACTTAAATCTGACTAAAGAAGACAAAGATATCAAAGAAGACGAAAGTACGAAGAAAGATGACAAAAAAACTGCTCAGAAATATCATGGAAAATTGGCTGTCATTATTGACGATTGTGGTTACGATCTGGCACCGGTGAGAAAGCTGGTCAATTTGAATGCGCCTTTCAGTTACGCTATTCTTCCCTATAAAGATTTCAGCAGTGACGCTTTGCATGTTATAAAAGGCGGCGGTCAGACTGCGATGCTGCATTTGCCTATGGAACCTATGGACAGAACAGCTATGTCTGAGGGTAAGATTACAATCTTGACTGATATGACTGCTGAACAGGTGCAGCAATTAACTCGGAAAGCGGTAGATAGTTTACCAGGTATCGAAGGTGTCAATAATCATCAGGGTTCTAAAGCAACAAGTAATGAAGCAACGATGAAAGCTGTACTGAAAGTTTTAAAACAACAAGGCTTGTTTTTTGTAGACAGCAGTACATACTCCAAATCTATAGGTGATCAGGTTGCACGCAGTATGGGTGTTCCTACTGCCCGTAACAATATATTTTTGGACAACAGTTCCGACGAAGATGACATTATTGCTAAAATATGGCAGGCTGTAGAAATGGCGGACAGAAATGGAAGTGCTATTGCCATTTGTCATGCCAGACCGCATACTGCCGCAGCGTGGAGCAAAGTTATCAACGAGGTAAATGCATCTGGTATTCAATTAGTTCCTGTAAGTAGTTTATTGAAGTAGTCGGAGGATTATACATATGTATGTTGAAGAAACGATCAGTAAATATGAAAAATATATTAACCCTGCTCAGGCGAAATTATTTCGGTTTATGGGATTGGCAAGCGTTGAAGGATATGCAGAGGGGTGGACTATAACTGACAGCGAGGGCAAACAATTCATTGATTGTCTTGGCGGCTACGGAATGTTTGCGTTAGGACATCGCAATCCTGATGTCGTAGCTGCTGTAGAAGCAGAACTGCATAAAATGCCAATGAGCGGTAAAGTGCTTTTTAACAGACCTATGGCAGACCTGGCTGAAAAACTGGCTTTAATTACTCCCGGTGCTTTGCAATACAGTTTTTTCGTTAACAGCGGTACAGAAGCTGTTGAGGGATGCCTGAAGGTTGCGCGACTGGCTACAAAAAGGAAAAAGTTTATTGCGGCAAGGAATGCGTTTCACGGAAAAACTTTTGGTTCGTTGACAGCTACTGGCAGAGATTTGTTTAGAGATCCGTTTAAACCGCTGCTGGATAATTTTACACATGTAGAATATGGGGATATAGATGATCTTGCTGAAACTATTGATGAAGAAACAGCTGCCGTTATTTTAGAGCCGATTCAAGGGGAAGGCGGCATTATCGTTCCGCCGGAAGGTTATTTTAAAGCAGTAAGAGAGTTATGTGACCAATACGGTACTTTACTGATTGCGGACGAAGTACAGACTGGTATTGGCAGAACCGGGACCTGGTTTGGGGTTGAACATGAGCAGATAACTCCGGATATCATGGCTACGGCTAAAGCGTTAGGTGGAGGGGTGATGCCGATCGGAGCTATAACCGCTACGGCTGATGCCTGGGCTGGATTAATAGAAGCACCTTTTTTACACACTTCAACTTTTGGCGGTAATCAATTAGCGTGTGCTGCTGCCAATGCTGCGCTGAATTACATTGAAAAAAATGATGTGCTGGATCGCAGTGCTGCGGCGGGGGCATACTTTAAAAAAGGGTTGGAATCAATTCAAAAAGATTATCCTTCGGTCATCGCAGAGATCCGCGGCCGCGGAATGATGATCGGAATTGAGCTTACAAAAGAAGGCGCCGGTGGAATGCTGATGTCGCTGATGATCGATAAACGAGTTATTATTGCTTATACTCTAAATAATCCTAAAGTTATTCGTATTGAACCGCCTCTGATCATGCCTACAGATGTTATTGATCAGGTTTTGACTATCTTTAGAGAAGCTGTCAGCAGTACGGCTGAAGTGATTGAAGATTTATAAAAGGAGCAGAATTATGCCTTGCGTAGAAACAAAGATTGTGATCAACGGCGATAGTAAGCCTATTTTTGAAATCATAAAAAATATGGAAGCTTACCCCTCTTTTATGCATGATCTGGTGAGTGTAGAAATTTTAGAACGCGGAGAAAATACTACTGTTTCACATTGGGTATCTAATGTTGATGGTCGTAAAATCGTCTGGACTGAACGCGATACCTTTTATCCGGAAGAAATGCGTATCACTTATTGTCAGACCGAGGGTGATTTGAAAAAAATGGAAGGGGAATGGAGACTTGTACCTGTGAGTGAAGGGACAGAAGTTTCCCTGCTGGTAGATTTTGAATTTGGTATTCCGATGATTGCCGGGCTGTTAAATCCTATTTTAAAGAAAAAAGTTCGTGAAAACAGTGAAAATATGTTGACAGCTGTTAAAGCGCAAATTGAAAAATAGTGCAGTAATTGGTATAATATGCTATAAGACTTACGCAGGTCTTATAGATAATGTTCGATAGTTTTTATTTTGAGGAGGAACAAAAAAGTATGAGAACAGCTTTTTTAATGACGGCTCTTACTGTGTTATTGGTACTGGTCGGAGATTATTTCGGCGGTGCCCGCGGTATGATGATGATGCTTATCATCTCCCTCGCCATGAATCTATTTTCGTACTGGAACAGCGATAAACTGGTTTTGGCACAGTATAATGCCAAACAGGTTGATGAAAAAAGTGCGCCTGCTTTATATAAAATGGTGCAGCGTTTGGCGGAAAGAGGCAATTTGCCGATGCCTAAAGTATATATTATTGACAGCCCTGTGCCGAATGCATTTGCAACCGGCCGTAACCCTGAACATGCTGCGGTTGCAGTAACTACCGCTTTGGCCAATGCCTTAGATAAAGATGAGATTGAAGGCGTTTTGGCACATGAATTGAGTCATGTCAAACATGGTGATATTTTAATCGGTACAATAGCTGCATCTATGGCAGGTATTATTACGACGCTATCTCACTGGGGGATGTTCTTTGGTGGTGGCGACAGAGACCGCAATAGCAGCAGCAGTGCTATTGTTGGTTTGGCTATGATGATACTGGCGCCTTTGGCTGCAGGTATTATTCAGATGGCTGTTTCGCGTTCGAGGGAATATATGGCTGATAAATCCGGTGGGGAGTTAAGCAGTAATCCGGATGCTTTGGCTGACGCTTTGCTGAAAATAGAATCGTATGCAAAAAACAGAACGATGCCGGGAGCTACTGAAAATACTGCTCATATGTTTATCATTTGCCCCTTTAGCGCAAAAGATATGCAGCAGTTATTCAGTACACATCCCAGCACCGCAGACCGTGTGGCACGGTTACGCGCGCAGGCCAAAGCTATGCGCAGCAGTGGAGGTGCGAAATAATTGGATAAAAAATTAACTTGGTTAAAACAGCTTTCTGAAACCTGTGGTGTTTCAGGATTTGAAACACCAATTAAAAATTTGCTTCAAAAGCGGCTGCAGGGCAAAGCCAAAGTATCTTATGATAAATTAGGCAGCGCTGTTTTTACTAATGAAGGTCAAGGCAAGGACTTGCCAAAAATTATGCTTGCCAGCCATATGGATGAAATTGGTTTTATGGTTAAGCATATAACAAAAGAAGGTTTTTTAAAATTTACTTGTTTAGGTGGCTGGTGGGAGCAGGTTATGCTGAGCCAGCGCGTTACTGTACACGGTAGCAAGGGTGATCTTGTTGGCGTTATCGGCAGTAAACCTCCACATATACTGACACCGGAAGAACGAACAAAAGTGGTTGCCAAGCGCGATATGTATATTGATATTGGCGCTGCCGACGAAAACATGGCTCGCAATTTAGGAGTTTTCGAAGGCTGTCCAGTGACGCCATATGCTGAATTTGCAGTTATGGGCGATGGTAAAACTCTGCTTGGTAAAGCCTGGGATAATCGCATCGGCTGTGCAGTCATGGCAGACGTTATGGAAAATATCGGCACAAAGCATCCTAATACTGTATATGGTGTAGCAACAGTACAGGAAGAGGTCGGGTTACGTGGTGCTCAAACAAGCGTTAATCTGCTGAGCCCTGACGTTGCTTTCGTTATTGATACATGTGTGGCTGGTGGTACGCCAGGTGTAAGTGATGATGTAGCTCCTGCGAAATTGGGAAAGGGTATTGCTATAACAATTTTTGATGCTGGTATGATTCCCAATACAGCATTACGTGATTTTGCAAAAGAAGTTGCTGAAGAATTGAAGCTGCCAACACAGATCAGTATTTCAGAGGGCGGTGCTACTGATGGCGGTCGTATACATTTACACGATGCCGGTGTTTTGACATTAACATTCAGTATCCCTACCCGTTATATACATAGTCATCAATCCATTATTCATATGGATGATTATCAAGGTGCTGTTCAGCTGATCACAGCAATGATCGAGAAACTGGATAAGAAAAAGTATCAGCAGCTTTTAAAAGGCTAAAATCGTTTTGCGATTTAGTATAAATTAAAATAGTCTAGATAGGAGAGATTCCAATGCAACAAACACTCGTACTCGTAAAACCCGATGGTGTCAAAAAAAATCTGATTGGTGAAATCATCGCTCGTTTTGAACGCCGCGGCTTGAAAGTTTCGGCTTTAAAATTAGTAAAAATCACTGAAGAACAAGCTAAATATCATTATGCTGAACATGAAGGCAAACCTTTCTTTGGTGAATTGGTTGAATTTATTACTTCCGGCCCTGTTGCAGCAATGGTTATTTCCGGTGAGAATGCAATTAAAGCGGTTCGTGGCCAGATGGGTGCTACTAATCCGTTAGATTCTGTTCCTGGTTCTATCCGCGGCGATTACGCGCTGACTATCGGCGAAAATATCGTTCATGGCAGCGACAGTGAAGAATCCGCTGCACGCGAAATCAAAAATTTCTTTAAAGCTGAAGAAATTTATTAATTTGAAATTTTCCGGAAGGATGGTGACAAAATGAAAGCAGCAGTATATACCAGAACTGGTGACAAAGGCACTACCGGACTTTATACAGGCGAACGTGTACCAAAACAAAGCATGAGAGTTGAAGCTTACGGTACAGTTGATGAGATCAGTTCGGCGCTTGGCCTGGCAAGAGCTACAGTCAGACGCGAAGATGTCAGGGAAACGATTTACAAAGTTCAGCAGCTTCTGATGTCACTGATGGCTGATATAGCAAGCTTGAATTTGCCTGAGCCTTATATCAAAGAAGAGCATGTGAAAATGTTTGAAGAAACTATCGATAAATTCGATAATATGCTCCAGCCTTTGAGTCATTTTATCATCCCCGGAGGCACCCCCGGATCAGCTGCTTTGGACATCGCGCGTACAACTACTCGTCGTGCCGAGCGCTGTCTGCTCCGCTTATCTGAAACAGAAGAAGTCAATCAGCAGGTTCTTATCTGTTTGAACAGACTTTCTGATTTATGTTTCATTTTATCAAGAGTTGAAGTAGAAGTAGAAGCTTAAAACAAAATGACCATAGGTTCGGGAAGAACTGTATGGTCATTTTCTTTTGGGTTAAATTACTTTAAAAATGTTTTGAAGTAGTTAAAAATGTAGTATTTTTTATACGAAAGATATATACTTACTATAATTATATTGAAAGATAATGGGAGATTACTATGAATTTTTACCTGTTGTCGATAATTGCTTTTGGTGTGTTTGTAGCAATTCTCTACCTTAAGTCTTCTGAACATCAAAGAATGTTGTATTCGCAGAAATATGTACGTGATAAAGTAAGCGGTACACTGGGATTTGATAAGTTTAAAGAAAAAGCGGATGAAATGCTGCAGCGCAAAAAAGAGCTTTTGGCGCTAATACATTTAGATATTGACCCTTACCATGATATCGTTGATATTTATGGGCGTGAGACAGCAGATAATGTTTTACGCATTTTGGGAACAGAGCTTAACCGACGTGTTGTGAAGGGATATCTTACAACAAGACAGGCCGGAGATAAGTTCTTTTGCCTTGTTCCTTTTACAGATGAAGAAACGCATAATAATTGGTTTGACGGATTATCTGATATGGTAGAAAGCGAAGTCAAGCGTATTTGCAATGTCAGCATCAAACTGCGCGGAGATCTTTATGTATGTCGAGTCGAAGACTCGCTGGAAGATGCAATGGTAAAAACTGTTGCTCAGCTCAACAAAAAAGTTTTTCACAAATGCTGCCGCAGTTTCTTTATAATCAATGATTTTGAATTCACAACTGGTTATAATTCTCTTTCTGAAGAAGTTTGCAGTGCTCTTAATAATAAAGAGTTCACTGTTTATTTTCAGCCGCAATACAATATCTATACTAATGAGATTGTTGGTGCGGAAGCTTTACTGCGCTGGGAGCATCCTACGCGCGGGATAATTCTTCCAGAAGTTTTGATTCCTATCCTTGAAGATAATAACCAGTTATCTAAATTTGAAAATTTTGTTTTTGAAGAAGTCTGCCATTTCTTAGCATTACGCCTTGCCTTGGGGTTACAGGTTTTTCCAATCTCCTGTAATTTTTCATTTGAACATTTTAAAGATGAAAATTTTATTGATTCTTTAAAAGAAGCTGCCGATAAGCATAATGTTCCGCACAAGCTTTTGGTAGTTGAGCTTGCTGAAAGATTATTGGCTGATGATGTGAATTTTGCTGGGATGCAGGTTGACGAGCTGAAAAATCAGGGATTTAAGATTGCTGTTGATAATTTTGGCGCCGGGTATTTGTCTCTGCGTATTTTAAGTGATATCAGCGTTGATATTTTAAAAATAGATAAAAGAATGCTTGCCGCCTGTGATAATGATAAAGATATCAAAATCATCAAAGGGATGGCAGCTATTGCAAAAGAATTGGATATCACGATGATTTGTGAAGGTGTTGAAACTGAGGCACAGGTTGCGATAATGAAAAGTGTTTCCTGCAATATAGCTCAGGGATTCTATTATTGCCAGCCGCTGAGAAGGCCGCAGTTTGAAAATCTGCTTAATTTAAGTAAGATTGAAATAGTTAATGCTGAACGTCGCAGCATCAACGGTTACGGACGTACTGTAAAATTACCATCATACAGAGATTTGGGCGATTTATTCCCGCAGATGTATGATTTTGCAATTGAATTGAATCTAAAAGATGGACGCTATTCAAGAATGGCTTTTAATCCTACAGGGAATGTTTTTATTCCGTATACAGGTGATTATAAAAATGATTACAAGCATATCGTTCAGGAATTGCTTTATCCTGAAGATATTGAAAAATTTACGGCTCAGCTTGATTTTGACGTTTTATCTGCAAATTACAATAATACTCCTGATTATTCTGGCTGCGAATGTCGTTTCGTCGGAGCGGATGGTGTAGCTCAATGGTATGAAATCAGGGTGTATTACTGGTTTGGACGCAGCCGTGTATTGATTACCGTAAGGAATGTTAATGACGCCCATGATTATTTAGATGAAGAATATGAAAAAATGCTTTGCAGGTCAGCAGGACTTTGCAAAAGAATGTAGAATATATAGTATTGGAAAAAATCAACAGGTGTGCCGATTGCGGTCGGCGCTTAATAGGGAAGACCGGTGTAAATCCGGCGCAGTCCCGCTACTGTAAAGGGAAGTTCACTGCAATATGCCACTGGGAAACTGGGAAGGCGCAGCTGAATGTTGAACCTGAGCCAGGAGACCTGCCTGTTACGGGTATCTTACACCTACGGGAGATAGGTGGATACTTGCATAGGTTGTTTATTTATGCCCTCTCTCGAGAGGGTATTTTTATTTTGAAGGGAGGCTTAAGGATGTGTAAAGAAATGATTTTAGTAACTGGCGGTGCACGAAGCGGCAAAAGTGAATTCGCAGAGCGTTTTGTTTTGCATTATGGATCTAAATGCGCTTATATAGCTACGGCTGAAATCTTTGACGACGAGATGGCTGAACGTGTTCGGCTACATCAGGAACGTCGTTCTCCCCAAAGATGGAATAATTATGAAGCACCTTATGCTGCCGAACAGGTGATGGTTGAGGCAGGTAAGGAAGCGGATGCAATTTTGTTTGACTGTCTTACTTTGTATATGAGTAATTTGATGTATGGCAAGGTTGCAATTGCAGGAACTTTTGAAGAAAAGGTAACATTTGTCAAAGGTGAAATTGTAAAATTACTGGAAGCCGCCAGAAAAACAGAAAAACTGATAGTATTTGTTACTAATGAAGTTGGCGGTGGTATCGTACCGGATAATGTTATGGCACGTGAGTACAGAGATCTTGCCGGATGGATAAACCAGCAGGTTGCCGATGTATGTGACAGGGTCTTTTATTGTGTCGCCGGTCAAGCTGTTGATCTAAAGAAAATGGCATTTAGTTTTGATGATGAAGGAGCAGAGCAATGGAAAAAATAATGATTCCACCGTTGGATAGCAACGCTGCGGAAGTAATAAAAAATAACTGGGCTAAAATGGATAAGCCGCTGCATAGTTTAGGTAAGCTGGAGGAAATGGTTGAAAAATATGCTGCCATGACTGGGACGGCATTGCCTGATAAAATCAAAAGTGCAATGCTGTTAATGTGCGGCGATCATGGAATTGCCAAATATGGCGTAAGCGCATATCCGCAGGAAGTAACTATGCAGATGATAAACGGTTACATGAGGGAAACTGCCGGCGCTAACGTTATGGCACGTCATGCCGGTGCCGATGTTTTTGTGATCGATGCAGGTACGGCTTTTGACTTGAGTGCAATGCCTAAAGTTCATCAGGAGAAGGTTGCCTGGGGTACAGAAGATTTTACACAGGGACCGGCCATGACAGTGGAGCAGGCCGAAAAAGCATTGAAAGTTGGTATGAAGGTAGCAGATGAATGTATTGATAAAGGTTATAACTTATTAGTAACAGCAGAAATGGGAATCGGGAATACTACATCGACCGCAGCAATCGTTTCTGCATTTCTGGGGTTGCCGCCCGAGCTTACAGTAGGAAGGGGAACTGGTATCAACGATGAACGGATGGCGATAAAAAGAAAGGTCGTCGCTGATGGTCTGGCTAAAAATCAACCACGTTTGGGCGATGCCATGGACATCCTCTGTAAGGTTGGCGGTTATGACCATGCCGGGTTGGCGGGGATGATTTTAGCTGGCGCCAGACGCCGTATTCCTACAATGGTAGACGGTGTAAATGCGACTGCCGCTGCTTTGCTTGCATACGGACTTGAACCAGCCTGTGCTGATTATATGCTTTGTTCACATCTTTCTGCTGAAATATCACATGCAAAGATGCTGGAGGTTTTGCGACTTACGCCGATAGTTGACGCGGGTATGCGTCTTGGCGAAGGTACAGGAGCGTCTTTGGCGATTGTTATTTTACAGATGGCGATTAATACCTATAAAGAACTGTATAAGCGTGGTGGCATGCATGCGTGATTTTATCACTTGCCTGGAATTTTTGACGCGAGTGCGTTTTTCAAAACGGACAGATTGGCGTGACGAAGATTTTTCGCGCAGTGTGCCGTATTTTCCCCTGGTAGGTTTGGTTATCGGATTCCTTTTGGCGGCCATAAACTATAGCCTGTTTTATATCGAAACGCCGCTTTTTTTACGGGTAACGCTTTTGCTGCTGGCCGAGATCATTATTACCGGCGGGTTGATGTATGATGGTTTTATGGATACTGCTGACGGCGTTTTTTCTGCCCGCAGCCGCGAGAGAATGCTGGAAATAATGAAAGACAGCCATGTTGGTTCTAATGCTGTATTGGCAATAATTATTTTGCTGCTGCTCAAAATAGCTGCCTATCTTGAACTTAGCGGTGAAACACTGACCTGGGTTTTACTGACGATGTCCGTTGCGACACGAACTTTTATGGTAGTTTTTATTGTCAATTTTCCCTATGCGCGTAAAGAAGGAATAGGGCATATGTTTACCAAGTATGCCAAACCATTTTATACGTATATTGCTTTTGCAGTATGCGCAGGTATTATTGCGGCCTGTGGTTTACAATATCTGGCGGTGGCAGGAATATGTTTTACTGTCACTTTGATAATAGCGCAATATTTAAAAACACAGTTAGGCGGACTTACCGGTGATACATATGGTGCACTGACTGAATGCGGCAATGTGATTTACTTACTGACAGCAGTATTCTTACTAAGATAAGGAAGGTTTAAAGATGGATATAAATAATATTATTGAACAAATAAAACCAATCGATCGTCAAAAAGTAGAGGAAGCACAAAACAGATTTGACAATCTTATCAAACCGGTCGGTTCACTTGCAAAACTGGAAGCTATGGTTTCGCGTTACGCCGGTATTATCGGCAGTGCTGATAAAAAATCTGTTCAATATCCTAAAAAAGCTTTGTTTTTGTGGAGTGCTGACACAGATTCTGTTGCTAAAGCGATGCAGGAGGAGCTGCCTGTTGTTTTGCTGGCACGAGAAGCTAAAGCAGAGGTTTACCCATTGCTGGTCACATCTTGTAATCTTGAGGAAGCGCTTGAAGAAGGCGCTATTCTGACAAAAGAATATATTGTCAGTGATAAACTGCAAATGCTGGCCTTGGGAAGTCCGGAAAAATATACTCTTACAGAACAAACAGAAGCATTTTTACAGCTGGAAGGAATTGAATTTCTGCAAAAGCTTAACGATCCGGTAATAACCGCTATGACTGGTGCTGTTTTACAGGCTGCTGCCTGCAAGGTACCTGTAATGCTGGATGGTATCGCTACATGCCTGGCTGCTGTCGGAGCCTGCAAATTAGCTCCGGTAGTTCTTGAATATTGTATGGCAGGGCATGTGTCGGCAGAACCGGGTATGGAAAAATTATTGAATCGGCTGGAGCTATCGGCACCGCTAAAGTTGGATATTAACAGTGGGGCGGGAGAAGGCGCAGTTTTAGCTTTTACCTTGTTTGATGCAGGCATTAAGGCGTATAATGAAATGGAAACATTTGCTGAAGCAGGAGTACATGCTGAAGTGGAAGAATTTGCGCATTCAGTACAGGTAAAAGGTAAATAATAAGGAGGCAATATGGGCAAGATATATCTTATAAGGCACGGAGAAACAGAAGCTAATAAAACATTTCAATTTCAAGGGCACATAGATAATCCTCTTAACAGCAAGGGTCTGTGTCAGGCTGCAGCATTGGGACAGCATTATGAAAATATTGTATTGGACGAAATTTATTCAAGCTCCATGCAGCGAGCCAGACAGACTGCAGCACCTTTGGCTGAAGCTCATGGACTTACTGTTCAGCCTTTAGATGAACTGAAGGAAGTTTGTTTTGGCGAATGGGAAGGTTTGAGCTATGATGAGATCAAAGCAAAATGGAGTGATCAGTTAGAGCTGTTTTTTAAACAGCCGGCACAGTGCAGAATGCCAGGCGGGGAATCATTCGACGATGTTGCATTGCGGGTTCGTTCTGTCTGTGAAGACCTTTTTAAAAATAACAGCGGTAAAAATGTAGCAATTGTTTCTCATGGCGGCGTTATAAGAGTACAGCTTTGCCTTTTACTGGGGCTTGATATCAATAAACTGTGGATGTTTGGCGTACATAATGCCAGCACAACCTGTATTGGTAAATGGCAGGACCGCTTTACAATTGAGTATGTAAATGATACACATTATTTAAATGATAATGTAAACTCCGACGGAATAAAATATCCTAAATAATTATAAATTTTAAAATGTACATTTCTTGTTGACTTTTATCTTTTTTTTAGATATACTGCTTATAGTATATCTCAGTGGTCCGGGTAGGGTTCCGAACTTCTTCCATGCTACATACGCAACATGAGGAAGCAGTGGTAACATCTATAAGTCCTTATGGGGTATGTTTAATGTAAGGAGTGATTAACCAATGAAAGAAGACAAAACCTTAGTATGCCGTGAATGCGGCACCGAATTCGTATTCTCTGCTTCCGAGCAAGAATTCTACGAAGAAAAAGGCTTCACAAATGAACCCGGCCGTTGCCCTGGTTGCCGTCAAGCTCGCAAACAACGTATGGGCATCAACAACGAGCGCCCGGCTCGCGAAATGTTCCATGCTACTTGCGCAGAATGCGGTCAAGACACCGAAGTACCGTTCCGTCCTTCCATGGATCGTCCGGTATACTGCCGCGAATGCTTCAATGCTCGCAAAGGCTAATAATTAATGAAGTTAAAAAACCAATTGCTTAGGCAATTGGTTTTTTCTTTAGTAAATAGACAGTTTTATGGTATAATATCAGAATAGGAAAGTTGTGTATCTTAAGGAGGTCCTTTTTATTTTAGAACTAAAAAAAATAACATTGGCTGACAGGCCTTTGTTCGAAAGTTATTTATCACGTCCTGACCAACGGGGTTCTGAATGTGCGTTTACAAATTTATTTGTATGGCAGGACTGTTATGGCATTTACTGGACAGTAGTACATGACTTTCTGGTGATCAAGGTGAAACGCAACGAAGTGGATTTCTTTTTGCAGCCTTTTGGCGGTAAAGATGAAGATCTGCCTAAATTGTTTGCAGAAATTAAAGAATATCATGAAGGCAAGCCTTTTGAGATTCATGGTATTTATGACGATGGCAAAGAGCGGCTGGAAAAAGCTTTTCCAGAGATGGAATTTATTGAAGATCGTGATAATTGGGATTATGTTTATTTGCGTGAAAAACTGGCTAGTTTGTCTGGGCGTAAATATCATGGTAAAAAAAATCATTACAATGCGTTTAAAAAAGAATATCCCGATTATGTTTACGAACCTATCGGACCAGAGAATTACGAAGAGTGCAAGGCTTTTGGTGATGAATGGTGCGAAAAACGTGTTGGCGAAGACGAGAGCCTGCGCTGTGAGCAATGTGCTATCCATGAAGCGATCGATAATTTTGAAGCACTTGGTTTGCGCGGCGGCGCTATCCGTGTCAACGGAAAAATTGAAGCATTCAGCTTCGGTAAAAAAATCAATGACGACACGGCCGTTCTGCATGTAGAAAAAGCAAATCCTGATATCCGCGGTATTTATGCGGCAATCAATAAAGAATTTGCCGAACATGCATGGGGGGATGTAGTTTATTTAAACAGAGAAGAAGATATGGGGCATGAAGGGCTGCGTACTGCTAAGGAATCATATCATCCTGAATTTATGATCAAAAAATATTCGTCTGTTTTTAAATAGGTGTAAATATGGATTTTCGTATTATTAATGACGAAACTTTACCTAAAATAATGGAATTATGGGATTATTGCTTTGAAAAAAACGATACTCCTTTTTTTAAGTGGTATTTTAATGAATACTGCTTAAAAGAAAATATGGTGCTTGGCGGCTTTGATGAAAAATCCGGCAATTTGATGAATATGCTGCATTTGAACCCTTATACTATCAATTTGCGTGGAAGGGATTTGAAATTGCCTTATATTGTCGGCGTTGCAACAGCGCCGGAATACAGGGGCAGACATTTATTTGCTCCGCTTCTGGAAACTGCTTTTTCGGTTTTACGGGCTCAGGGTCAGGCATTTGTTTTATTAATGCCGATCAGTGCCGGTATTTACCGTCCATATCAGTTTGATTACTGTTATTACAGGCATCGTTACGAGATGCCTTTGGCCGCATTGCCCAAAGGCGATAAAGTTTCTGATATGTCATTGCACCGAACAGGGCTGGAGAAGGTCGAAGTTTTCCAAAAGGTCTATGATACCGTGACTGCAGCTTATCACGGCGTAGTAAAACGTGATTTAAAAAACTGGCTGCATTTACTGGCAGTTCATCAGGGTGAACAGATTAAAGCGGTGCTTGTTAAACGCGGCGAAAAAGTTGCTGGCTATATGTTTTACAGCATTGATGATAAAACATTTGCTGTGCAGGAACTTATGGCAGAAGAAACAGCGGCGCGTGATTCTCTGCTGCAGTTTGCCAGACAGCATGTTACTGAAGCTGAAAATTTCAGCTGGCTGGCAGAAGTCTGGGATAAAACGTACCTGCATTTACAGGATCAGAAGTATGCTGGCAGTTTGCAGCCGTTTATGATGGCACGCTGCATTAATGTGCGTCAGGCACTTTTGCAGCTGACTGACATAGCTGCAGATGTACAGGGAACATTGTCTTTGCTGATAAATGATAAAACCCTGCCTCTTAATAACGGGTTATTGAAACTGGAAATAAATGCCAGTCAGATCAATATTAAGAGTACAGTGGATATGCAGGATATTGAAATGGATGTAGCAGCCTTTACACAGTTATATTTTGGTCAGTTCTCCGTACAGGAACTGGCTGCTGAAAACAGGCTGAAGATACATAATCAGGAAGCGGCTTCATTGTTAGACAGGCTGTTTCCCAAGTGTCATAATTATATTAACGAGTATTTTTAACCGCATCTTATTTTGGAGGCTGAGTTTATGAGTACAATCAGACGTATTTTTGTGGAAAAGAAAGATGCTTTTGCTGTTGAAGCACATGGATTATTATCCGATCTGCGCAATAACTTAGGCATGAAAAATCTGACAGGCATCAGAATCTTAAATCGTTATGACGTGATGGGCGTCAGTGATGAAGAATTTGCTGCTGCAAGAAAAATAGTGTTGTCGGAACCTCCGGTAGATACTGTTACTGACGAAATTTTTGAAGTGCCTGCAAGCTGCTGTGCTTTTGCCGTGGAATATCTTCCAGGACAATATGACCAAAGGGAGGATTTTGCCGAACAGGCTATTCAGCTGATTACGCAAAAAGAACGTCCGATGGTAGCTTCTGCTAAAATTTATATTTTAGAAGGAAATTTGACCGAAGCAGAACTCGCTAAAATCAAAAGCTACTGTATCAATCCTGTTGAAGCCAGGGAAGCAGAGTGGGAGAAACCTGCTACTTTGATCGCGACCTGTGAAGAACCTGCCAGGATTAAGTCGGTTGCCGGTTTTTTGACCAAGAACAGCGATGAAATGGAAGTGCTGCGCCAGGAAATGGGTCTGGCAATGAGCTTGGAAGATATAATGTGGTGTCAGAAATATTTTAATGAAGAACACCGTGAACCTACTATTACCGAAATAAAAGTACTTGATACTTATTGGTCCGATCACTGCCGTCATACGACTTTTATGACGCAGATAGAAGATGTTGAAATTGAAGCCGGCGAGTATAATAAACCTATTCAAGCGGCTTTCGATAAGTATATGGCTACCCGTGACGCTGTTTATGGAGAGGATACCGAGCGCCCGGTAACATTGATGGATATCGCTGTTATCGGTATGAAAAAACTGCGTTCGGAAGGTAAACTTGACGATTTGGACGTTTCTGAAGAGATCAATGCCTGCTCGATCGTTGTTCCGGTAGAAATAGACGGTAAAACAGAAGAATGGCTAGTTATGTTTAAAAATGAAACGCATAATCATCCTACGGAAATTGAGCCATTTGGCGGCGCAGCTACCTGTTTGGGAGGTGCGATCCGCGATCCGCTTTCAGGACGTTCCTATGTTTATCAGGCTATGCGCGTTACAGGTTCTGCTGATCCGCGCGTACCGATCGAAGCAACTCTGCCAGGTAAATTACCTCAAAGAAAAATAACTGTCGGTGCTGCTGCCGGGTACAGTTCTTATGGTAATCAGATAGGTCTGGCAACCGGTCATGTACAGGAATATTATCATGATAAGTTTGTTGCTAAACGAATGGAAATCGGCGCTGTTATTGGCGCTGCTCCGCGTGATACTGTACGTCGTGAACGTCCGTCTGCAGGCGATCTGATCGTATTACTGGGCGGCCGTACCGGACGTGATGGCTGTGGCGGCGCAACCGGTTCGTCTAAAGAACATACTGTAGATTCGCTGCTTTCCTGTGGTGCTGAGGTCCAGAAAGGTAATCCTCCTACAGAACGTAAAATCCAGCGTTTGTTCCGCAACCATGCTGTTACGGCGATGATTAAGCGCTGTAATGACTTCGGTGCAGGCGGCGTTTCCGTTGCTATTGGTGAACTGACTGACGGTCTGGTCGTAAATCTTGATAAAGTTCCTAAAAAATATGAAGGGCTTGACGGTACGGAACTGGCGATTTCTGAATCGCAGGAACGTATGGCCGTCGTAATTGAAGCCAAAGATCTTGATGATTTTATTAAACATGCTGATAAAGAAAACCTGGAAGCCACAGTTGTAGCTGAGGTTTCTGATAACCCACGTCTGGTTATGTACTGGCGCGGAGAAAAAATCGTTGATTTGGCACGGGCATTCCTCGATACCAATGGTGTAGCGCAGCATACTAATATCACAGTTAAAGCTGCGGAAGGCGAAAATGCTTTTGATAAAGTACCTGAATGTGTTAATAAAGCTACTTCTCTGGAACAAGCCTGGCTGGGAAATTTAAACCGTTTAAATGTCTGCAGTCAGAAAGGACTTTCCGAACGTTTTGACAGCACTATTGGCCGCGGCACGGTATTGATGCCATTCGGCGGAAAAACACAATTTACGCCGAGCGAAGGTATGGTTTGCCGATTACCGGTGCTCAATGGCACGACTACTGCCGCTTCGGTCATGGCCTGCGGCTATCATCCTGATGTTGCGTGCTGGAGCCCGTTCCACGGCGCAATGTATGCAGTAGTTGAGTCTGTTGTGCGTGCAGTATGCCTGGGTGCTGACCCTGATAAACTGCGTCTGACTTTGCAGGAATATTTCCCCAAGCTTAATAATACTGAAGTTTGGGGACAGCCGTTCAGCGCTCTTTTAGGTGCTTTTACAGCTTTAGACGCGCTTGATTTGCCGGCTATTGGCGGTAAAGACAGTATGTCTGGTACTTTTATGGATAAAACAGTGCCGCCGACACTTGTTTCTTTTGCTGTTGATGTTATCGATGGAGAAAAAGCTGTTTCTGCAGAATTTAAAGCAGCTGGTCATAAAGTGGTATTCCTGTCCTGTCCGCGCGATAATGCTGAAGTTTTGGATTTTGCAGTGTTGCGTAAAAATATGCGTGCTGTACATAAAGCGGTTCTGGCAGGTAAGGTGCTTGCCGCTGCTGCTGTAAAAGAAGGCGGTATTGCCGCTGCCGTTACTACTATGTGCCTTGGCAATCAGCTGGGTTTTGAATTCATTAAACCGTTCCAGGATACTGAGCGTTTATTTACGCTGCAGCCTGGTGGTATGGTGCTGGAACTGGCAGACGAAACCAGTATCGAAGAGTTGTTTGACGGTCTGGACTGTATGCTTCTGGGTCATCTGACAGCAGAACAGTTTATCTCCATCAACGATACCGCTATCAGGCTTGACGCGGCTCAGGAAGAATATCTGGAACCGCTGCAGGAAATTTTCCCCTATAAAATCGAAGAAAAAGCTCAAGGTGAATTAAATCAGCCGTTATATAGAGCTGATTTGCCGCTGACAGCTCCTGTGACCTTATCAAAACCGCGGGTCTTTATTCCGGTATTCCCGGGACAAAACTGCGAATATGACAGTGCCAGAGCTTTTGAAGAAGCCGGTGCAGTTGCAGACGTATTTATCATTCGCAATCTTACTGCCCAGGCTATTGATGAGTCAGTAGAAAAGATGGTCAGCATGATCAAAAATTCTCAGATCGTTATGCTGCCAGGCGGGTTCAGTGCCGGTGACGAGCCGGACGGCAGCGGTAAGTTTATCGCTACCATGTTCCGTAATCCCAGGATCAAAGAAGCGGTAACTGAATTTCTGAATGAACGTGACGGCTTAATGCTTGGCATCTGCAATGGTTTCCAGGCACTGGTAAAATTAGGTTTGCTGCCTTATGGCGAAATCAGAGATCTGGAAACAGAATCTCCGACACTGACCTTTAATAATATTGGCCGTCATGTATCGCAGATCGTCGACACCCGTATCGTTTCCAATAAATCTCCATGGCTGAGCGAAGTAGAACCCGGTGATATCCATGCGGTAGCAGTATCTCATGGTGAAGGCCGTTTCTATGCGCCTGAATCTGTTATCAAAGAGCTGTTCAAAAACGGACAGGTCGCAACGCAGTATGTAGACCCACAGGGAGTTCCTACTATGGAAATGCCCTATAACCCCAATGGTTCGCTGTATGCAATCGAAGGCATTACCAGTCCCGACGGACGCGTTTTCGGTAAAATGTGCCACAGTGAACGCTTTGTAGATGGTCTGTATCGCAATATTACCGGCAATAAAGATCAGAAAATCTTTGTTTCCGGTGTCAACTACTTTAAATAATAAAATGAAAACGCGCACCTGCAATGCAGATGCGCGTTTTAGTTTGTGGACTTACAGTTTAAAAAGCATATCCATCGGGCGGTCTTTAACAGGCTCGATTTTAGCTTTTTTTTCAGGGTGGTCGATCAGATCCAGTTCTTCAGTACGTATTTTACCGCATTTATTTTCAAAATCGTCAATGATCCACTTCAAAATCTGTTCAATCTCTTTGTTGACAGAACGGCCGTTGTGATCAGCAATTACTTTTAATTTTTTCATAATCAGGGGATGAATACGCAGAGTAAAACGAGTTTGGTCCATAATTGCTCCTCCTAAAAATATGACATCAAAGAAACGTCAATCTAACGTCGCTAAGTTTATTATAAAGAAAATATTTTATTTTGACAAGTTGTCACAAAGATTTTTTAGTTGGTGTGGACGATTTGTGATAAAATAATGACAAATGTTAAATATTCGGAGGCAAAAATGAAATTAGACGTAAATAAACAATACAGCGGCTTTGTGATCAGGCAGGCTGCTTATATCGACGAGATTCAGTCAGAAGCATATGTGATGGAGCACACTTACAGCGGTGCCAGACTTTTATATTTAGGTAACAATGATGATAATAAGGTTTTTTCGATCAGTTTCAGGACGCCACCGTATGATGATACAGGTGTGGCGCATATTTTAGAGCATTCAGTGTTGTGCGGTTCGCGCAAGTATCGCTTAAAAGAGCCATTCGTAGAACTGGTTAAAGGTTCAATGAATACTTTTCTGAACGCAATGACTTATCCTGATAAGACTATGTATCCGGTTGCCAGCCGCAACGCCAAAGATTTTCAAAATCTGATGGATGTTTATCTGGACGCTGTTTTTTATCCGCTGATTTATGAAAATCCCTATACCCTGCGCCAGGAGGGCTGGCATTATAATATTGAGGCACCGACGGACGCTTTGAGCTATAACGGTGTCGTCTATAATGAAATGAAGGGCGTATTTTCTTCTGCTGATGCTTTGCTTGACTATGAGGCAATGAAGGCATTGTTCCCCGACACGCCGTACAGCTTTGAATCCGGCGGCCATCCGGATGCTATCCCAGAATTGACTCAGGAAGCTTTCGAGCATTTCCATACCACTTATTACAGCCCTGAAAATTCATTTATTTATCTGTATGGCGATATGGAGATCGAAACAACACTGCAGTATCTGAACGACGAATATTTGAGCGGCTTTAAACGCACCGGCGCAGTGAACTCGGAAATACCTCTGCAGAATGCTTTTGCCAGAACTCAGGAAGTTCTTGGCACTTATCCGGTTGGAGCTGACGAAGCTACCGAAGATAAAACTTATCACGAACTGCATATAGTTACTGGTGATGCACGTGATGTTAAAACCTCGATGGCATTAAGAGTATTGGAAAGTGTTCTGCTGGAAGGTAATTCGGCGCCGTTGCGTCTGGCGTTGCTGCAATCCGGTGTTGCCAAAGACATCAGCGGCTCTTATGCCGGAAGCTACCGCCAGCCGATCTTTTCGATTAAAGCCGCCGGTTCCAAACCGGAACAGCGCGATAAATTTATCAGTATTATTTATCACACGCTGCAGCAGCTGACGATCAACGGCATCGATAAAGAGCTGTTAGAGGCACATCTCAATTATCTGGAATTTAAGCTGCGGGAAGCTGATTTCGGCGCTTATCCCAAAGGCTTGATTTATGGTATCAGCGTGATGGATTCCTGGCTGTATGACGGAGATCCTTTAGCAGGTCTGCGCTATACTGAGGCTTTACAGCAGCTGCGCGAAGGTATCAAAACACGTTATTATGAGCAGCTGATTGAAAATTATCTGCTGGACAATACCCATAAGGTTATAGTGACTCTGAATCCTGAGCAGGGGAAAGAGGAACGGGAGCAGGAAGTACTGGCAGAAAAAATGGCTGCGCTCAAAGCGTCGATGGATACTGAAACTATTGCCCAAAATATCGAACTGTGCAGCGAACTGCACAAACGCCAGGCTGCAGCTGATACTGCCGAGGCGCTGGAAACGATCCCGCTGTTGGAACGCAGCGATATCAGACGTGAAGTAGAAGTTACAGAAACTGTTTTGAAACAGCTGGGAACAAACGATATCTTATATGTACCGGCTTTTACCAATAAAATAGCTTATCTGAACTGGTATTTTGATCTGACAGGTATTGATAAAGACCTGTTGCCTTACTGTTATCTGCTCAGTGATGTGCTTGGAAAATTTAATACCGACAAGTATACCTATCAGGAGCTGGCCACGGCCTCTAACAAATATACCGGCGGTGTTTCTTTCCAGATGCATGCTTACTCAGCTGCCGACGACGCTAACGATTATACGATCAAGTTCACCGTTCAGGCTAAAGCGCTGACGGCTAATCTGGATAAATTGTTCGACATTCTGCAGGCAGTTGCGCTTGGCAGTAAAATAGACGACGCCAAACGACTGCAGGAAATTTTAGACGAAGTAAAAACAGATTGGGACAGCAGCTTCTTTTCTCGGGGGCAGACTGTAGCCTGTACCCGTCTGGCTTCATATTTTTCAACGGCAGCCCGAGTCAATGAACAGGATCAATTCAGCTATTACGAATTTTTAAAAGAGCTGTCAGCCGACTTTGCTGGCAGGGCAGAGGATACCTTAGCAAAATTAAGGCAGCTGTTGGGTATTTTCTTTGAAAGCAGCAAATATCTTCTGGCTTATTCCTGTGAAGAAAGCGAACGGATGCTGGTTTTAGAGCAGGCTCTGAATTTTGCAGCTTTACTGCCGCAGTCAGCTGTTGCCGGTAAAACACCGCAGTTTTTAGAGGCGCCGGGAGAAAATGAAGGGATCATGACACCCGGCAAGGTACAATATGTTGCTGCCGGCGGTGATTTTCACAAATTTGGCTATCAGTTCCACGGCGCAATGAAGGTACTGGAAACTATCCTGCGTTACGAATATCTGTGGACTAAAATCAGGGTACAGGGCGGCGCTTACGGTGCGACGGCGCGTTTTGACCGTAACGGGACCATGTTTTTTGCTTCCTACCGTGATCCGAAGCTGAAAGAATCGCTGCAGGCATATTATGATATGCCGTCCTGGCTCGAAAAACTGGAGCTCTCGGAACGTGAGTTGACAAAATACATCATCGGCACGATCAGCGGTCTGGATACGCCTCTGACCAACTCCATGCGTTTGGAGCAGGCTGGAGTTTATCATCTAAAACAGGTAGATACGGCAATGCGGCAGCAAATGCGCAGTGAGATCATAGACTTGACGAATGCCGACCTGCAGAAGCTGGCGCCGCTGATCAGGGATACACTAAGCGAGAAGTATTTGTGTGTTGTGGGCAGCAGCCAAAGTATCGAAGCTAATAAAAATATTTTTACTAAAACTCAGCATATTTAAAGCTGGTTCAAAAGTGAAGTCGAACATAGAGCTGCGGCGCTTTGTTCGACTTTTATTTATTTCTATGCTATATTTGTAGTAGAAATCGAGTGAGAAATGGGGCGTTACGATGACTGAAGTTAGCTTGGGCAAAACAGGGATCACTGTCAATAAAAACGGTTTTGGCGCACTGCCGATCCAGAGGATACCGCAGGACGACGCAGTAAAATTGGTGCGCAGGGCGTTTGAACGAGGTATAAATTTTTTTGATACGGCCCGTAGTTATACGGACAGTGAAGCAAAGCTTGGCGTCGCGCTAAAGGGTATCCGCGAGCAGGTATTTATTGCTACTAAAACACCGTCTGTTACAGCAGCAGGATTCTGGAATGACCTGGAAACCAGTCTGCGCCTGCTGCAAACTGATTATATAGATATTTATCAATTTCATAATCCTGCCTTTTGCCCTAAACCGGGTGACGGCAGCGGCTTGTATGAAGCGATGCAGCATGCCAGGGAACAGGGGAAGATCCGTTTCATCGGCATTACTAACCATCGTTTGGCAGTAGCCGGCGAGGCCATAGAATCTGACTTGTATGCAACGCTGCAGTTTCCTTTCAGTTATCTGACGACTGAGAAGGAACTGGAGCTTGTCCGTGCATGTGCTGCTCACGGCATGGGCTTTATTGCCATGAAGGCACTGGCGGGAGGGCTGATAAATAATTCTGCAGCCGCTTATGCTTATTTGGCGCAGTTTGATCATGTACTGCCTATTTGGGGTGTGCAGCGTGAAAATGAACTGGATGAATTTTTGAACTATATCGACTGCCCACCGCTTCTGACAGCAGAGCTGCAGACAGTAATCAATAAAGACCGGCAGGAGCTGATCGGCAGTTTCTGCCGTGGCTGCGGCTATTGTATGCCTTGTCCGGTGGGAATAGAGATCAATTCCTGTGCCAGAATGTCGCTGATGATCAGGAGAGCACCGCAGGCAGCGCAGCTTACTGACAAGGCCCAGGCTATGATGAAAAAGATCGAAGACTGCCTGCACTGCGGTAAATGTGAGGCAAAATGCCCTTATGGCCTGGATACTCCCAGACTGCTGGAAGAAAACTATCAGGATTATCGAGAAATATTAGCGGGAAAGATGATCTGAAGCAAACTGCTTAAAAGCGCAGGCTTAGTGCCTGTGCTTTTTTATATAGTTTTGTCTACAGAAAAAGCAGGGAGTTACAGTAAAGATTTTTTAAGAAAATTTAAAAAAGTAAAAGGAGAAACGCAATTTATGGCGAATACAATCAGGTAACCTAAATTGTGAAAACTTAGAGGAGGCAGAAGAATGCATACTTACAGTATGGAGCTTGGCGGCAGAACGCTTACCATGGAAATCGGTAAGATCGCTAAGCAGGCAAATGGAGCCGTATTGGTTCGTTATGGCGATACCGCAGTAGTTGTTGCGGTAACTGGTACAAAAACACCCAGGGAAGGAGTAGACTTCTTTCCGTTGACTGTAGATTTTGAAGAAAAAATGTACGCTGTCGGTAAAATCCCCGGCGGCTTTATCAAACGTGAAGGTCGTCCCGGCGAGCAGGCCATTTTGACCAGCCGTCTGATCGACCGTCCGATCCGTCCGATGTTCCCTGACGGGTATCATAATGATGTGCAGATAGTAGCTACTGCTGTATCTGTTGACCCTGATAATGCTCCGGATATGCCGGCAATGATCGGCGCTTCCTGCGCTTTATCTATTTCCGATATCCCCTTCGAAGGCCCGATCGCAGGTGTACGCGTTGGTCTTGTCGATGGTGAATTTGTTATCAATCCTACTGTGGAACAGGCTAAGGTCAGCCTGCTGAACCTGGCTGTTGCCGGTACTAAAGACGCTATTTTGATGGTTGAGGCCGGTGCGAAAGAAGTTTCTGAAGAAACAATGCTTGACGCTATCTGGTTTGCCCACGGCGTTATTAAAGAGCTGGTAGCCTTCCAGGAAAAAATCATGGCTGAAGTCGGTAAACCTAAAATGGAAGTTCCTGTTTATGAACCTCCTGCTGAAATCGCTGCCGAGATCGAAGCCTATGGCGCAGATAAACTGAAAGAAGCTTTGATGGATGCTAATAAATTAGAGCGTGAAGAAAACGTTGCTAAGGTAAAAGCTGAAATCGCAGAAGTTTTCATTGAAAAATATCCTGATAATGCAAAAGACGTAGCTTACATCACGCAAAAGCTGGTGAAAAAGATCGTTCGCCGTACTATTTCCGTTGATAAGATCCGTCCTGACGGACGTCAGCTGGATGAAGTACGTCCTGTTACCTGCGAAGTAGGCCTGCTTGCACGTCCGCATGGCAGTGCGCTCTTTACCCGCGGCCAAACTCAGATCCTCAACGTTCTGGCACTCGCTCCGCTGCGTGAAGCACAGATCCTTGACGGTTTGGGAGTAGAAGATACTAAACGTTATATCCATCATTATAATTTCCCGCCGTACAGCGTTGGTGAAACCAAACCCATGCGCAGTCCCGGACGTCGTGAGATCGGTCACGGCGCTTTGGCAGAACGTGCTTTACTGCCGGTCATTCCTTCCGAAGACGAATTCCCGTATGCTATCCGTCTGGTTTCCGAAACTCTGGAATCTAACGGTTCTTCCTCTATGGGCAGCGTCTGCGCCAGCACCCTGTCTTTGATGGATGCAGGCGTACCTATCAAAGCACCTGTAGCAGGCGTAGCCATGGGTCTGGTCAAGGACGGCGAATATTTCACTATCCTCACCGATATCCAGGGTCTGGAAGATGCCTTGGGCGATATGGACTTTAAAGTTGCCGGTACTGATAAAGGTATCACTGCAATCCAGATGGATATCAAAATCGACGGTATCAATAAAGATATCTTCACTCAGGCTTTGGCACAGGCTAAGCGCGGCCGCGACCATATCATGGGTATCATGATGGAATGCATTTCCGAACCGCGCAAAGAGCTGTCTCAATATGCTCCGAAAATCACTACGATCAGCGTAGATCCTGAAAAAATCAGCAAAGTAATCGGCCCCGGCGGCAAAATGATCAAAAAAATCGTTGAAGAAACCGGTGCTAAAATCGATATCGACGATAGCGGTAAGGTTTTCATCGCTGCAGTAAACAGCGAGTCTGCTGCTAAAGCTATTGATATGATCCACGGTATCGTTGCTGATGCTGAAGTTGGCAAGGTTTATACCGGTAAAGTTACCCGCCTTATGAATTTCGGCGCTTTTGTCGAGATCCTGCCGGGTAAAGAGGGTCTGGTCCATATTTCCCAACTTTCTACCGAACGTGTAGGCAAGGTTGAAGATGTGGTTTCTGTTGGCGATGAAATCGTTGTCAAAGTAACCGAGATCGACCAAAAAGGTCGCATCAACCTTTCCCGCAAAGCTGTTTTGGCTAACGGTTTGGAAAAATAAGCAAGAAATTTAAGATCCCGCTGATTCCTTCGGCGGGATTTTTTATAAGCGAGGTGTACTATGAAAGTAAGAGGCTTTGAAAAAATCACTAAATATGCTGCGGTCGAGTTTTCGATGCCGGAGCGTAAAACACAGAAATCTGCAGGCTATGATATCTGTCTGCCGGAAGATATAGAACTGCTGCCAGGAAAATTGCAGCTGGTACCGACTGGTATCAAGGCCTATATGCAGGATGACGAATATTTAGGCGTGCATATCCGTTCCAGCATCGCCGTAAAAAAGCATATTTCTCTTGTTAATAATCAGGGCATCATTGATGCCGACTATTATAATAATGCAGATAACGAGGGCCATATCATGCTGGCGTTGCTTAATATGGGGACTGAACCTGTAGCGCTTGCCAAAAATGAGCGTGTGGCCCAAGGCATCTTTTATAAATATCTTGTAGCAGACGGAGATGCCGATATTGACAAAGCTGTTCGCGGCGGCGGTTTTGGCAGTACCAAGTCCTAATGATTTGATCGCTGTATAATATCTTTAAAAACATAAAAAAACACAGGCTAGCAAGCCTGTGTTTTTTGTTTTCTAAAATCCCCTTTATATATTAAGAGTAGAGAATTATGCTATATCAGCAAAAAATTTAAAATAATTATTTCCGCTTGCTTCGGCTGGCGGTTTTTTTATGCCTTAAAAAAACGCGCAGACGCCAACAGTTTTAAAGCCGCTGACGTAATGCGCCCCAAGACTCGAAGGCGTTTTACACAGGTTCAAAGCAAGTGTCTTACGGGGGGTACAAACGTGCTATAATGATTACGATTATTACTATAGCGAATGTTTTTGATATAAAACAAAAAAAGCGATGCTTTGGTTTCGATGTTTTAAACTAAAATACTTTTTAAACTAAAATACTAATGTTATCGAAAACTGAGGTGAAGTATGTACGATGAAGGCTGGCTGCCGCGTATCGGCAGTAATATCCACCTGCTGCTGAAGCTGAGTAAGGGCCGCTGAAGGCATTTTTACAGTTTGGATAAAAACTCTCAATACCAGCTCCGCAGTAATAACTGCGAGGATATAAACAAGTTTTTCTAAGGGGGCGGCGTCTGGGTCCGCTACTATCGCGGTGAGCTGAGTGCTGACAGTAATTATGACAGTAGTTTCAGTCAGGATTACACAGGCTTTCAGGGCGGTATAGACAAAGTGCAGGACTACAAAGGCGGTAAGCTTTATACAGGTATCGCCGTCAACCGCATCGACAGCAACGCCGGCTATACGGCAGGCAGCGGTGATCTGAGCAGCACAGGAGTGGGCCTGTATGGCAGCTGGCTGGGCAGCAAGGGACATTATCTGGATGTTATCGCCCGCGGCAGCAAGCTGACTAATGACTTTAAACTGGTCGATTTAAGCGGCAATGCCGCCAAAGCCGATTATGATACATGGGCTTACGGTATCAGCGCCGAATACGGCTACAGACAGGACCTGAACGCAGGCTGGTTCGTAGAACCGCAGGCCGAACTTAGCCTGGGCCATATTAGTAGAGTTGATTATACAACGTCTAATGGTGTCAGCATCCGGCAGGATGGAGTTAACAGCGCTATTGTACGCTTAGGCTTCTTGGGTGGTAAAGAGTTTAGCATTGGCGGGCGCCCGAGCAATGCCTATGTCAAAGCATCACTGCTGCACGACTTCGGCGGCAACGGCGGTTCAACAGGATATTATGGCATTAAAAGTTTGGCTATGCAGACAGGCGACCTGACTGGGAGCTGGTATGAAATCGGGTTGGGCGCAAATTTGGGCATTGCCAAAAACAGCAATTTGTATTTTGATGCGCTGAAAACTTTAAATAGTACGGTTCGTACCGACTGGCAGTTTAACGCCGGGTTGAGATTCACGTTCTAGCAGATTTACAAAATAAAAAGGCTATATAAAACTTTAACAGCATACAGAAAAACAATGGCGGTATGGATATTATTTCTGTATCGTCGTTGTTTTTCTGACTATATCTCGTTGCAGTGAAGAAAAACAAAAAACTCTGCCTATGAGGGCAGAGTTTTGCGGACGATTGAGTTTTATTGCTTATTACACCAGCTTTTTGAAGTAGCTGTTGACGAACATCAGATAAAAGACTATCGAAATCGCCATTGTTGCCAGTTCTGCGAAAGGTACAGAGAGCCAGATGCCGTTGATGCCTATCAGTGAAGGCAGGGTAAATAAGGCTGCCAGTACGAATATCAGCGAACGCAGCAGCGAGATGATGCCTGCGATCAGTCCGTTACCTATAGCGGTATAGAAGCCGGCGATAAAGATATTGAAGCCCAGGAAGATAAAGCAGTAGGAGAACATCCTGAAACCGTGTACTGCTAAATCAATGACCTGCTGGTTATCGCCGATGTACCAGGAGATGATGTTGGCGCCGTAAAAACGGGCTAAGGTGAAGACCGCCAGGGAGCCAAAAAGAATGGCTTTTTTACAGTGATCGATGATCTCGCCCAGGCGTTTTTTGTTTTGCGCGCCGTAGGCATAGCTGATAACCGGCTGTGCGCCTGTTGCTATACCAAGATAGATGCTGATGAGGAAGTAGAAGATGTTGATGTTGACGGCCATAGCCGCAACGCCATCCTCGCCGGCAAATTTGATAATGGCGATATTAAAGAAAATCGTTACGATACCCGAGGAAAGCTCGGTGAGCATTTCGCCGGCTCCGTTGAAGCTGGACTTGATAAAGTACCATTTGTTCCAGTGGAATTTAGTGAATTTCAGGTTTGTTTCGTAGAGTTTGAAATAAACCAGACCCATCAGCGTGGAGGTGGCGATCGAGGTGATCGTAGAAATCGAGGCGCCGAAAACTCCCCAGCCTAAAACAACGATAGTATAATAGTCTAAGACGATGTTGAGGATAAATCCTGTTAAGGACATTACCAGAGAATAGGCAGGTCTGCCGTCCAGACGGATATAATATTCGAGGAACAGCTTGACCGCCAGGATCGGCGTACCTAAAATCATATATTTAAGGTAAGTTTTACAATCTTCAAACAGCAGCGCTGTAGAACCCAGAGAATAAATAATACGGTCCATATTAAAGTAAGCGACGATTGCAAAAATTGCCGTAAATCCCGTCAGAAACCAGAACATTGAGGTGAAGTAGGTATTGGCTAAACTGCGTTTGCCTTCGCCCAGCTTAATGCCGACCAGGGCACAGGAGCCGCAGGTAAACATGACGGCCAGACCCCAGATAAGGTTGGAGTAAGGCAGGACTATATTGATAGCGGCCATGGCGTTAGTTGATACGTATTGTGCCAGGAACCAGCTGTCGATCGCTGAATAGAACGATACCAGCACCATTGTAACTACGGACGGGAAAATATATAAGATGAAGTCCGAGAAACTTTGTTTTACATTTATTTTGCTGTACATTTGGGACACCCTTTCCGAAACTTGCGCAAGTTCCTGTATCTATATCCTACCTTAGCGGTAATATTAAAGCAAATGAGGAATATTGAGGAGATTGAAGGAGATTGGAGGAGCTTTGAGGAGTTTGGGAAAAAATTTGTTTCCCGGATTTTAAATCGTGATAGAGGCCTTAAATCGCCTTTAGTTACAAAAAAAGTAAAAAATGTTATATTTTAAAGAAATTTAACGTTTTTGTTTGACAAGTGTATAGCGCAGAGATATAATAAATCCAACAGAATATTATTAGATAGAGGAGCGGAAAGCAAGAGTACTTCGCGGAGAGGGATCGCTGAAACGAAGGAAAGGGTAACCGCCGAAGTATAACGGCAGCCATGCGGTTATGCTGGGCCGTCGGTAAAAAACCGCCGGACTGTCGCCTTACAGGCGGAGGGCTATCTCAACTATGCAGATTATATTTGTATGTAACAATGCTGTTGACCGTTGAGTATTGCTCTCAACGGTTTTTGATTTTTATAAGGAGTGTGAAATTAATGATTAAGGTTTTAGTTAATGGCGCTTTGGGACGTATGGGCAGCGAGGTCGTGAAAACTGTTCTTGAACAGGAGGATATGGAGCTTGTTGCCGCAGTCGATGCTTTCGGCGCCGATAAAATGATTCCGGTCAAAAACGGTAATCAGATGGCAGTAGCTACTGATCTTAAAGCCAAACTGATGGTAGTAAAGCCTGATGTAGTTGTTGATTTTACCCGTCCTGATGTAGTAATGGCATCACTGCGCACAGTGCTGTCGGCAGGAGTTCGTGCTGTTGTTGGTACAACAGGCTTCAGCGAGGCTGATCTGGCAGAGCTGGACGAGTTGGCTAAAGCTAATAATACAGGTATTCTGATCGCTCCTAATTTTGCTTTGGGGGCAATATTGATGATCAAGCTGGCCTGCGAGGCAGCAAAATATTTTCCTAATGTTGAGATCATTGAACGTCACCATGATAAAAAGCTTGACGCTCCTTCAGGGACTGCGGTTATTACAGCCCAGAAAATCGCCGAGGTGCGTAAAGAAATGCACCAGGGACATCCGGAAGAAAAAGAGCTGCTGGCAGGTGCCCGCGGCGCTGATTATAAAGGTATGAAGATACACAGCGTGCGTTTACCCGGATATGTGGCTTCTCAGGAGGTCATTTTCGGAAGTCAGGGCGAAACTCTCCGCATCAGCAACGAACCGGTCAACCGTGAATGTTATATGCCCGGTGTGATGCTTGGCTGCCGCAAGATGATGGATAAAGTTGGTTTGACTTATGGCTTGGATAAGCTGTTATAATAAAATTTATGGAGGGGAAGCAGATGAAAAAATATAATGTGGCTATTTTAGGCGCTACCGGAGCGGTAGGAGCCGAGTTTTTGAAACTTATCGAGGAAAGAAACTTTCCGTTTGCCGAATTACGCCTGCTGGCTTCTAAACGCAGCGCCGGTAAAGAAATAGCTTTTATGGGTAAAACCTACACTGTTGAAGAAGCTACTTTTGATTCCTTTAAAGGTATGGATATCGCTTTGTTTGCAGGCGGTTCCATTTCTAAAGATTTCGCTCCGCATGCGGTGAAAGCCGGCGCGGTGGTCATTGATAATTCCAGTGCTTTTCGTATGGACCCTGAGGTGCCGTTGGTAGTGCCGGAGGTCAATCCGCAGGCTATTTTGAAGCATAAAGGTATTATCGCCAACCCAAACTGTTCTACTATTATTATGGTTATGGCTTTGAAACCTATTTATGACCTGGCAAAAATAAAGCGTGTCATCGTGTCTACTTATCAGGCTGTTTCCGGTGCTGGCAAAGAAGGTATCGACGAGCTTGACGCTCAGGTGCGGGAGCATAGTGAGGGCAGGGAAATGACTGCGAATATCCTTCCTTCCGCCAGCGCTGAGAAGCATTATCCTATTGCTTTTAATCTGATTCCTCAAATAGATGTTTTCTGCGATAATCTTTATACTAAGGAAGAAATGAAGATGGTCAATGAAACGAAAAAAATTATGGAGGATTATGAAATGCGGATCACTGCTACTACGATCCGCGTACCTGTTTACCGTAGTCATTCCGAGTCTGTAAATATCGAGCTGGAAAAAGAAGTCGATCTGGGGGCTATGCGCGAAGCGCTGGCAAAATTCCCGGGCGTTACTGTTCAGGATGATCCTTCTAAGCAGGAATATCCGATGCCGTTATATACTTCCGAAAAAGACGATGTTTATGTAGGACGTCTGCGCAGGGACGAATCCTGTGAGAAGTCTTATAATATGTGGGTCGTCGGCGATCAGATCCGTAAAGGCGCTGCGCTGAATACTTTACAGATCGCCGAAACGATGATCAAAAACGGCTGGATCTAAGATAGGAGAGCGACACAGTTCATGAAAATTTTAGTGCAAAAGTTCGGCGGTACTTCCGTTGCTTCACAGGAAGCGCGCATCGCTGTTAAGGATAAGGTGCAGAAAGCCGTACGCAGCGGTTTTGCTCCGGTTGTAGTTGTTTCTGCGATGGGACGCAAAGGAGAACCTTACGCTACTGATACCCTGATCAAGGTACTGAAGGAAACGAATCTTTCAGTCAACGTGCGCGAACTGGATATGATGATGTGCTGCGGCGAGATCATGGCAGCCTGCGTTATGGCAGCGACGCTGCAGAAATTCGGGATCAATGCTATGGCGCTTACGGGCGGTCAGGCCGGGATTATTACGGATTCTCAGTTTGGTGCGGCACGGATCAAAAATATCAATGTCAGCAATTTGCATCATTTATTGGAATCAGGCGTTATTCCTATTGTCTGCGGGTTTCAGGGCATGACGGAAAATAACGGCAAGTTTACTACTTTGGGCCGCGGCGGCAGTGATACTACGGCTGCTGCAATAGGCGCCGCTTTGCATGCTGAATGTGTCGAGATTTATACTGATGTCGAAGGCATTATGACAGCGGATCCGCGTTTGGTAAAAGAGGCTTCGATATTGAAGCAGATCTCCTACGGCGAAGTTTGTCAAATGGCGCATCAGGGCGCAAAGGTTATCCATCCGCGCGCAGTAGAGATCGCAATGAAGAAAAATATACCGCTGATTGTAAAATCTACGTTCAGCGATGCTCCCGGCACACTCATTACAAATGATTGTGCAGAAACGGAAGAGGATACTTCTATCAATGAGCGCAGGCTGGCCAGCGGTGTAACTCATCTGACCGATCTGGCTCAGTTCCGGGTTGCGCTCAATCCTGAGGATATCGCCAGCGGCCGCAAGCTGTTTGAGGATCTGGCTGATGCCGGTATCAGCGTCGGCTGTTTGAATTTATCCGAGAGCAATGCTATGTTTGCGGTTTTTGCCGATGATGTGGAACATACAAATAAAGTTTTAAATGGTACAGATTTTGAATATACTTTAACCGAGGATTGTGCCAAGGTTTCGGTTGTCGGTTCGGCGATGCGCGGCGTACCCGGTGTTATGGCTAATTTTGTTGCAGCGCTTACCGGCTGCAAAATAAGCATCCTGCAGACTGTGGATTCTGATACGACTATCTCCGCGATAATCAAACAGGAACATCTGATCGATGCTGTGAAGGCGCTTCATAAAGCGTTTAAATTATAAGCGAGGTGTAAGTAATGAAAAATCCTTATTTTGGCAGACTTTTGACCGCTATGGTCACTCCTTTTAATGCTGATGGCAGCGTCAATTATGAAAAGGCGGCTGATCTGGCTGAATGGCTTATCAATAATGGCTCTGACGGCTTGGTCGTAGCAGGCTCTACCGGCGAGGCTGCTACTATGAGTGCGGAGGAAAAACTGGAATTGTTCCGCGTAGTTGTTAATCGTATCAATAAACGCGTGCCTGTTATTGCTGGTACAGGTTCTAATAACACTGCTGATTCTGTCAAAATGACGAAAATGGCCGAGGCAATGGGTGTCGATGGCGCTTTGATAGTTGGTCCGTATTACAACAAGCCGACACAGGAAGGGTTTTACCAGCATTTTGCAGCTGTAGCGCAAAGTACAGGATTGCCTATCATTGTTTATAATGTTCCGGGACGTACAGCTTCCAATATCTCTCCGGCAATAGTAGCACGTCTGGCTGCTGATTTTGAGAATATTGTTGCGATCAAAGAAGCTGCAGGCAATGTTGCTCAGGTTGCCGAGCTTTATTCGGTTCTGCCGGAAGAGTTTACGATCTACAGCGGTGACGACGGACTGATTCTTCCGTTTATGTCTGTCGGCGCGACCGGGCTTATTTCTGTGCTCAGCAATATTGGCGGCGGTATCTTGCAGGACGTTATGCAGGCTTATGAAGACGGCCGCGTACGCGAAGCTGCAAAATTGAATGCCAGAATGGTGCCGTTGGCAAACGCTATGTTTATCGAAACCAATCCTATCCCGGTAAAAGCTGCGGTAACGCTCGTTACTGGCATTGATGCAGGTCAGCCGCGTCTGCCGCTGACCCCGATGGAACCGGCAAATAAAGCAAAAATGGTCGCCGTTCTCCAAGAATACGGCCTTGTAAAATAATGGCGAAATTAGTAGTGATAATTCAGTGTGACATCGTGCAGAAAAAATGCGTTGGTTATGCCTGCATGAAATCGTTTTATGAGCGCAGCGGCAGATTTACCGGTTATGATGCCGATACCAAATATATGACGATTACCTGCGGCGGCTGCTGTGGTGCTGGTGTAGCCGGAAAAATCGAAGATTTGAACCGTAAACTTAAACGCTGGGGTGATGATCGCAGGGATGTTGTGGTACATTTAGCATCGTGCGTCGTATCAGACAATTATCACCGTCCGCCTTGTCCACATAGAGACTACATCAAGACGATCGTAGAACGTAAAGGTTACCCTGTTATTTTTGGTTCGTATATTTCCAAAACTGCAGAGAAAAAACGTCAGGACGGCATTTACGAAGCTTTTTAATGCTTGCTGCTACCGTAGTTTTTCTGTGTTTGGGGCAGGATTTTTACCCTTGGTACAGAATTTAATAATTATCGAATTAAATAAGACGCTTAAAGCTGTCAGCTTCAGCAAACAGGATGAGGCCGCGGAGAATTCCGACAAATATACCGGTCTTGTCGGCAATAATATTTGTGAAGATTGGTTTAGGAGGTAGTTTTTGTGATTAAAAAAATTTTGTTTTTGTGTATGACGCTGATGATATTGCTGATGCCTAAAGGACCTGTGGAGGCAGCAGGTATTACTGCTTATGAAAAATTTATCAGCCCGGCCTACTGGACGGAACATAATGCCGACGGTGATAAAGTAGTGCTAAATGCGGCGGGCGTTGAGGCTTTCAATAAAAAGATCATTGCCGCATCGCCGACAGTTTATGATATGGCCGCTTATCCTAAAACCCTGAGCGGTAAAACGGTAACAGCTTATGTCAATACGCATACAGATTTGAGTGATGAACTGTACCGGGAAGGTAAGCTCGTCAGTGATAATTATAAAAATATTCTGCGTTCGCAAACTAATGCGGCGGCAATACCGGCTGAGGTCACTGTGCGTTATGGCGTTACTGTAAGGCGTGCTAATCTGCGTAATCTGCCGACAGGTGAAGGTTTGTTTTTTTATGCCAGTGACCGTAATTTTGATGCTTTGCAGGAAACCGCTTTGGATCCGGGCGAGGCTGTCGCTATTTTGCATACCAGTACTAACGGTTATTTTTATTATGTGCAAGCGTATAATTACCGTGGCTGGCTGTCTAAATTTGATGTTGCCGAAACTGACCGCAGTACCTGGTTGCGTTATGCGGAGCCTAAGAATTTTCTGACCGTAGTTGCTAAGGATTACACATTAAAGGCGGACGGAGCTCAGGTTTTATTTCAGCAGGGCGCTCGTTTGCAGCTGGCTGATAAAAAAGCATCTGCTTATACGGTGAAGGTTCCTGTCAGGACTAAAGAGGGCAAGCTGCAGGAAGAGAAGGTAGTTTTGGCTGCCAATGCTTCGCTGCACGAGGGTTATCTGCCTTATACGACTAATAATATTATCCGCAGCGCTTTTAAATTTTACGATTCTGTATACGCTTGGGGCGGACTGCAGCAAAGCGTCGATTGTTCCAGTTTTATCAGTAATGCTTACCGTACAGTAGGTATTTTTCTGCCGCGCAATGCTGACGAGCAGGAAACAAGCGCTGGTATTCATAAAAAAATGGGCAATATGAGCAGTGCTCAGCGTGCTAATGTCATAAAAGGTTTAACTCCTGGTTCTACACTGCATATGGACGGACACGTGATGTTGTATCTCGGTTCCTCCAACGAGATTCCCTATGCTATTCATTCTCTGGGCAGCCATTATACGGGCGGTACGCGTCATAGTGTAATGAAGGTCGTTGTCAGTGATTTGAATCTGCAGAAATCAAATGGCAACACCTATTTGGATGAGTTGACTACCTGTGTAACTTTCAGATAAAAATAAAAAAGTATAAAGGAGCAGTATTATGGATTTAGATCAGGAAACAGCAAAAGAGTTAGTAAAATCAGTGATAGATGGTTTTGAAGAAGAAAGTATAGTTAATGCGGAGTCTGTTACCTTGTTTTTGTGCAGGGAATGTCTGCCGTACTTAACAAAAATGAATATTCCAGCTAATATAGTGCAGGCTGTCAATGGGCTGGCTGAAAAAAATGAAGATTTGACAGCAGCAGGAAGCTTGACTGATCTTGTTATAGCGCAGGATGGAAGGTTGCAGAGAGTTATTGTTGCCGGCTTTGGCAAAGGTGATGAATGCAAGCCGAACAATCTACGTAAAGCTGCAGGCAGTGCTGCCAGGGCTCTAATTGCTGCCAAAATAAAGCAGACTGCTGTTGTGGCACCGATTCTTTCTAATCCGGCAAGGACCCATTACTTAGCTGCTTTGGTAGAGGGGCTGGTTTTGGGAGGGTATCAATTTACGGAATGTAAGGGTAAACCTGAAGCTAAACCGGAACTTGATTTTTCTATTATTTCCGGTATTCCTGATGCTGAACGGGTGCTTGCAGAAGCTGAGGTTGTGGCAGATGCGGTTTGTTATACACGCGATCTGGTCAACCGGCCCGGCAATTTAGTGACTCCAAGCGTTATGGCTGAAGAAGCAGAAGCATTGGCTCTGGAATATGATATGGAATTTGAAATTTTAGACGTAACAATGATGGAAGCGATGGGCATGCATGCTTTACTGGCTGTAGGGCAGGGCTCTATCCATCCTCCGTGTCTGGTTACAATCAAATATAATGGAGCAGGTGCTGCGCCTTATACTGCTTATGTCGGTAAGGGTATTACTTTTGACAGCGGAGGTATTTCGATCAAGCCCAGTGACAATATGGGTGAGATGAAAGACGATATGGCTGGTGCTGGTGCAGTTTTAGGCGCGTTAAGGGCTATTGCCGCACTGAAAATACCCTGCAATGTGATGGGGATCATTGCCTGTGCTGAAAATATGCCTTCCGGCAGCGCTCAGCGTCCCGGAGATGTTGTAAAAGCAGCTAACGGTAAAACGATCGAGGTTATTTCAACAGATGCCGAAGGACGTATGGTCTTGGCGGATGCGGTCTGGTACGCCTGCAAGCAGGGCGCAGCCAAGGTAGTTGATATAGCAACGCTGACTGGCGGCGTTATTGTTGCTTTGGGTACAGAAACAGCTGGTGTTGTCGGCAACGATGATGTTTTGATCAGACAGCTTATCGAAGCTGGTAAAAAAGCAGGCGAAAGCTACTGGCAGCTGCCTGCGCTGCCAGAATGCAAGGAAGCGTTGAAAAGTGATGTTGCCGACCTGCTCAACAGTGCCGGACGTGAAGCCAGCTGTATCAGCGGCGGATTGTTTATCGGTGAATTTGTCGAAGCAGGGATACCCTGGGCCCATATTGATATCGGCGGTACTTCTACCGCTGCTAAAACTGCGGGTTTTAAAGTTAAGGGTGGTACCGGATTTGGCGTCAGCACTTTGATTAAGCTGGCGCAGGAAATGTAAAATGTTAGTAGATCTGCATACTCATAGCACAAGTTCAGATGGAACTTATACTCCGGCAAAGCTGGTAGAAGCGGCAGCTGCTGCTAAAATAGGCGTACTGGCTTTGACTGATCATGATTCTGTAAATGGCATTGTTCAGGCAGAAGCCGCTGCTGTAAATATAAAAAACGCTCCCCGCATCATCAGAGGCGTAGAGCTTGGTACTCAGGCCGGTGAAGCCAGCGTACATATTTTAGGATATCATATTGATATCAGTAATGAGCGTTTGCTGACGAAAATGCATGAAATGCGCCATGCGCGCGAACTCAGGCTGCAGAAGATTCTTAAGAAAATAGCTGCTCTGGGCTATTATGTCGAGGTGGCCGAATGTGATCCTGACAACAGAGCAGTCGGACGTCCCCATGTGGCTAAAGCTTTAGTTGCCAAAGGGTATTTTGCTACGGTGCAGGAAGCCTTTGACGTGCTTTTAAAGAGAGGCAGGCCCGGTTATGAACCGCAGCCTAAATTATCGCCGGAGGAGGCCGTAGAGCTGCTGCACCAGGCAGGAGGCCTGGCGGTGCTCGCGCATCCAAGTGAGTTGGAGGATAAGCCGCTGGTGAACTGTTTGATGAAGAATGTAAAATTTGACGGTATCGAAGTCTATCATCCTTCCGCAGATATAAATGAGCAGAAATACTGGCTGGAGCTGGCGCAGAATTTTGATTTGCTGGTTTCTGGCGGTTCAGATTTTCACGGAGTGAGCGGGCGTTTTCCTGAGCAATTAGGAATTTTTGAAGTTTTATATACAAATGTCAAAAATGTGATAGAATATAAACAATAAATTTAAGTCGGATTTGCGGAGGCCTTTATGAAAGTAGTAGCTTTTGTAGGTCCCAGCGGTACTGGTAAAAGTCATCGAGCAATAGGTATTGCCCATAAAAATAATTGTGATGCTATTATTGATGACGGATTACTTATCAAAGGAACCAAAATATTAGCCGGAACTTCTGCTAAAAATGAAACGAATAGAATACAGGCGGTCAAGCGCGCTATTTTTACTGAAGAAGATCATGCAGAAGCAGTGCGTCAGGCTTTGGCAGGTAATGACGTCCGGCGGCTTCTGATTTTGGCAACTTCCGACAATATGATAGAGAAAATAGTTAAGCGTTTGGAGTTACCTGAGCCTGAAAAGACCGTTTATATTCAGCAGATTGCGTCCAAGCAGGAGATCAAAAAGGCGAAACAGGCCCGGCTGCGCGACGGCAAGCATATTGTTCCGGTACCGACTGTCGAGTTGAAGCCGCATTTTACAGGTTATTTTGCTGATTTACCATATAATTTATTTTCCAAGCAAAGGAAGAAAAGCGGGGAAGACCGTTCGATAGTCAGACCGGCGTTCAGCTACTATGGCAAGCTGTTGATTTCCGATTACGCTATTTATGACATTATCAATCTCATTGCCGAAAAAATGATGGGCATTGATAAAGTAACAGGCATCAAAGTGCGCAGGCGTGCCGAAACGAAAGGCATCAGCATTTATGTCGATGTCGTATTGTATTACGGCGTTAAGATTTTTGAAGTAACAAAATTGTTCCAACACAAAATAAAAGAAAAAGTAGAATATATGACGGCAATGCAGGTCAAAACAATCAATGTTTCCGTCCGCAGCTTGTCGGTAAAAAAACAGGAGGATTTTTATGTTAAACGAACAAAGTAATGAAAGAGTACTTTTTTCGGGGTATGCAAAATTACCGGTAGGAATTACAGCTGCGGAAATGTATAAGGTAATAGGCGTGATTGTGGTTGTAGATATGAAGAGTGGACTTATCGTAAAGGCAGACTGCACACTGGCGACTGAACTGGCACGGCAATATATTGCGCAGTGCCTTATTGGTTACAATCTTTCCAATGGGCACGAAGAGCTGCAGAATATTTTAGAACGTCAATATCAGGGCAGTGCTAAAAAAGCCGTTGCAACGGCTATGCGGATAATTTATGACAAATACCGCAGCTTTAAAAACGGGGAAAGCGCCGAAGGCAGTGACAAATTTATCTGAAGATAATAAAATAACAAAAATGTATAAAAAAAAATCCCTTCAACAAAAATGTTGAAGGGATTTTTTCACATAACAGGATTAGTAAGTGCATCTGCCTGTTCAAAAATGAAAGCAGGTGAAGGATAATAGAATTGGCAATGCTGGAAACTGATTGCTTCTGTTGAAAAACGTTTTAGTAAAGCATAACTGGCACGTTCTTCAAAATCGATCAGATTATCCTTGTTGATATCGGCGTCATCGACAATGACCAAAAGATAAGCCGGAACGCTGGGCGCGTCTTCCGGGACCAGGCTGCGGTCAAGCGGGACACCTGGAACGATACGAAGATGGCCGATGACCTGCTGATTTTCGTCAAGCAGCTGGGCACGGAAAGTATCGTTGTAAAGCGTACGTGAAAGTTTGAGAGTATAAGCTCCGGAACTCATAAAACACACATCCTTTTCTCTTATTGGCAAGGGAATTTATTGCCCTCTGAATATTTGATAACGATATATATGATACCATATTCTTTTAATTTTAGCAAAGCGGCAAAAATTTAAGAAAAACAGATAAAGTATATTGTATACAATATAGAGCTTCTTCTAACTTGCAGGATTTTATAGAAATTTATCGAATTAAACTAAGTAAGTAAAGTGGCATAGTCATTTGAAAAATGAGCTTTTATTTTTCATGATACAACTGTGTACACTCAAAAATGAGGAGGGGATCCTATGAAAAAACTTTTAGCTTTTCTGATGGCGATCATGGTCTTTGCTACTATGGCAGCCGGCTGCGGCGGTGGTTCTGACAAAAAGGACGAAAAAAAACCGGCTGCGCAAAAATTCATTAATATTGCTACTGGCGGTACAGCTGGTACATATTTCCCATTGGGAGGCGCTATCGCTGACATTTTGAATAAAAATGTTCCTGGCGCTAATGCTTCAGCACAATCCACCGGTGCATCTGTAGCAAATATCAACTTGTTGCAGCAGGATAAAGTCGATATCGCTTTTGTACAAAATGACATCGCTTATTATGCTGTTAACGGTTCAGAAATGTTCAAAGATAAAAAAGTCCCCAGTATCCAGGGCTTGGCGACTTTGTATCCCGAAACGATACAAATCGTGACTTTGGATAAAAGCGGTATTAAATCTCTTAATGATGTTAAAGGCAAACGCGTTGCAGTAGGTGCCGCAGGTTCCGGTACTGAAGCTAATGCCCGCCAGATACTCGAAGCTTATGGTATCACTTATGATGATATTAAAGTTCAATACCTCTCTTTCGCAGAAGCTTCCAATGCATTAAAAGACGGCAATGTTGACGTTGCATTCGTAACTGCAGGCCATCCGACCGCAGCTATTCAGGATATTGCGACTCAAAACCATGTAGTTTTACTGCCGGTTGACAGCGATAAAGCTGATGCTTTGATTGCAAAATATCCTTTCTATACCAAACTTACTATTGCAGCCAAAACTTACCCGAATCAAGAAACCGACGTTCAGGCAATCGCAGTTCGTGCTATGTTGGCAGTAACTGATAAAATGGATGCTGATACTGGCTATGCTATCACCAAAGCTATTTTCAGCAATCTCGATCGTTTGAAAGCAGCTCATTCTGTAGCTAATGCAGTTTCTAAAGCAACCGCATTGGACGGTATGTCTGTTCCTGTTAATCCGGGCGCAGAAAAATACTTGAAAGAAAAATAAGAGTTAAATATTTTATATGATGAACCTGAGAGACCGGTTGCCGGGAACTTCCGGTAATCGGTCTTTTTCTAAAAAAATGATTCTGATATCAGTTACTGTATTAGTTGGTTTGGGAATATTGTTTTGGTATGCCAACCAATTAGTAGTTTCTATTAATCCCGAAGATGGATTGCCAAAACAATGTTTTACTGCAAAAAGAGGAGAAGAATGGAATATTGTATTTACCCATTCGGTCCAGCTGACAATGGTGGAAGAATTTTTTAGAGTTGACGGTGCAGATGATATGGTTATGACACATACTCGGTATCAATCACTGGGAGTAGGACTGCCATATTCACCTGCAGAAGGAATTTTGACTAATACTCCTGACGGTAAGTTTATCTTAAAAATGGATCGGCCTTATAAGACTGTAAAATTAAGAACTGCCGTACAAGCAAAGCCTCGTATTATACATAAAAATAAAGTCTATGATCTTTGCGATCTATATGGACAAGGAACCTTGGTTGAAATCAAGGCAGAAAAACGTTATCAATATTGGTTAAATTAAATTTTGCAAAAGGGGAGGAGAGGGCAGAATGAGTGAACAAGATAAAACAACTATGTCAGCAGAAGAAGTCCTGCAAAAGTTTGACAAAGAGTCTGACAAACGTAATTTAACAGGAATGTGGGACAAATTAATTTCTTTTATCTGTATTGCCTTCGCCGTTTTTCAATTGTATACCGCAACTTTCGGTGTACTTGATGCACACTTACAGAGAGCAATCCATTTGGCATTTGGATTTTCTTTGATTTATCTGCTGTATCCCGGCAGGAAAAACTGGTCCAGATCTGTAATGCATCCGCTTGATGTTATTTTCGCTGTTCTAAGTGTTGCCAGTGCACTTTATATCGTAATTTTTTACGACGAACTTGTTTTAAGAGCCGGTATGAATACTGAATTTGATTTCAGTATTGCTTTTATCGGTACATTGCTTCTGTTTGAAGCAGCTCGCCGTGTTGTCGGCTGGCCGATGCTTACAGTTGCACTGTTTTTTATGTTTTATGCTTTTGCCGGCCCGTATATGCCGGGGATTCTGGCACATCGCGGAGTTGGTGTGCAGGAGATGTTCGATCATCTTTTCTTTACCACAGAAGGTATTTTTGGTACTCCACTTGGCGTATCTTCAACATTTATTTATCTCTTTATCTTATTTGGTTCCTATTTGGAAGCTACGGGTTTGGGCAAGTTGTTTATCGACCTGGCTAACGCTGTTGCCGGCTGGGCCGCAGGCGGACCTGCCAAGGTTGCCGTATTATCATCTGGGTTGATGGGCACAGTATCAGGCAGCTCTGTTGCTAACGTAGCCGGTACAGGCGCCTTTACGATTCCGATGATGAAGAAATTAGGTTATCGTCCTGCTTTTGCAGGCGCGGTAGAAGCTGCTGCTTCTACTGGCGGACAGCTGATGCCTCCTGTTATGGGTGCGGCTGCATTCTTGATGGCTGAATTTGTCGGCGTCCCTTATATCGAAGTTGTTAAAGCTGCCGTCATTCCGGCGCTGTTATATTACATTGGTGTTTGGATAGGCGTACATTATGAAGCTAAAAAGTTTGGGCTTAAAGGGACGCCGCGTGATCAATTACCTAAGTTTGGTAAACTGTTTATGGAAAAAGGCCATTTGATTTTACCGCTGGCGATCATCGTTTACTTGTTGGTATCCGGTTATACGCCGATGCGTGCTGCTTTGTGGGCGATTGGTCTTACTCTGATCTGTTCCTGCCTCAGAAAATCTACACGTATCAGCTTTGGTGATGTAGTCAAAGGCTTGATCGAAGGCTCTAAAGGTGTTCTCGGTGTTTTGATTGCCTGTGCTACAGCCGGAGTCATTATCGGTGTTGTAACCAAAACAGGCGTTGGCCTTAAATTGGCTACGGCACTGCTGGATCTTGCAGGTGGACACTTATTGCCGGCAATGTTCTTTACAATGATCACGTCTTTGATCCTTGGTATGGGCGTTCCGACTACTGCTAACTATGTTATTACATCTACAATTGCTGCTCCTGCTTTGGTGCAGATGGATGTTCCTGTTTTGGCAGCGCATATGTTTGCCTTCTACTTTGGTATCGTTGCGGACGTAACTCCTCCGGTTGCTTTGGCTGCTTATGCTGGTGCCGGTATCTCCGGTGCCGATCCAATGAAGACAGGCTTTGCAGCAGCAAAATTGGCAATAGCGGCTTTTATCGTTCCGTATATTTTTGTTCTGGCACCTGAACTGCTTATGATTGATGCAACTCCATTTACGATCACTTTTGCCTGTGCAACGGCGATTATAGGCATGTGGGGCGTATCTGTCGCCATGATTGGGTTCTGTCAGTCCAAGCTCAGCTTTTTGCAAAGACTGCTGTTCTTTGTTGGCGGCTTAAATATGATTATTCCTGGCGCTGTTACTGATGCTATTGGCGTAGCAATTCTTGCAGTTGCTTTCTTCTGGCAGCGCATGAATAAAAATAAAGGTCCTATCGAAAACCATGGTGAGGATCTGTAAGAGCTTCAAACAAGCATACCTTTTAAGGTATGCTTGTTTTTTTATGTTCAGTTCACTGAATCTTTACAATAAAAATTTATTGATAATTGATTAAACATTTGTTTTTCTGCATTATTTAATGTATAATATACCGTAGAGTAGGTGTGCGGTTAATAGATTTTATTACTAGAGGTCTAAATACTTGTACGGAAATAAATTAAAAAAAATTTGGAGGTGTATTTTTTTTGAGTAAAATACAAAGTAAATTAAATATTATTCCCTTGGGCGGATTGGGGGAGATCGGTAAGAACATGACGGTATTCCGTTATGGCGACGATATAATTCTCGTTGATGCCGGCTTGATGTTCCCTGAAGATGATATGCTGGGAATCGATCTTGTTATTCCTGATATTACTTATTTAGTGGAGAACAAAGACAAGGTTAAAGCTATCTTCCTGACTCATGGGCACGAAGATCATATAGGTGCTTTGCCGTATGTTATGAAACAGATCGGCGCTCCTGTTTACGGAACTGCTTTGACTTTAGGTATTCTTCAGGGAAGATTGAAAGAAAACGGGGTCAGCTCTGAAGCATGCAAAATTATCAAACCTGGAGATAAAATTTACGCAGGAAATTTCAAAGTGGAATTTATACGTGTCAACCATAGTATTCCAGATGCAGTTGCATTGGCGATCCATACTCCTATTGGTATTATCATTCATACCGGTGATTTCAAATTTGACCAGACTCCTGTAGATGGACAGGTAACTGAATTTAATAAATTCGCAGAGTTCGGTGATCAGGGTGTACTGGCTTTAATGGCTGACAGTACCAATGCCGAACGCCCCGGTTATACGCAAAGTGAAAAAATAGTCGGGCAGACTTTTGATGATGAATTCCGTTATGCCAAAAACCGTATTATTGTCGCTACCTTCTCGTCAAACGTACATCGTATCCAGCAGGTAGTTGACAGCGCTGTTCGTTATAAACGTAAAGTAGCAGTTATCGGGCGCAGCATGGTAAATGTAGTAAATATTTCCATGGAATTAGGGTATTTAAAAATACCTGAAGGCGTACTGATCGACATTGATGAGAGCAACAACTATACTCCTGATAAGATAGTTATCATTACTACCGGCAGCCAGGGAGAGCCTATGTCTGCTTTAACAAGAATGGCTATGTCCGATCATAAAAAAGTTGATATTGTTCCCGGAGACACTGTTATTATTTCCGCAACACCTATTCCAGGCAATGAAAAGCTGGTTTCCAGAACAATAGACCACTTGTATAAACTTGGTGCCGATGTTATTTATGAAAAAAGCAATGGTGTACACGTTTCAGGTCATGCCAGTCAGGAAGAAATCAAAATGATGCACAATCTGGTGCGTCCTAAATTTTTCATTCCTGTGCATGGCGAATACAGGCATTTGATCAAGCATGCACAGCTTGCAGGCAGTCTGGGTATGCCGCGCGAGAATATCGTCGTAGGCGAAAACGGTTCGATCATTGAATTGACACGCAATAGTATTGGTATCAATGGCCGCGTTCCTTCCGGAAAAGTACTTGTAGACGGACTCGGCGTAGGTGATGTTGGCAATATCGTTCTGCGTGACCGCAGACAGCTGTCCCAGGATGGTATCATGATAGTTGTCGTTACTATCGATAAGGATACCTGCACTGTAGTTTCCGGTCCGGATATAGTTTCTCGCGGTTTTGTTTATGTGCGTGAAGCAGAGGGCTTGATGGAAACTGCTAAAGAGAAAGTTCAGCAGGCTCTTGATAAATGCGAACAGAGCAATGTTTCTGAATGGTCTGTTATAAAATCTGCTGTCCGCGATTCACTTGGCAGATTTTTATACGAAAAAACACGCAGAAGACCGATGATTTTGCCTATTATAATGGAGATCTAATGTTGTAAATGAGGTGCCTAATTTGAGAAGAACCAAAGCAGAACGTACGGAACAACAGAATAACAGTCGTTTGGAAATAAGCGGCGTTCTTTTGCTTGCGTTAGGATGTTTTGCAGCAGCAGCTTATTTTGGGCTTCCTACAGGAACAATAGGTGCTTTTATAGATAAAGTTATGAACTATACTTTAGGTAAAGGGGCATTTTTGTTTCCGCTCGCATGCATAGTTCTTGGTATCAGATTTTCTTTTTCCCACAAGGGAATTGGTTTTTCAAAAAAAGGATTAGCCCTAACATTATTGATGCTGTGCCTTTTAGGCACAGCTCATCATGTTTTTGTACCTGTAGGGGAAGAGCTGGTTCCTGAACAGCTTAAAGAAGGTGGCGGTCTATTGGGCGGAGCTTTTCTTTTAGCATTAAGACGTCTGTCAGGAACAGCTGGAGCATTGATAATTTTGATTGCAGGTATCATCTGCAGCGTTTTATTAACGGGGAAATTGTCTTTAAAGGCTTCGGCAGAAACAGCTGGTAGAAAAGCTAAAAATATTGTAACTTATCAAAATTCAGATAATGAAACTACTGCTGAAACTTCTGATTTTAAGAATATGGAAGTTTTGAACACTGTTAATCCTTACAACAGTGATGATTTTGCAGGCTTTACTTCAGGAATCAAAAAAGAAAGCCAGTTTAAACAGATCATTCGAAAAGCTGTTGGCAAAAATGAAAGTAAAGCTGAAGATGAAGAAGCGTTTTTTGATGATGAACAGCCATTTATCGAAGAATTTCCTGTTGCTGAGAAAAATGAGCCTCATATTATTACAAGGCCGATTATAGATTTTAATAAACCAAAGGAAACAGCAGTACAAATGCCAGAGCATGATTTTCTTAATCCTTACAAAAATCAGAATCCTGGCGATATAAAGATCATTGATACTGCTGATAAAAATATTTCTGCTGCCAGCCCGGCTCCTAAAAAGGCTGTCAGTGAAAAAGTAAAAACAGAAACTCTGCCGGCAGCAGAAGCAAGTACATACTTGTTTCCACCTTTGGAGTTACTTAATCCTCCGTATGTTTCCAAAGATAAGCATACCGAAGAGGATATCAGAGAACAATGTGCTATTTTAGAACAGACACTTGAAGATTTCCGCGTTCGCGCCAGCGTCGTCGCTGTTACCCGCGGTCCTTCCGTCACCAGATTTGAACTGGAACCTGCTCCTGGCGTTAAAGTAAGTTCAGTAGTAAACTTAGCAGACGATATAGCGCTCAAACTTGCCGCCTCAGGTGTTCGCATTGAGGCGCCGATACCAGGCAAAGCTGCCATCGGTATTGAAGTCCCGAACCGAAAAAATGATCCGGTATTTTTCAGGGAGGTAGTCGACTGCGATTTAGTTCGTAAAACAGAGTCAAAACTTTGTGTAGGTCTTGGCAAGGATATCAGTGGTAATATTATTACGGTAGACCTTTCTAAAATGCCTCATATGCTTGTTGCCGGTTCTACCGGTTCCGGTAAATCTGTATGTATCAACACGATCATTGCCGGTATTTTATACAAAGCCCGTCCTGAAGAAGTCAAAATGATTTTAGTTGACCCTAAGGTTGTTGAACTTTCTAATTATAATGGTATTCCGCATTTACTGACTCCTGTTGTTACTGATTCCAAAAAAGCTGCTTCAGCTTTACATTGGGCTGTTGCCGAGATGGAACGCCGTTACAAGGCTTTTGCTGATAATCATGTGCGGGAAATCAATAGCTATAATGCACAGGCCGCGGAAAAAATGCCCTTTATCGTAATTATTATTGACGAATTAGCAGATTTGATGATGGTGGCTAAAGTAGATGTAGAAGATGCTATTCTGCGTTTGGCTCAAAAAGCCCGCGCAGCTGGTATCCATCTTATTTTGGCAACTCAGCGTCCGTCTGTTGATGTTATCACAGGAATTGTAAAAGCAAACATTCCTTCACGTATTGCTTTTGCTGTTTCTTCACAGACCGATTCCCGTACTATTTTGGATATGGGCGGTGCTGAAAAGCTATTGGGCAAAGGCGATATGCTTTTTTATCCTATCGGTACAAATAAACCTGTACGTGTACAAGGTGCTTTTGTGAGTGATGGAGAATTAAATAAGATTGTTGATTTTATCAAGAAGCAATCCATACCAGTCGAATATTCAGAAGAAGTTACTCAGCAGGTGTTAGAAAGTGATACTAAAGGTTCTAACGCAGCATCTGAAAATGGCAACGATCTGATGAGTGACGAACTTTTTGAAGATGCAGTCCGTTTAGTCATGGATACTGGTCAGGCATCTTCTTCAATGCTGCAGCGTAAATTTAGAATTGGTTATACGCGTGCTGCACGCTTAGTTGATTGTATGGAAGAACTTGGTATCGTAGGTCAGTCTGTTGGCAGCAAACCCCGCGAATTAATTATGTCGCGTCATGAAATAGAAGAACGTTTTTTTACAGCGCAATAAAGTATGATAGAGGAGGGTAAGCTTATGGATAATATAGGAGAAATTCTAAAAAATACCAGACTTGATAAAGGACTTTCTTTAGAGCAGGTAGAAGAAGCTACCAGTATCCGAAAAATCTATCTAGCGGCTATTGAAACAGGTGACTACGCTAAAATTCCAGGTGATGTTTTTACTAAAGGAATAATACGCACCTATGGTAATTATCTGGGGCTCAACGGTCCAGAATTAGTTACGCTTTACAAAGCTGCTTGTGCAGGTGTTGATCCAGAAGAAATAAAACCTGCTGAAATCCGTACAACTTCTAAAATAAGTGTTGCTCCTCATCTAAAACCGCAAAAAAATTCTTCGAATATTTTTACTTATCTGCTGTCATTTGTGTTGTTAGTTATAATTGCTGCTGCCGGTTATATTTTCTTATTCAGCAGCAGTGATCAGCCGGAAAATATTGTGACACCAAAACAATCAGCTTTAAGTGATGATACTGCCAAAAGCAATGAAATACCTGAGCAGGAAAAAGCAAAAATAGAAGCAGATGCAAAAAAAGCCAAAGAACGCGCTGAACAAGCGGCTGCTGCTAAAGCACAGAAAACGCCTGCTGACAATAAGCAAGTACAGCAGAAGCAGCAAGCTGTTCCTGATAAAAACAATCTAAATCTCTATATGTTTTGTAATGACAGATGCTGGGTAGAAGTTACTGTAGATGGAGAAAAAGTTTTTGAAGGAACTTTAGTAAGCAATCAGGAAAAAAACTTCTCTGCTGATAAAAAAATTATTGTAAAATATGGCAACATCAAGGCAATGCAGATTGCTGTTAACGGAAAGCCTGCTCCAGCTGAAAAAGTTGATGGAGTTGTCATTAAAGAATATAAGAAATAATATCGGAGGCCATAAATCCTAATGAAAGAATTTTTGCCGATTTCCCAGGAAGATATCAATGCTCGTGGTTGGGAACAAATAGATTTTTTGTTTATCAGCGGCGATGCCTATGTTGATCATCCTTCTTTTGGACCGGCTGTTATTTGTCGTGTATTAGAAGCGCAGGGTTATAAAGTCGCACTGTTGTGTCAGCCAGATTGGCGCAAGCTGAAAAATTTTGAGGTGCTGGGCAAGCCTCGTCTGGCAGTGCTTATTTCAGGTGGAAATCTTGATTCGATGCTTTGCCACTATACTGCGGCTAAAAAACCAAGAAAAAAAGATGCATATACACCTGGTGGCGAGATGGGGAAGCGCCCTGATCATGCTACTGTAGTTTACGCGCAGCAAATAAAACGCTTATGGCCGGAAATGCCGGTTATTATCGGAGGCATTGAAGCCAGTTTGCGCAGATTTGCGCATTTTGATTATTGGGAAAATAAAATTTTGCCTTCCATCTTAGTCGAAAGCAATGCCGACCTTTTGATATATGGTATGGGTGAAAAGCAGATCGTTGAAATTGCTGACTATTTAGCTGGCGGAGCTATTATCGAAGATATCCATTATGTGCGGGGTACAGCTTATTTAGCAGATGATTTGCAAGCGTTAGATGAATTTATTGAATTACCTTCATTAGAAGATATATTAAAAGATAGGGAAGCGTTTGCTAAAGCTTATAACCTACAAAGTAAAGAACTTGATCCATTTTCCGGGAAGATTGTTGTCCAAAAGAACGGCAAAAAATTCGTTGTTCAAAATCAAGTGCCATTTCCTTTGTCACAGGAAGAAATGGATGCTATTTATGATTTGGATTATGTGCGTACTTATCATCCGTCTTACGAAAAATACGGAGGAGTGCCTGCAATAGAAGAGGTACAGTTTAGTGTGATCAGTTGCCGTGGCTGTTTTGGCAGTTGTTCTTTCTGTGCTATTCATTCTCATCAGGGAAGAATAATCCAGACACGCAGTCATGAATCTATCATTCGTGAAGCAAAAAAAATCACTGAATTGCCAAATTTTAAGGGGTATATACATGATGTTGGCGGTCCGACTGCCAATTTCAGACATCCTTCCTGTGCCAAGCAATTAAAAGTAGGAGTTTGTCGCGACAGGCAGTGTCTATTTCCAAAACCATGTCCTAATCTTGATACTGACCACAGCGATTATATAGCACTGCTTCAAAAAGTTCGTGCGCTTTCTGGAATAAAGAAAGTATTCGTTCGTTCCGGTATCCGTTACGATTATTTGCTGGCAGACAAAAATGATCGTTTCTTAGATGAATTATGTCGTTACCATGTCAGCGGGCAATTAAAAGTTGCTCCAGAGCATGTAGCAGAACATGCCTTAGCTAATATGGGCAAGCCTGGTAAATCTGTTTATCTAAAATTTATGCGTGCTTTTAATAAGAAAAATCAAGAAATAGGCCTCAAACAGTTTTTAGTACCTTACTTTATCTCCAGTCATCCCGGCTGTACTCTGCGTGATGCAGTTGAGTTAAGTGAATTTTTGAGGGATATCGGACATCAGCCTGAACAGGTGCAGGATTTTATTCCAACTCCAGGAAGCGCATCGACAGCAATGTATTATTCCGGTATCAATCCTGAAACTGGCAAAAAGGTTTTTGTTGCCCGTAATCCTCATGATAAAGCGATGCAGCGTGCTCTGATGCAATATAAAAATCCTAAAAACCGTCAGTTGGTTAAAGAAGCTTTACAGCAGACTAATCGTGGTGACCTTATTGGTGATGATGCGAAATGTTTACTGAAAATATCTTCTTCCCATAATCCAAAAGCACGACACAGCAAAATTGCATTTAACCCTAAAATTAACAAACGGCGGTAAAACAGGAGGTTAAAGATGCCTCAAAAAAAAATACTGTTAATCATTGCTCTGATGTTTGCATGTATAGCCTGGTTTATTTTTGATTCTGACAAAAATGAAACAAGTATAGCGGTGCATGGAAAAACTGAATTATTATTATATTCTAATTTAGATAACAGTTTTCTACAGGCTTTAATCAGCGAGTATAATAATGACTCTGATCGGAATGCTGTGATAAAACTATTACTGCCGGAAGAAAGAGAACAGGGAAAATTACCTGATTTGTATCTATTAGAGCATAATGAGCTGCAGCTTTTAAGTAAACAGCAGCGTTTATATGCCATTTTAAGTGAGGCTGGAGATTTATTACCGTCTGTTTTTAAAGATGAACAAAGTCAATGGTTCGGTGTCTTTTATGACCCTGTAGTTTTTTTGGTTAATCAAAGTTATGCCAGAAAATACGGTCAGGAAAATATTTTGAGTTGGCAGGATATCATTAAGCTTCAAAATGTGCGTGTGGCTATGGAAAATCTTTCCGATTCGGCAAATACGCGTAACTTTTTAGCTGCTTTTGCAAGTGTTCGAGGCGAGGAAAAAAGCCTGGCATATTTCAGAGGTCTTAACAGACAAATTCCTCAATATTCCCGCTTTCCTTTCACACCAATTCGCCTGACCACTGTTGGTGATGCAGACTTGGCTATTACTCGGCGCAGCTACGTATTCAAATATTTGGAAAATGATTTTCCTGCATATATCGTCTTTCCCAGTGAAGGGACTCCTGTAAGCTTATATGGGGTAGCCGTTGATGCTGCTTCTAAAAAATATGAGGATGCACAAATGTTCAGAGACTGGCTTTTAATGTCATCGGCACCGCAGAAAGTTGCGTTGGAGCAAAATACAGGTTATATGTTTTTACTATCCAATGGTTTAAATGGCAATCATATTGAGCAGCCTGAAAAATTATGGCTTAATACTGCTTATAATACTCTGGTACAACAGGAGATTTTAACAAATAAATGGCTGCAGTCGGCTAGATTTGCAGTAAAATAGATGGAGGAACAAACGTGAAAATAGGCTTAGTAAGTCTCGGCTGTCCTAAGAATCTCGTTGATTCTGAAACAATGTTGGGATTGATTCATGAACAGCAGATAACAATTACTAACGATCCTGCAGAAGCAGATTTGATTATTATAAATACCTGTGGTTTTATAGAATCTGCCAAAGAAGAATCTATTAATACTATTTTACAAATGGGGGAGTATAAAACAACAGGGACCTGTAAATATTTGATTATTACCGGCTGCTTAGGGCAGCGTTATGCAGAAGAACTTTTAGAAAATATTCCTGAAGCAGATGCCGTTATAGGTACTGAATGCTATGAAGATATTGCTTATGTTATCCAAAGGGTCACTCAGGGAGAGCGGTTCATTATGCTGGAGTCTCTGAAAAAAGCAGAACTGGCGCCGCCAATCCCGGCACCGCGTATTTTAACAACTCCTGATTATATGGCATATTTAAAAATTGCCGAAGGCTGTGATAATTGCTGCTCTTACTGTATCATCCCCAAATTACGTGGACCTTATGTCAGCAAACCGTTTGAACAAGTGCTTGGCGAAGCCAAAGCATTAGTTGATAAGGGTGTTAAAGAGCTGATAGTTGTTGCACAGGATACCACCAGATACGGTGAAGATCTTTACGGTAAACTGCGCCTGCCGGAGCTCTTGTCTGAACTTAATAAACTGGAAGGCCTTAAATGGATCCGGGTCATGTATTGTTATCCAAATAATTTTACTGACGATTTGATTGAAGCTTTTGCCAGCTTGGATAAGGTTTGCAAATATGTGGATCTTCCGCTTCAGCATGCCAGCGATAGATTGCTAAGCAGCATGAATCGCTATGATACTAAATCAGAAGTTGAGGCATTGCTAAACAAATTACGGCAGCGTATACCAGGTATTACTATCAGAACTACGTTTATTGTCGGTTTTCCTGGAGAAACAGAAGCTGATTTCCAAGAATTAAAAGCTTTTGTTGAAGCACAGCGTTTCGACAATGCCGGTGTGTTCTCTTATTCCCAAGAAGAGGGAACTGTAGCAGCTGATTTGCCAGAACAGATAGATACGCAAATCAAGGAAGAACGTTTTCATGAATTAATGTCTTTGCAGGCACAAATATCAGAAGATATGCATCATAATATGGAAGATATGATTTTAGAAGTACTTGTTGAAGGTTGCGATGAGGAAAACCCTGATCTTGTTTTTGGTCGTTCATATAAAGAAGCTCCTAATATTGATGGCAGTATTTTTGTCGAAAACGCAGGAAGTGTTCAAGCAGGTGAGTTTATTAAAGTAAAAATTTTACAGGGTTTCACCTACGAAATGGTAGGAGAGAGAATTTAATTTGCCAGCAAGGGGGCAAAACAAATGATCGTTGAAGTTGTAAATACAGGTACTGAGCTGCTGTTGGGAGAAATACTTAATACTAATTTTCAGTACTTATCACGACAATTAAATAAACTAGGCTATGATGTGCTTTATCAGACGACTGTTGGCGATAATGAGACCAGGCTTAGAAGCGTTTTAGAAATTGCTTTAGAAAGAGCGGATATCGTTATTACTACAGGTGGTCTTGGCCCTACAAGAGGCGATATCACTAAAGAAGTTATTGCTGATATGCTGGGACTGGAAATGTATCTGGATTTAGATACATGGGATAGGATTAATAGTTTTTTTGTTAAAAAAGGTCTTTGTATGTCATCTAATAATGATAAACAGGCAATGGTTCCTTTAGGTGCAGAAATTTTAATCAACGAAGTTGGAACTGCGCCGGGTTTGGTATTAGAACATAATGGCAAGCTGATTGTTTTGCTGCCTGGACCTCCGTCAGAATTAAATTACGTATGTCAACAGCGCTTTTTACCGTTACTTATGCAGCGTTATGCTCAACAAGGTATAATCTATTCGCGTATTTTAAAAATGCGTGGCATTGGAGAATCATCTGTTGCAGCGCAGCTTGATGATATTATCACTTCACAAAGTAATCCTACCATTGCCATTTATGCTCGCCGCGGTGAAATTATTGTTCGTATTACAGCTAAAGCGTCCGATGTTGAAGAAGCCAAATCCTTGATTTCCGGCACAGAAGCACAAATCTATGAACGGTTAAGTAAATTTATTTATGGCGTTGATGATGCTTCTTTAGCAGAATATCTTGGTCAGGAACTATTAAAAAGCGGTAGTACGATTGCCTTTGCGGAATCCTGCACAGGAGGTTTAGCCAGCAGCATGATCACTGATATTCCTGGCAGCAGTGAATATCTTTTGGGCAGTGTTGTGACTTACAGCAATATGGCCAAACAAAAACTGGTCAACGTATCTGCGGAAAATTTAGAAAAATACGGCGCTGTCAGCGAACAGGTTGCCTGTGAGATGGCGTCCGGAGTGAGAGATCTTTTTGGAACAACTTATGGTGTAGGTATCACTGGTATTGCAGGTCCTGGTGGTGCCACAGAAGAAAAACCTGTAGGCTTAGTTTATATGGCTGTAGCTGATGGCAATGACGTACATTGTGTGAAACATCTTTTCGGCGGAACCAGAACTGAAAATAAACTGCGTAGTGCGTTAACGGCTATTTCTATGGTGATAGATAAAATAAAAGCAAGAAGAAATGAGGAAATTTAAACAATGACAACTAATGTACAAGAAATGTTCGGCAGCTTACTGCTGGATAAAAAAATCGTAGCATCTTTAACAGCTATGGGTTTTGAAGAACCGTCTCCGATCCAGGAGCAAACTATTCCTTTAGTACTAGAGGGTAGCGATGTTATAGGTCAGGCACAAACTGGTACTGGTAAAACAGCCGCCTTTGGTATTCCGGTCGTACAAAGTATTACCGATCATCGCCATATTCAAGCTCTGATTATGACTCCAACCCGTGAACTGGCAATCCAGGTTGCAGAAGAGATCGGTAAAATTGGACGTACTTCTAAAATTAAAGCATTACCTGTTTATGGCGGACAGCCTATCGACCGTCAGATCAGAGCTTTACGCAGCGGCGTGCAAATAGTTATTGGTACTCCAGGCCGTTTGATTGATCATATAAACCGTAAAACTATCAAACTTGATCATATTAAATTTTTAGTCCTGGATGAAGCTGATGAAATGTTGGATATGGGCTTTGTAGACGATATGGAAGAAATTATGAAAAATCTTCCTGCAGAACGTCAAACCTTGTTGTTTTCAGCAACTATGCCAAGACCGATCCTAAGCCTCACAAAAAAATATATGAAGGCTCCTAAAAATGTTACGATCAGCAAAGAGGAACTCACAGTTCCGCTTATCGATCAATATTATTTTGAAACTAAGGATAAGATCGAAGGTTTATGTCGTTTGCTTGATGCAGAAATAGATGGTAAGCTGATTATTTTCTGCCGCACTAAAAAAGGTGTTGATGATCTGGCTATTGCATTGGGAAGCCGCGGTTATATGGCTGAAGGTTTACATGGCGATTTAAGCCAAACTCAACGTGATCGTGTTATGAAGAAATTCCGTGACGGAACAGCTGATATTCTTATCGCTACGGACGTCGCTGCCCGCGGCATAGATATTGATAATATTACTCATGTTATCAATTTTGATATTCCTCAGGATCCGGAAAGCTATGTTCATCGTATTGGACGTACCGGCCGTGCAGGTAATACTGGTGTTGCTATGACCTTTATTACGCCGCGTGAATTCCGTCAGTTGAAACTTATTGAACGCACTACTAAAACCAAAATAACACGTCGTCAATTACCGACTACAGCCAATGTTATTGAGCGTCAGCGTGAAATGATCGTTTCCAAAATGCAGAGTGTGCTGGATCAGTCTAACTATCATGATTATATGCCTATTGCAGCAAGCTTATTAAAAGAATATGATGCTGAAGATGTGGTTGCTGCTGCGTTAAAACTGATGCAGGAAGGTAATAAAGCTTTAGAAGCTTCGCCTGAAGATATTCTGGCGAAAGATTTAAGTAATACTGGTGGTCGTCCTGGCATGGTTCGTCTTTTCATGAATATTGGACGCAGCCAAAAAGTTACTGTTCAGGATATAGTTCGAACTATTGCTATTGAAGCTGATATTCCTGCCAAAGAAGTAGGTTTGATCAATATTTATGACAAGTTTACCTTTGTAGAAGTCCCAGAAGATATGGCCGAAAAAGTTTTGGGTGTAATGCACAAAAACACGATTAAAGGCTATAAAATAAATGTCGAGCCGGCACGCGTTCGTCAGTAATTGTAAGAAAAGGAAGAGCAGATATGGTAAAATACCATGTCTGCTCTTTAAGGTGTAAATCATGCGTGAAATTTTAGGTAACAAAAAAGGAATACGGGATTCTGTTTTGAATGAATTAATTGCTTTGTACGATGTACAAGTGCCTTTAGGGCAGCTCATTTCTGCGGAATTAGCTTTAAAATTAGCTGATATTACAGAATTTATAAACAGAGAAATCTCTCTTTATATTTCTAGAAGCGGGCAAATAACTAATATTGTAATCGGTGGTAATGACAGTGTAGAACTGCCAGCAGTAGAAGGTCGCAGAGGTATTGGCAGATTAAGTGGAATCCGTTGTGTCCACACTCATCCAAATGGTAATCCAGTGTTGAGTGGAGTTGATTTTTCAGCGTTAAAAAATAATAAATTCGATGCCATGGTTACAATAGGTGTTACCGCACCTGATTACACGCAGTCCATAATTTCTTTTGGCATGATAGTTGGGCTTGACAAAGAAGAACAGTTTATCTGCGATGAATATGGACCTTTTTCTCTGGAAGAAGCAGAAGCTATTAATTTTCTTAATGTAATCAATACAATAGAGCGGATTTTAGACAAGCAAACAAGTAGTTCCAGTTTAGCAGTAGCAGCAGAGAAAACCATTTTAGTTGGTATGGACTGGGGACAGATAAAAGGCGGTTGGACTGCTGAAGATTCGCTTGAAGAGTTAAAGCAGCTTGCGGATACAGCAGGTGCTGTAGTAGTGAACCGTTTTATTCAACGTCGTGCTAAACCGGATCCGGCATTTTTTATAGGAAAAGGAAAAGTACAGGAGCTGGCCTTGCATGCACAACAGGAAAATATTGATCTGTGCATTTTTGATGATGAACTGACACCGGCGCAGCAAAGAAATATAGAACAGGTAATGGGTGTTCGTATTCTTGATAGAACAGCTTTAATTTTGGATATTTTTGCCCAGCGGGCTCGTACTAATGAAGGAAAATTACAAGTAGAATTAGCACAGCTGCAATATAATCTACCGCGAATTATGGGTAAAGGACTTATTTTATCACGTTTAGGCGGCGGTATTGGTACCCGCGGTCCTGGCGAAACAAAATTAGAAGTTGATAGACGGCGTATTCGCGATCGTATAGCTTTTATCAAAGACTCCATAGAAAAAGTTCGCGCTGTCCGGACTTTGCATAGGATTAAGCGCGCCAAAAACCAAGTTCCTTCAATAAGTCTTGTTGGTTATACTAATGCAGGTAAATCTACATTACTAAATTTATTAACACAGTCTGATATTTATGCGAAAGATCAATTGTTTGCAACTCTTGATCCTACTACACGTCAGTTAATATTACCAGACAAGCACGAAGCAATACTTACTGATACTGTTGGTTTTATACAACGTTTGCCTCATCAATTAGTTGCAGCATTCAGATCTACTTTAGAAGAAGTCGCTGAGGCAGACTTATTGCTGCATGTCATTGACGTGAGCCATGAATTATACCAGGAACAAAGTGATGCTGTTTATAAGGTTTTAGAACAAATAGGTGCACAAAATAAAACAATACTCACCGTTTACAATAAAATAGATAAACTCCCCTCTGAAAATGCTTTGGCACAGCGTTTAGCACAGCAAGAAAATAGTGTTTGTATATCGGCTAAGAGTGGTATTGGTATCGAAGAACTCCTTGCTCTGATTTCAGAAAATCTGAAATTAAAATCTATAGAAGTCACTCTGCTTATTCCATATACAGAATCTGAAAAAGCTGCTAAACTACATACTATAGGTACTGTTTTAGAACAAGAATATAAAGAAAACGGTACTTTTATGAAGGTACGTCTGGCATCAGAACAGTTAGAGGATTTCGAAAAATTTATAATATGAGGACTATACGTAAATGACTGATTTTAAAAAAATAGAAGAGGAAGCATTATTAGAAGTATTACATGCTGCTGAAAGCTATGAAGAAGCAGCTTTGTATAATACAGAAAAGGTTATGCAAGCTTTTAGAAAGCATATGGTATCAGATTTTTATTTAAAACCAACTACTGGATATGCCTATTCCGATGTTGGCAGAGAAAAATTAGATGAAATATATGCTGATATTTTTAAAACGGAAGCGGCATTGGTACGATCTCAGTTTGTTTCAGGGACTCATGCATTAGCCGTTGCGTTACTCGGAGTTTTGAAAGCAGGCGATGAAGTAATCGCTGCTACAGGAACTCCATATGACACAATGCAAACTATCATAGGCGTACCTGTAAAAACCCCTGGCTCTCTTACTGACTTAGGCGTAGTCTATAAAGAAATCCCCATGATTGGTTCACAAATTGATCTTGAAAAAATCACAGCTGCAATTACTGCTAAAACAAAAATGATACATATTCAACGTTCATGCGGTTACAGTAGTGTGCGTAAAACGTTAAGAATTGAAGAAATAGGAACGATCTGTAAAGCAGCAAAAGCAATAAAGCCTGATATTATTTGTTTTGTTGACAACTGTTATGGTGAATTTATTGAAAAACAAGAACCAACAGAAGTTGGAGCTGATCTAATGGCCGGTTCTCTTATCAAAAACCTTGGAGGCGGTCTTGCACCTACTGGCGGTTATATTGTTGGCCGAAAGGATTTAGTAGAACTTGCGTCATATAGATTAACCGCTCCAGGATTAGGCGGAGAAATGGGGGCTACACTTGGAGATACGGCCAGAGAATTATACCAGGGCTTATTCTTAGCTCCGCATATAGTTTTGCAAGCTGTTAAAACAGCAATTTTTGCTTCTGCAGTATTTTCACGCCTGGGTTATCAGGTTACTCCTTCTGCAAATGATAGACGCAGTGATATAATTCAGACTATTCGTTTGGAAACTAAAGAGCGTTTATGTAATTTTTGTATAGCCATACAAAAAAATTCACCAGTTGATGCACATGTTGTTCCAGTTCCTGCAATAATTCCTGGCTATCAAGATGAAATAATTATGGCAGCGGGGACTTTTGTACAAGGCGCATCAATAGAATTAAGTGCTGATGGCCCTTGCCGTGAACCTTATAATGTATATTTTCAAGGAGGACTTACTTTTGAGCACGGGCGTATTGCAATTATGTCAGCTGCAAAAATGGTAGGGGAGAAATAAAAACTCAAATTTTATATCAATTAAAAAGCAGATAAGAGGATTTTTATTGTTCCTCTTATCTGCTTTTTAATTATCTCAGAAAATAAAGACGGCTATATGATGTCATATAGCCGTCTTTATGGTATTTATTTGGCGCATTATAGACATTACAGCATTCTGAATACTGCTATTACCTTACCAAGAACCTGAATATTATCAGTACCTGTTATGGGAGTATAGGCATCATTTTCTGGTTGTAGACGAATTGAACGTAATTCACGAAAATAACGCTTAACTGTTGTTTCTTCACCATCAATAAGAGCAACAACTATATCTCCGTTATTAGCAAAATTTTGCTTTCTGGCAACAATGTAATCATGATCAAGTATACCAGCTTTGATCATACTATCTCCGGAAACAGATAACATAAAAACATCTTCTTGACAGCCAAGCAAATCTAGTGGAATGGGATAGGTCTCCTCAACATTTTCAACTGCCAGAATAGGTTGCCCTGCAGTGACTTTGCCAACCAAAGGAACAGGAACTACCGTTTTCTGCCGCCAGCTGCTGTCTTGGGTCAATTCTATAGCGCGTGGTTTGGCTGGATCTCTTTGCAAAAAACCATATTCTTCTAATTTATGCAGATGAGTGTGTACGCTGGCACTTGAAGATAAACCCACTGCCTTACCAATTTCACGTACTGCAGGAGGATATCCCTTAGCATAAACGTGCTCACGAATGAAATCTAAAATAGCTCTTTGCCGATCGGAAAGCATTTCCTCTGTAATAACTCCATCAAAGTCGCTAAAACGTGCTCTTCTTGCCATAAAACCAGCCTCCAATTCCAATCATCATATACTCAAAAAATTTCTAAAGATAGTAAGTTCATTTATTTCTATTCTAATTGTTTCTATTATATCAGGAACAGGTAAGAATGTCAAAACATCTGTTTGTAATTGTTCGTTTAATGAAATTATTCTTCAACAACTATCTACAACGAAATTTACCGATTTTCACTTTACGTCCGATAATATATATTATGTAAAGCAGTTACATAAAGATTATAAACCGCAACACGGCCATCGGCAAGTATTAACGATATTTTTGATACAGTTAAACTCTATAACGTAAATATTTAACATAAATCCACATATATGCGTAAATTTCTCTTTTAAGCTGTTTTAATCGATTGTATTATAACTTCTATTCAATTTGTTTTTCACTTGCCTTAAAAACGATTTATGACGATGTATTTTTAGATAAAAACACCTGGATAATATTTTAAGACTTATTATCCAGGTGTTAGAAAGTATTTTTTAATATTTTTCTTTTAACAAAGAACTTTTGAATAAATTATAGCTGTCGTATTCTTTTTGGATCAAATTTGATTTCATCGTTTTATCTTGTGTAAAATAACATAACAGATTAATTCGATTATCTGCATCAAAGTAAACTTTCTTTTGCCCATGTATAGATAAATCTGTCAAATCGGTTTCTTGAAAAATGTCATAACCAGGTCGGTTGATTTTAGATAAAGTTTGTGGCAAATGTAAATCTACATCATAAGTAAATTGAAGCAGGCAGTTTTCTTGATTGATATCAATATCATGTGTAAAATTTTTAATCTGAACAAACTTTTCTAGTTTTGCTTTTTCACGTGGATTCAAAAACGGTTTGTTCATAAATTCTTCGAACATAATTTTAGTAAAAACAGGATTTTCTAAAAACTGCTTTGGGCCTTGGTCATGAGGACGAGCTGGCTTATATTCTGCCGAAATACCTATAACACCTTCGGAATAAGCTTTTAAAATTTTGCTAAAATCAAAGTCATCAATATTATTAGATTCCACATTCATACCTATTTTGGTAGTTTCAATATTAAATAATTTAGAATCTATATACTCCTTCCCCATCTTTTCCAAGCTGCTGACAGGTAATGCAGAGAAGAAGCTGACAGGCATATTTTCCACTTTTTGATTGCTTTGAATGTACAGCCAGTTATGTGGGACTTTGAACTCTTTGTTAAAAATACCATCTTTAATAATAAGTTCAGAATTAGATAATTGTGGTTTAAAGAAATTCAGTTTTTTTGTAAACGCTTTAGAGAATTTCTTATATGCACGTTTATCAACTTTATTGTCTGTAAACTTTTGAATAAATTTATCAGCTTTATTTTCTGCAAACACTGTTTCACTTTGTTCTATTGCAGGAAACTCAACATATCCACTGCTTATGTTATATAATTGATCATTTTGTGACAAAATATAAATTTTAGAAATTAAATTGTACTGAGCTGTCATCTGTTTACCATCATCACTGAATTTAACATAAGGATTATATTTTTGTATATTCTGCTGTTCTTTCCGAGTATAAGCAATTGGCAATTTTATTTCATAATTCAACAGCATATCATTGTTGATTTCTAATGCTGGTATTTTGTTAATCTTTGTTATTTTATAGTTTTTATTACCAGGTAAAGATTGTGGATTATCCTGCATAAGTTTCTGCATATATACTTGTAACTCATTTTGCGGTACAGTAAGATAAGCATAAGCAGGATCAGCTAAGATATCTTTTCCAGCTTTAATATCTTCAGCTATCTTCTTTAAATCACTTTCAAATTTATTGGTAGCAAAAGCTGCTTTCGTATATTTTTCAATAGATTGCTGACTTATAGCTGCTATACCATGCATGCCAGACTTATTGCTGCCTGCCGCAAACAGATCTTTACTGACAATAATAGTGTTATCATCTGGAATATCGACACTGAAACCAGCTTCTTCACTGCGATAGTCGAAAGCATAGCAGCTGGAAAGACTAACCAAGATACCGAATGTGATGATTCCTGAACAGATTGTTTTTCTCATATTTATGTCTCCTTTGCATTCATACTGCTAAGTAAAGGGGCATCAAAATCACTGTAAATCAAGCATCTTAATATTCTCTATGAGTTCTTTAGAAGCTGGTTGTTCTGTATTTCTAAGAGTGGATGTATAAACTACAAGACCACCTTTTTTCTTTGTAAAGAAAATTCTGCCGGTATTGTCGAAATCTTTTTTATCTTTTAAATTAAATGATAGATCGAAATTTATATATCCTATTTTAGGAGTAATATTGACATCAAAATCAAACTTACTGTTTTTATAGTAGCGGCTGCTTTCAATATAGTTTTTTAGCTCTGAAAATAACAACTGCATCTCTGCTTTAGTAGCTTCTGGATTTTCTAAATAAGCAGCTGTCTCAAATTCTTTTGTTTCACAGGAAACTGACCATACGCTTTCTGTTAGTAAATCCATCCATGACGCTATATTTTCTTCGGAAACATTATCAGCTATTTTCTCTTTATCTAAGTCATTCGCTTCCAAATTTTGAGTTTTTTCCTTAATTTTTTCCAAGGTTTCCAACGGTAAGGCAAAAGTCAAACAAGCTTTCGGATTATCAGAAAAGTAACTTTGAACATAATACCAATTTTCAGGAAGATCAAATCTAAATTTTCCTATTTTATCAGTGTAAATTAATGTATTAGTATTTGCAGAAGGTTTTGTTATTAACACACCTTTTCGATACTCGTTACGTACTGATTCAGCTGATACTTCAGACTCTTTTTGGCTGTTTAAGACTTTGGTACTGATTACGTATAATCTGTTATTTGCAGAAAGCAAATCGATTGAACATAAATATGAATTTTTATCCTTAATTTCGTTTTCCATATTTTCAGTAAACTGCATATTTAAACTTTTTCTGCCATGGATTTTTTGAGTTTGAATATTAAAAGCAACATCATTGGGCAGCTGTTTAATAAAAGGTTTATCTGAAGGCCAGTAGAGAACAGGATCCAATAATTTAAGACTGGCTTTTTGAGGATCAATACCAGAACGTTCTAATAATTCAATTGCCGTATAATCATCATTAAAAGCATCTGTAGTGAAATTTTCTTCTAATAAATCCGATGCCTGTTTTTGATTCAGGCTATAAACGTAAATAAAATTACCATTAGGCTGCATTCCACCATAAAAATTTTTACTTACAATGTTTATTTCCTGTTGTGGTATGTTTATTTTAAAGCCAGCTTCAGTATTACGATATTCTTTTGCATAACCGATATTTAGTAATGACAATTGAATTAACAGGGATAGAAATATCAAGAATTTTATCACTTTACCACCTCGTTAATTATTTTGTAATAATTTCAACCATCATACCACTGTCTAAATTGCATGCATTAGCTTCGTCAGTATCAATATGTACTTCATCAGCATTCCCTTCACCGGCACGCACTAAAACATTATTCATAATTAAAGCACGTTCTCCATTTGTTTGGATAGAAACGATATCGCCATCTTTTAAACCATATGTTTCTGCTGTTTCAGGATATAAATGGATATGCCGTGCAGCTATAATAACACCTTCTGTAATTTCTACTTCACCTTTAGGTCCTACTAATTTTCCTCCAGCAGATTCTTTAATATCTCCAGAATTTCGAATTGGAGGATTCAGACCTACTTTTCTGGCATCAGTAAAAGATAGCTCCAGTTGTGTATATTTACGCAAAGGACCGATGATCCTTAATTTCATCTCACCTTTAGCAGTTACTAAAGTAATCTGCTCTTCCGAAGAATACTGTCCCGGTTGTCCAATATATTTTTTGGGGTGTAATTCAGACCCTTCACCAAATAAAATGTTCATATGCTCGCGGCATAAATGAGCATGACGTGCAGAAACTCCTAATACTAACGGAAATTGCATTTTATTCACCTCGAAGAAAATTTTTTAATATAAAACTTATCTTACTTATTTTAACATATCATAGAAGTTTTTACCATTCTGAAGTTAAGTAAAATAAAAACAAATATGAATAGAAAATTAAAAATATCCGGCAAAAATTTGCCGGATATTTTATACGGTTATTATTATCAGAGAAAGAAATTTTTAATTAATGTTTTGACAAATATTCATCAATTGCCAGAGCTGCTTTTTTACCGGCTCCCATAGCAGAAATTACTGTTGCCGCACCAGTAACTATATCGCCACCGGCAAAAACACCAGGAATAGATGTAGCACCTTCTTCATTAGCAACAATATTGCCGCGTTTATTAGTTTCCAGTTCAGGTGTTGTTTGTTTGAGTAAAGGATTAGGCCCTTGGCCTATCGCCATAACTACCATATCAACATCAAGAACATATTCTGAACCTTTGATTTCTACAGGAGAGCGCCGTCCTGATGCATCAGGTTCACCAAGTTCCATTTTTATACATTCCATACCATTAACCCAGCCCTTATCATTTCCGAGAATACGGGTAGGATTATTGAGCAGTCTCAGTTCAATGCCTTCCTCTTTAGCATGGCCTATCTCTTCTTTGCGAGCCGGCATTTCGTCTTCGCTGCGGCGATAAACTATATATACCTGTTCAGCGCCAAGACGTTTTGCTGTACGCGCGGCATCCATAGCAACGTTTCCAGCACCGACAACGGCAACATTTTTACCTACATATACAGGAGTTGCAACATTAGGAAATTGGTATGCACGCATTAAATTAACTCTAGTAAGAAATTCATTTGCAGAATAGACTCCATTTAAATTTTCGCCATCTATATGCATGAAATGTGGCAATCCAGCACCTGTACCTACATAAACGGCACTGAATCCTTCTTCATTCATTAATTCTTTGATGGTGAAGGTTCTGCCAATGACGGCATTAGGGATTATTTTTACCCCCAAATCTTTTAAGGCGTCAATTTCGTGTTTTACAATTTCTTTCGGCAAGCGAAATTGTGGAATACCATACATTAAAACTCCACCTGGAGCATGAAGAGCCTCATACATAGTAACATCATAGCCCATTTTCGCAAGATCTCCTGCAGCTGTTAAACCTGAAGGACCACTGCCAACAATTGCTATCTTTTTATCTTTTGATGAATCTATATCAGTTTTGGTGATATCAATTCCCTGCTCACGAGCATAATCTGCAACAAAGCGTTCGAGACGTCCGATAGCAACGGATTCTCCTTTGATACCTAAAACGCATTTACTTTCACACTGATTTTCCTGAGGACAAACGCGTCCGCAAACAGCTGGTAAACTATTTTTACGTTTCAGGATAGTTATAGCTTCATTTAATTTACTTTGAGCAATAGCTTGAATAAAAGCTGGTATTTCTACATTAACCGGACAACCTTCAACGCAGCGCGGTTTAGGACAATTTAAGCAACGCTGTGCTTCATCGATAGCAGTTGCCATATCATAACCAAGCGCTACCTCTTCAAAATTTTTATTTCTTATATCAGCCGGTTGTTCCGGCATAGGATTTCTCATTCCTCCACGCATTTGCAATGACCTCCGCAGCTATATTCAAGCATTTCCTGACCTTTATACATTTGCTGACGCTGAACAAGATTAGCAAAATCTACTAAATGTGCGTCAAATTCCGGGCCGTCAACACATGCAAATTTATTTTCATCCCCTACCCTGACACGACACCCACCGCACATTCCGGTTCCGTCAACCATAATAGTATTTAAACTTGCAGTAGTCGGAGTTCCATAGGGTCGGGTAGTTTCTGCAACATTCTTCATCATAATAACAGGTCCAATAGCCAAGACTAAATCAATTTTTTCACCGGCTTCAAGCATTGCTTTCAGAGAATCTGTAACAAAGCCTTTCTGACCAGCACTTCCATCATCAGTAGTAATAATCAATTCATCACTGACAGCTTCCATTTTTTCTTTAAAAATAATCAGATCTTTATTGCGGGCACCGATAATAGAAATGACTTTATTACCCAATTTATGATAAGCACGAGCAATGGGATAAACCGGTGCAACGCCGATACCGCCACCAACGCAAACAACAGTACCGAATTTACTCATATGTGAAGGCATTCCTAATGGGCCAAGAACATCTAAAATTTCATCACCAACAATAAAAGTTTCACAAAGATGTGTTGTAGTATTGCCTACTGTTTGCACAATCAAAGTTATTGTCCCTTTTTCACGATCAAAATCAGCTATAGTCAAAGGGATACGTTCGCTGTTTTCATCTGTACGAATCATAACAAATTGACCGGGTTGGCATTTATGAGCTATCATTGGCGCTTCAATAATAAATTCATAAACAGCAGGTGCTAAATTGTTTTTTACAAGTATTTTTGCCACTCTCGTCACTCCTAAAGTTTTTTGCTTTATCTAGTTAAGCGATGGCCTCGCATATTGGCCTCCGCATAAATTTTTTCTACATCCATTTCCAACAGTTCGCCATTTTTCATTAAAACTTTACCGTTGACAATAACTGTATCAGCATCAGTTGCGCTTGCAGCATAAACCAGTAAAGAAACACGATCATGGCGTGGATACCAATAAGGCTTCTGCATATCGTAAAGAACAATATCAGCTTTCTGACCTACCTCAATCTCTCCTACATCAGTAAATCCCAAAGCCGAAGCACCTTGTTTAGTTGCCAATTTTAAAGCTTCCTGGGCGGGAATAAGCAATGGATCACCGCTTATTCCTTTATGAAGCATAGCTGCCAGACGGCACTCTTCTAAAAGATCCAAATTATTATTGCTGGAAGTTCCATCAGTACCTAAACCGACTATAATACCACGTTTAAGCATTGCCGGCACTGGAGCAATACCGCTGGCCAGCTTTAGATTGCTCTGCGGATTATGTGCTACACGGACTTTTTTATCAGCCATTATATCCAAGTCTGCTTCACTTACATGCACGCAATGTGCAGCTAAAGTTCCGCAATCAAACATATCTAAACTATTCATTAGTTTTATAGGTGTCATATTGTGCTCTTTTACACAATCACTTACTTCTCCTGCCGTTTCACATAAATGCATATGAATTTCCGCATTCAATTCACCGGCTTTAGCTACAACTTTCTTTAAATATGAGACAGGACAAGTATAGGGAGCATGAGGACCAAACATTACTCTAATACGGCCATCAGCTTTTCCATGCCAGTTTTTAAAAAGCATTTCATTATCCTGCAGTTTTTCATCAGCATCTGGTGTAAGTCCAACCAGACCACGGCTTAAAGAAGCACGAATACCAGTTTCATTCACTGCCTGGGCAACTTTATCCATTGCAAAATACATATCTGCAAAACATGTAGTTCCTGTTTTAAGCATTTCTGCGATTGAAAGCATTGTGCCCCAATAGATATCTTCATCATTTAATCCCGCTTCTGCAGGCCAGATTTTATTTTGCAGCCAGTCCATCAATACCATATCGTCTGCGTAACTGCGCAATAAAGTCATAGCAGCATGTGTATGAGTGTTTACCAGACCAGGCACTGCAATCTTATCAGAAGCATTGATTATTTCAGCATTTTCAAAACCTGTTGGCATTTCTTTGCTGATAACACTGATAGTGTCATTATCAATGCCTAAAAAATATTTTTCGTTATCGGGAGCAGAAATTATTTCTACATTTTTTATTAGTAATTTACTCAAGTACGTCATCTCCCTTTTCTATTTGTCGTTTAGAATAATGCTGCTTGTAGAAATCATGCATTATAGCAATGTCTGATTCCGGTAATAATTTAGCACCGCCCATAGTTTCACAAATACAATAAATATGTGCTGCTTTCTCAACTATTTCAGCAGTCATTAAAGCAGTTTCTAAAGAAATTCCCCAGCATACAACTCCATGGTTAGCTAGTAATGCAGCTTTTTTATTTTGTAAAGCTATTAAGGCATTTTCAGCTAATACTTTTGTTCCCGGTAACGCATATTCGGCAACATCCACACTACCGCCTATTATTTGCACCAGATCTTCAATTAACGCCGGTATCGATCTATGCAGCGCAGCGCAGGCACTGGCATAAACACTATGTGTATGAACTATGGCTTGTGCTGCAGGTATAGCATTATAGATTGCCAGATGCAGAGGTGTTTCTGATGAAGGAATCAAAGCTCCCTTTATTTTATTACCTTGCATATCCACAACAACAATATCTTCAGTATTTAAGCTGTCATAACTACGTCCAGATGGTGTTATTGCACAACGTGAAGTATCTATTTTTATACTTAGGTTTCCCCAAGATCCTGCAATCATTTTTTGCTCGACCATTTTTATGCCTGCAGTAACTATTTGTCTACGAGCCGCATCAATAATGAGATCATCCTGCAAGATTAACACTTCCTTTAGGCCTGGTGCAGATATGTTTCCTGTTCCTGCGTTAACTTATCAATACCTACACCCATAGCTTGTAATTTAAGCGCAGCAATTTCTGTATTCAACTCTTCTGGTAAAACATAAAGTTTATTTTCAAGTTCATTTTTATGTTCCCACAGATATTTCATTGCTAAAAACTGCATAGCAAAAGAAAGATCCATTACTTCTACAGGGTGTCCATCGCCGCAGGCCAGATTTACAAGACGGCCTTCTCCCAATAAATTTATTTTGCGGCCATTTGACATCGTAAAAGTTCTGATATTTTTTCTAACCTCATACGACGGTTCTACAGTTAATTCTTCAAGATGCTTGATGTTTATTTCAACATCGAAATGACCAGCATTGCTAAGAATGGCTCCATCTTTCATAACAGCAAAATGTTCTTTTGTGATAACATCTTTACAGCCGGTAACGGTAACAAAGAAATCGCCATATTTAGCAGCTTCCTGCATAGGCATTACTCTGAACCCATCAAAAACAGCTTCTATCCCTTTAATAGGGTCTATTTCAGTAACTATAACATTAGCTCCTAATCCTTTAGCACGCATTGCTACACCTTTGCCGCACCAGCCATAACCAGCAACGACTACTGTTTTTCCTGCAACAGAAAGGTTTGTAGTGCGCATAATACCATCCCAAGAAGATTGGCCAGTGCCATAACGATTATCGAAAAGATATTTGCAATAAGCATCATTAACTGCAATCATGGGGAAAGCCAACTTACCGTTATTGGATAAAGCCTTTAAACGATGCACGCCAGTAGTAGTTTCTTCACTGCCGCCAATAAGTTTGGCAACCAAATTTTTGCGTTCACCGTGCAGCATATTGACAAGATCCCCGCCATCATCAATGATAAGATCAGGCTCAACATCTAATGCTTTGCTGATATACATATCGTATTCTTTATCAGTACAGTTATGGGTTGCAAAAACAGTAACACCGCTATCAGCTAACGCTGCAGCTACATCATCCTGAGTAGACAGCGGATTGCTGCCGGTTACCACTACATTAGCGCCAGCATTTTTGAGTACTTGGGCCAAATATGCAGTTTTCGCTTCTAAATGAATGGTAACTACCATATTCAAACCATTAAAAATTTGATTTTTACTATATTTTTCATTAAGAATATTGAGCAAAGGCATATGCTCCTTTACCCAAGAGATTTTTTGCTTTCCGGATGGTGCTAAAGCTATATCACGAATCATACTTTCCATAGTTAATATTAGTCCTCCTCTTGCAGTATTTTCTGCAATTTTTTTATATTTTCTATATATGGCGCAGATATAACACCATATTCTGTAATAATGCCGGTAATCAGTTCTCCCGGAGTGACGTCAAAAGCAGGATTAAAAACATTCACCTGCTGTGGTGCTGTTACCACACTATGAAGCAATCGTACTTCGTCAGCAGAACGTTCTTCAATAGGGATCTGTTTGCCAGTTTCTAAAGTAAAATCAAAAGTACTGATCGGTGCAACAATATAAAATGGTATCTGATGATATTTTGCAGCCAATGCCACTCCATAAGTACCGATTTTATTTGCCGTATCACCATTGGCAGCAATTCTATCTGCGCCGACTATAACAGAGTCTATATGTTGAGTTTGCATAACCCAGGCTGCCATATTGTCGGTAATCAAAGTAACAGGAATATTATCTTCTATTAATTCCCAGGCTGTTAAACGCGCCCCCTGTAATAACGGTCGTGTCTCATCTGCGTATACCATCTCCAGCCGTCCATCTAAAAAAGCTTGTCTGACAACCCCCAAGGCAGTTCCCCATCCACAGGTAGCTAAAGCTCCTGCATTACAATGCGTGAGTATTCTGGCTTGCTGCGGCAATAATGCGGCCCCATAGATACCAATCCTTCTATTGACTTCAATATCCTCCTGATAAATTTTACAGGCTAAATTTCCCAATGAAGTTTCAATAGCTTTTAAAGATTGCTGTGCATTTATCATAGCAACAGCATGTTTATATATTTTTTCAACTGCCCAACCAAGATTAACTGCTGTCGGGCGAGTAGAAAGCAAAAAGTTTTTTATTTTTTTGAACTCTATTAAAAGAGTTTCCTGGCTGAAATCAGCATATCTTGATGCAAGCTCCTGCCATCCTAATACCATTCCAAAGGCCGCAGCCGCACCAATAGCAGGTGCTCCTCGTACTTCCAAACGTTTTATTGCTTCTCCTACTCTACGGTAATCTTTACAAAGAATAGTTATAATTTCTGATGGCAGCTTCGTCTGATCTAATAAAAGCAGGCTCTGTCCCTGCCATTCCATAGTTTTAACCATTTTTACAGGCTCCTTATAAAGTAAAACCACCAAATTCAGTCATACACTGCGGGCATCCACACTCCATACTATCAGCTTCATTAGCAGCAATAAAGGCGCTGATAAGCTGTTCCATATTTTTAATACTTTTATCCATAGCTTCAACTACTTCACTGTGAGAAAGAGGTGTCGGAGAAATTCCGGCAGCCATATTAGTAACTATGGAACAATTTGTATAACACATTTCTGCTTCTCTGGCCAGCAAGGATTCCGGCATATTAGTCATACCAACGAGGTCACCGCCCAACATTGCAAACATTTTTATTTCAGCAGCAGTTTCAAAGCGAGGTCCCTCAGTACATACATAGCAGCCTTTTTTATGAAAAATAATATCTGTTTTATATAAACAATTAATTACTTTGTCTCGTAATCTTGGACAGTAAGGATTGGTAAAATCAACATGAGCGACACCACGTTCTGGATTGTCGTAAAAAGTATTGATACGGCTTTTCGTAAAATCTAAAACCTGATCACATACAACAAAATGTCCGGGTTCCATATCAGGATTTAAAGATCCAACTGCAGTAGTCGCAAAAATTTCTTCTGTACCGAGACTTTTCAGTGCCCAGATATTTGCACGATAGTTTACTTTATGCGGAGCTGTTTTATGTCCCACACCATGACGGGTAATGAAAATTACCTGATTGCCGCACATTGTTCCAATATTACATAAAGCTGCTCCATAAGGAGTTTGAATCACCTTTTCCTCAAAACATTGTAACGTTTCCGGACTATAGATTCCTGTTCCACCTATGATTGCTATTTTACGCATATTGTCCTCCTTAGTGTTTATTGTTCAGATCATCAATAATCTTTATCAGATCTGGCATTTCTTTCAGAATATACGTTGGATTACCTTCATCAAGCATTTCCTGCCAGTCAAAGCTGGTATAACTAACAGCTGCCGTACCATAACAGCCTGCCGCCTGTCCACTTTGTAAATCAAAAGGACTGTCGCCTATACAAAGGCATTCTTCAGCTTTCAGTTTAAGAGCGCTCAAGGCTTTCTCCATTGGTTCTGGATGTGGTTTATGATGTTGACATATATCACATCCAATAACCGCTTCTATATAGGTTTCCAACCCCATACACTGCAAACCGCGTTTGGCCATTGGTACCTTTTTGGAAGTAACAACAGCCATTTTTATTCCACGCTGCTGCAAAACAGACAATGTTTCTTTAACCCCTGGAAACGGTTTAATAAGCTCATCGTGATATTTTAGATTGAACTCTCTATAAACTGCACATAATGTTTCTACCTGATTTTTATCTACATAATTTTCCATAGCACTGCGTAACGGCAGCCCAAAATATTTCACCAACTCTGCACGTGGCATCTTTTTATTCAAGCAAACTGCAAAGCTGTGTTCAAATGCTTGGATTATCAAATCGATAGTATCGATCAATGTTCCATCTAAATCAAATAAAATACCGCGTATCTTCACAAACTTCTCCTTATATATTTTATATCTTATCATCTTATAATAACATAAAAGCCTTATAAAATAAAGAATTCAAGCATTTTATAAAGAAAAAGACCACTCTTTAGAAGAGCGGTCAAAAGTTATTGTTTTTTAGGAAATACGACTTGTTTCGGGCCAAGTTCAGCATTTTCCGGAATTAAAACTTCGTTAAAGCTTATTCCGCGAGTATGAGCAGTGTGGCTCCATTCATGATCATGCCTGTGAATATACCCCAGTACAGTAATAGGTATCCAGCTGTAAATAAAGAGCGGATACAATAAAAGGTACATCCATGATTTAAAAGAAGCATGAATTTTAAAAAGTACAATCATAGGAAAAATATACTGACCTATACCTATCAGCGTCCAAACTTCTAACGGTAGAATAGCATATAAGACATTTGTATAGAAAGGATAAAATTGATAGATATAACTGCAAATGACAAAAAAAGTAGAAATAAGTAAGAAATACGGTTGGAATAAATTGATTATTCCATCAAGAACAACGATATTTCTTTCCTTAATGCCTTTTACAAACAATTTACCGATATAACGGTTTGCTACATCAAAATGCCCTTGAGCCCAACGTTTACGTTGATTCCAGGATTGCATAAAAGTAAGAGGCTTTTCATCATAGACGATGGCATCATGTGCCCAAGTAGTAGGTATACCTTCCAACAAAGCTTTCATTGTAAATTCCATATCTTCTGTAAGGCATGTAGCACCCCAGCCATGTCTGCGCAATATATCTGTAGAAATACACATACCAGTGCCGCCAAGACAGCTAGATAAACCGATATTATATTTAGCTAAATGCCATACATGATTTACGACCCAGAAAGAAATAGAAAATACTCCGGAAATCCAGGTATCATTAGGATTTTTAGAGTCCAAATATCCCTGAATTAATCGTTCACCTTTACATAAACGGCTGTTCATTTCTCTTAAAAAGTTAGGATGAACTAAATTATCTGCATCAAAGACACAAACAGCATCATATTGACGTTCCATTTCAAAAAGCCTTTGGAACATCCAATCCATTGCAAATCCTTTGCCTTTTTCATTATCATTAAAGCGTTCATAAACGATTGCTCCTGCTTGACGGGCAATTTGCGCTGTATTGTCTTTACAGTTATCTGCAACTACAAAAATATCATATAACTGATCAGAATAATTGAGCAGATGCAGATTCTCGACCAATTGACCGATAACTTGCTCTTCATTGTGTGCACAGACGATCATAGCAAAAGTTTTTTGCTCATCATAAATTTTTTCTTCTGGTCTGCGGCCAAAAAGGCCAAAGAAAGAAAGCGTAAAATAATAGATCGTGAAGAATACAATTAAAAGCTGCAACGGAATCATGATCAAGTCAAAATAGGTACTCATCAAAAATCTCCTTGCTTTCTAAAAATATTTACTGCTTGTTTAGCATTTTTGCATAAACACAGTTAATAATCCCAGCTAACGAATAGGTAAACATGGCCGCAAAAGGCCATGCTGAAAGGTTTACATAAAGTAAATATATGCCAACAGCAGCAGCAACAATTACCGGAGGTAAAAACATTGGATTTCCTTTACCTTTAAAATCCGGAAATTTTACATTACTATACATAATACAACCAATTACAAAAGTTAGAATTGCAACAAAATAAGTGGAAAAGGAATAACCAGAAAGAACATACGTTGCTAAAACACAGGCTCCCGCAGGAATCGGCATGCCTTGAAAATATCCCTTTACCTCACCAACATTTACATTAAATCTTGCTAAACGCATAGCACCACAAATTGTAAAAATGGAAGCAATGAGTTTTCCAAGTAAACCTAAATCTGTCATACCATATTGATAAATAAGAATAGCAGGAGCGACACCAAAAGAACCTAAATCACATAAAGAATCCAGTTCTTTACCAAATTCCCCGCCTCCTACTCCTAAAAAGCGAGCAGCTCTTCCATCCATAGAATCTGCAATAACAGCCAATATTATAAATATAGCTGCTCTGGAAAAATTGCCTTCAAATGTATCAAAAATAGATAACACGCCAAATGTTAAACTTAATGCACTAATGCTGTTAGGTATGATACGACGATAATTCATCTTTTAATGAACCCTCCCGATCAGAGAAACTCCTCCAACTACTGAATCACCTTTTTTTACAAGAATTTCAACATTTTTTGGTAAAACGAGTTCAGTACTTGATCCAAATTTAATCATACCATAACATTCGCCTTGTTTCAAATTATGACCTAAAGTCACCCACGATACAATACGACGCGCCAGTAATCCTGCAACCTGGATAACCAAAACTCTCATCTTATCGTTTTGAACTCCAATAGCATGACGTTCATTTTCAAAAGAGGCAGATTTTTTATATGCCGGCACAAACTGCCCACATGTATAACGCTGGTATTTTATTTCACCATTAACAGGGCTGCGATTGACATGCACATTAAAAACGGAAAGGAAAATAGTAACTTTTATAGCATCTTCATTTAAATATTCTTCATCATAAAAGTCTTCTATTGCCATTACTGTTCCATCTGCAGGAGAATAAATAATAGAGTCATCTGATTGTGTAGGACGATTGGGATTACGGAAAAAATAAATAAAAAATAGCATTAACACTGCAGGAACTACGGCCCATATTAAACTTCCCCAATAACCTACAGCAAAAGTAATAATAGCAAAAGCAAATATGAACGGATGACCGTCTTTGACTATATTCATAGAGAGTCCCTCTCTTTCGGCAAGTTTAAGAAAAGAAAAAGAAAACAATAATGTGATGAACCTTTAGTTCATCACATTATTATAATACAGCCATATCTTTTTGTCCATTTTTATTTCATTTGGAACAAATTACTTTAATAACAAATTTAGGTAAAGCAAGCATTCTTGTAAAACGGCTCGGTTGTTTGTAGAGCCTAAAAAGCCATTCCAAAGAATATTTTTGCATCCATAACGGTGCACGTTCCATTTTTCCGGCCAACACATCAAAACTACCGCCTATTCCCATAGTAATATAAGGTTTTAGCTCTTGAAGATGTGTCTGAAGCCATTTTTCCTGTTTAGGGGCTCCCAACGCAATAAATAAAATCTGTGCGCCGCTATTATTAATGGCATCTATTATAGACTTGTTATCACTGTCTTTAAAATAACCATCCCTGCATCCAACTACAGTTACACCAGAATATAAACTTTCTGCTTTTTTCTTTGCAGCTTCAGCTATACCAGGCGACGCGCCAAAGAAAAAAACTCTATAACCTTTCTCAGCAGCCAGATTAAGTAAACGATTAAATAAGTCAAACCCTGCAACTCTCTCCGGCACAGCATATCCTAACTGTCTGCCTGCCCAAACGGTACCGGCGCCATCAGGCAGGACTAAATCGGCAACATTAGTTAAGATATTTTTATATTCTGCATCGTCTTGACACATCATAATAATTTCTGCGTTAGCAGTAACTACAAATGAGTGCTTTTGTTCTTGTATCTTATCATCAAGATATTGAACAGCCGCATCCATACTATATGGGTGCACAGGTACATCCAAAACCTGAATAGCAGTAATTTTTTCCATCAGCAACAACCTTTATTGAATATATAGATCAATAATATTTGCATTTTTATCAATGCATTTGTATTTGTAAACAGGACGACCTACACTGCCTCGATGAAGATCAAGGCTCAATAGTTTCAAGGATTTAAGAAATTCCAAATATTTACGGATTGAAACACGTGAAATACCAACTTTAGCCGAAATTTCTTCTGTAGTAAATATTCCGTCGATTTTAATAATTTCAGACCAAACAGTATTTAAAGTATTCTTGTCCAAACCTTTCGGTAAAGTAACTTCTACATCTGTATCCTGATGAATGATAGTTTTGTCAAGTTCATCCTGTTTAAGGATGGACTGTTCTTCAACCAAGTTATAGCGGCTCTTATAATTATTTAACGCCAGATTAAATCTTTCAAATTCAAAAGGTTTTATAATGTAGTCAAATGCTCCTAACCGCAGTGCTGCTTTAATCTTATCTTTATCATTGGCAGCGGATACAATAATGACATCGACATCATATTCCTGTTCTCTGATTTTTGCCAGCAGCTGCAGACCATCCATTCCTGGCATAAAAATATCAAGAATGACAAGATTGTACTCTTTAGTCTGCATAATTTTCAAAGCTTCATCACTGTTGCGAACGATATCACATAGTTGAAAACCTTTGATTTGGGTCAAATAATGTTCGTGAAGCTTCCCTACCATCGGGTCGTCTTCTACTACTAAAACTTTGATCATGATGTTTTCACCGTCCTTACGATTGGTAATCTTATGGTAAACGTGGTACCTTCGCCTACGGTTGATTCAACCTCGATAGTACCTTTTAAATGGGTAACTGTCTGTTTTATTAAAAAAAGTCCGATACCGCGTCTGGGCCCCTTACTAGAATAACCTTTTTCAAAGATAGTTTCAAGTTTATTTTCAGGAATACCAGGTCCGGAGTCTTCAACCATGACCATTATTTCATTATCAAAGGTTAAAATACTCAGATTTACAATTCTTTCACTGGGATGATCACGCAGAACATCAAAAGCATTTTCAATCAAGTTGCCAATAATAAGAATCAGCTCCTGTACTGTAGGACGAATAAATTCGGTTGTAAGTTCGCTTTCATCTGTTAAAGAAAACTCGATATCTAATTCTCTTGCCCTGCTGATTTTCCCTAAAATAAAACCTGCTAATGTAATATCTTTTAATCTGGTGACTACATAAGCAGCTTCAGCCTGCCGGTTATTGGCAATTTCCATCGTAAACTGTTTTAACTCGTCATAAGCTTTCATATCAATCAAACCCATGATAACATGCATTTTATTCATAAATTCATGTGTCTGAGCTCTTAGTGCATCAGCATAATTACGTACACCAGTCAACTGATTAGCCAATTCTTCTAATTCCGTTTTTTTACGAAATGTTATAATGGCACCACCGATATGTCCATTGTCAAATAACGGAACAAGAGTTGCGATAAATAGAACAGAACCTACCTGTACCGGCATATCCAATGTTGCTCTTCCCTCTTTTAAAACAGTATCCAGCGTTAATCCGTTCATAACTGTTTCAAGCGGTTTGCCTAGAAGTGTGTGTGGATTAGGTATTCCTGCCTGAGCAAACAAAAACTCTGATTCAGTATTAATCAAAGTTATTTCAGCATCTTTATTGATTGCAACAACACCCTCTTTTACAGAATTAAGCAATGCATTGCGTTCTTGTAACAATGTGGCAATATCTTCAGGCTCTAATCCAAATAAAGTAGCTTTTACATGACGTGCTAAAAAAACAGCACCGCCTATACCTACAAACAAACCAAATAAACTTGCCAGAAAAATCAGCAGAACTGATTCTACTGTCAAATCCTGAATCATTTTAGGTGATACTCCAGCTACAATATAGCCAACAACAGTATTACGGTCATCGCGAATGACCCCTACTGCCTTTTCATTAAAAACTGAAGTATCATACCAGTTTAGATTAGTACTCAGTCCCTGTTCAGCCACTATCTGACGCGCTTCATCTTCAAATCCGTCTATCGAAGTAGGATTGTGAAATACCCGTATATTTTTATTGCGGTCTAAAATAATAATACTGGCTTTACATGACTTGGCCGCCATGTTAACGACATTATTCAGAGTTTCATTGGTATTATTGATATCAGTTTCATATGTCAGCGAACGGATTACAGCCGGCGAATGAGAAAGTAAAGTAGTAATACTGACAGCATTTACACTTATACGTTCATCAACGACACCGGAAACTCTATGGGCTATAAGCAAACTGGCAGGCAATAATGATGCAACTATAACAAACGTTATCAGAAGAACTATTTTTTGTGATAAGGTGAATTTATTTGTTCCGTTTTTATATGTCATACTTTTCACCTCACCAAAAATTCTTTTGCCACTGTTTATAGCATAAACTACTTTTTAAAGTTTTTACAATTAACTTTACTTAAATTATTACATAATTTATATTTTAATATCTAAATTTTAGCAACATCTGAAGGAACTGTCAAAAATTGAATGCCAGGATTTCGTTCTAAAATCCAGTTCAATGACCATTCGTTATTAACAAGAATAACAGGTCTGTCTTTTTGGTCATATACAAGCATACCGCTATCCAGTCCTTTAATATTATCAATAAGCTTTTTATCTTCCGCATAAACCCAACGGGCAACGGTATAAGCAAGCTGATTCATCAAAAGCTGGGCACTGTATTCATTGATAAGCCGATATTCCAATACTTCCAGCTGAAGAACACCAACAACACCAACAATAAAGCTTTCGATGCCGATATCCTTTTGTTCAAAGACCTGAATAGCGCCTTCCTGTGCCAATTGAGTAATTCCTTTGACAAATTGTTTCCGCTTCAGCGAATCCTTTGGCTGCACTCTGGCAAAAATTTCCGGCGGAAAAACAGGGAAATCCTCAAATTGGACTTTCATTTTTTCATCGCTTAAGGAATCACCGATTCCAAAGATACCCGGATCAAAAACGCCTATAATATCACCGGGATAAGCTTTTTCTACGATAGTTCTTTCCTGAGCCAAAAACTGCTGTGGCTGTGAAAGTTTAACCACTTTTCCTCCCTGTTTGTGATAAACAGACATCCCTTTTTCAAAGACGCCGGAACAAATACGCATAAAAGCGATTCTGTCACGATGAGCTGGGTTCATATTAGCCTGAATTTTAAAAACAAATGCAGAAAATTCTTCTGTAGAAGGATCTAAAATTTCACCATTCTGCAAAATTCTTGGCTGTGGTTGTGGAGAAAGCTCTAAAAATTTCTCTAAAAAGCTGCGAACACCAAAATTAGTCATAGCACTGCCAAAAAACAGCGGTGTCAGTTCGCCATTATTTACACGCGTCATATCAAATTCATCGCCTGCCAGATCAAGAAGTTCAATATCATTGCACAAATTATCATATAACTCTTGCCCTAATGCCTCAATAATCTGAGGATCATCAAGAGAACCGGTAGTAGATTTTAAAATTTTAGAACCATGGCTATTATCATCCTCAAAAAGTTCGATCTGCTTTTTGATACGGTCATAAACGCCCTTATAATTACCATCAATGCCAATAGGCCAATTAATTGGGTAAGCATGAATACCAAGAACCTGTTCTAGCTCTGCCATCAAATCAAACGGATTTCTTCCATAACGGTCCAATTTATTAACGAATGTAAAAATTGGCAGTTTTCTGCGATGGCAAACCCAAAACAGCTTTTTAGTCTGCGGTTCAACACCTTTAGCAGCATCAATAAGCATTACAGCACTGTCTGCGGCCATCAGGGTTCTATAAGTATCTTCCGAGAAGTCCTGATGGCCAGGAGTATCAAGAATATTTACACGGTGCCCAGCATAATCAAACTGTAAAACAGAAGATGTTACGGAAATACCACGCTGTTTTTCAATTTCCATCCAGTCAGAGACTGCATGTTTATTACTTTTTCGCGCTTTTACTGAGCCAGCTAGATGGATAGCCCCTCCATATAGCAACAATTTTTCAGTTAAGGTTGTTTTACCAGCATCAGGATGAGAAATAATGGCAAAAGTGCGCCTTTTCTCAATTTTCTCCAACAATTCCTGCATATTATCCCCCTAATTATTCTTTATTCTGCATCTCATATAAACGATATGCATCTATTATTTGTTTCAAAACATATTCAGGTACCGGTGTTTCTGTTTCTATTTGCCCTTTCATATTGAAACGGAAGGCAATATCGTTAAACTTTTCGCCGCCATAGGTTTCGCAGCTAAAAGTTGTACGCATAAACTCATCTTTAAAAGTACAATCTTTCAAGGAATTCTTTTTGCGTTCGGAATCCCATTCAGTATAAATGCTGAATAATCTCCGCTGTGCTTCTTCTGGGATTTCTTCACTTGTAACAACAGTTTCTTCTAACGGAGTACAGTCAAGATTTTTATATATTGTGCCATCTTCCAAAGTAATACTCACTGTCATCACATAATCTTTTTCAGAAAAAACTGCTGTTTTAATGCGCCATTTGTCTTTCCATCTTTTTATACAATCAGGGCAGATAAAATGCACATCTCTAATACTGTTACTCATAAAATTGTCACGATAATATAATTCTTCAGCAGGAACGAATTTATTATCACAATTACTGCAAACCAAAGGCAGCGTACGAATCATAGGTGTGAACCTCCTTACCCACAGACAAAAAAATAAGCCTTTACGGGGGTTACCCGTAAAGGCTGGCGATCCGAAATGGTCGGAGCGGCGGGATTCGAACCCACGACCTCTTCCACCCCAAGGAAGCGCTCTACCAAGCTGAGCCACGCCCCGAATCACAATGAGTATTATACCCATCCTGCATATAAAAGTCAAGCAATATTTTAATTTCAGCTATGTTCTTTTTCTCGGGCGCCATTAATATCTAACTTAAGAATATGAGCAGTACTGCGCTGACCATATTTTTCAAAAGCGTCGGTCATTGCTGCAGCAATTATATCACAATCTTTTTCTGGATCAACATAGGCCATCAAAGTAGATCCAGCTCCACTAATAATAGCTCCATAAGCACCGTTCGCTTTGGCTGCCTCAAAAACAGCCTCTGTACCTGTAATCAAGGGAATTCTATAAGGCTGATGCAGACGATCTTCTAAGGCAGCATTAAGATATTGATAATTGCCGCTCATCAACGCTCCAACATAAAGTGCAGTACGACTGGCGTTGAAAACAGCATCCTGATGAGGAATGTGCTGTGGTATTGCCTGACGTGCCTTATGCGTGGAAAGAGGCTGGTCAGGTACAACGGCTATAAAACGAAGCTCTTTTTGCGGCAGAAAACGCAGTGAATGTGCCCCTGATCTATCCATATAACTGATTGTAATACCGCCTAAAAGTGCCGGGGCCACATTATCAGGATGTCCTTCGATTTCCGTAGCATAATTTAAAAGCCGCTCTTTAGTTAAAGTTGATCCAGTAAGCAGATTAGCCGCTACAAGTCCGGCAACTATGGCAGTAGAACTGCTGCCCAAACCTCGTGATAATGGGATTCGGTTCTGCATCGTTACTTTAAGGCCAATTCTAGTACCTCTAACTTCATTCCAAACCTTCAAAAATGACAGAAATGCTAAATTTCTGCTACCGGCCCGCAATCGATCTTCGCCTTCGCCAATAACCTCTAAAGCAAACCCAGGAGTATCTAAAATTTCAAAAGTAAAATCGTTATACAAGTTGCAGGCTAAACCCAGGGAATCATATCCCGGTCCGCAATTAGCTGATGTAGCAGGAACAATAACAGTTATTTTATTTTTCATATCAAAATTACTCCAGGTCGTGATCTTCAACACGAATAACACTGCAAACCTTTTCAACGATCGGCAGAGCTTTCAATGTTTGTACCGCCATTTGTAAATTTAATTCAGAGACATCATAAGTAATAACGACTAATTCCGCAACACCCTTGACTTTACTCTTTTGTACAACATTCTTTAAGCTTACATTCTGCGCTCCAAAAGCAGCAGCAATAGCAGCTAAAACACCGGGCTTATCCTGTACATGTAACCGTATATAACAGGGAGACATCATATTCTCCAAACTGCAGAGATGTTTTTCATCAAAGCAGGTACAATTAATACGTCCGTTCGATTTATGAATAATATTACGTGCAACATCAATTATATCGCCGCATACCGCACTTGCTGTAGGCATTTTACCAGCTCCACGGCCCATGAACATCGCATCTCCGATAGCATCACCTGTAACAAAAATGGCATTGAATACATCATTTACACCAGCTAAAGGATGAGATACCGGCAGCATCGTCGGACGCACACAAACGCTAATACCATGTTCAGCATTATTTTTAGCAATAGCTAAAAGCTTAATTGCATAACCGAGCTCTTTACCATGTTCAATATCGCATAGATCCAGCCCGTCAATACCTTCTACTAAAACGTCACTTAAATCAATACGCGTATTAAATGCTATTGACGCAAGAATAACAAGTTTTCTGGCTGCATCCAAGCCACCAACATCTGCGGTAGGATCAGATTCTGCATACCCCTTTTCCTGCGCTTCACGCAGAACATCAGCATAATCCATATTTTCCTGCGACATTTTTGTCAGCATATAATTGGTAGTGCCATTAACAATACCCATTACAGAAGTAACTTTATTAGCGGCTAAACAGGATTTTAAGGGTCTGATAATAGGAATACCGCCGCCTACACTTGCTTCAAACATAAAATCCACTTTATTTTCTTCTGCTAATGGAAATAATTCCTTACCGTATTTTGCTAAAACATCTTTATTAGCCGTTACAACATTCTTTTTATGTTCTAAAGCAGCGGCAATGTATTCCTTCGCCGGATGCTCACGGCCTATAAGCTCAACTACGATATCAATTTCAGGATCTTCAACAATATCTTCGATTTTGTCTGTTAACTGATATTTTTCTGATAATTCTTTAGCTTTTTTCATATCACGGACTAAAATTTTAGATACATGGATTGGAACACCGACTTTTTTTTCTATCTCAGCAGTATTTTCTTCTAAAACAGTCAATACACCGCTGCCCACTGTTCCTGCACCTAAAAGCCCGACTTTAATGCACTCTTTCACAATATCCCCTCCAAGGTTAAAAGCGCATCAACGGATATAACTTAAACTTGGCCTAAAACTTCCAAACGTTTCACTCCGTCGATCATACGCAATTTATCTAATAAGGCTTCCAAATCAATTGTAAGGTCTTTTGTTTCAATAGAAATAGTGGTATTTGCAACCCCCTGCAAAGGGATACCCTGGTTAATAGTCATAATGCTGCCGGAATCACTGGCAACAGTGTTTAAAACTCTGGAAAGGACACCAGCTTTATGTTCAAGCAACAAGGATAAGGTAATAATTTTCTCTTTGCTGGCTTCATAAAATGGGAATACATAATCTTTATATTTGTAATAAGCACTGCGGCTTAAGCCCATTCTTTCAACAGCTTCATTAATAGTTTTGATTTCACCGCGTTTTAAAATTTCTTTTACTTTAATAGTTTTTTTGATTGCTTCCGGTAAAATTTCTTCACGCACTAAGTAAAAAGTAGATTTGTCAGACATTGATATCGTCCTCCCTTTTATTAAATGTCCATATGGTTTTTACATGTGTTTTATTATATCATTGTTTCGTGGTAAAAGCCATATGTTTTAAGATTTTCTTATAAAAATAGAAAAACAGCCGTTTTTAGTACATAAATACGGCTGTAATCAATATTATTATTTTTTTTGTAGATCTTTTGCATTACCTTGTTTTATTTTACTTTCTGTACCATTCAAAAGTCTTTTAATATTTTCTGCATGACGTATAACAACAAATCCTCCTGCTACGACAGCAAAAATTACTAACGGCTGAGAGTAACCAAAATAATAAGCAAAAATCGGTGTACAAATGGCAGCTACAACAGACCCCAGCGAAACATAGCGCGTAAGTAAAACCAAAATCAACCAGACTCCAAAGCTGGCAATGCAAACTTTAGGCATAAAATAAAGAATCAGTCCCAAACCGGTAGCAACACCGCGTCCACCCTTAAATCCTAAAAAGATAGAATAATTATGTCCGAGCAAAGCTCCGATACCGGCAGCAACCATTCCTCCCATTGCGTTATTGGTAAAATAAGCCACTAACGCTACAGCAAGAATCCCCTTCATCATATCGCATAAGAGTACAAAAAAAGCTGTTTTCCCACCTACAGTACGAAAAACGTTAGTTGTTCCTATATTTTTACTGCCATATTCTCTGATATCAATACCATGAGCAGCTTTTACTAACCATAACCCGCATGGTATCGAACCAAATACGTGACCGACAATGAAGCAAACAAGCCAGACTAAGCCTTCTGCCATTTCTCCCCCACCTTATTCTTCTTCGTTTTTACCGCGAATGATCATTTGCAGCGGTGTTCCTTCAAAACCAAAAGCTTCGCGTAATTTATTTTCTAAATAACGTTGATATGAAAAATGCATGATTTCCGGCTCATTAACAAAAATAACAAATGTCGGCGGTTTGATTTTAACCTGTGTGGCATACAATATTTTTAATCGCTGACCTTTTTCGGTAGGCGGCGGATTGATTGCAATAGCGTCTTCAACAACCTGGTTAAGCACGCTGGTAGAAATACGCATAGCATTCTGCTCCGCTACATAATGAATAACCTCCGGCAGTCTGTGTATACGCTGTTTAGTCATTGCTGAAACAAAGACTACAGGAGCATACTGCATAAATACCAATTCCCTGCGCAGATTTTCTGTATAACGTAAGGTAGACGTATTATCTTTATCGTACAAATCCCATTTATTTACTACTAAAACAATCCCTTTACCAGCCTCATGCGCATATCCGGCAATTTTTTTGTCCTGTTCCGTAATACCGTCGATAGCATCTATAACCATTAAAACGACATCTGAGCGGTCTACAGCCCTTAATGAACGAATTATACTGTATTTCTCAATAGGCTCGTCTATACGTGCTTTACGGCGCATACCTGCCGTATCAATAAAAAGGAATTTCTGACCTTCTCTAATTACGGGAGTATCAATAGCATCGCGTGTGGTTCCAGCAACGTCACTTACGATAGAACGTTCTTCGCCTACTAAAGTATTAAAAATTGAAGATTTGCCAACGTTAGGACGACCAATCAAAGCCACTTTGATTTCATCCTCATTGCCGTCTTCACCATAAGCTGAGGTTTCAGGAAATTTTTCCACAACTGCATCCAGTAAATCACCCAGTCCAAGATGATTTGCAGCTGAAACTGGAATCGGTTCACCTATACCAAGATTATAAAACTCAAAAATTTCCATTTCCTGTTTCGGAGAATCAGCTTTATTGATAGCAAGAACTATTGGTTTCTTCGATTGACGCAGCATTTTAGCTACTTCTGCGTCTTCATGAGTAATACCAGCACGCGCATCACAAACAAACAAAATGACATCTGCTTCAGCAATTGCTATCTGTGCCTGCTGACGAATAGAAACAGCTATTTTATCAGTATTCATAATTTCGATACCGCCGGTATCTACCATCATGAATTCATTATCAAGCCATTCAGTATCCGCATACAATCGGTCACGAGTTACACCAGGAGTATCTTCAACTATTGAAATCCTGCTGTTAGCAAAAATATTAAATAATGTCGACTTACCTACATTTGGCCGACCTACGATAGCGACTATCGGTTTTCCCATAACATTCTCATCCTCACTCTCTAATGGTCGATTCCGTCACGGGAGCTGACGCCCTTATGGAAATAATGTTTTATTTCCTGCATATCCGTAACCAAATCGGCTATATCAATCAATTCTTCAGGCGCACCACGTCCTGTTGTAATGATCTCTGTCTTACCTTTATATTTTTTCAAAAAATCAATAACTTCCTCTAATGGCAGCATTCCTGTTGCCAAAACAATATTCAGTTCATCTAAAATCAGTAAATCTGCAGTATCTTCAATAAGAATTTTTTTTGCTTCTTCCCATCCTTTACGAACCATTTTAAGGTCAATAGGATCTGGATTATGAAAATTTACGAAAGCATCGCGTCCAACCTGCCTCAGTAAAAAATGTGGAAGGTATTGTGCTGCCATAGCTTCACCATAATCAGGATCATCTTTGAGAAATGACAGCATGACCGTTTTGGCTCCCCTGCCAGCAGCACGCAAAGCCACACCCAATGCCGCAGTAGTTTTTCCTTTCCCTGATCCTGTATAAACCTGCAGTAAACCATAATCTTTCATAATCGGCCTCCTACCTGCTAAGCAGCATAACCAACTCGCGTGCATTAACGGCGCACTCTACTTTGCCGTCAAAAGCTTTTTTAAAGTCATCAAAGGACATATCATCTAAGAACAAATTATCCTGATTCAAAACAACAGCAGGCAAAATAATTCTCTTCATGCCTTGGGCAGCATTTAAAATATCTTTACCAACTAATAATCCGGTAACATTGATAGTTTCACCGAAAAATTCGTTATTTACCGGGATAAAACTGTGTTTTGAACCAGTTTTATTATTAAAATTATCCAGCAGTGGCTGCAAAATTTTATAAGCACTGGTACCAACCGGTATCACTGCATCAACACTATGATTGCAAACATCAGTTTTGGCAGCGATCTGCTGCCATTCGTCAATAAAACTACGACTCAGACCAATGCCATTTTCGATTTGTGGAAATCCATCATACCATGATGCATCAGGGAGTTGTTTTTCTGCTAATAAATAAAACTCATCTCCCAGATAAACGAAGGATTTTCCAAATTTTTCGCGGCATTCCTGCTGCCATACAGTAACTTTATCAACTATAGCGGCAGCTTCAGGTTTAGAAAATAAGCGCATCGGTGTCAAATGTTCTCTATGCTTTGTAATACCAACCGGAACTACAGCCATTGTTTCCACCATAGGCGCTAAGGCTTCCAAATCACGATAGGTTTGTTCCAACACTTCTCCATCATTATAACCAGGACAGCAAACAATTTGTGTATGGATGGAAATTCCAGCTTCCACCAGTCTATTGATTTTTGACATCAATTCACCTGCAAAACGGTTATTCATCATTTGGCAGCGTACTTCTGGTCTTGTTGCATGTACGGAAATATAGAGCGGTGACATATGCGTCTTTATGATCTGTTCAAAATCTTCTTCCTTCATATTTGTAAGAGTAATAAAGTTACCATATAAGAAAGATAAACGATAATCGTCATCACGTACATATAATGATTCTCTCATACCAGGAATCATCTGATCTACAAAGCAGAATACACAGTTGTTATAACAAGTAGTAACCCCGTCAAAAACAGCCGCTTCAAATTCCAGTCCCAATTCTTCATCAGTATATTTTTCAATAACTATCTGGCGCTGTCGGCATTCCGAATCTTCAATCGTCAATACAATCTGTTCGTCTGCAACTAAATAGCTTAATTCTATAATATCGTGTACTGACACACCATTAACAGCACACAGTTTTTCACCGGCTTTGATTCCGGCATTTTCGGCTAAACTGTTACGGCGTACGGCACTAATGATTCCCTGCATAGTTTTCCTTTCTAAAAGCACAGTTTGGTATCTTAATATTATACATTATAATTTCAAATTTGACAAAACACACAAAAATCCCGTTCTTATTTGAAGAACGGGATAAACATACTATCTTTTTCTGACGGCACTTATTTTTGAAATATCATAATTACGCCCAAGTAAAAATTCACGTAATTCACCTGTAAAATATATTGGGGCGTTACGCAAAGCTTTCAGATCACTGGAACCTGTAAGCAGCATTACCATTTTTAAATCATTGATGATATCTGTTAATGCCCTTTGAGCTTCTTCAATGTCTTTTTCTATAATATAACGCAGAATATTCCCTGACATCCCCACAACATCAGCACTTAAAGCAAACGCTTTCGCAGCCGTCAGTCCATCCCTTATTCCTCCACTAGCTATAATAATATCATTGCGGCCGCAAACAGAAAAAGCCTCAGTAAGAGTTTTAGCGGTGTTTATACCCCACTCAGCTAAAACAGACTTTTGTGAAGTAAACCGTTTTGCTTCTATTGCAGGGAAATTCGTGCCTCCCGCTCCACCGATATCAAACCAGGTAAAGCCAAAAACAAGCATCTGTTTGATTTGTTCTGCTGCCATACCGCAACCGGTTTCCTTGACAATAACAGGGACTTCGCTATGTTCTAAAATGCGACGCATATTATCCAAAAGACCTTTAAAATTTCTGTCTCCTTCCGGCATCACAAGCTCCTGGGCAGGATTCAAATGAACCTGCAAAGCATCAGCATCAAGCATTTTAACAGCTTCAGCTGCTTCGTCCGGTGTTGCCAGAGCGCTGACGTTAGCAAAAACGACTCCATTAGGATAAACTTCGCGTACTACTTTAAAACTCTGATAGCTGCTTTTACTTTTTACAGCTCCATATTGTGAACCGACCGCTATAGCTGCTCCAACTGACTTTGCTGTTTGCGCAAGCTTGCGGTTGATATCGATAACATTATCCGTACCGCCGGTTATCGCATTTATCAAAAAGGGAACGCTGAGCTTAATACCGCCCAGCGTCGTTGTAATATCAATATCAGCAGGAGCAAGCTCAGGCAAGCAATTATGCAGAAAATGCATATCGGTAAAACCGTTAGGAAGCGGTCCATCTCCAAGTTCCAATGCATATCTGATATGATCCAATTTTCTTTGCTCTCGCGACATATCTACCATCCGTTTAATTAATTGTTCAAACCTTCCAGCTGTTCTTTTAAATCAAGAGTCAGCTCCGGTTTGTCATTGATAAAAGAGCTGTATTCTGCTTTTTCTGCTTCTTTAACAGCTTTAACGATACTTAAGCCGATCTTCTTATGTTTCAAATCAACTTTGATAACTTTTACTTTTACATTTTGACCGATTTCCAAAATATCTTCCGGTTTTTCAACACGGGTTTCAGCAATTTCAGAAACATGGACCAATCCTTCAACTTTATCGGCAAGTTTTACGATAGCGCCAAACGGCAGGAACCTCTCTACAGTACCTTCTATAACCATACCTTCTTTAAAAGCAGCTGCTTCAGTCAGCCACGGGTCTTCCTGAGTAGCTTTTATACTGAGAGCTACGCGTCTGTTTTCACGGTCAATTTTTTTCACAAGTACAGTTACTTCATCATCAACTTTAGCAGCATCTTCTGCTTTTACATTACGATCCCAGGATAACTCGGTATTATGAACTAAACCGACCAACCCCTGTCCAACTTCAACAAACAAGCCAAAATCAGCAATTCTTACAACTTTGCCTGTAACTGTCTGTCCTTCTTCAACAGAAGCATAAGCGGCTTCTTCTGCGGCAGTACGAGCTTCTTTAGCAGCTTGTATCCTGGCTTCTTTGGCATCACGCCAAGCCTGGGCTTTTGCTTCTTTTTCACTTCTAAGCAAATCACGACGTGAAACAACTAAACGTTTTTTTGCCGTATCAACTTCAATAACTTCCGCTTCCAATTCTTTACCAATATAATCAGAAAAATCTTCTACGCGGCGTAATTCCACATGAGAAGCAGGCATAAAACCTTCAACGCCTTCGACTGCAACAGCTAAGCCGACAATATTTTTCATTTTGTTTTTAATAATCCGCAGAACTTTTACAGTAGCACGACGTTTTTCACCTTCTGCCAAATCTGCTACATAATTCCATGCAGCATCCTGTTCAGCTTTGATTTTCGAAAGACGGATAAAATCGTCTTTCGAAGTACCGGGAATAACTTTGGCCTCCACTTCATCACCAATTTTAATAGTTTGAGCCAAAATTTCCGGAGCTTCATTAGACCATTGTGAAAAAGCAATAGCGCCTTCTTTCATATAGCCGAAGTCAACATATACCTCATCTTTGCCTATTTGGATGACTGTAGCTTTAACAATCTTACCAGGGTAGACATGTGCGTCCTCCAGGCTTTGTTCCAGCATACTTTCAAAAGATTCCATGTTTTCCATTACACGTATAGCCTCCTTAATTATACGGTCCGGCGTTGATGCGCCTGCCGTTATTCCTATATTTTGACAGTTTTTAAACATCTCCTCGTTTAATTCCGAGGCTGTTTCGATATGGTAAGCACGCTTACAGTGTTCTGCAACAAGCTCATACAAGTGTCTTGTGTTTGCACTGTTTCTGCCGCCTATTACAACAAAGGCGTCTACTTCATCAGCTAACTTCAGAGCAGCCTTTTGTCGTTGAGACGTTGCCAGGCAAATAGTTTTTTCTATTTTATATTCACCGGAACGTTCCTTCTGAAGTACTGCCAGAATTTCTTCAAACTTTGCCAATTCAAAGGTAGTTTGAATCAAAACGCCATATTTATCTGCTAAAGGTACATTACCTATATCTTTTATACATTCTATAACTATAGCATGTTTTCCTGCCCATTGTACAATACTTTTTACTTCAGGATGATTTTTTTCACCAATAATTACAGGTAAATAACCAGCCTCAGCCAAAGCTTGTCCTTTTTTCTGTGCAGCTTTAACATTTGGACAGGTTGCATCAAGAATAGTCAGATTTTTTGCATGAGCAGCTTCGTAAACGTCAGGGCCAACTCCATGCGAGCGAAAAACGACAGTTTCTCCAGCTTGAAATTCGTCCAGGCTTTCACGGCAAGGCACTCCTTTGGTATTTAAATCTTCGATAAGCTGCGGATTATGTATCAAAGGGCCTAATGTTCCAGATGATTCATTTGCTTCAGCCAATTTATATGCCATATCTACAGCACGTTTGACGCCGTAACAAAAACCGCAATATTCAGCAATTCTGATTTTCATACTATCACTCCGCTTCTTGTAAGCGTTTTATTTCCAGCATCAAAGCTTCTGTAAGTTCATGCAGCAGTTCTTTGCTGATCGGTACATCCTGAGGGAAAAAAATAGGTTTTCCAAATTTGACGTTTACTTGCGGCCATAATTTCCCCTGCCGTTTGATATCGGTACCTTTTACGCATGTTGGAACAATGACTGCTTTAGCTTTTCCTGCCATCATCAAAGCACCTGGCTCAGCCTTACCTAACGCCCCTGTTTTACTGCGAGTCCCTTCAGGGAAAATAGCTAACACACCACCATCCAGCATCAAGTCAATACCATGTTTTATTGCTGTTCTATCGGCCCCACCACGTTTTACAGGAAATGCGCCCAAAAGTTTATAAATATCACCCAAAACAGGTACAAACAACTCCTGTTTTGCCATAAAGTGCACTTTTCTTGTAGAAGCTACACCGATTACAGGCGGATCCAGCAAACTTAAATGATTGCTGGCAATTACCAAAGGACCTGTCGCTGGAATATTTTCTGCACCTTTTACTTCCAGCCGCAAAAATATTTTGAATAAAATTCTTAAAATAATCTTTAAGACTGAATAAAACATAGCTTAATGCTCCTGCACCAAAGTTAAAATTTGAGAAGCAACTTCCTGAATAGACATATTAGAACTATCCAAAAAAATCGCATCTTCTGCACAGCAAAGCGGCGCAATTTTACGTTCACAGTCCTGCTTATCACGAGCCTCAATATCAGACTGCAGCTGCTTCAGATCAACCTGCATTCCTTTGGCAAGCATTTCTTTGTATCGCCGCGATGCCCGCTCCTCAGCAGAAGCCGTCAAAAAAATCTTTAAATCAGCATGCGGAAATACCACTGTTCCGATGTCACGCCCGTCCATCACTACTCCACCGGCTTCTCCCATGCGGCGCTGCTGAGCTACCATAGCTTCGCGTACAGCTCCTACAGCAGATACTTTAGAAACAATTTCTGTTACTTCCAGAGTTCTGATTTCATCTGTTACTTCCAGTCCATCAACAAAAACACGGTTCAATTTTGCTTCCTGTTTAAAAGTAATAGTCATTTCAGCAGCAAGTTTACTTACTAATTCAGGTGAAAAATCCTGCTTACTTTGTAAAAACTTCCAAGCTACAGAACGATACATTGCACCTGTATCAATATAAATATAGTCCAATTCTTCAGCCGCCAGTTTAGCAATGGTACTTTTTCCTGCTCCTGCCGGACCGTCGATGGCAACTACTAATTTCTTCTCCATCATTTACCACCCTGCCTATTTATTGATATGCAGCCGCTGTCCCTGCAGCATATCCTGTTGAAAATGCCGCCTGTAAATTATAGCCGCCAGTATAACCGTCTATATCAATGACTTCTCCTGCAAAATACAATCCTTGCCACAACTTGGAACGCAATGTTTTAGGCTCTATTTCTTTTATGGATACGCCCCCAGCTGTTACAATAGCCTCTGCTAAAGGCCTCGTTCCCGTAATCGAAACTGATAACCCTTTTAACACTTCTACTAAACGCTTACGTTCTTCTTTTGATATCTGATTGACAGGCTTTTCTTCATCAAGATAAGCCTGATCTAAAACTACGGGGATCAGACGCTGCGGTAAAAGGTCTTTCATCCCATTCAGCAGCAGCTTCCGGCTGTATTGCTCAAAATCACGCTGAACTCTTGCTTCAAGCTTTTCAAAAGTCAAAGCAGGTTTTAAATCTATCAGCAAATCGATATTAGTTTTATTAGCTTTTAAAAGTGCTGCAACTGTTTTACTGAGTGATAAAATAATTGGACCTGATACACCAAAATGCGTAAATAACATTTCTCCAAATTCCGAAGCAGCCTTACTTCCTGAAGAATAAACAGTAGCCTGTACATTACGCAGGGACAACCCCTGCAAATCAGGAATATAAGGTGAATCACTAGTTAGTGGTACCAGCGAAGGTTTAAGTGGTATTATCGCATGTCCCAATTTTTCGGCAAGTTTAAATCCACTCCCGTCAGATCCGGTTCCTGGATAAGACGCCCCGCCTGCTGCAACAATAACTGCATCTGCTTTAAATACTTTACCGCTTTTAGTTTTGACGCCGATAACTTTTTCAGTATCAGTTAAAACTTCAGTCACACAAATATCAGTAACCAATTCTACACCTAAATCATGCAGAATTTTTAACAATGTATCTACTACATCTTTGGCCTGATCACTTACGGGGAAAACCCGACCACCACGTTCAACCTTAGTTTCCAAACCATTATCATTTAAAAGTTTTACAACATCTTCATTAGTAAACTGACGTAGAGCACTGTTTAAAAAGCGTCCGTTTCCAGGAATATTTTTGATTATTTCCTGCAAGTCACAATCGTTGGTGATATTACAACGACCTTTACCTGTAATTAAAAGTTTCTTTCCAGGTTTAAACATCTTTTCCAAAACTGTTACTTGTGCCCCATGTTCAGCAGCAGCTGCTGCTGCCAATAAACCCGCTGCACCTCCGCCTACGACGATAACTTTATTCATTGATCGCAGCCGCCTTGATTAAAGCATTAATTTCGTCTTCATTCAAAATTCTATAACCGCCGCGTTTTAATCCCTGCAGTGTCAGATTACCTAACTTTATACGTTTTAATTGTCTTACAGGAAACCCAATAAAATCACACATTCTGCGCACTTGACGGTTACGGCCTTCATGAATAACGATATCAAAAGTTGTATTACTTTTTTCGTTATCATACCCAATCAGAGTAACAATAGCAGGCGCTGTCATTCCATCCTCTAATTTTACACCGATCCTCAGCAGATCAAGCTTGTCCTGCGGAACCAGTCCCGGAACAGTCACTCTATATGTTTTATTTACTTCATGTTTTGGATGAGTGAGTTTTTGGGCCAGATCGCCATCATTAGTCAGAAGCAGCAGACCTTCTGTATTATAGTCCAACCGGCCTACCGGAAAAACCCGTTCCGGCAAATCTTTGGCAAAATCAGCAACAGTTCTGCGCCCCTGCGGATCCGTCATAGTAGTAACAACTCCGCGAGGTTTATAAAATAAATAATAGGCTTTCTTCTCACGTTTAATCGGTTTACCATCAACTAAAATAAAAGCTTTTTCTCCTACTTTAGTTCCTAATTCTTTAACAATCTTACCATTTACCTTTACACGCCCGGCTAAAATATATTTTTCAGCTTCGCGTCTGGAGGCTACCCCAGCAGAAGCTAAAACTTTCTGCAAACGTTCTTCCATAGATTATAAATCCCCTGTTTCTTCTGTTTTATTAAGCTCTTCATTAAATTCAGCCATTAGTGACATTTGTTCCGGTTCGTTTTCATGCTCTGACAAAATATCAGGAAACGCCGGTAAGTCTTTTAAAGAATTCAGACCAAAAGTAATCAAAAATTTATCTGTAGTTCCATATAAAATAGGATGACCAATAGAATCCTTACGTCCGGCCTCACTAATCAATCCATATTCTAAAAGCGTATTAACGACACCGTCGACCTTAACACCGCGAATAGCTTCCATTTCACTTCTGGTAACAGGCTGTTTAAAAGCAATAATAGCCAATGTTTCCATAGCGGCATTAGATAATTTCATTTCCTGAGAACGCGCCAGCTGTTTTATCAATTCATAATGCTGTTCTTTTGTACATAATTGATAACCTTCTGCCACTTTTCTTAAATACAGGCCGCGCTTTTCATCTTCATAATCCCGCTCTAAAAGCGATAAGAGTTCCCATACCTGAGGTTTATCAAGCTGCATTATTTCAGCTAGCTTGGCAACAGATAACGGTTCACCTGCAGCAAACAACAAAGCTTCTAAAGAACCCCTTAAGTAATCGTGAAACATTTATCGTTCCCCCTGTCGCAGGAATATATAGATTGGAGCAAAAGCCACTGTCTGGTTGATAGTTACAACACCAAGCTTTAAAAGTTCCAAAACAGCTAAAAAAGACGCGACTTTCTCGCTGCGGGAACCAGTACGTGAAAATACTTTGGCAAATTCTACACCGTTGAGATGTTGAGAAAGCATATGAACAATCTCATTCATTTTATCCTGTACATTAAATTCCTGACGCTCAATATAAGCCGTATTCTCAGTTTTCACTGAAAGCAGGGTCAGCATAGCACTAATCAACTCTGCTGCCTCATATTGTTTCAAGCTGCGTTCAACAAAACCAGACAAAAGCGGCAGTCGGTAACGGCAGCGTTCTGCCTGAAGCTTTAGTTCAGCTAGATTTGAGGCACAGACCTTAATACGTCTGTATTCTACCAGCATTTCCACCAGCAGTTGACGAGGGTCAGTTTCATCTTCCTCGCCTTCAGCAGTTTGTTTTGGCAAAAGCATACGCGATTTGATTTGCAGCAGCGTGGCAGCCATCAGCAGAAATTCACTGGCAATCTCAATATCAAACTCCGTCATTGCCTGTAAATATTCAATATATTGCTCAGTCACTGCCACAATAGGAATATCATAAATATCAATTTTTTCTTTTTCTATTAAATGTATCAACAGATCCAGTGGACCTTCAAAATCCTGAACCTTGATTGACAGGTTAGCCATATATTACAGCACATTCATGGCGGTCTTAACTTCAGCCATAGTTTTTTCAGCTTCCTTGCGGGCACGCTGTGCTCCATAATCAAGTACTTCTTTAATATATTCAGGTTTCTTTGATAATTCTTCCCGTTTAGTGTGGATATCTGCCAGCAACGCATTCATCTTTTCTGCCAAACGTTTTTTACATTCTACACAGCCAATCTCGCCGGCACGGCATCTTGCCCCAATCTCTTCATATTCCTCAGGATTGAATACCTTATGAAAAGCGTAGACAATACAAACTTCCGGATGTCCCGGGTCAGTCTTTTTTATACGCTGCGGGTCAGTAGTCATCATACGTATACGTTCCCACATTTCTTCCGGTCCAGCGCCGAAAGGAATGGTATTGCCATAGGATTTTGACATTTTACGGCCGTCAATACCCGGTAAAACCTTAGCTTTGGAAAATACTGCCTGTGGCTCGGGGAACACTTCTCTATTATAAAGATAGTTAAAACGGCGTACTATTTCCCGGGTCAGCTCCAAATGAGCAGACTGGTCTTCACCTACAGGAACACAGGTTGCTTTATAAAGCATGATATCCGCTGCCATAAGCACAGGATATCCCAAAAAACCATAAGTATTATTATCCTTGCCCTGAGCAGACCAATTCTGCAGTTTATCCTTATAGGTTGGCACGCGTTCCAGCCAAGACAACGGAGTGCTCATACCTAAAAGCAGCGCTAATTCAGCGTGCTCTTTAACATGAGATTGTACAAAAATGACATTTTTTTCAGGGTCAAGACCAGCACTGAGCCAGTCAATCGCCATTTCCATAACATTTTCCTGTAATTTTGAAGTATCGCTATAAGACGAAGTCAGCGCATGCAGATCAACAATGGAGAAAAAACATTCATATTCGTGCTGCAAACGAACCCAATTCTCCAGTGCTCCCATATAATTACCCAAGTGAAAACGGCCAGATGGCTGCATTCCACTGAAAATTCTACCTTTAGTCATCAACATCAAGTCCCTTCATTAATCATAATTCAACAAGCCGTTTTAATTAAAATACTATCCCCAAAATACTGTTTACCAAAGACATATACGTGCTTGCCAAAGGCCTTATGATCATACCAACGATACCGGTAAAGACCAAAGCCAGCAAGATATAAAAGCCATATTGGCCAACCATATTTTCATACTGATAAGCAGTCCGCGGCGGCAGCAGTTCTCCTAAAATCTTTGAACCGTCCAGAGGCGGGATTGGGATAAGATTAAAAAAAGCAAACCAAACATTATAAAGCTGTGTCCAAAGTAAAAACGAATAAACGCCTTTGGTCATAACACCAAATTTGGTCATTAAAGCAACAATCAATGCTGCAAGAAAGCATAAAAACAAATTTGCCGCAGGGCCTGCAAAAGAAACTTTTAAAATACCTTCGCGGCGATTTCTGAAATTATTGGGATTGATACCTACAGGCTTAGCCCAGCCGAAACCGGCCACAATAAGCATCAAGGCACCAATAGGGTCAAGATGTGCTAAAGGATTAAAAGTTAAACGTCCCATGAACCGCGGTGTAGGATCGCCCATGGCTTCCGCAGTCTGCGCGTGTGCATACTCGTGGATAGTGATAGCTATCAAAAGCGCCGGAATCCTATATAACATTGATGAAAAATCAAAATCTAACATACAAACCTCCATAATCGTCAATAGTAATATTATACAGTATTTTACGTGAAAAGAAAACGGAACCGCTGACAGCGATTCCGTCTTTTTTGTGAATTCTTATTTACCTGTAAATTTAGGAGTACGTTTTTCTTTAAAGGCAGTTATTCCTTCTGCACTATCGTCCGTGCCCATACATAAAGGCTGGGCAACTGCTTCCATTTCCAGCACTTCGTCTAAAGTCATCGCAGTATTATTCAGATATTTTTTGATGAGCCCTATCGCTAAAGGTGCTGAAGCTGCAAGTCGTTCAGCCATTTGCATAACCGCGTCCTCAAGCTCTGCTGCAGGGAAGATATGATTTACCAACGCCATTTTTTCAGCAGTTGCTGCATCAATCAAATCAGCTGTAAACATCAGCTCTTTAGCTTTATGAACGCCGACAGCTTTCGGCAGGAAATATAAACCACCACAATCAGGTATCAACCCTACTTTCGCAAAGCTTTGAGCAAATTTAGCTGTATCTACTGCATAAATAAGGTCACAGGCCAGCATCAGATTAACACCGGCACCAGCGGTAACACCATTGACCATGGCAATAATTGGCTTCTCGATTGTAGTAATACGTTTTGCAACTTGCCCTACTTTGGTAATGAAAGCCTTTTTTACAGCAGTATCTGCAAGAGTCTCCAAAAACGGCAGATCTCCGCCGGCACAAAAAGCTTTTCCATTACCTGTCAGCACAGCACATTTTATTGCCGGGTCTGTTTCTACCTTTGTCAGAGCTTCATGCAACCCGTCAATCAATGCTTCATTCATTGAATTTAAGCTATGCGGTCTGTTCATAGTAATTATAGCAACCTGACCTTTAAGTGAAAATAAAACTGCATCTTCCATACTCGAAAAACCTCCTCTAAATTTTATTACAGGCTGTAGTTAGGAGCTTCTTTCGTAATGATGACATCATGCGGATGGCTTTCTTTCAAACCGGCGCCAGTCATACGAATAAATTGAGTTTTTGTAATCATTTCTTCGATATCCTTAGCACCGCAGTAGCCCATACCTGCACGCAAACCACCAACCAACTGGAAGATTGTTTCTGCAGCCAGGCCTTTGAAAGGTACGCGTCCTTCAATTCCTTCTGGTACCAATTTATCGGCGTTCTCCTGGAAATAACGGTCTTTAGAACCGCGTTCCATAGCACCTAAAGAGCCCATCCCACGATATACTTTATAAGAACGGCCTTGATAAATAATAGTTTCGCCAGGGGACTCTTCAGTTCCTGCTAACAAACCGCCAATCATAACAACATTGGCACCTGCGGCGATAGCTTTAGCAATATCACCGGAATATTTGATACCGCCATCGGCAATAATAGGAATACCATATTGACGTGCAACTAATGCGCAATCATTGATAGCAGTAATCTGCGGGACGCCGATACCGGCTACAACACGGGTCGTACAAATAGATCCTGGCCCGATGCCAACTTTAACGGCATCAACGCCACATTTGATTAATGCTTCAGTTGCAGCGCCTGTTGCTACATTTCCGGCAATAATATTCAATTCCGGGAAAGCTTCGCGCAATTGACGCACTGAATTCAGGACTCCGTGCGAATGTCCATGAGCAGTATCAATAACTATAACATCTACCTTAGCATTAACTAAAGCGGAAGCTCGTTCCATCATATCAGCACCAACGCCTACAGCAGCGGCTACACGCAGACGCCCATCACTGTCTTTGCAGGCATTAGGATACATTTTAGCTTTTTCAATATCACTGATTGTGATCAGCCCTTTAAGATAACCTTCGCTATCGACCAACGGCAATTTCTCAATACGGTGTTCGCGCAGTAATTTTTTAGCTTCTTCAAGACTCGTACCAACAGGAGCAGTTACCAAACCTTCACCAATCATACATTCTTTAATCTGTTTATTAAGATTAGTTTCAAAACGCAGGTCACGATTAGTAATAATTCCCTGCAGCTTACCATCAGGATCACAAATAGGAACACCGGAAATATGATAATGCTCCATCATTTTTACGGCATCTGCAAGAATATTATCAGGAGCCAGAAATAAAGGATCAACGATAATACCATGCTCGCTGCGCTTTACTTTGGCAACCTCTCCTGCCTGTTCTTCAATCGTTAAATTTTTGTGGATAACACCTAAACCGCCTTCACGGGCAATGGCAATCGCCATTTTTGATTCTGTAACAGTATCCATACCAGAACTGATCAGAGGAATATTCAATTTAATGTTTTTAGTCAAATAAGTGGAAACATCTACATCACGCGGCAAAACATCAGATTCTGCCGGAACCAAAAGCACATCATCAAAAGTTAAACCTTCTTTTGCAAATTTGTCTGTACGCATTATAAAACTCCCTTCTTCTTTGAAATATTTTTACTATACTAGCACAGTGATTACACAAAATCAAGTAGTTTCTGTAATTTTTTTTACAATATCTTGTTTAGGAACCTTAAAAGATACTAAAAATGACCGATTTACTGCAACATTACAGCAATCCGGTCATTTTTTATTTAAGAATTATTTTTACGCAGTTCTTCCAGCAGGAACTCATTTTTAATCCGTATATATGTTCCCTTCATCCCAAGCGATTTCGTTTCGATTAAACCGGCACTTTCGAATTTACGCAGAGCATTAACGATTACAGAACGTGTAATCCCGACACGATCAGCAATTTTAGAAGCTACAAGCAAGCCTTCCATGCCTTTCAGTTCGCCGAGAATATTGACAATAGCTTCCAGTTCGGAATAAGAAAGCGTTGAAAAAGCAATCTGAACCATTGCTTTCTTACGCACTTCTTCTTCTACTTTAGCTGCGCGCTCGTGCAGAATCTCAACGCCGATAACAGTCGCAGCATATTCTGCCAGCAGCAGGTCTTCATCGTCGAAGGGTTTATCATATTTAGCTACGATCAAAGTACCAATACGTTCGCCGTTACCGTAAATAGGCACGATAGTAGTTTTTTTCTGATCAAAAAAGCATTTTGTACCTTTAACAAAGGAACATTCCTGATTTTTATGTTCAATATTTGAAACTGTTTCTTTCGCGTCCATAATAAAATCCAGATATTTTTGCGGGAAGTTTTTGACATCCAAAACCTGTTCGCGCATGATATCACATTCGAAATCATCCTGAAGAGCGCTGCCTTTAACGCCGCCCTTACGCCCAACGATATAAATGTTAGCGCCAATAACATCACGCAGCAGACGTGCGATAGCGTTATATTCTACTTTTTCCCCTCTTTGCAGCAATTTGTTGATTTTTCTTGTTTTCTCCAAAAGTTCCATGATGATTCCTCCCTCAAATTTTAAGCACGCGGATGATTTTTCTGATATACAGAAGTAATACGTTCAGTCGTAATGTGAGTATAAATCTGCGTTGTGGACAGATTAGCATGTCCAAGCAATTCCTGAACAGCCCTTAAATCAGCACCATGATCTAAAAGATGTGTGGCAAAAGTATGCCTGATCGTGTGAGGACTGACTTTTTTCTGCATAGCCAGTTGGGTTATATATTTATCTAAGATCCTACGGACACTGCGATCCGTCAGCGGACCTCCCCTGCTATTAACAAAAACCTTGTCATGCGCCTCTGTTTTATTCTTTTCCATCAAAGCTCCGCGTGTAACTTGCAAATACTGCCGTACAGCCTGGCAGCAGGTATGCCCTATCGGTACGATACGTTCTTTATTGCCTTTGCCCAGCAGCAAAACATATTGGCTGCCAAGATCTATATTAGTCACCGTAAGTCCCACCAATTCGGAAACACGGCAACCTGTGGCATAGAGTAATTCTAATATCGCCTGATCTCTTAATCCCAGCGTATCTTTATCCGGTAAGGTTAATATCTCATTGATTTCCAGTTCTTCCAAAAATACAGGTAATCTTTTTTCCAGCTTTGGCGTTCTTACCTTAACAAAAGGATTTTGCTCCACATAATTTTCTCGCATTAAAAACTTATAAAAAGAACGCAGCGAAGAAATCCGCCTGGCAATCGTCGTACGCGCATACTTTTCTTTATTGAGCAGCGCTAAATAGGCACGAATATCCAAAACTCCGATCTTCTGCCATTGAAAATCTTTCCCCAGCCGTTCTGCTAAAAAATTACTGAACAAACTTATATCAGCGGCATAATTTTTAACAGTCAGCGGCGACGTGTTTTTTTCAACCTGCAGATACCTGAGAAACTTATCAACCATAGGATATTGCGATATTGACTCTGCCATAATAAATCCCTTCTTCTTATGTAGACTTATAGTATCACAAACCAGGAAGCTATTTCAATAACCAAGTACTAAATTTTTTGAATTTTTTATTGAATACACAAAAATGTGTAAAAATCTGAATATAAACAAAAATAGCGGCCAATTTAATGTGCCGCTACTCTTAATATTTTAATTTTTTATGCCTAAAGTCTGCCAGATGCCTTCGTGCTGAACTGATTTTGCATCAAAGTGCAGCCAATTAAAAGTCAACTGCAAAATAGTACTGATGCCAAACGCAGCTATTATAGTACCTAAACCAACCTTCGCTCCCAGCAGCCAGCCAGCCAGCAAAACACTGCCTTCTATAAGGCCTCTGATCATACCAATCGGAACTTTCGGCAGCCGACGTTTTAACCCGATCATCAAAGAATCGCGCGGACCAGAGCCAAGTCCGGCACTGATATAAAAATAAGTGCCCAGACTGATGGAAAACTGCCCTAAAAACATTACGATGATTCCCAGCCAATAATTTTCTATTAAAGGTACAGCATGATAGTACTGAAGAACATCAACACCAAAACCGATCAATACAGCATTAAGAATCGTACCTAATCCAAACCGCTCACCCATAGCAACTGTCACTACTAAAATCAAAAGCCCACTCAAAACATTGATCGTCCCATAGGTCAATCCTGTAACATAGGAAACACCGATACCAAAGGCTTCCCATGGCGCCAAGCCGATATTAGCCTGGATGCCAAGGGTCAAACCAATGGAATACAGTGCCAGACCAAAGTGCAGCCGCAGCAGTTTAAAAAACAAGTTATGTTTGTCTTTCCAGTTCATCACAGCTTACTTGATTATTTGCAGTACATCCTGCAAAGCATTCAATGAGCGCTCTGCAATCAGAGCGTTTTTCTCTTTTTTATTACGTATCTTTTTACCTAAAGACGGCAGCAGTCCAAAATTAACATTCATCGGCTGAAAATCCCTGATTTCAGGATTGCTTATATAATGTGCCAATGCACCGTGAGCTGTTTCTTTAGGGAAGGTAATATCGGGAAGCTCTAAATAAGCCCGAGCGGTATGAATGCCAGCCATCAAACCAGAAGCAGCCGATTCCACATAACCTTCTACACCTGTCATTTGCCCGGCAAAGTAAAATCTCGGCATCGCTTTAAAATTAAACTTATCATTCAATAATTTAGGCGAATTGATATAAGAGTTTTTGTGCATTACACCATACCGGACAAATTCTGCATTTTCCAGCCCCGGAATCATACCAAAAACACGTTTTTGCTCAGGCCATTTTAAATGAGTCTGAAATCCGACCAGATTATACAGCGAAGCAGCAGCATTATCCTGACGCAGCTGGACCACGGCGTAGGCCTGTTTACCAGTTCTCTGATCTACCAGTCCAACAGGCTTTAGTGGACCGAAGCGCATGGTATCTTCACCGCGGCGAGCCATTTCTTCAATAGGCATACAGGCTTCAAAAAAAACTTCTTTTTCAAATTCTTTGACCGGAGCCAGCTCTGCTGTTCGTAAAGCTTCCCAAAACGCCAGATATTCTTCTTTGGTTTCAAACGGGCAATTCAAATAATCTGCATCACCTTTATCATAACGTGAGGCACGATATACTTTTTCATAATTCAAGGACTCTGCGGTCACAATAGGCGCAGCGGCATCAAAAAAATGAAAATAATCTGCTTCTACCAGCTTTTTGATATTTTCAGCCAATACTGCTGACGTCAAAGGCCCGCTGGCAACTACAACATAACCTTCCAACTGCTGCAAATCTGTTACTTCTTCATAAACCACAGTAATTAAAGGGTGATTTTTAATAATTTCCGTAATGCCCTGAGCAAAACCTTCCCTGTCGACAGCTAAGGCTCCGCCGGCTGGAATCTGATGTTTATCAGCCTGCTGCATGATCAGAGAATCAAGGCGGCGCATCTCTTCTTTAAGAAGACCGACAGCATTTTCCAAATTATTGGCACGCAGAGAATTGCTGCAAACAAGTTCCGCAAAGTCTGCAGTTTTATGCGCTTCGTCAGACTTTACCGGACGCATTTCATGCAAAATTACAGGAATGCCATATCTAATTATTTGATATGCTGCTTCACAGCCGGCTAAACCTGCGCCGATAACATGAATCGGTTTATTTGCTTTTAGCACTTTTGCGTCCTGCCTTTCCTTTTTTTATATGCAAGCCATTTTCACAGGTTTCATTAGAACAGTACAGTTTCTTATTGCCGTTCTTTTCAATTCGTTCCAGCATCACTTTACCGCATTTCGGACATTTTTCTTCTGTTGGCCTGTCCCATGATGTAAATTTACATTCCGGATAATTGGCACAGCCATAAAAAATACGGCGCGTTTTTGTCTTGCGCTCGATAACTTCACCGCCGCATTCAGGGCACTTAACACCGATCTTATGCAGAATCGGCTTCGTGTTGCGGCATTCCGGAAAACCGGGACATGCCAGGAACTTACCAAAACGCCCCTGCTTTATTACCATCATACGTCCGCATTTTTCGCATTTCACATCACTGACTTCTACAGGAGCTTCTACTGCCTCAATTTCTTTGTCGGCTTTTTCCATCAATTTTGAAAACGGCACATAGAATTTTTCCAGTATTTTAGTCTTATCAGCTTTATGCTCAGCAATCTCATCAAGTTCTGTTTCTAATTCAGCAGAAAAAGGAATATCAATAATATCTTTGAAATAATTAGTCAGCATATCGACGATCATGAGCCCCAGCTCGGTAATCATCAGTTTTTTGCCTTCCTTAGCAATATAACCGCGGTCCAGAATAGTCTGGATAGTAGGCGAATAAGTACTCGGCCGTCCAATACCTTTGTCTTCCAGCTCTTTTACCAGGGTCGCCTCAGTAAAGTGCGCCGGTGGTTCGGTGAAGTGCTGTTCAGCCGGTAAAAGTTTATATAATTCTACAGGCGTTTTAGCCTCCAGATAAGGAACGGTTTTATCCTTATCCTCGAGCAGGTCTTTTTTATCGCTTAGCTTTAAAAAGCCTTCAAACTTCAAAACAGAGCCCGTTGCACGCAATTGGTAATCGCCGGCGCCGATCAGCAAAGTAGTAACATCAAAAACAGCCGATGCCATCTGACTTGCAACAGCACGGTTCCAAATCAAAGAATAGAGCTTAAGCTGATCTTTATTCAGATGTTTTGCCATTTCCAGCGGTGTACGATGTACACTTGTGGGGCGGATCGCCTCATGTGCGTCCTGGGCATTTTTTTTACTTGAATAGCTGTTTGCATGTGAAGGCCTGAATTCTTTGCCAAACTCACTTTCAATATAACTGCGGATATCAGCAGCAGCAACATCAGCAATACGTACTGAGTCGGTTCTCATATAAGTAATCAAACCGACAGAACCTTCTTTGCCCACAGCAACACCTTCGTACAGCTGTTGAGCTACCATCATCGTCTTTTTGGTAGTAAAATTCAGACGTTTAACAGCCTCCTGCTGCAGGCTGCTGGTAGTAAACGGAGGCAGCGGATTACGTTTACGCTCTTTTTTTGTTGCTTCTTCAATGATATAAGCAGCTTTAGCCAAAGCTTTTTCTACAATAGCCGCTTCCTCAGCAGTATGTATTTCCAGTTTTTTGCCCAGATGTTTGATAACCTCTGCTTCAAAAATAGGAGCTTTAGCTTTTTCACGCAGTTTAGCATTCAAAGTCCAATATTCTTTAGGAATGAAATCAGCGATTTCTTTTTCACGGTCAGCAATGATTTTTACTGCTACCGATTGTACACGTCCGGCACTCAAGCCTTTTCTTATTTTACGCCATAACAAAGGACTAAGCTGATAGCCTACGATACGATCAATAATACGACGTGCCTGTTGAGCATCAACTTTATCCAAATCAATCGGGCGCGGATTCTTCAAAGCATCTTTTATGGCACCAGAAGTGATTTCATGAAACTCAATCCGACAGTTTGCTTCCGGATCAACACCAAGGATATGCGCTAAATGCCAGCCAATAGCTTCGCCTTCGCGATCAGGGTCAGTTGCCAGATAAATTTTATCAGCTTTTTTGGCCAAAGTTTTCAATTCTTTAATCAATTCGCCTTTACCGCGAATATTAATATATTTAGGCTCAAAATCATGTTCGATATCAACGCCAAACAAACTTTTTGGCAAATCGCGCAAATGTCCCATTGAAGCGCGGACAGTATAATTGCGCCCTAAAAATTTTTCAATAGTTTTTGACTTAGTAGGTGATTCCACGATTACTAAATTTTTCGTCATAATAATAAGTCCTCCTAAATTCGGTAATACCTGCGCCCATCTGCCAGGCCAAGTTTACCTTGCATTTGCAGATCCAGCAGTTCCCCGCTGATCTCTGCCAGAGAGCGACCGCTTAATTCTACCAGTTCCTCTAACGTAACCGGTTCCTGTGTCATTATATCCATCAATTTTTTAGCCAGTTCTGAAACGGCCTCTGCTCCTTCACTGGCAAACAACGATAAATTCTCTATTTTCTGCTTACTGCCGAAGTTCAATTCCAGATCATTCAAAATATCTTCCGGCCTATCTACAAGCTGTGCTCCAGATTTTATCAGACTATGGCAGCCAATACTGTTAGGCAGATAAATACTTCCTGGAATACAATATACCTCATGCCCTTCATCTGCGGCAAATTCAGCCGTTATCATAGCACCGCTCTTTTTAGCCGCCTCAACTACCAGTATACCTTTCGTCATTCCGTTGATGATTCTGTTGCGCGACGGGAAGTTAGCAGCAAGAGGTTCTGTTCCAGGTGCAAATTCTGTTACCAGCGCCCCATTTGAACATATCTGCTCGAAAAGCGCCGTATTTTCACGCGGATAAACAACATCTATACCGCAGCCAAGTACGGCAATCGTACTTCCCCCAGCCTGTAAAGCACCTTTGTGAGCAGCACTATCAATACCCTTAGCTCCACCGCTTACAATAACCAGCCCCGCTGAAGCAAGATCAGCAGCAAAGTCACCCGCCGCCTTTAACCCATAAGTAGAAGCTCGACGTGAACCGACGATACCGATACTGCAATCAAGCCTGGGCAAATTACCCTTGATATATAAAACCTTCGGCGGTAATGCGATATGCCTTAATGAGACCGGATAGTCCGCATCACTGCTTATCATCAGCCGCACCTGCTGCCGCTCGCAAAAATTCTGCAGCTGTTCAGGTAACGCAAGATTTCTAAATTTTAGGAACTTATCAATGGCCGCCTCTTTATAAACGCGGGCAGCCAAAAGCTCTTGTCTATCAGCAAGATACGCACTACGCGCACTGCCAAACACCGCAACTAAAGCTTCAAGCTTACTGTTGCCCAATCCGACAGCAGCGCTTAAAGCACCCCAATAATAACGCTCCACAGCAATGCCTCCGATAAATTGCAGGCATCCACACGAAAACCGGGTGTCGCAAAATATTATTTTTCCCAAATCCATTTCATTATAGAGTTGATTTAGTCAACGGTCAAGCTTTTACTTATTTTTCAAGTTTTTTTAAAATATAATTGCTTATTTCTTCTGCAGCTCCAGGTTTACCATATTTCAAGCTGCGCTGCTGCCTCTGAAGCAAGCGTACTTGGGAGTCGACATCCGCATATCGGCAGACCATCGTTTTTACTTCCTGAGGCGAACCGGCTACCTGTGCACCGCAATACTGCTCTAAATAAACAGCATTACCGGTTTCCTGACCAGGCAGCGGCTTATAAATAATATAATTGCAGCCCGCAATCAATGTTTCAGCCGCCGTTAAACCACCGGCTTTAGTTACGACAATATCAGCAGCCAGCAATAACTCCGGTACATCATCCGTAAATCCATAAACAGTCAGTGGTATTTCTTTAAAAATTTCCAGGCGGTGCTGCAAAATTTCATTATGTCCTGCGACCGCAATTATTTTCAAACGCTGTGGCAAATAACCGTGGAAAGCTTTAACTATGCTCTCCATCGGTAACAAGCCTTCGCCGCCGCCCATCAACAGACATACTATATCCTGCTCAGACCAATTAAATTTACGACGCAGCTCCTGACGATCATATGCCTGGTAAAATTGCCGCCGAACCGGTATTCCCGTCGGTAAAACCTCAGCATCAATCCCATCAAACTGTGCACGCAGATTTTCTGATGCTGCAAAATACACATCAACGCCTTCGCAAAGCCACCATTTATGTACAGTATAATCAGTAACCACCGCTCCCAACAGCAAATCCGGCTTGAATTTTTTCTTATAGATAGCCATGATACCTGCCGGTGTAGCATGTGTGGCAATTACAGCATCGGGGTTGGTCCTGACGATAAAATCCTGTGCCAAACTTGCTAAGGTACCATTAATAAAGTTACGCAGCCATAGCGACCCGCTCTGACGGTTTCCCCATTTATAAGCCAGCTCATACAGCCAGGGACAATATGAGAGTACCCATAAATAAAAACGTAAAAAAGCATTGCCGATACTGCCCGGAAAAAAGTCAAAAATACTTCCGTGCACTACCTGCACATTGTCTGCCAGTGCAAAAGACTGTTCCAGAGCTTGAGCAGCCAGCTTATGCCCTGAACCTATCGGAGCCGACAATAATAATATTGTATATTTTTTTTCACAAGATGCCATTTATAAACTCCATTTAAGAAAAATTTATCAAAAAACTTGAACCTGTAGCGCTATTATTGTATCATAAAATGTAATTAGCACAATATCAAGAGCTAATTTATTCTATATAATGATGGAGGTTATCATGAAAAATCGTTTACCAGTTGAACATTTTCATTTTCCGGTAGAAAAAATCAAAGCCGGTTATTACACCGACGCTTATTTTCTGCGTACCGAAGAGATACTGAATGGCGATAATCACCATCCTAGAGTAATGATGCAGCTTTTTACCCGTGAACCGGTAGTTGTTTGCGGCATCGATGAAACTATCGCCCTGATCAAAACCTGCGCACATAATCCTGAAAATATTACGATCCATGCTTTACATGACGGAGATGAGGTTGCACCCTGGGAAACACTAATGACGATCGAAGGTGATCTGGCAGACTTTGCCCATCTGGAAACTATCTATCTTGGTTTTCTGGCGCGGCAAAGCCGTATCGCTACTAATGTACGCCGTGTTGTCAAAGCAGCAAACGGCAAACCGGTCCTCTTTTTCCCTGCCCGGTATGATACCTATCAAACCCAGGAATCTGACGGCTATGCTGCTATGATTGGCGGTATCAAAGGTTTCTCTACTGATGCCAACGCCTTAGCCAGCAATGGCAAAGGTCTGGGAACTATTCCCCACGCCCTGATCGCAGCATACAACGGCGACACGCTGGCAGCAACCAGCGCCTTTGATAAATATGTAGCGCCTGATATCGCGCGTATTGCCCTGGTCGACTTTGATAATGACTGTGTTGGTACGACTTTACAGGTAGCACGCAAACTTGGCCGCAAATTAGCAGGAGTCCGCTTGGATACCTCTGGCACTATGGTAGATAAAAGCCTGCTCAGCCAAATGGGTATGTTCAAACCGACAGGCGTCTGCAAGGAACTAGTACATAATGTACGCACAGCACTTGATGCAGAAGGTTTCGATTATGTAAAAATTATCGTTTCCGGCGGATTTGACGCCGAACGTATCAAAGAGTTTGAAGCATTAAAGGTTCCTGTAGATACTTATGCAGTAGGATCCAGCCTTTTTGACGGTAATATCAACTTTACAGCGGATATCGTTATGGTAGACGGCAAAGAATGCGCTAAAGCAGGACGAGTACATCTTCCCAACCCACGGCTGGAACTTGTTAAGTAATTTTGAAAAAAGTAAAAGCACTGTGAGAATCTCACAGTGCTTTTTTATCAAACAAGATTATTTTTTCCAGATACCAAGCGGAGCTCCTACAGGCCAGAACTGACGACCATAGAAATTATTAAGGAACCCGGCTCCGGCGCCATATAAGGAAATAAGCGCTACTGCCATTTCAGCATAAGCAGCCATGGTGTGCGGGAAATGACCGCCGATACCAAGTCCGTCTAAAGCTAAACCTAAAAGTAAGATATCAATGAAAACCATATCTACGAATAAGAACAGACTTGCAGAGGACGCAGCAATGGTACCAATGCAGGCAAATATAAAATAGGCCAAAAATGCAAAACCAATAGCTTTAGGATCCACACCGGCAGCAAGACCAGGACCAAAGGTTCCTGCTTTAATCATCCAGCTCATACCTACTGCAGACCAGAAAAAGCCGAAAGCACTGAAAATTGTTGCGCCAAAAATATTGCGATGGCAATAGTCAAAATAACCAGCCAACAGCTGGGCGAAGGATCCGCAGAAAAGAGCCCACGGCAAAACCCAGGATACTCCTTCAACGATACCTAATTTTTGTGCAGAAGCCACCATTGTTACGACGGCCAGACCAAATAGTCCCAAGGGTGTAGGGTCGGCTACTGCGATTTGAACATGCTGCGTTGAATCATTATTAGTACTCATTCATACGCCTCCTTTATTTTGGTTTGGTTGTGAATTATTCCACACGCATATATAATATACTTTAAAACTAACAACATCGTCAATAACTGTTACATAAATTTAGCACTTTTGTATACAAGTGTGATATTGTATATTTTTCAGAAAACTTATCTGTACTATAATCGCACTATTTTAGTATATAATTTATATAAAAGGAAGTGATTTTATGAGTTTAAATGCTACCCCATCTTCTGAACGCGTTCACATCGGTATCTTCGGTAAACGTAACGCCGGCAAATCAAGCCTTATCAACGCGATCACCGGGCAAAATTTAGCAATCGTTTCTGAAGCCAAAGGTACAACCACAGATCCTGTTTATAAAGCTATGGAACTGCTGCCGCTGGGACCAGTAATGATCATTGATACTCCGGGTATCGACGATGAAGGCGTTTTGGGCAGCCTGCGTATTCAAAAAGCATATCAGGTACTCAACAAAACTGATATCGCGCTTGTAATTATTGACGCTGCAGTTGGCCCTTCTGCTGAAGATCTGCGTTTGATAAAACGGATCAATGCAAAAAAAATCCCCCTGCTCATCGTTATCAACAAATGTGAAACCATAAATGAAGATAAAAAAACTGCTTATCAAGCTCTGCTGCCAAACGGGAAACTTTTATTTGTCAGTGCTGAACAGCAGCTCAATATTTTTGAGCTTAAAGAAGCAATCGCCCAAACCGTACCTGCAGATGAAAATAAAGCACAGATAGTTGCTGATCTGCTGTCGCCTTCGGACTTCGTTGTCTTAGTAGTACCCATCGATTCTGCCGCCCCTAAAGGAAGACTGATCCTGCCGCAGCAGCAAACGATCCGCGATATTTTGGAAGCAGATGCTGCCGCTATTGTAGTTAAAGAAAACGAACTGACCAACACACTGCAAAATTTAGGTAAACGACCCAAACTGGTTATCACCGACAGTCAGGTCTTTAAAAAAGTTGCTGCTGAAACGCCGGCAGATATTCTTCTGACCTCTTTTTCGATCCTGTTTGCACGCTATAAAGGTAATCTGCAAACTGCCGTTCAAGGCGTTACCGCACTTGAAAACCTTGAGGACGGAGATAAAATTCTTGTCGGCGAAGGCTGCACACATCACCGCCAATGCGATGATATCGGCACCGTTAAGCTGCCACGCTGGATCAAAGAATATACCGGTAAAAATCCAGAATTTATTTTTACCATCGGCACGGAATTTCCCCTGGACTTATCGCCGTATAAAATGATTATCCACTGCGGCGCCTGTATGCTGAACGAACGTGAAATGCAGTACCGCATCAAATGTGCTGCGGACCAAAACATACCTTTCACCAATTACGGTATCACAATCGCCTATATCAACGGTATTTTAAAACGCACCGTTGAACCCTTTCCACAGATTTATAAATTGCTGGATAAATAATAAAAAGCTGAAACCTTTTGGTTTCAGCTTTTTATTTAAACTTTAGCGCACTTCTTCAAACATTTCTGCACCCACACCGCAGGTAGGACAGGTATAATCTTCGGGCAGGATTGCACCTTCATAAATATAGCCGCAAACCTTGCAGCGAAATTGTTTTAAACCTGCTGCAGACTGAATTTCTGTCGGAGCGATATAAACTCCTCCCAAATCAGCACTTCTGTCAAAATACACCGTATGCAGCATCTGTTCTGCCAACTCACTTAAGGGTTCACCGTAAAATTCTTCGTATAATTTAATGATTTCAGGATTTTCGTGGCTTAACCGCAGCTGCATCGAATCGTCACGTTTATAAAGGCCTTCGATACGCTTGGCACGCAGCGCATCACCTTTATATTCCCTGTCTTTAGGCTGACCGCCCCCACCGATGCATCCGCCCGGACAAGTCATTACTTCGACAAAATGATAGCTTTTTTCGCCGCTTTTGATTTTTTCGATCAATTTACGGACATTAGCAGTACCATAGACGATAGCAACCTTTACTTTCAAGCCGTCAATGTCTACGGAAGCTTCTTTGATACCTTCCAAACCGCGTACGGGCTTCAAATCATATAGTGCTGCCGGAGCAGTTTTTTTCGTTACAAAAGTGTAAGCACTGCGTACTGCAGCTTCCATAACGCCACCGGTATTACCGAAAATCACGCCGGCACCTGACCCCAGTCCCATAAAGTCATCATATGCCTTGTCTTCCAATGCTGTGAAATCAATATTTTCATCTTTGGCCAGCATAGCCAGTTCACGCGTAGTAATAACATAATCCATATCACGCATACCGTTAATACCTAAATGCCTTGCAGCAGCATTCATTTCATCACGGCGGATTTCATATTTTTTAGCTGTACAGGGAGTAACAGCCACATTAACTATTTTTCGGGGATCAAGTCCCATTTTTTTTGCAAAATAAGTTTTGATTGTTGGCCCCTGCATTCCTATCGGGCTTTTAGCACTGGAAATATGCGGAAGCATTTCCGGATAATAGGTTTCAGCAAATTTGACCCAGGCCGGACAGCAACTGGTAAACTGTAGCAGCGGTTTTTCGCCTTTTGTGATACGTTCCACCAACTCACTGGCTTCTTCCATGATCGTAAGGTCAGCAGCAAAATTAGTATCCAACACATAATCTGCCCCCAGTTTTTTCAGCAGCGCTACCATTTTTCCTTCAACAAAGCTACCGTCTGCCATAGCAAATTCTTCACCTAAAGCAATGCGCACAGAAGGAGAAGTGCTGAAAATAACGATCTTTTCAGGATCGCGCATTGCTGCTGCTACTTCATAAGCCTCAACCTTTTCAGTAATACTGTCTGCCGGGCACACATTAGCGCACTGCCCGCAGTTTATACAGATAGGCACATCTCCGGTCGCCTTGAGATCGTAGGTACCGCAGACACCGATATAATCGGTGCAGACTGCTTTACAGGAACCGCATTTTATGCATTTGAATTCCAACCTTTGTACAGCAGGATTATCCGGTTCAATAGCAACACGGATATCTGTAAATTGATGTTTACTCATATAAAAGACCCTCCTCTTTTATCACTGCCTTTATTATAACTGCTCTCAATTATTCTTGCAATAGATACTAAAAGAAAATTATTATCCTAATTGCAGATAAAAAATAACTGCCGTAACGCAGTTATTTTATCTGTCCATATAAATTTATTCAAAAGTATAAAACTCATCGCCACTGCCGCATTAGATATGAGTAAATAAAGCACACTGCTATTTTTTATAACGTTTATAAGCAAAAAACACGATGCCCGTAACAATAACCAACACTGTCAAACGCATACTGTTTTGCTTAAAATTTACAATATCATGCCCAATAACAACTTCTAATGCCGTCGAAGGAAATTTACCGATCAGGTTGGCAATAATATAATCTCCGACGCTGATTTTGCTCAAAGCCCCGATGGCAGTTAAAATTCCCGAAGGAAAATAAGGCAGCGCTCTGGCAAATGCCATCCACTGCAAACCGTTCTTACCGCTGGCTTCGTCGATATTTTTCAGGCTGTTACTTGTAGCAATGATCTTTTCAGCAGTACCTCTGAATAAATAACGCATCAGCAGAAAGCTGATCACAACACCGACAGTTTCCGCCAGCCAGGAAATCAGTATTCCCAGTGGCAGACCGAAAATCAAACCATTAGCCGTCGAAAGAAAAATTGAAGGAAAAATACTGGCCGCATTGATGAACACATCCAGTAAAAAACTGATTACAATTGCCCAGGGCCCAAAAGACCGCAGATATTCAGCCAAAGCATTGACGTTACCGCTGATAGCCAGTTTAAGAGTTTTATCAAAAAAATCCTGAGCAAAAAAATGTATACAGCATCCCAGCAGCACCAAAAAAGCCACCGCAATGATTTTAGTTATGACATCAGGGTCACGATACCATTTAGTTTTATTCTCCATTAAAACTCCTTTAATATTACGAATAAAAAATACGCTGGAACCGTTCGTCAAATTGACTGCTAAGAGCATCTTCGATCTCTCGCAGCATCTGCGGGTTCTTGAACGCTTTTTTCGCTAATTCACGTGCTTCTATCAAAACGTCTATATCTTGCAGTATATCAGCAATATATAAATCAGGCAAGCCGTGCTGACGCAAACCGAATAATTGCCCGGCACCGCGCAGCTCCAGATCTTTTTCTGCCAGAAAGAACCCGTTATCACTGTCGCGCAATACCTGCAGTCGTTCCAGTGTTTCCTTATTGTCATTATCCGTAAGCAGCACACAGTACGACTGATCCTTGCCGCGCCCTACCCTGCCGCGCAGCTGATGCATCTGGGCCAACCCGAATCTGTCAGCATTTTCGATGATCATCAGCGTTGCATTGGGAACATTGACACCAACTTCAATAACTGTCGTCGTAATCAGCACTTTGATTTCTCCTGCGGCAAAGAGGCTCATAATTTCTTCTTTTTCCTGGTTTTTCAAACGTCCGTGCAGCAGAGCGCAGGGAATATTTTTTAAATACGTTGCCTGCAGTTCCGTATAAACTTCTGTTGCCGAGCGCGCTTCTACACCTTCAGATTCATCGATCAGAGCGCAGACAACATAAGCCTGATGTCCGGCCTGTACCTGACGCACCAGTCCACCATATACGGCATTACGCTTCTCACCGGTGTAGCACAAAGTCTCAATCGGTTTACGTCCAACAGGTTTTCCCTGCATCATGGAAGTATCAAGATCACCATAAATAGTTAAAGCTAAGGTTCGCGGGATCGGAGTAGCAGTCATAACTAAAATATCTGGGGCAAACTGTGATTTATTGGATAATTTCGCCCTCTGATCTACACCAAAACGATGCTGTTCATCAGTAACCACCAGCGCTAATCTGGCAAAAACAACATCGTCCTGGATCAGGGCATGCGTGCCAACCAGTACATCAATCTCTCCCAGCTCCAGATTTTCTAAAATTTCCCGACGTTTAGCTTTTTTGACACTGCTTGTCAAAAGCTCGACTCTTAACCCCTGTTTGCCCAAATATTCTGTCAGGGTTTCAAAATGCTGCTGTGCCAAAATTTCTGTCGGCACCATAATACAGCCCTGATATCCGTTTTCAACCGTTTTAGCCAGCGCCAGAGCCGAAACAACAGTCTTGCCAGATCCTACATCGCCCTGCAGCAACCTGTGCATCGGCTTGTTATCCTGCATATCAAGTGATATTTCCTGCCAGGCCTTCTGCTGCGCTTCAGTAAGTTCAAACGGCAGTGAGTTTTTCACCGCTGTAACAAGTTTGCCGTCCACGCCGTGCTTGATGCCCTGCCTCACCTCTTTAATGCGGTCGCGATAATAGAGCAGCCCGCATTGCAGTAGAAACAGTTCTTCAAAAATAAATCTTTTTTTAGCTTCTGCCAGTTTAGCAAAACTGCCAGGAAAATGAATATTCTTCAATGCAGTATAACGATCCGGCAGCTGCCTTTCTGTTATAATACTTGCCGGCAATGTTTCCGGCAAATATTGTTCTGCCTTTGCCAGTGCCTGTTTGACTGCTGTACGTACCGCTACCTGTGTCAAAGAACCTGTCAGACTATAAACAGGTAAAATTCCTAAAGCATTGATACTTTCATTACGGTCGGCAATTTGAATAAACGCTTCGGAAACAAATTTTGCCGTTGTACCGCGGCGTACTTTACCAATAACAATCAGACGCATACCTGATTTGTATTTACGGGCCTGATACCGCTGCGCTGCAAACAGAAAAATATCGGCGTAACTGCCATCGTCCTGAACTGTGATCACAGTATAGCGTTTCCCTCTGCCTGAATATTTATCTGCAACTCGAAACACTTCCCCTGTAAAAAGCTGTTTTTCGTTATCAGTAGTCAGCTCTCCGATACGTTTCACTTTAGAATAATCAAGATAACTGTCCATTCTCGGGAACCGGTTGAGTAGATCACCGACCGTTTCTATATTCAATTTCTGAAATTCTAAAGCTTTTTTTATCCCTATACCTTTTAAACTGGTAACAGGCTCACGCCACCACATAAAATCACTGCCAATCTATAAAATTTACTTGCTTTTACCTACAGTCTATGGTATGATACTTTTGTTAAATTTGTAACTAATGCTCGTAATACGTTAAGGAGGTGGGACTCATGGCATCCATTTGCGAAGTCTGCGGCAAAGGTACTCTCGCTGGCAATAACGTCAGCCATTCCAATAGACATACTAAACGTGCTTGGAAACCGAACATTCAACAAGTAAGGGCTATTGTTAACGAATCTGTAAAACGCGTTAATGTTTGCACTCGTTGCTTGCGTTCCGGTAAAGTTACCCGCGCTATCTAATTTATGATTATTAAAAATAAACCAAATACCTAACGGTATTTGGTTTATTTTTATTTTACCGGTACACCGCATTCCGGACAAAATTTTACAAGCGAACTGATTTTGGCCTTACAGCTGGGACAAAGGATAAAGGCCCGGTATTCACGCAGCTTGTTTTCAAATAAGTCGTAAAAAAGATTGACTTCTTTATCCTGTGGCTTCCAGTTATAAACCTGAATCCTCTTACCATGAACATCAGCAAAAACCTGAGTAGTTTCTTCGTCCATCGCCTGTGCCGAAAAACGCATAACCTTTTTATCATTATGGCATTCAAGAATGCCATTTTCATCATCACGGGAATCAACCGTCACACCCATTTCATTGACTGTAAGCAATAACAGATTCCAAGCGCTTTTATTGTTTATTTCGTAAATACGGTTATCAAAACAACCGCCGGCACCATCAATTCTCATTAGCTGACCTCCAGAAAATTTTAGATAATAAATTAATACTCATATTATAACATAAAATAAACGCCAATCGCAGTGCTTTAAACGAATAAATCGTAACAATTATGTAAAAAATCCCCAAACCTGACGGCTTGGGGATTTATTTTCAACCTTATTATTTTGCGTAGTCAACAGCGCGTGTTTCACGAATGATGACGACTTTGATCTGACCGGGATATTCCATCTCGGCTTCAATCTTTTTAGCAATATCGCGCGCTAACAAAATAGATGTAGCATCATCGATCTGGTCAGGTTTTACCATTATGCGAATTTCGCGTCCTGCTTGGACAGCAAAGCATTTTTCAACGCCTTCAAAAGATTCAGAAATCTCTTCCAATCGAGTTAACCGTTTCAAATAGCTTTCCAATGTTTCGCGTCTCGCGCCAGGTCTTGCGGCAGAAACAGCATCAGCTGCAGCTACCAGAACTGCTTCAACACTCTTAGGCTCTACATCGCCATGATGGGCCATGATAGCATTGAGTACCAATTCAGATTCACGATATTTCTTAGCAATTTCCATGCCGATCTCAACGTGGGAACCTTCCATCTCGTGATCGATAGCTTTACCAATATCATGCAGTAAACCAGCACGTTTGGCTAAAACTACGTCAACGCCCAATTCTGAGGCCATCAAGCCTGCTAGATGAGCAACCTCAACAGAATGATTCAGGACATTTTGACCATAGCTGGTACGATATTTCAAGCGGCCCAGTAATTTTATCAGTTCAGGATGCAAACCATGCACACCTACCGCAAAAGTAGCCTGCTCGCCTGCTTCTTTGATCTTTTGTTCGACCTCTTTTTGTGCTTTTTCAACCATTTCCTCGATACGGGACGGATGGATACGACCGTCGTTGATCAGTTTTTCCAGAGCAACGCGGGCAACCTCACGGCGTACGGGGTCAAAACCGGAAATAATTACCGCCTCCGGCGTATCGTCAATGATCAGGTCAATACCGGTCAAAGTTTCCAGTGTCCGGATATTTCTGCCCTCACGGCCAATGATACGGCCTTTCATTTCATCATTAGGCAGGGCTACTACAGAAACAGTAGTTTCTGCTACGTGGTCGGCCGCACAACGCTGAATCGCCAGAGAAATGATCTCTCTGGCCTTCTTGTCTGCTTCCTCTTTCGCCTGCTGCTCCAAATCTTTAATGAGCATTGCGGTTTCGTGTTTCACTTCTTCTTCAACAGATTGAAGAAGTTCTTTTTTAGCATCTTCGGTAGATAAACCGGACAAACGTTCCAGTTCACCCAATTGTTTTTGATATAATGCATCGACTTTAGCCTGACTGTCACTGAGGAAAGTCTCTCTAACAGCTAAGTGTTCCTCTTTTTTCTCAAAAGACTCTATCTTACGGTCAAGATTTTCTTCTTTTTGCAAAAGACGTCTTTCCTGACGTTGGATATCACTGCGACGCTCTTTATTTTCTCGTTCCATCTCACTGCGCATGCGGTGGATTTCTTCTTTAGCTTCTACTAACGCTTCTTTGCGTTTAGCTTCACCGGTCTGTTCCGCCTCCTGAATGATACGAATAGCGGTTTCTTCAGCAGTAGCAATTTTGTTTTCAGCAACATTTTTACGTACTAAATAACCGATCGCACCACCAACGGCACCAGCACCGATAGTAATACCGATAAGTTCTAAAATGATTTTCACCTCCTTATTAATTTTTAAAAAAAATGAGGCAACAAACTATTGTCGCCTCGTGGATAACATTCATTCATTAATTATTAACACGATTGGATACTATAATTTTAAATGGATTTTATATAAAAGTCAAGTTAGCAGTCATCCATTAATATCACAGAACCATGTATATTATTAATGCTTTTTTGAATATATTTACTTGCAAAGCCACGCGCATACAGGTACCTGCCAATAGCGGCCCGGCCTTCCTGCGTAGCAGGATCATATTTTTTAGGATTACGTTTTAAACAAGACTGCAGAGCCTTCTCCGCCCGTTCCTGTTCCTCAGCTTCAGAAAACTGCGCTAAAATATCGTTTATATAACGTTCGGCCACATTTTTTTTCTGCAGCTCCAGCCGCAGGTGACATCTGCCATAGTATTTTTTAGAAAGCCAGGCTTCAAAAACCCTCTGTCCATAACGTTTTTCATCTAAGAAACCATATTCCAGCAGTTTTTGGATAGTACTCTTGATGATGCCAGCATCTGCACCTTTACGTTTCAGCTTCAGTTCCATATCCTTACGGCTGTAATCACGATAGCTCAGAATATCTAAAGCATAATCATACGCTTCCTGCTCAGTCGCTAAGTTCTTGGACGACCGGTTCAGCATCGCTTACACCGCTTTCTGCGCTTACTAATTTGGCAATAGTATGCTCGCGGATCTTGGCTTCGATCTCAGCAGCCATTTCCGGATTTTCTTTGAGAAAATCTTTGACCTTTTCTTTGCCCTGTCCCAAACGAACCTCGCCGTAGGAATACCATGCACCGCTTTTATTGATGATGTCAAACTCTGCACCCAGATCTACGATGCAGCCTTCATGGGAAATGCCTTCACCGTACATAATATCAAATTCTGCCTGTTTGAAAGGCGGAGCGATTTTATTTTTAACGATTTTCACGCGGGTACGGTTGCCTATCATATCGTTGCCGTTTTTCAGAGTTTCAATCCGCCGTACATCCATGCGGACAGTGGAATAAAATTTCAACGCTCTGCCGCCGGTAGTTGTTTCTGGATTTCCGAACATAACTCCGACTTTTTCGCGGATCTGATTGATAAAAACAGTAGCACATTTAGACTTGGAAATGATACCGGTCAGCTTACGCAGAGCCTGACTCATCAACCTGGCCTGCAGGCCAACGTGAGAATCACCCATCTCGCCTTCGATCTCTGCACGCGGTACCAAAGCCGCTACGGAGTCGATAACGATGATATCGATAGCGCCGCTGCGTACTAAAGCATCAGCGATCTCCAATGCCTGCTCGCCGTTATCAGGCTGCGAAATCAGCAGATTGTCGACATCGACGCCCAGCTTACGTGCGTATTCAGGGTCCAAAGCATGCTCAGCGTCGATAAACGCCGCATAACCACCGATTTTCTGTGTTTCAGCGATCATATGCAGGGCAACTGTAGTTTTACCGGAAGATTCCGGGCCATAGATCTCGATGACCCTGCCGCGTGGAATGCCGCCTACTCCCAAAGCTATATCTAAAGACAAAGCGCCTGTAGGAATAACCTCTATGTTCATTTTAGCGCTGGCTTCGCCCAATTTCATGATCGAACCTTTACCGAAATCTTTTTCGATTTGGCGCATTGCATTTTCCAACGCTTTTGTTTTTTCAGCGTTCAGTTTTTCCGTACTCATTTGATCAAGCCTCCTGTTTCGTTGCTGTCAATTACTATCTACAAATAGTATACAAACAACTGTTCGAGGTGTCAAGATTTATTTATTTTTTTCAGCAACCGGGCAATTTCTTCCCCGCTGAATTTATAGGTTTCGTTGCAGAACTGGCAATGCACCTCTGTTTCCTCATCCTGACTCATGGCCGAGATATCTTCCTGCCCTAAAGTCGCCAATGCTCCCAATATCTTTTCTCTACTGCAGCGGCATTTATAACTAAGCTCTATGCTCTCCTGAATTGTTACATCTAGACCGCGGGCAATAGTTTCGATCATCTTTTCTGGAGTATAACCCAGCTCCAGCAGCTGCGTAACATAAGGAGTTAAACTGATGTTTTCCTCCAGCTGTGCCAGCGTTTCCTCTGCGCAGCCTGGCATTGCCTGAATAAAGTACCCGCCTGAAGCTATGACCTGCCCCTCTTTATTGACCAATACGCCTAACGCCACAGAAGACGGTGTCTGTTCAGACGTGTATAGATAATTAGTAAGGTCACTGGCGATCTCGCCGTCAACCAGTTCGGCATAGCCGGTAAAAGGTTCAGCGTTCTGCAGATAACGGGTCACAATAATATTGCCGGCTCCAATAGCGCCGCCAACATCCAGCTTGCCGTTTTTCAGCGGCAAAAATACATCCGGATCACCTACATAACCACGCACATGCGTGCCTTCTGCATCGGCAACGACTTCGCCGATCGGCCCGTCACCCTTTAAACGCAGGGCAATGCGTTCATTATCTTTCATAGTAGCTGCTAAAAGCAGGGCTCCGTTCATCGCCCTGCCCAAAGCGGCACTAGCCAAATGGGAAGTATGATGCCTGATAGCAGCCTCCTGTACCAGATTAGTAGTACACAGCGCATAAATTCGTACACCTTCAGCCGTGCCTTTAGTCAAAATATCTTTCATTATATATACCTCTTAGAATCTACGATTAACGTACGTTTAAAAATCAGATGTTTTTCAACAGATTGACCATTTCGATAGCAGTCATTGCAGCATCAACACCTTTGTTGCCAGCTTTAGTACCGGCACGTTCAACAGCCTGCTCAATATTTTCGGTAGTCAGAACGCCGAAAGCTACCGGAACACCTGTTTCCAGACCAACATGCGCCACGCCTTTAGAAGCTTCGGCACAAACATAGTCAAAATGAGGAGTAGAACCGCGGATAACCGCACCCAAACAGATAACAGCATCATATTTGCCACTCACTGCAAGCTTCTGCGCTGCCAAAGGGATCTCGAATGCTCCTGGGACCCAAACTGCAGTAATATCTTCATTGTCCATCCCATGACGTTCCAGGCAGTCGATAGCACCGCTCAAAAGCTTGCTGGTGATAAATTCATTAAAACGGGCTACAACAATAGCCACTTTCATACCTTGTGCTGTTAATTGACCTTCTAAAGTTTTCATATTCATTGCCTCCATTTTAAGTTAATTTGATTTTTATATCAGCTGCAGCAGTTGCAGTGTTTATGCTCATGACCTTCGTGCAGCTCATGCCCCATTTTTTCCTCTTTGACTTCCAGATAGAACTCGTTAAAAGGGTTAGCGTCGATAACGATAGGCACTCTTTCGCTTACGGTGATGCCATAGCCGGAAAGCCCCACACGTTTGGCAGGATTATTAGTGATCAGACGAATGCTGGTCAAGCCTAGGTCGGAAAGAATCTGAGCTCCGATACCATAATCACGCAGATCCGGAGCAAAGCCCAGCTTAACATTGGCTTCAACGGTATCATAACCCTGATCCTGCAGCGCATAAGCCCTGATTTTATTCGCCAGACCGATACCACGTCCTTCCTGACGCATATACAGTACTACACCGCACCCTTCTTTTTCTATCATTCGCAGCGCTGTTGCCAGCTGATCGCCGCAATCACAGCGCAGGGAACCGAAAGCGTCGCCGGTCAGACATTCTGAATGTACGCGTACCAAGACATCTTTTTTACCGGACACCTCACCTTTAACGATGGCAACATGGCAAAGATCATCCAGATCATTTTCGTAAGCTACAGCGCGGAAATTGCCGTATTTACTCGGCAGCGCGGCTTCAGCCGCACGATGCACCATTTTTTCGTGCGCCTTGCGGTAAGCGACCAAAGCAGCAACGGTAATAAAAACCAACCCGTGTTCTTTAGCAAATTCTTTCAATTCAGGAGTACGAGCCATATTGCCGTCTTCGCTCATGATCTCGCAGCAGATACCGACTGGCTTCAATCCAGCCAGCTTACACAGATCTACAGTCGCCTCGGTGTGCCCTGTGCGGCGCAGTACGCCTCCTTCACGTGCACGCAGCGGAAAAACATGTCCCGGACGACGGAAATCATCAGGCTGCGCGTTATCATCAGCACATTTTTTCATCGTATATGCGCGTTCGTGCGCCGAAATACCCGTAGTAGTATCGACGTGATCGATAGATACGGAGAACGCAGTTTCGTGATTATCAGTATTTTTAGCTACCATCGCGCCAAATTGCAACTTATCCATGATCTCCGGAGCTGCCGGCATACAGATCAGACCGCGTGCGTATTTTGCCATAAAGTTTACTGCCTCAGGCGTACACAGCTCGGCAGCCATAATCAGATCACCTTCGTTTTCCCTATCCTCGTCATCAGTTACCAAAACCATTTTACCGGCTTTGATCGCTGCTATCGCTTCTTCAACTGTATTAAATTTGAACTCTTCCATTTTCATAGCCTCCTTATTTACATAAAACCGTTTTCGAATAAAGTAGCTTTACTCAAAACGCTGGTTTCATCCTTTTTCTCTGCCTTATTGCCAAACTTCAGCATCTGTTCAACATATTTACCGATAATGTCTGTCTCAAGATTGACCTCGTCGCCAACGGTCTTAAAGCCTAAAGTAGTTTCCTTCGAGGTATGCGGGATCAGCGATACTGAAAAAGTATCCTCGGTGACATCCGTTACCGTCAGACTGATACCATCGATAGCAATAGAACCCTTATGCAGAATGTAACGCATCAACTCCGGCGGCGTTTTTACCGTTACCACATTAGCTATGCCGTCCTGCCGGCATTTCGCGATCACACCGATCCCCTCCACATGACCGCTGACGATATGTCCGTCCAGGCCATCCATCAACCGCAACGTCCTTTCCAGATTGACCCGGTCGCCGCTGCGCAGATCACGCAGATTGCTCAAACGCATGGTTTCCGGCATCACGTCAGCCGTAAACTCACCGCTGCCCAAAACAACTACTGTCAGGCAAACGCCGTTCACTGCAACGCTGTCGCCTATTTTTAAATTATCCAGCACTTTTCTAGCGGCTACAGTCAGATGATAACTGTTCTGCACTCTCTTCAACCCGCGCACAGTGCCAAGCTCTGCAACTAATCCAGTAAACATATCAGCATTTATTCCTTTCCACTCTGCCAGTCAGCAAAATATCTGCTCCTAAAGGCAGTGTTTCTGTCTCCTTCAAAACATAACAATCCTCCATCAGCGCAAAGCCTTTGCCGCCGACCGGAGTCAACGCCTCTTTGCCGCCGATCAGTTTCGGTGCGATAAACGCATAAATACGATCCACCAAGCCGGCTTCTAAAAAGTCACCGTGCACTGTACTGCCTCCTTCAACCAAAATACTGGTCAGATTACGCCCAGCCAGCTCCTGCAGCAGCAACGCTACAGGCAGCTTGCCATTGACCGCAGGCAGCTGAAGCACTTCTACCTTCGGCAGCGCCTGCAGCGCTTCTGCTTTGGCCTGCTTGGCGCCCGGTAAACAAGTGCCTGTGACCAGCAATGTTTCAGCCTCGCCGTCAAAAATCTTCGCAGTCATGGGTATTTCACAGTTACTGTCCAACACTATCCTCAGCGGGTTTCGCCCCTCTACCAACCTGGTAGTAAGCTCCGGATCATCTGCCAGCACCGTATTCTTACCGACCAGGATACAATCGTGAGCCTTGCGCAAATAGTGCCCATAAGCTCTGGCGTCCTCGCCGGTGATCCATTTCGAATCGCCGGTCCTTGTAGCTATCTTACCGTCTAAAGTCATTGCATATTTCATCGAAACAAAGGGTCTGCCGGTTACGATCCAGTGGAAAAACTTCTCGTTAAGCAGACGTGCCTCTTCTGCGCACACGCCCACAATAACCTCGATCCCCGCATCGCGTAAACGCTTAAAACCGTTGCCGGCAACCTTGGGGTTCGGGTCTTCGACCGCCGCAACCACACGTTTCAGTCCGGCAGCAATAATCGCCTCGCAACAGGGTCCGGTACGTCCAAAATGCGAACAGGGCTCCAGTGTTACATATATCGTTCCGCCACGGGCCAGCTTTTTTGCTTCCTTCAACGCATTGATCTCGGCATGAGGCTGCCCTGCCTTATGATGATAGCCTTCGCCTACAACTTCTCCATCAGCACTGACGATAACTGCACCTACCATAGGATTGGGGCTGGTATCACCTTCAGCCAGACAGGCTAAAGCCAGCGCCTGCCGCATATATAATTCATCGTCCATCAAGTCACCTTCTTCAAGTAAGCTTACGATATGCCCTGAAATTAGAAAAACCACAGGCAAAACCTTTTGGGGTTTTGTCTATGGCTCAGTAAACAAACTCATAGCCGCCTTTTCTCATCCAGACTATACTGTCGGTACCGGAATCACACCGGATCATGCTCACAAAGAAGCTCGCGGACTATAACCGCCGGTAGGGAATCACACCCTGCCCCAAAGGCTACCGTATTTAATTACTTTCTAAATATAGCACAAAATATTCAAAGCGTCAATTTCTTAAAAGCGAACTTCCTGTGAACAAACAGTATGCCTTCTGGCACCAACTATTTTTTTGGAAGCAGGCGGACTTGCTCTTCCCGCCCGCTTCCAAAGATGGAGGAATGAGTGTAAACTCGTCTTATTGTCAGGCAGCAGCCCAAAGGCAAATCTGCCGTAACAGCTCTTGAAAATTAGCTTCCAGCATCGCTATAGCCTCAGCCGACGCATCATCGATATGCAGGCCTACGGTCACTGTAACAGTATGTCCAAGCATCCTGGCCAGTTCTAAGGCGGCTTTGCGTGCCAGCAGGTCTTCCTTATGCCCTGTCAGGCACAGTACCGATGCCGAAGAAGAAACTATATTTTTATCTTTTAAGCTGGGGCGCGGTACGCCTACGGCGACAGCACCGATATGCTGCTTTTCACCGCCGCCGATAACGACCGTCAGATCATCACCACAGCGTACTGCCACAGCTTCCAGCAAATATTCCTGCGCTCCCAAGGAAAAAGACTTTGCCTGCATTTTAGTCCTCCCCTTTCCAGGCCACAAAATGCTTATAATCAATACCAAACTGCATCAGGACCTTACCGATGATATGCTGCATTTGCTTTTCCACCGAATTTGACCCATTGTAAAAAGTCAGCATCGGCGGCACAACGACGCAGCCGTAATCAGCAGCTTCCTTGATATTACGCAGATGCAGCCTGCTCAAAGGCATTTCGCGCGGTACGATAACTACCTTCCTGCCCTCCTTTAGACAAACGTCAGCGGAACGCAGCAGCAGATTATCTGTATAGCCGGCTGCTATCCCGGCGACTGTTTTCATACTGCAGGGTATTACGATCATTCCATCAGTTTTAAACGAGCCGCTGGAAATACTGGCAGCCATATTTTTATTGCTGTGCACAACATCGGCCAGAGTGCATACATCCTGTACGGTAAGATCCGTTTCGCACTCAAAATTTTTAACTGCACCTTCAGTTACAACTAAGTGAACTTCACAATCTGGGAGCAATTTTAAAGCTTTCAACATCTCATAGCCCAAAATGACCCCGCTGGCTCCGGAAATACCAACGATCAGACGCATCTCCAGCCCTCCTTCAGCAGATTATTTATCAAACAAGCCTAACATCGACCAGTACGGAACTTCAATCAGTACAGTCATAACATAGATAACGATAATGAACGGAATACCCAAACGGATCGTTTCCTTCTGTGAATACATACCGTTATCTTCACCCAAACCGACCAGCATGTTCAAATGCTGGAAAGGCAGCACATAGTGAGAAGCAACTGCCGAATAAGCGAGCAGCGCCGGAACAAGCGGCGTAATACCCATCTGGCTGGTAAAGGTGATCATAGCTGGGATAATGATACCCATAACTGCGATAACGCTGCCCAAAAGCATATGTATAATAATTGAAATAGTTGCGATAAACGCTGCCAGGATATATGGATCAGACGGAACTGTACCAGGCAATACTGTCTGGGCTATCCATGCATTCATACCGGTAGCGCCACCAACACGTCCGATAGCAACAGCAGCAGTCAAAAAAATCAGTACATGCAGAGGAACACCGCTCCAGCTTGCCGGCGTCAGAATTTCGCCAACCAAAGGCAGGCTCATTGCCATTGCGATAAACAAGGTTACCCAACCGATATCGACGCCATGCAGAGTATCAGTCATCCAAAGAATGATCGCTAAAGTTACCCAAAAGGCAGTCCGAAGCTCTTTCCCACTCATTGGACCCATAGCTGCTAATTTAGCACGCATTTCCTCTTTGTTGACCTGTACTTCCTGAGTTGGCTTAAATAGGAACAAAATCATAAAGCAGGTAATAATACTTACGATAATACTGGGTGGTCCCATCAATTTAAACCAGCCAAGCCAACCTAGAGAAACACCGGATGATTGTACTGCCAGCGGACTGATAGTAGCATCGCCAGTCAAAAAGATCAGGGAAACCGGAACAGAAGCGGCAAAAACAGTAAAGCCTATTTTAACTGCATCCACACGAGGAATATTCGCACTTTTAATAACGACCGCCATAACTGACATAATCAGGAAAGCACGCGGCCAGGGATGCGGAATCAAAAGACTGAGGATAAAAGTCAGAATAAAAATCGCCACGATAATACTCTTAAATGAAGTTACATAAGAAATGATAAATTTATAAGCGATACGTTCGCCAAGTCCAGATTCTTTAACTGCACCGGCAATCAAATAAGCGCCTACAATCAAAAACATCATTGGACCAGTCCAGGTCGAAAAAATGAGAGCAGGTTTTTCAACCCCAAAAACTGCGAGGAGTAATAGATAAAGACCGGAAGTATAACCCGGCTGAGTGATTTGAAAGCCCCAGAAAATTACGGTCATAAAAGAAAGCGCCATACATATCTGACCATTTCTTGCAAGTCCTGGGATATCGGCCGTGCCGATCAACAGTGCTACGATAATGCCTAAAATAAACCCTATTCTCGCTTTATTCATTCCCACAAATAAAACCTCCTATCTCTTACAACTTTTGAACATCCACAACCAATAAAATATCTATTTTAATAATTAAGTTTATGTGCAGCAAATTTAATTATTGTAATTTATTAAGTTATGGAGTATCCTTATGCTAATGAGCAAGAGCTTTTTGACAGCTCCTAAAAATCTTTTTCCCCTCCTTCCCTTTCGTCTCCAGCAATTCTCTTTCTTGCTTTTCATCATAGAACCAGCCCGTCTAAAAGGCAATTCAGTTAAATAAACACGTCATTCTTGTTAGGAATTTCCAAAGGTGAAAGCTTGTATTCCATTCTCGAATATGTGTATATAGCAAAATCGAATATAATTTAAATGAAGAAGGTAAAGATTTTAAAACAAATCTTATTTTTTTACTATTTGCTATCGTGTTTTAATTTGCACAGAAGGGCGGATTGAATTTATGAATCTTAATCAATTGAAATACTTTCTGGCCATTGTCAAAACAGGTAGCTTTTCAAATGCTGCCGATGATATGTATATCTCCCAATCGTCAATGTCCAAACAGATAAAAGCCCTGGAAACAGAACTGGGTGTCGATCTCTTCAAACGCGAACATTCCAAGGTCTATCTGACTGAAATAGGTGCGGAATTTGCCAAATATGCTGAAATGACCATCAAACAACACAACGATATGCTGCTTTATTTAGATGAATTTGCTACCAAGAAGTCCAATACTATTCGTTTTGGGTCAATACCTGTAGTATCCTCCTATGGTATCAGCGCTCAGATAGCCCAATTTACAACCAACTATAAACCCGATGTTAACGTCGTTATCGATATGCACGAGACCAACCAGCAGGAAGTTATGAAAGAGCTGTTTGACGGAGCCATCGACATTGCGCTGATACGTACTGATTATCTTGATGAAGTAGATGTCTTTGACTGTATTCCATATAAGAAAGATATTTTTGTTCTGGTCTGCAATCAAAATCATCCTTTAAGTACAAAAGAAGCTGTTTCCCTGAATGACCTGATAAAATACCCACTTTCACTTTTAGATACCTCATCGGTCATTTATACGATCGTTATGAAAGCATTTGAACGCCACGGCATCGAGAAAAAAACAAAATGTCTGACAACAAGGCACAAGATCCTTATGGAGATCCTGCAGACGGCGCCAAATATTTCGCTACTGCCGCTCAGTCTCGTTGACCTGACACTTTTCCCTCATCTCTGTACCGTTCCTCTAGTTGAAGAACTCACAAGCGATGTGGCGCTGATAAAACTCAAAAAACGCCGCCTCAATAAAATTACCAAGGATTTTTGGATCTATTGGCAAAAATATTTTCAAATGCAATAAATAAAAAACCACTGCTCAGCAGTGGTTTTTTATTACTGATATTCCTGATATTTACCGCAAAGGAACTTCCAAAATTTTTCTGTCGTCGCATTCAAAGTTTTTTCCTTACGTTTAACGATGTAAACATTACTGTAGATCGGCATCGCCAGAGGGACATATTTCAGCCCTTCAATGCTGTGTCCTTCCTCCAGCATCCGTTTTGTAAAAAAAGTAATACCAACATTATTGGCCACCATCGAAAACACATTCCTATGCCGTGTCATCGTTGCCGCCACATTACATTCCTTGTTCACTTTACGCAGCTTTTCCATTAAAATCCGGTAAATTTCCGATTTAGGAGAAATCAGAATGATTTTTTCATCCCGCAGCATCGAAAAATCAAATTCCTGCAGCTGTGCCAGCTCACTTTCCTGCGAACAAATCAGGCCGATCTCGTCTGTCATAAACAGCCGATGCTCATATTCGGGCAGCTGGTCAAAACCGTCGCGCACAAAAGCAAAATCCACCTTATCGTTTTTTAAAAGCATCAGTACGTCTTTCTGTTCTTCTTCCAGAATATTATAATTAACGACCTGCCTGCGATTTTTATTGACTTTCTGAAACTCAGAAAGCAGCGTTGATATCTTATAGGAACTGACGATTGGAATCGAAGCGAATTTCACTTCTTCGATCGGCGTATCTTCAAAAGCCATCAGCTCCTGGTGCATTTCGTTTTTTGTCTCCAGCAGCTGCAGCGCATAATCATAAAAACACTGGCCTGCTTCCGTCAGAGTAATCTTATTACCAGTCCTGTTAAACAACACTACCCCAAGCTCGGTTTCCAAAGCTTTGATCTGCTTGGACAGCGAAGACTGAGAAATGTATTCTTCCAGTGCTGCCGACCAAAAACTGCCATGCTTGACAATAGCGACAAAATATCTCAACTGATTAAAATTCATTTCTCTCACCTGCTTTCACTCTGCCCAGCCTGAAGCTGCTTATCTACTACGATTATACGGTAAAAGCAGGCTTTTTCGTATTCCAATAGAGCATAACGTCTTGCCTTTATAGAATTAAAAGTTTATTAATGCAAACTATTGGTTATATCTTTCCAATATGTCAAAACAGCTTTGCTATTTAGAATAGCCTTCAAACTCCCACTCGTATTATGATGTTCCTAAGAGGAAATGCTGCTTGAACACCGGTGTCAGTTGGTGCAGCTCTGAAACCGGTCAGCTGAAAACTGTTAGATATTGCAAAAAACAGTCTCCGCAAAAATGATTCTACTTTCTTGCAGGCAGCAGCTTCCCATTCACAGTACAGTATATTTAAGGAGGCTTTATTATGACTACTAAAATCAATGATTTACGTTCCGCACTCGACTATCTGCGTACCATCCCCGGACAGTTGGTGGAAACCAACGTCGAGGCCGATCCACGTGCCGAGATCTCCGGTATTTACCGCTATGTTGGTGCCAAAGGCACCGTTAAACGCCCGACTCGCTTAGGACCTGCCATGATCTTCAATAATGTTAAAGGCCATCCCGGCGCTAAAGTCGCTATCGGCGTACTTTCAAGCCGTGCCCGTGTCGGGCACCTGCTGGGATGTGAACCCGAAAAGCTGGGATTTCTTTTAAAAGACTCCGTATCCACCCCGATCGCTCCGGTAGTTGTAAGTGCTGACCAGGCACCCTGTCAGGAAGTAGTGCATCTGGCAACAGAAGAGGGCTTTGATATCCGCAAGCTGATCCCAGCCCCTACCAATACTGAAGAAGACGCCGGCCCATATGTAACCATGGGGCTTTGCTACGGCACCGATCCTGAAACCGGCGATACCGATATTACTATCCACCGCCTCTGCCTGCAGGGCAAAGACGAAATATCCATGTATTTCGTTCCAGGCCGTCACTTAGACGTATTCCGTCAAAAATACGAAAAAGCCGGCAAACCGATGCCGATCTCCATCAGTATCGGCGTTGACCCGGCCATCGAGATCGCCGCCTGCTTCGAACCACCTACAACTCCACTCGGCTTCAATGAATTGAGCATAGCCGGCAGTATACGGGGCGAAGGCGTGCAAATGGTACAGTGCAAAACTATCAACGAAAAGGCTATCGCCCGTGCAGAATATGTTATCGAAGGCGAACTGCTGCCTGATGTCCGCGTCCGCGAAGACCAAAACAGCAATACCGGTAAAGCAATGCCGGAATTTCCGGGCTATACCGGCGCTATGAAACCAGCAATCCCGCTGATCAAAGTCAAAGCAGTTACCCACCGCCGCGACCCAATCATGCAATCCTGCATCGGTCCTTCCGAAGAACACGTCAATATGGCAGGTATACCGACTGAAGCATCTATCCTCGGCATGACGGAAAAAGCACTGCCAGGCAATGTCAAAAACGTATATGCCCACTGCTCCGGCGGCGGCAAATATATGGCCGTTATCCAATTCGTCAAAAAAGCTCCGCCTGATGAAGGCCGTCAAAGACAGGCTGCTCTGCTAGCCTTCTCTGCTTTCTCGGAACTGAAACACGTTATCCTGGTAGACGACGATGTTGATCTGTTTGATACCGACGACGTACTGTGGGCTTTGAATACCCGTTTCCAGGGCGATGTCGACGTTATCACTATCCCAGGCGTTCGCTGCCATCCGCTCGATCCTTCCCAATCCCCCGAATTTTCGCCTTCGATCCGCGATGTAGGTATATCCTGCAAAACTATTTTTGACTGCACCGTACCTTTCGGGCTTAAAGAGCACTTCCAGCGCAGCAAATTTAAAGAAGTCGATCCAGCCAAATGGGTTCCTGAATTATTCAAAAAATAATAGTAAAAGAAAAATACCTGAAGCATTTATGCTTCAGGTATTTTTCTTTTGTATACCTAATGCCAGCAGCTTCACTGCCTGCCACTGTTTGTGTCTCTCCGGACTTACTTCCCTGTCCCAAAATTCATACTTCAACTGGAAGAAATACTCCTCATAAAAACAGCTGACAGCCGATTGCCGCGAATAGTCTATTTTTAACGCTGCTAAAACGTCCAACAAACCGGCGCCAAAATATGGCAGCAACTCTTTTACTTTCCGTTTATACGTCCTGGTCTCCTCCTGAAAGCGAGCATAACACAAAGCAAACAGCGCCAGCTCCAGCAGCTCCTTAAAAGTAATATCGTCGCCACTTACGGCAGCCGTCAGTACTGTTTCATAAATCAAACTCCGTACCGCTGCACTGGCGTGAAAAAACAAAAGAAATTCGTTCAGCGCTGTACTGGCCTGCGGCGGTACATATCCCTCAGCAAGTTCACCACCACGCACATATGGTGCTAAAGCTGTGAAATTACCGCTGCTCACAAAAGTCTGCCCCATTTCCAGCAAAATTTCCTCCGGCGTCAGCTGTAACCCATTCAGCAATCCACACGCCTCACCGTCCTGCAGATGTCGATAGATTTTCAACCCCTGCCGCTCCTCGCAGCCTGTAACCAGGCCATGCGGGCACTTCAACAAACCTTCCATATCAGTATGCCGCCCCCTTTTCGATAATCCTGCGGGCAAGAAACCTGTGCAGATTTATGATTGTCGTATGCTCATAGCCATATTTATCCTCTTCGTCAAAAGTTATCTTCACCATCTCAATCTGATTCCTGCGGCAATAATCGTTCAACTCCCTTTCGGCCTGCTCACGGTCGTTGATCTCTCCATCCGATAATAGAAACAACAATCTCCGCTTCCCCTTCAGCACCTGTTCCTGCAGCAACCGCAACGCCGGCAGCAGATTAGTCCCCCCTCCAGACAACGGTACGATCGAAGTCTGCTCGGCTTTATCAATAAAACTTTTACGTACTTTGGCCCCGCCCTCAAAATCTATTACCAGTGTTCTGATACCGTCAAAATTATTAACTGCCGCTAAAATCTCGATCAGCGCTTCTGCATATTCACGTTCAAATCGGTACGTACTGCCCGAAACATCGCGTATGATCATAATATCTACCGATACCTTACGCCGCAAGTAATACTGATAAACCCTGCTTTCCTCCGCTGTTTTAGAGGCCAGATACGCTTCCTGCTGCTTTTTTAGGTTAACGTCGCCGTCATAAGCACCAATGATCTTCATCGACGTAAAGCTCTGCTTAAAAATATATTCCAGCTCGCCGATCTCGCGCCTGTATTTCCGTACTGTATCCAAAAAGAACTGTGAAGTGTCGCCCGACCTGCTTACCATACGCCCTACGCCTGCCAGCTTACCTGTCTGTGATGCGGCATTCTGCATTTTTGCTTTCAGTTCACGGATATGCTCTTTCCGTACAATCTCGCATAATTCTTCTTCGCTGAGCACCTTCAGCATCGACATAGAACCGGCAGTTCCTGCCGCAGCAGCTTTCTGCTCCCACACAGGTGTGATTTCTGACGTCATCCGCAATCCCTGCAGCCATTCTGTCAGCAAATCCGTCACCACGATCAAATTCTGCAGCTCCGTCCGTACCGCAGTCAAGGCCAGAGGTACCATAAAATCATAAAAACTACTGTCCCCCTGCGGCTCGATGATACCGTACTTCAAAAACACCTGTAAAGCTTCCAGCTGACCACGCTGAGGCAAATACTTCACAAGCTGCTCCAACTCCACATCCTGTGTCGTCATATTCAGTAGTGTCAGCAGCTTGCCAAACTCAGGCAGCTCACGCGCTAGCTTATACTCACAGAACGTCCTAAACAGACTTCTATAGATACATCGGTATAAAATATCCTTCTTAAGTCGCTCCAAGTGCCTGTACCCCTCCGTCCCCGTAAACAACGCCGTCTTTTCATACCGCAAAACACTCAGTTCACTTACAACAAACGCATCAGTAAAACTCTCTGACGAAAGTAGCCCATGCAAAGCTGAATGCTGCCATGCCTCCAGCAACCATTCGCAGTTGACAGCCAGCACATACCCGTCCTCACGACTTCCAGTACAGCAGCACAGCTGTCCGCATTCTGTGCCAACAGAGCCTTGATATGCAGCCGCATCAGCATAATATTCTATTTTAAAAGCCAGTTCCGGGCATAATACCGCAAAATTTTCCATAACAGCCACCTTAAATAATTGAAGACTCAAGCTTCTCCTTCACCATCTGCAAATCATAAAAACCCAGGTCTACATCCAGATAATACATAAAGCTCTGCAAAATGATCTCTTTAAAAGTTACGATTCCGATCGCGCTCAAGGCCTGCTCCAGCTCCATGATCCGCCTGTCTGTCAAATCAGTAACGCTTGCCGCCTCACAGCCCAACACCCTTTTTGCCAGATACCTCTTGATGCTTTCAACATTCCGATTATCATAAAAATAAGAATCTATCATCGTCTGCCGCCACTCTGGGCGCCGCAAAAGCTCCAAATTGCACAGAACTACGGCAATAGCCGCATTGCGTACCGACAGTGGATAAGTATTGCTGCGTACCTCGCGCATCAACTCAATAATATAACGCTTTAGGCTTACCGGTACAACATCGTTGGCACGGCACTCCTCCGCTACTATCTGTTCAACTATCAAAAGCTCATCTTCCGCCGTCGGATAATCGAAATAAAATGAAACCAGACGCTGAGCAAAGCTCTGCGGCAGCTTAACGTTGCCGGAATATCTGCTGTCATTCGAGCAGAACACGATCCGAAAATCCTCGTGTGCATAAATCATCTTATCGCCGATCGCCGTTACCGAAGTCCGGTCCAGTATACTGTTGAACATCAGCAAAATCTCCTGTACCGAATGTGTCGCCTCATCGACGATGATAATGCCGCCACTCTCCATACAATCTGCCACAACTCCGTTCTTAACTGCCAGACTGCCGTTTTCCAGCCTCAGTCCCAAAATCAGGCTTGTTTTCGTCTGTTCTGGACTCAGCTGCACATAATAGGCTGGCACATTTTTAGCCAGCGCATACTGCCTGGCCAGGTTCATCGCGATAATACTTTTGCCGCTGCCCGAAGGTCCCACGATATAAAGCGGCCACCTGGTATGCTCAAGCACCGCGTAGCAGCGTGCCAAAAGCTGCGTCCCATCCTCGCCTACTATTTTTGGTATCTGCTGCAGATCAAGCTGTGTTTTCAGCTCTGCCATAATTTTTCACCCCGCAATTATATAAAAAAAGCGGGGGAACTAACTCCCCCGCCAATCAAGGACTTGTCCAAGCCCCAAGCAGCCATTTATTTCTTTAAAGGTGGAACCGGCGGAATTTGCTGTAAATTAGGAATATCTTCCGGTTTTAGTTTAAATACATCATGTACATGGATTTCTTCGGTGGAACGCCAGGAATAACTGCAGGTATCGCAGACATAAACTTCCCAAACATCGCCAACCGGGGATTTAGTCATAACTCTTACTGTATCAGCATCACAACGCGGACATTTCATAAAAATCTGCCTCCTTTATACCTCAAATTATCATTGATTTTTTTGTGCAGCCATAAAGTCTCTGAAAATCGCTTCCCATTTCGGAGTAGCTGGAGACGGTTTCAACAATTCAACAGAACGCGGATTCGGTTCCGGAGCGACCGGAGTAGTTGCGTCTATGATCAGCTTGTCATGCATGCCTGCCGGTACCGAAGACGGATCAAGCGGCATACCTGCGCAATTCGGGATGATCGCAACGTCCTTGCTTGGTTTGACGCGGGTAGTAAGCGCCCACATAACCTGCTCCAGGTTAAACGGATCGACAAACTCATCGACGACGATAATGACCTTGGAATAAGGCATACCATGCGGAGTAGACAGCAGACGGAAAGCAACACCCTTGCCGAAGCCGCCGTAACGGACTTTAGTTGAAATGATAACGCCGATACCATGAGTATACATAGCATTGACTGCCTGCACTTCAGGCATAGTAGCTTTCAGCTGTTTATACAGAGGCACACTGGTATTAAGAGCCATCAGATAATCGATCTCAGTCCAGGGCATACCCAAATACAGGTTTTCAAATATCGGATTGGTACGATGTGTGATATGAGTGATCTTGATCTCGCACTGGTTTCTGGCACCGGAATAAGAGCCCGGGAATTCGCCGAACGGACCTTCGCAGGTACGAACGCGAGGAATGATATAGCCTTCAAGGATAACCTCAGCATGAGCAGGAACATACAAATGCTCAGCAGTATCGGCTTTAGTGATTTCAGTAGGAACACCGTCCTGCAACGCGCCGACGAATTCGTATTCGTTCTGGTCATAGTTGACAGGAGTGCTTGCCATAAAGGTAACCAGCGGAGTATTGCCCAGTGCAATAGCTACCGGCAAAGGTTCGTTAACTTCTTCAGCCTTAGCAAGCTGGATAGCGATATCATGGAAAGGCAAAGCCTGGATGCCGATACGGTCGATATCCTTGACCTGGATGCGGTAAGTGCCGACATTCTGCTTATCCAGATTATCAGGTTCAGCCGGATCACCGGTAACGACACAGGCTTTCGAAAGGAAGAAACCGCCATCCTGATCGTTGATCCTGTAAAGCGGCAGGATCTCAAACAAATTGATATTTTCGCTTATGGTATTTTCCTTACACAGAGCTTTTTCACGAGGAACGATTACCGGCGGCACCGGGAATTTATCCCAGCGGCGGTTCAATTCAAAAAATTGTTCCTTTACAGGAGTGTCTTTAGGCATACCCATCATCAAAGCATGATTAGCCCAGGAACCGTGAACGTTGGTTACAACAGAATATTTATAACCTTTCACCTTCTCAAACAAAACAGCCGGTTTTTTATCCATATTAGCACAGGCACGTCCGGCAGCGCCAATATCAGGTTCCGGATCGACCTCATCTTTAACGCGGATCAGCTGACCCTCTTCTTCTAATGTTTTTAAAAACTCTCTCAAATCTTTGTAAACTTTTGCCATGTTTTTGACCTCCTTTGTCATCGTTTACTTGGTAAGGTTTACCCCTTGTCTATATACTAGAACTGACTGCTCCTAATAGCAATTCAGTTACTTCGCAAGGATATGCGTTTTCGGAATTTCCAAAAAACTATCGCTGCCATTCATTTTGGGAATAGGCAATAACCAGCTATTCATGCCGCTTTTCACTTGCTGACGGACGTCTGCTTTTTACCCGTGACTGCCCTGCTTTCATACCGTATTTTCCACCGCTCACCAGTGGGCATTGCAGTGCCACCAGCACCACCCCTCCAGATTTGCTGTCAACAGAAAAAACAATGGCGATACGGAAATAATATCCATACCACCATTGTTTTTATGTATTCTGTCGAAGTTTTAATAACTATTATCAGTACATTTTTACAGCCGTTTTAAATTATAAAAATTGAAAAACACAAATGCATTCCCTAATCAAAACTTCCAGATAAAATTGATATTACCGCTGAAGCCCTGCTTTTTGCCGATCCAGCCCTGCAAGCCAATGTCGACAGCAGGCGCGTTCACATCTTTATTTTGAATGATATACCCCAGCTCCAACATACCGCTGCTGCCTTTGATACTGGGTGCCGGCGTGCTCAGACCTTTGACCGTTGCTTTTGCTTCGCCGTCAAATTCGTATTCATACGCCAAACCTGCATAATAAGTACCACGCTCACCGTTTTCTTTGCTCAGACGTGCTCCCAATCTGGCACGAGTGCTGTTAACTGCGTCAAAGTCATAAACTTCTCCATTACCGGCACCGCCTAAAGTTACACTGTCACCGCTTTGGTGCGTATACAAAAGCTTGGCATAAATATCTGCTTTTACAGTATCGTTCAGTTTGCTGACCCTGCCAATACCAATATGAGCTCCGTAGTAACTGCTGCTGCTGTCATAGCTGGCATATACTTTTTCGCCGCCGGCACCTATCAGATCGCCGCTGGCGTAATCAGCATCCATACGGCCGTAACGCAAACTGCCTTCATAATATAAACCGCTGTTATTATCCTGACGCACTATCATACCAATACCATAATATTTGGTATTACCGTCAGCGCGGATGCCGCTGTCAAGCTGACTGGTGTAATTGCCCCAGCCGTATTCCAGCAGCGGGCCATAGGTCAGTTTACCGGCATTATTTTGTATGGCTTTGGCAAACCCCAACGCCAGATTATAACCCCGCATATCACTGTAAGAACCGCTTTTATAACGCATATTGCCTCCTCCAGAAGCTCCGAACATTTCCGCGCTGCTGCTGCCAGCTGTCTGTAAAGCGTTGGCAATACCGCTGCCGGCCACCGTATCTGCACCACTGTTGACAAACGCGGCACTGGCAATCTGCGTCTCTACCGGAGATTTGCTCTGTTCCGTTGTTTTCCCTGCAGGTTTTTCTTCCTGTCCTACCAGAGTAGCAACAATACTGTTGCCACTCAGCTCAGCCGTAAATTCGTATTCCAAACTTACGCCCTGCTGCAGTCTGCCATAAGTAACGTTATCAGCTGTTATACCATTGCTGTTGGTCAGTAGATTGACCTTATCTCCGGCCCGCAAGGTGCTGGACGAGCCTGCCATACCTACGTTGACGTTGCTGCCGGAAATATCAGTACCTTTAGCATTAGTCAAGGTCAGTATCGTATCACCATTAATGGTATCCTCCTGTAGATAAAAATTTAAATTCTCAAAATTCGCTATATTTTTCATTTCTAACCCTTTAGTATGGATATTCAATGTATTTCCTGTACGTTTATCCTTAGAAGAAGTTGTATTATCGCCACCATAAATTATTGTATCAGCGCTAAAGACCGGCTTTTCTCCACTAGCGGCTGTTATTGTGATAACATTATTTATCGCAGTTCCATTGCCGCTTCTACCACCAGCAATAACCTCACTGTTTATCTTACCGCCACTGATAGTTATTTCATTGCCATCTGCCGGCTCACTTGTACAATATCCACCATAGATCTTACTGTTTATTTCGCCGCCGCTGATAATAACCTTATTACCATTCGCACTACCATCTGCCGTCTGTCCACCTTTAACGCCCTTATTTATCGTCCCGCCGCTTATTGTAACAGAATTTTCTATAGCATCACCTGACCAACTATAGCCACCAACAACATTATCAATTTTTCCGTCTGTTACAGTTACCCAGTTCTTTTCGGCTGTATTGGCATCATTGACATAACCACCATAAACATTTTTCATTTCCGTAGTACTGCCGCCGACTGCAACTACATTTTCTTTAACTTTCCCCCATTGAGAGTAAGCTCCATAAATTTTATTTGTGAAACTGCCACCATTGATAATTACTTTATTACCTGTTGCTACATAATCATCGGTACGTTGTGCGCTGTAGGCACCATAAATTTCCTTTGTAAAAGTTCCGCCATTTATTGTAACAATATTATTATTGCTTTTGTTTAGATCACTCTTTCCGCCATAAATCTCTTTACTGAATGTACCTTCTGCTATTGTTACTTTATTACCTTCTGTATATCCATTTTCTGAAACAGCACTGCCACCAAAAACCATACCTGTTATTGTACCACTATCTATAATCACTTCATTACCGGTAGCATTTCCCTCACCATTAGCGGCTCCTCCGTAAACAGCATTTACTGTACCGCTCTTAATGGTCACTTTATTATTTACAGCATTACCCAGCTCTGTATCTCCATTAGCATTCAATATCCCCCCTTGCAGGATATTTGTCACTGTCCCACCATCAACAATAACGTGATTACTGCTAACATCATAATCACTGCCAGCACCGCCATAAGCATTTCCAATCGTACCAGTTATTGTTACTGTATTATTTGCAACAGCTGCCCTATTATCTTTACCACCATAAACTCTTTTTCCACTATTATCTTCAGCAATCACAACTGTAGAACCAGTTGGACTCTTGTCGCCTATATATTCATCATCTTTAGTCCAGCTTTCACCGCTCCAGGTTCCGCCGCTGTTGGCTGCATATACGGGCATCAGATTACAGACTCCTAGTACTGCCCCAGCCAGTAATGTTGCTAAAATCCTTTTACTCAAAAGTTTTTCTTTTCCTGCCATTTTCATCGCTCCTCATAATTTTTCACTTGTTTTTGCAGTCCCCTGCAGTACCTGCCATCCAGTTTCCCAAGCTTATCTAAATAAATTCCAGTAACTGTTGGTTATCCACCGCTGCAGCAAATATACGTTTATAACAGGCAGAATCACAGACAGCAACCTGTTATAAACTCAACCTCATGTTATTTTTATCTTTATCCTGTTATTTTGCCCCCTTAGAAGAACTTACTTATATCCTCGCAGTATTACTGCGGAACTGATATTGAGATTATTTATACAAACTAACACTAAAATTACGATCGTCTTTGCTGTTCTTGCCCAACTGCAGACGGATATTACTGCCAATATACGGAAGGCAGTTTTCATCGTACATACTTCATTCCAGCCTTTCCCAACGTTTGATTTCTCTTTAAAATTCTCAGCAAAAGCATTGTTTCTTTTGTTTGAATTCAAAAATATTTGTAATTATTATATCCATAGCAATTATAGCACACTTGTACCCCCCTGCAAGACACTTGCTTTGAGTCTGTGTAATACTTTTTCGAGTCTTGGGGCGCATTACGCCAGCGGCTTTAAAACTATCGGCGTCTGCGCCTTTTTAAGTTTCTAATCCGCATACTTTGCCGGTACAGCTCTACCACTGCCAACACAGCTGCCTACCTGCCACCTAAACACTGTTACTAAGTTTTGACATGGCTTTTAAGCTACTCCTCACTTTGCCTTTTATATCCTCCCAAAGGCATAAAAAAACCGCCTGCTAAAGCAGACGATTGGAAAATAATTTCATTTCAATTTATTTGTAATTATATTTAATAAATTGAACATATGTTATAATATCTGTAATAAAAGCAAATAAAATCCACAATCCGGAAGTGATCTCTTATGAAGAAATTTATAACTGTCACCCTCGCATTTATCATTGCTTTATCTATTCCTCTGGCAGCCTACGCTGCAACTTATATTGGTAACCGCAACAGCTGGAAGTTTCATTATCAGGGCTGTCGCTGGGAACGTAAAATGAACGAAAGTAACCGTATTTATTTTTCCAGTCGCCAGGAAGCAATCGATATGGGTATGGCTCCCTGCAAGGTTTGCCGCCCTTAAATATGTTATAGGCAGCAGCTAATTCCCTAAAGTAAGGTTTCTAACCTGCTTTAGGGGTATTTTATTTTACAGAAACATTTTTCCTGCTTTAAAGTAGGAAAAACTTTACTAAAAAATAAAAAACACTGCAAAATTTGCAGTGTTTTTGTTTTTTAGCTTTGTAATTATGCTTTTAAACTGGCAATCGCCGCTTTGGTATCAGCAGCGCCATAAACATACGAACCTGCAACCAGTACAGTCGCACCTGCTTCACGTACCAGTTTGGAGGTTTTATCGTTGATGCCGCCGTCTACCTGTATCTCTATGTTCAGGCCTGCATCGTCAATCATTTTCCGCAGCCGGGCGATTTTGGGTACTGTGGTTTCAATGAAGCTTTGACCGCCAAAACCGGGGTTGACGCTCATCAAAAGCACTATATCCACATCCGGCAGAATCTCTTCCACCAGGCATAGTGGCGAAGCCGGATTCAAAGCCACGCCGGCCTGCATACCTTTGTTTTTGATGTACTGCACACAGCGGTGCAGATGTTTAGTAGCTTCGGCGTGTACTACTACCATATCCGCGCCGGCATCGGCAAAATCTTCGATATATTGCTCGGGATTATTGACCATCAGGTGACAGTCAAAAAAGAGATCGGTGACCTTACGGATCTTTTTAACGACCGGCGCGCCAAAAGTCAGGTTCGGCACAAAGGTACCGTCCATCACATCGATATGCACCCAGTCGGCCCCGGCAGTTTCGATTTTTTTAATTTCGTCTGCCAGATAAGCAAAATCGGCAGATAAGATTGAAGGCGCTACTTTGATCATTTTCTTCCGTCCTTTTCCTTTTTGGATTTTATTTCTTCTAAAATAGTCAGGTACGATTCGTAACGCGACTGCGCTATCTCTCCGGCTGCCAGCGCGTCTTTGACGCCGCATATCGGTTCGTGCGTATGTGTGCAGGGCGTAAATTTACATCCATCTTCAAAGCCTGCAAATTCGCGGAAACATGCAGCCAGTTTTTTATCGTCCAGTTCTTCTAAATTCAAATTGCCAAAACCGGGAGTGTCTGCCAGATAACCGCCGGCAAAAGGCAGCAGGTGTGCAAAGCGCGTGGTGTGTTTGCCCCGCCCTATTTTTTCGCTGACACTGCCTGTCACCAGCTGCATACCGGGTTCGATAGCGTTGAGAGTCGATGACTTGCCCACGCCGGAAGGTCCGGCAAATACAGTTATTTTACCGTACAGCCGATCTTTCAGCTTGCCAACATTGATTCCCTGCTGCGCAGAGATCGCATAGACCTCGTAGCCCGCCCGTTTATAAACAGCTTCGATCTCGGCCACCAGCCCCGCCGGTGCCAAGTCGATTTTATTAAGGCAGATAACGGCCGGGATACCAGCCTGCTCTGCCAGTACCAGCAGCTTATCGGCCAGCAGGTAGCTGAAATCGGGGTTGATACAGGCAAATGCGACGATGATCAGATCGACGTTGGCGATAGTCGGCCGCAGCATAAAATTGCGCCGCGGCAGAATCCTGGTAATCATACTTTCGCCGTTATGATTGGTTTCAAATTCAACTATGTCGCCAGTGCAGAGTGAAAACCTGATCTGCTTAAGCTTGCCTTTGACCTTGCAGGTGACAAGCTCGTCGGTACCGCTGTCGACATAGTAATAACCATTATAGGTTTTGATGATTCTTCCCTGGCCGATACTCACAGATTTTTCTCCTCGACCATTTTATTGTTACAGAAGAACTGCACTTTGCCGCTGCCGGTAACTTCCACTTTTTGGCGTATACGTACGCCGGCTTTCTGCGCGCCCTGATAAACAGTTCGCTGTCCGTTGGCATCGATCAGGATGATCTGCACATCCTGGGTACCGCTGCCCTGGGGCACGACGAATTCGGCATATTTATTGACGCTTTGCGGATGACTGCCGGATGATACCTGCAATACAACTTTACCGTCGGCGGCAAACTTAGAGCCTGCAGGCGGTTCCATACCTACTATGCTGCCCTCACTGCTGCCGCTTTCAACATAACGTACGGTAATATCCATGATACCTAACTCGGTCAGGGCTTTTTTAGCATCATTCAAGCTGCTGCCCATTACGTCCGGCATCGACAGGTCTTTGGGATCGCGGCATACAACCAGATCTACCTTCGATCCCTTCGGTGTCTTGTTTTTAGCCTTTGGGGCCTGTTCCAAAACAGAATCGGCCGGTTTGCCTGCCACAAATTTATAAGTTACAACACCAGTTTCGTAACCCAGGTCACTTAAAAACTTTTTGGCATTGTCCAGCTTTCTTCCAATCAAATCAGGCATTTCCAGCATTTCCAGGCCTTTGCTTACTACCAAAGTGATCTCGCTGCCTTCCTTACGCTTACTGATGCCTTCCGGTTCTTGTTTGATAACGTAGCCCGGAGTCACCTTCTCGTCATATTCTTCGTCCAGTTTTACAGTAAAGCCCGATTTTTCCAGGGTTTTCTGCGCTTCCACTACCGATTTACCAACTACGTTAGGCACATCAACTGTTTTGCGGCTGAACACGTTACCGACCATTAAAAAGACAGCGGACAATATAGCGACCAGTGCAAACAGCTTGATGTATTTGTTCCGGCGTTCCCGCCTGTTGATAGCGGCAGCTTCCTGCACTATCTCGTCAGTACTTTTGTTGAAGGCCGGTTTCATGATAATGGTTTCTTCAGGAGCGCCTTCCTCGTTATCGTTGGCCCAGTCGTAAATTTTTCCGGTAGGCTCGGCCAGCTCGTTTTTCGAGATCGCTGTAATACCCAGCATTTCGGCATAATCTTCTTCAACGCTTTCCTGCAGCATTTTAGTTTTGATATTATAAAGGTCTTGCCACATTTCTTCGGCGGTCGCATAGCGGTCGGCCGGGTCTTTGGCAAGTGCTTTGTCAATTACTTCCTGCAGCGAATCAGGCAGGTCTGGATCATAGGTTTTCAGCGGCGGCGGCGTTTTTTCGAGGTGCATCATCGCCACAGCAACGGCAGTTTTGCCGTCAAAAGGCACGTGTCCCGTCAGCATTTCATACAAAACGATGCCCAGTGAATAGATGTCGGACTGAGCCGTTACGGGACAGCCGCCAGCCTGTTCTGGCGACAGATAATGCACCGAACCTATCACAGACGATGTATAGACCATCGTCTGACTGGTGACCATACGCGCGATACCGAAATCGGCGATTTTAGGCGTCATGCTTTTATTGATAAGGACATTATGCGGTTTGATGTCGCAGTGAATAATATTGCGGTTATGGGCATGCTGCAAAGCGGCAGCCAGCTCACAGGCAATATGCACGGCCCAGAAAGGTTTGAGTGGGCCCTGCTCCTCTAAAATACTTTTCAATGTTCTACCATCTACGTATTCCATAACGATAAAATACAAACTGTTTTCTTCGCAAACGTCAAAAATATTGACAATTGAAGGGTGGATCAGCCTTGCGGCGGACTGAGCCTCACGGCGGAACTGTTCGAGCAGGCTTTTATCGTTATTGAACTGAGCGCGCAGTATTTTTACGGCGACTTCCCGGTCCAGCAGCATATCCTGTGCCAGGTAAACCTCCGCCATACCACCGACGCCGACAGGACGCAGGATCTTATAACGGTTATGTAAAATTTTTCCTACCATATCTGTCATGATCTGTTATCCTCCTCGGTCGGGGTCAAGTCTATCAGGATCAGCGAAATATTATCTCTGCCACCGTTGTCTAAGGCAGCTTCCAGCAGCACTTCGGCAGCTTCGGCCGTCTGATGTGCCTGCAGAATCTCGCTGATCTGTCTGTCATCCACCATATCACTTAAACCGTCACTGCATAAAAGCAGCTTGGTATCTGCTGTCAGCTCCAGAGTAAAGCAATCCACTTCCAGCTCGTCTTCGGCTCCAACAGCGCGCAGAATGATATTTTTCTGTGGATGCTTAAAAGCCTCCTGTGCAGTAATCTCGCCGTTGGCCAATAACTCTGCGACGTAAGAATGATCGCGGGTGACCTGCTGTAAAGTGCCGGCACGCCATGTATAAAGTCTGCTGTCACCTACGTTGACCGCATAAGCTTTACCGTCTGCCGCCAGATATACTGCCACGAGCGTCGTGCCCATATCATGATACTGTACTTCACTTTGAGCCATCTGCCTGATATGCTTATTAGCCTGCTGCACTGTTTCACGCATGGCGGTGCATAACTCGGTGCCAGTAAGCTCCTTAAATTTTTCCGCTTCCTGCTGCAAAACCTGTAAGGCTTCCCTGCTGGCGGTTTCTCCGGCTGCATAGCCGCCCATACCGTCAGCCAGCGCAAAAAGCTCAGGTCCTGTTGTCAACAAAGCGTCTTCGTTGACAGTTCTTACCATGCCCACATGGGTTTTACTGATAACGAACATTGACGAACCTCCTAACTTTATAGCTTATGTCTGTTTTTGTCACTGATAACGCCGCTGCTTTCAGTCCTGCTGCTCTTGGGCAAACCTGGCGCGCAGCTGTCCACAGGCGGCATCGATGTCTTTGCCCATTTCCCTGCGGACGGTGGCATTTATTTTATGTTTCTGCAGTACCTTTAAAAATGCTTCAACCACTTTTTTTGATGGGCGTTCAAAGCCTTTTTCTGGCACTGGATTGGCCGGAATCAAATTGACGCTGGCATGTTTGAACCGCAAATGATTAGCCAGCAGCTCGGCTGCTACAGGGCTGTCATTTTTGCCGGCAATCAGAATATATTCATAAGTCACCTGCCTGCCGGTATAACCGACATAAGCTTCGGCAGCCTGGATGACGTCCTGAAAAGGAAAACCTTTGTTGACCGGCATCAGCTCGGTTCTGAGCTCAGGCTCGGCTGCGTGCAGCGAAATTGCCAGATTGATCGGCAGTCCCAGCTGCGTCAGCTTTTCGATACCCGGGATAATACCGCAGGTAGAAATCGTCATGTTCCGGTAACTCATATACAGCGTATTTTCCCGATGCAGGAACTGCAGTGCGCCGATAACGGCGTCAAAATTAAGCATCGGTTCGCCGCTGCCCATAACGACAATACGACTGACCTGCTTACCTTCTCCGACCAGCATACTGTTAAAAATATAAACCTGTGCTAAAATTTCAGCGGCGGTCAGATTACGAATGCAGCCGCTGAGGCCGCTGGCACAGAAAGCACACCCCATATCGCAGCCGACCTGGCTGGATACGCAGACGCTGTAACCATAATCATGGCGCATCAGTACGGTCTCGACCGAATTGCCGTCCGGAAATTCGAGCAGCACCTTGCGGGTCAGATCGTCCTGCGATACCTGCTCGCGCAGGATTTTAAGCTGCTGCGGCAGGAGCGTAAAGTTTGCTTCTAAGATCGCGATATCCGCTTTGGAAAGATTGCGCATCTGATCAAAAGCAGTTACGGATTTTTGGTATAACCATTGATAAACCTGAGCCGCGCGGAATTTCTTCAATCCGGCAGCCACCAAAAGTTCCTGTAATTCAATTAAAGATAAGCCAAAAAGCTCTTTTTTCACAGCCTACTCCTTACGCACCAAAGCGCAGATATAGAAACCATCGGTACCATCGTGCTGCGGCAGCAGCTGCAATTCGTCCACTGTTTCACCTGTCAGCGGGTGCTGAAAACCGGCATACTGCCAGTTGGAATTATTTTCTAAAAATTCAGCTGGTATGTAATGATTTTCGACCTGCTCTAAAGTGCAGGTACTATAGACCAGCCTGCCGCCAGGTTTGACATAACGGGCAGCATTGCGCAGAATATCGCGCTGCAGCGGCGGGAAAGTTTTCAGATCAAGCTTATTTTTCTTCCAGCGTGCTTCGGCACGACGGCGCAGTACGCCCAGCCCCGAACAGGGAGCGTCTACCAGTACGCAGTCTGCCATTGACGCCCACTCAGGCTTAAACTCTGCCGCATCCTGCAGCGATGGCTCAATGATCGTAATGCCCAGCCGCCTGCTGTTTTCTTCGATCAGCTTGATTTTATGCTCGTGGATATCAGTAGCGTAGATAACGCCTTTGTTTTGCATCAGCTGCGCTAAATGGGTCGTTTTACCGCCCGGCGCACTGCAAACGTCGATAACTGTCTGCCCGGGCTGAGGTGCTAAAACCGGCGCTACCAGCATCGAGCTTTCGTCCTGCACATAAAACATATCGTTGTATTTACTGAACAAAACACTGAGCTCCGGGATCTTGGTACAGACGATACCATCTTCGCACCATTTGGAAGGTTCGGCCTCAAAGCCATCCTCCTGCAGACTCGCCAGAAGTGTTTTGCGGTCACTCACCAAAGTGTTTACACGCAGTGTCAGAGGCGGTGGCTCGTTATCAAAGCGGCACAAAGCCTGCGCCCCTTCAAAACCGAATTGTTTGAGCCAACGTTTTACCAGCCAGTCCGGATGAAATTCTTTAAGTGCTAAATACTGCCTGGGATCTTTTTCTGCATCCGGATAAACGATACTTTCCTTACTGCGCACCGCTCCGCGCAGCACGCCGTTCACAAATTTTACGATGCCTTCATGCCCGAACTTCTTCGCCAGATTAACGGACTCGTTACAAGCAGCAGAGGCCGGTATGCGTTCCAAAAAATAAATTTGGAAAACACCCAGCCGTAATATATTTAAAATCATCGGTTCGATTTTGCCAAGAGGACGTGACACCAGCTGCTGCAGCAGCCAGTCTATAGTGCCTTTGGCCTTCACCGTGCCGTAAACCAGCTCGGTAACGAACCTTCTGTCCTGTTCGCTATGATTTTGTTTGCTCAGCGCCTTGCCGAGCGCTATATTGGCGTAAGCCCCATCTTTGAAAACGCTGTTGATCACCTGAGCCGCTGTTAAGCGGGCATTTGGCAGCATGTTCACAGCAGCGGCTTGTTCTTTAATGTTCGCCATGCTTTTCCTCAACTTCTAAAAAGTCTAATACTGCGGCCTCCACACGTTTGATATCGACGCGGGTATTGAAGCAGGGCCCGAAGGGGCGTTCATTGAGCACGCCGACTACCGGCAGCGGAAACACGTCCTGGATACCGCTGGTCAGATCACGTTCACAGGCCACAGCCACAATAGCTTTCGGTCTGATCTGTTTGACCATTTGCCGGGCCAAAGTTCCGCCTGTGGCTACTGCCATGTGGATACCGTATTTATGGGCCAGCCCCAGCATATCGCCAACGCTGCAGCCACCGCATTGACGGCAGTTTTCGATATTACGGGTGATCTTATGTACGCAGGTATCCAGCTGGATACAGTGCGGGGTCAGGATCATAATGCGGTCGGCAGGAACTTTGACGCGATGCTGCTTGACCAAATGATTACTGACTTCGATAAAAGACTGCTCTATCTTACTGCGCGGGATATCAAAAATTCTGCCTAAAACAACGGCGAAGGGGAATAAGATATTCACAGCCTTCCAGGCCCAGAAGTAAAAGATCTTCATGATGGGCACACCTAAGATAGCCAGTACGATACCGGCAACACCGGCCAGCAATGCTAAAGCAATAGCGATACCGATGCCGCCGAACACCACAGGCAGCTTGGCGTTGATTTGTTCCAAACCAGGCAGAGCTACGCGCCAGGCCATATAAATGACCATCGCGCCAATAACGGCGCTGGCCAGAGTCAGTGAAACAAAGACCCTCTTTTTAGGCTTAAAAACATTTTCAAGTTCAATCATTACTTACCCCTCGATATTACCTAATACAGTGCCGAGTTCTACACCGCGGCCATTGCAGAAAACTTTGGCTTCCATACGTTTTTTCGATTCCGGCTGCACTTCCAGCACTTCCAAGGCACCGCTGCCGCAGGCAACTATAAAACCTTTTTTCGTTACAGCCGTAACTGTCCCTGCTGGTGCCGTCTGCCCCTCTGCCGGAACTGTTTTCCATATTTTCAGGTTTTTGCCGTCCGGCAATCTGGTAAATGCGCCGGGAGCCGGATTAAAGCCCCGCACCAAATCGTGTATTTTAGCGGCCGGATTATTCCAGTCGATTTTTTCCATTGCCCGGTCCAGCAGCTTGGCATAGGTTGCTTCAGTATCATTTTGTTTTTCAGGCTTTGCCGCACCTGAGGCAAGATCGTCTAACGTTCGCACCAGAAGCTCAGCCCCTTTGACCTTCAATTCGTCATGCAGCTCTCCCATCGTCATTTCACTGCCTATAGGAACGATAACTTTACTGAGCATATCGCCAGTGTCCATGCCGATATCCATCTGCATAATCGTTACGCCGGATTCTTTTTCACCCTGCAAAATCGCATAATGGATCGGTGCCGCACCGCGATATTTCGGCAGCAGCGAAGCGTGTACATTGACGCATCCTAAAGGCGGCAGTGCCAAAAGCTCCTGATTGAGCAGCTGCCCAAAAGCGGCAACGACGATGATCTCTGGCCGCAACTCACGCAGCTGGGCAATAACCTCAGGTGTTTTGACCTTCGCCGGCTGATACACAGGTAAACCCTGCGATAAAGAGTATTCTTTAACAGGCGTCATCAGCATTTTCTGCCCGCGCCCTTTAGGACGGTCGGGCTGCGTAACAACGGCAGCGATTTCGTGCTTACCTGATTCCACCAAAGCCTGTAAAGTTCCTACGGCAAAATCTGGTGTACCCATAAATACAATTCTCATTTTGATCTCCTTTAGCTTGCCGCCTATTCTATGCCGACAGGCACTGTTTCTTTAGGTGTCAGTACTGTAGCTTTATCAATAAACAGGATACCGTCCAAATGATCCAGCTCGTGCTGTACAGCGATCGCCAGAATGCCGTCGCTGGCAAGCTTCATACGTTTGCCTTTACGGTCAAAAAACTCACATTCGATATATTCGGCGCGTTCTACTTCGCCTTCAAAATTAGGCACCGACAGACAGCCTTCGCCGCCGACAACGGAACCTTCCCTTTTGGTGATAACCGGATTGATAAGCTCGATCAGGCCTTCGCCAACGTCGATAACTACTATTCGTCTGGAAACACCTACCTGAGGCGCTGCCAGGCCTACGCCGTCTGCCGCGTACATGGTTTCCGCCATATCGTTCAGCAAACGGACTGTTTTTTTATCTATACGTTCTACTTCTTTTGCCTTTAACCGCAGCACTGGGTTACCGGCAACAATGATATCTAATTTAGCCACGGTCGGACCTCCTTAATTTTTCGTACCTTATATTATACCATAAAATTCAAACTGCAGGCAATTTCTAAACTACGCTGACAGGGTCGACGTCAAAAAAGACATTGCGGCATTCTTTAAATTCAGAATTCCACAAAGCACGCTTGACCAGCTCCATCTGCGGACATTTTACAAGAATATTCATGCGGTACAGGTCACGTACCTTGGCAACGATAGCAGGGAACGGCCCCAATACCAACAGTTCCTGTTCAGGATGTTCCAGCTGCAGCGTCTGCAGAAAATTAACGATCCGCTGGGCCAGACTGCTGCCGCGCACTTCTTCCTTATCCAATACCGTAATTTTCAAAATTTCGGTATAAGGCGGATATCCCAGCTCCTGCCTGATTTCCAGTTCGCTGGCGGCAAAAGCGTCGTAATCCTGCGTCGCCGCCAGCTTGATAACTGGATTATCCGGGTCATAGGTCTGCAGGACCACATGGCCGGCCCTGTCACCGCGCCCGGCTCTGCCTGCAGCCTGTGTCAGCAGAGCAAAGGTTCGTTCCGAAGCTCTGAAATCGGGCAGATTCAGCGTCGAATCTGCCGAAAGGATACCCACCAGTGTTACGTTAGGTATATCATGTCCTTTTGCTACCATCTGCGTACCTAAAAGCACATTATATTCACCGCTGCTGAAAGATTTAAGAATATCCTCATGCGCGAATTTTTTGACAGTCGAATCCTGATCCATCCGCAAAATCCTGATTTCCGGCAGTTCGGCAATTTCTGCTTCTGCTTTCTGGGTGCCAGTACCAAAAAATCTGATTCGGCGACTATGACAGTTAGGACATTCGTCCGGGATCGGGGCGGTATTCCCGCAGTAATGGCAGCGCATTGCTTCACCGGCACTATGATAAACCAGCGCAACAGCACAATGCGGGCATACAATACTTTCACCGCAGTCACGACACATCACAAAGGTTGAAAAACCACGCCTGTTCAGCAGTACTATAGCCTGCTCTCCCTGTACCGCCGTCTGCAGCAATGCATCGTTTAGCGCCGCCGAGAGCACAGATTTATTCCCCCGCTGCAATTCCAGCCTCATATCGGCAATTTCAACATGCGGCAGCATACTGCCGTTGGCACGCTGCAGCAAACGCAGATGTGTATATGTTCCCTGGCGCGCTTTATAAAAACTTTCCAAATCAGGTGTCGCACTTCCCAAAACTACCGGAATACCGCTCAGCTGCGCCCTTTTCAGGGCTACTGTCCTCGCATGATAATTGGGCCGCTCGTCCTGCTTGTAACTGCTCTCATGTTCTTCATCAATAATTATCAGGCCCAGATCGCTGAAGGGAGCAAAAACAGCTGAGCGTACACCGATCAGCAGCTTGGCACTGTTAGTACGCATTTTATACCACACATCGGCACGTTCATTCTGTGACAGTTTGCTGTGGGCAACCGCAACTTCATCGCCGAACCAGGCCTGAAAACGTTTAACGATCTGTGCCGTCAATGCTATCTCTGGTACCAGCAGCAGAACCTGCTTGCCTGCTTCCATTGCCTGAGCTGCCGCCCGCAGATAAACCTCTGTCTTACCGCTGCCGGTTATGCCCTGCAGCAAAAAAGTTTCCTGATGCGGCTCTGTAATAGCACTGCCGATAGCCTCAACAGCCTGACGCTGCTCATCTGTCAAATGCAGACTTTCCTTCAGCTCCGTCCTGTTGGCATAGCTGTTGCGCAAAACACGTTGCTCACTCCGTTCGCTCCAGCCTTTCTCACATAAGATACGCAGTGTCGCAGCACTCACCTGCACTGACGCCAGTTCCTCCCCGCTTAGAGGGCGTTCGGCTTCTGCCAGCACTTCCAAGGCATGCATCTGTGCACGCAGACGTTTATTATATGCTACCAGAGCCTCACGTCCTGCCTTAGTCACAACAAAGCAGATACGGGTCTTGATTTTCAGTTTATTTTCGTAATCATAAGCGATCAGCTTACCTTCATCGTTATAAACAGCCTGCCGCTTGATGCTGGTTTTACCTGGAATAAACAGCCGCATCGCCTCAGCCGGCGAACACAGATAATATTCGGACAGCCAATTTGCCGTTGCCAGCATTTCCGCATCAAACCAGGGGCGCGTATCCAGTGTCGCCAAAATTTCTTTACATTCGTATTCTGCCGGAGCAGCCGCGGCCAACGATGTCACAAACCCCTCCACTGTCTGATACCCAAACGGCACCACAACACGCCAGCCCACATCAACGTGGTCCAGCTGTGGCGGTACGGCATAGGTAAATTGTTTGAACAAGTTTTTTACAGGCAGGTTGATTGCCACATTTATATATTTCATGTAATGCTCCATTACTGTAAACTTTAACTTATTATACTTCTACTATTTAAATGAAAATTCCTTTATTTTTCCTACGGACAACAGTTTTTATACTAAGATAAAGAAAGTCACAGCTCCCGCAGAAGCTGTGACTTTACCAACATTTTAAATTACAAGCCTGCCTGTTCTTTCAAGGAAGCGGCTTTATCCGTACGCTCCCACGGCAGATCAATATCAGTACGTCCCATATGGCCGTAAGCAGCCGTTTGTTTATAGATCGGACGGCGCAGGTCCAAAGCTTTGATGATCGCAGCCGGACTCAGCGAGAAGTTTTTGCGCACCAGGTCAGCGATCTTATCATCGTCGATCTTACCGGTACCAAAGGTATCTACCAAAACAGATACAGGCTGTGCCACGCCGATAGCATAAGCCAGCTGAATCTCACATTTATCAGCCAGTCCGGCGGCAACGATATTTTTAGCAACGTAACGTGCGGCGTAAGCAGCGCTGCGGTCTACCTTTGTGGGGTCTTTACCCGAGAAAGCTCCGCCGCCATGACGTGCCATACCGCCGTAGGTATCGACAATGATCTTACGTCCGGTCAGACCGGAGTCACCCTGCGGGCCGCCGATAACAAAACGGCCGGTAGGATTGATATAGTATTTGGTATCATCGTCCAGCATTTCTGCAGGTACGATCGGTTTAATAACATGCTCCATAATATCAGCGCGGATCTGCTCCATCGGAATTTCAGGCGCATGCTGAGAAGAAACAACTATAGCGTCGATACGTACGGGCTTACCGTCGTCGTATTCAACTGTAACCTGAGTTTTGCCATCAGGACGCAGATACGGTAAGGTACCGTTTTTACGAACTTCCGACAACCGACGGGCCAGCTTATGAGCCAGACAGATAGGCAGCGGCATATATTCTTCGGTTTCGTTAGTAGCGTAACCAAACATCATACCCTGGTCGCCGGCGCCAACCTCAGTTTCCTCTGCTTTGCCTTCTTTAGCTTCCAGCGCTTTATCAACACCTAAAGCGATATCGGCAGACTGCTCGTCGATAGAGATCAGCACGCCGCAGGTATTACCGTCAAAACCATATTTAGCACGGTCATAGCCAATATTGACTACAGTTTCACGGGCGATTTTCGGAATATCCACATAACAGTTTGTGGAAATCTCACCGACAACATGGATCTGACCGGTTGCCACCAAAGTTTCACACGCAACACGTCCCATCGGGTCCTGTTCTAAGATAGCGTCTAAAACCGCATCAGAAATCTGATCGGCGATCTTATCCGGATGTCCTTCTGTTACAGACTCAGAAGTAAATAATTTTCTCATAATTAGCCTCCTTTAGATAAAGTACACATCATCAATCTGCCTGCTTACTAAAAAAGCGCTCTCATAATGAGAGCGCTGCGTATTATTGTTCAGCATTCTCATCTCACGAATTATCGCAGGACTTAGCACCGTTTTGCAAGACTTTCACCTTACAATGGTTGCTGCGGTTTCACAGGGCCATTCCCTCCACCAGCTCTTGATGAGTAATATTCAATTACAATGCTTATTATAGCGGAACAACTTTCAAATTGCAACAGATTTTACAAAAATCTTTCATTTTTACATCCCGAGGCCTACAAAAGCTTATTTCTACGCCTTTTGAACGAGTTATACTATTTACGATTTGCGCAAACGCAGAACAGTATTCAAAAGCTCTTCTGCAACTTCTGCTTTGGTCATTTGCTCCAGCTCGCGCACTTCGCCGTCCGGAAACAGGAATTTAACGATATTGGTATCAGAGTTAAATCCTGCCCCCTGCAAAGTGACATCGTTAGCAACGATCATATCCAAATTCTTTTTGCAGATTTTTTCTTTTGCATTAGCAATCAGATTTTGAGTTTCGGCGGCAAATCCTACCAAAAACTGTTTTTCTTTACGTTCGCCCAGAGCTTTTAGAATATCAGGGTTTTTATCCATTACGACAGTTAAAGCGTCGTCAGTTTTCTTTTTGATTTTCTGTTCGGCAACATCATGGGGTCTGTAATCAGCCACAGCAGCAGCTTTGATCACTATATCCATGTCGTTGTAAGCTGCCAGACAGGCGTCCATCATCTGCTGCGTAGTTTCAACCTGCACCGTTTTGACATTAGCAGGCGGATTCAGCACCGACGGCCCCGAAACCAGCGTCACCTCGGCACCGCGGTCAGCAGCGGCCTGCGCGATAGCATAACCCATCTTACCGCTGGAGCGGTTGCCGACATACCGTACCGGGTCGATCGGCTCGCGGGTACCGGCAGCAGTTACCAAAACACGCAGATTTTTCATATCGCCACAACTTCTGGCAAAGAAAGCTTTGACAAATTCCACGATCTCACAAGGCTCAGGCAGACGTCCCGCACCAGAAGTACCACAGGCCAAAAAGCCTGTCGCCGGGGCCATCACAGTTACGCCATGCTCTTTCAGGCAGGTAATATTTTCCTGCGTCAAAGCATTTTCATACATACCTGTATTCATCGCCGGACAGACGATGATCGGTGCCTGAGCGGCCAGTAAAGTTGTAGAAAGCAGATCGTCGGCAAGACCGTGCGCCATTTTCGCAATGATATTGGCAGTAGCCGGAGCTACTACAAAAACATCAGCCCAGTTTGCCAGAGCGATATGCTCAACATTAAATTCCTGGTTACTGTTCCACATAGAAGTCGCAACAGCGTTGCTGCTGATTTCCTTAAATGTCAGCGGCGTAACAAACTGTCGGGCATGCTCTGTCATAACGACACGCACCTCGGCCCCCTGCTTGCGCAGACGGCTTACCAGATCGACAGCTTTATAAACGGCGATACCGCCAGTAACGCCTAAAACGATTTTCTTTCCTTTTAGCAACAAGGCACTAAGCCCCCTTATCTCAGCGTACTTTACGCTCGTAAGTAATAACGTCGTCAGCGATCTCGCGTAAAGCGGTGCTTACTTCTTTCTGAGGCATATTCTGATTGCCTACCGTCAGTTCACGGGCACGTTTGGCAGCTAAAATCACCAGGGTGTATTTACTGTCAACTTTCTCTGCTAAATAATCGATAGAAGGGTCAACCATACTCATATTTCTCTCTCCTTATGTGCCGCATGGCAAATTTCATTGATAATAAAATAAGTTCTGGCAGCACGGTAACGTTCTGCTTCCATGATCGTCAAAACTTTGCTGGTAGCTTTCTGCGCCACATCATTGACGACTATATAATCATATTCGTTGGCATAAGCCAGTTCACCTGTTGCCGAAGCTAAACGGCGTTTAATAACGTCTTCGCTGTCCGTGCCGCGTTTATAAATGCGCGAGCATAATTCATCAAGTGACGGTGGTACGATAAACACAAATACTCCATCAGGAAAGCGTTTTTTGATCTGCATCGCGCCCTGGATATCAATCTCCAAAATAACATCCTTACCCTGATTCAGCAGTTCCATAACATAAGAACGGGGCGTACCGTAATAATTTCCATAAACCTCGGCATATTCCAGCAGTTCTCCCTCTGCGATCATCTGCTTTACTTCTTCCACAGATTTAAAAAAGTAATTCACGCCGTCAACTTCGCCGTTACGCGCCTGTCTGGTAGTAACTGAAACGGAATAAGCCAAGTCGGGAAGCTTTTCCCTAAGCATCTGACAAATCGTTCCCTTGCCGGCTCCTGAAGGCCCGGACAAAACTAATAATAACCCCTGCGGCTTCACGATTAGCCCACCTTCCGTTTTATTTATTCTTCGTCTTCGTCGTCAGTCTGCACTAAACGGTTGGCGACTGTTTCCGGCTGCACAGCCGATAAAATAATATGACCGCTGTCAGTCACGATAACCGCTCTGGTTCTGCGGCCATAAGTGGCATCAATCAGCATACCTCTGTCGCGCGCTTCCTGAATAATCCTTTTGATAGGAGCAGATTCAGGACTGATGATAGAAATGATCCTGTTGGCAGCTACAATATTGCCAAAGCCAATATTGATCAATTTGATATCCATACTTTCACCCTTTCCCCATTACTCGATATTCTGGATCTGTTCCCTGATTTTTTCTATCTCAGCTTTGATCTCCACAACAACTTGCGCCAAAGTATAATCGTTGGCTTTGGAAGCAATGGTATTTGCCTCGCGGTTGAATTCCTGGATAAGAAAATCGAGCTTGCGACCGACAGGCTGATCTGCATCAATGATCAGCCTGAATTGTTTAATATGGCTTTTCAGTCTAACGATCTCCTCAGTAATACTGGTACGGTCAGCAAAAATAGCGACTTCCTGCAGCAATCGTTCCGGTTCAATGACCTGGTTATGTTTCGCAAGCAGTTCGTTGATCCTGTCGCTCAGGCGAATCTGGTATTCTTCAACTACCTGCGGCGAACGTTCTTCGATTACTGCCAGTTTTTCGGCAATCAGATCGGCACGTTTAATGAAATCACCATAGATATTACTGCCCTCGGTCTCACGCATAGCGACAAGATTACTGATAGCCTGACGCAAAGCCTGTTCCAGCTTCGGCCAAACACTCTCAACGTCAAAAAAACCTTCTTGTGCATTGATCACATCCGGGCAGCGTGACAAATATAAAATTTCCGACTGCTCGTTAAGCTTATAGTCTTCACAGCCGATAGCGGAACCAACATCACGCAAAGCGTTATGATACGCCAATACCAAAGCTTTATCTACTTTAATCGAAACGTTTTCTGTATTGGTATAAGAAGCATTGATAAAAACATCGATGCGTCCACGATTAACAGATTTTAAAATAGTCTTACGGATTCTGTCTTCTACCGGATTCAAAAAACGCGGTAAGCGAATAGCTACCTCGTTATAACGGTGATTGACCGTTTTCATTTCAATCGTTACTGAAAACTGCTCGTCTTCATATTCACCCCGGCCGAAGCCAGTCATACTTTTCAGCAAGCTAAAACCTCCTAAATTTTATGATGATTCATTTTATTTTAATAACGCAGGATCCACGGCAAATTCTCGTCCGCCGCAATAAGCGTCCTTAATGACCAGTAAATAAGGTTTGTCAACATTAAATTCTGCCTGATCAAAATAAAAATTATACTGCAGCTGGCAGATCTTCTGCTTTACTTCCACAGACTCAGATTTGACATCCGATTTCGTTTTCTGCTCCAGATCGATGTCCGCAGGCTTGATTTTATTTTCCTTCAAGGCATCCAGCTGTTTTTGCAGTGCTGCTGCTTTTTCCTCGATCGTTTCCATCCGGTCCAGCTTTTTCTGTACCTCCACATCAACGATAGGCTTATTGACCGCCTTGTCAAGATATCTGCCGTCTAAATAGTCGCTGTGGTATGGTGTGACAAAATTCCCATTTTGCACAAGCTGCACTTCCAAATCTTTTTCATTCAGGATTATCGGTGCGTTGATCACCGCACGTATAACTAGCACGCCATCGTAACGCGCTACCAGTTCTTTAGCATTCTCCACACTGACACCGGCAGCCTCCTGCGTTTTTCCTGCGGTATCCAGAGCCGTCAGTAGATAAGGAGTATAAACTATGATCCTTTCCTCATCACGATAAGGATTGGTTTCAAAACTTTCAGCAATTACCCACGGCTGCAGCATAACCGCGTCATTTTTTTCACCCTGATAGCTTTTACCATAGGCAATAGCCGCTTCTAAATTCTGATCAGTAGCTGGAAGCGCCGCTTCTGCCTGCAGGCAAAAGGCAACTAGGCACAGCACCAAAAGCAGATTTTTCATAATCGTATCCCCTTCCGATTATTTGCTAATCGCGAAATCTGTTGTATACTTATTCTTGAACTATTATTATATCTTATTCTGCTTTCACGTGCAAATCAAAATCACTAAAAAACGAAGTAAAAAGGAGCAAATCAATGAATTTAGAAGGTTTGACCTTGCATATTTTAACAAATAAACTAAAAGAAGAGCTTTTAGGCGGCAAGATCTACAAGGTTTTTATGCCCTCATACGAGTCGCTGCTGCTGCTTGTAAAACGCGAACGCGATACTGCGGCATTGCTTGCTGATTTCAGCTGCGGTTCACCGATGCTGTACCTGCCGAATAATTTACCCGAACGTCCCGAAAGTCCTCCGGCTTTTTGTATGCTGCTGCGCAAGCATCTGGAAGAAGGCCGTATAACCAGAATCGAGCAAAGCGGTCTGGATCGTATCATTACCATAGATATTGATACAATCGGTACCGCTAGACAAATAGTTACTAAACAACTGATTTTTGAACTGACCGGCAAAAACAGCAATATCATTTTTGCCGAAAACGGTCTGATTTTCGACAGCTTGAAGCATGTTAATAAAGCAATGAGTTCTTTCCGGCAGATCATGCCTAATCTGCCTTATCTTGCGCCGCCTCAGCAGACCGGACTTTCTATTTTAACAGCTCCAGCTAATGCAATCATTGAGGCAATGCACGAATTTAAAACTAAAAACAGCTTAGCTGCTTTGATCGCTGCCACTACAGGCATTGGCAAAATAACCGCATCCGAGCTTTTAGCTGCGGCTGGTATAGATAGCAACACAACTGCTTTGACTGCAGAGGAAGAACAACGTCTTGCCAATGCAATCTATTCATTACAGCAATCAGCTAATCAGCAAACATCAGCGCCGGTATATGCTGTCATCAGCCGTACTAATCAGGTCAAGACTATTCTGCCTTTTGCGCCCACGATTTTGGAACCAGGCTGTAATACTAAACAACTGCCAGATATCAACAGCGCACTTAATTATGCAGTCACCCTGACGCCAATTCAATTACCTGAACAGGAAACACTGCAAAAATTAGTCATCGGCGAAAGCCAGCGTCTGGAAAAGAAGCTGCCGGTTTTGGAAAAAGATCTGCTTACCGCTGATAAAGCTGAAGCACAGCGGATGATCGCCGATACCATCATGGCTAATATTTATCAGATCAGCAAGGGACAAAGTTCCTGCCAACTGCTTAATATTTATGACAACGAGCCGCTTGAAATCCAATTATCCCCCTTACTTTCACCTACTGAAAACGCACAGGCTTATTATAAACGGTACAATAAATATAAACGTGCACAAAGCGAAGTCCAAAACCAAATTGAAACGACCAGGGAGATGCTCAATTACCTGGCTTCCATTGACGCTTCACTGACTACGGCAACAACCAAGAACGAAATTGCTGAAATAAAACAGGAACTTATCACCGCAGGACTGCTGCAGAATCAGGGCAAAAAACATAAAGGTCAGGAGCCAAAATCGGAGCCGCTGCTCATAAAGCTTTCCAAAGAAACGACCTTATATATCGGTAAAAATAATAAACAAAACGATTACGTGACTTTTACATTAGCACGCGGTAAGGATCTGTGGTTCCATACTAAAAACATTCCCGGATCACATGTCATATTAAAAACAACGCTGCCTCAGGCAACGGCAAGCGATATTGCAGCAGCAGTTCTACTGGCCGCTTATTTCAGCAAAAGCCGCAGTGGCAGCAAAGTACCTGTAGACTGTACCGAGCGGCGTTTTGTCAAGAAACCCAATGGCGCTAAACCTGGGTTTGTGATCTATACCGATCAAACAACCTACTATGCTACGCCTGATGAAGCAGCGGCTCAAAAACTTTTAAGCAAATAATAAAAACACCTGGTTTACCGACCAGGTGTTTTTATTTTACCATGATTATTTTTACAATATCTTTAAAGCCAGCAGCCCTAAATATTCCTTTAACGCCATTGCAGAAAGCTCCAGCGCAAACCCCTGCGGCATAAAGCTAAAAATACTTAGCTGCATTTTTCCGCTCAGCTGATAATCACAGGGAAAAGGCACTATGTCCAAACCTTTATCCGCAAAATCCAGTACACTGCGCGGCATATGAAAAGCAGAGGTCACCAATACGATTTTCTGCCACTGCTGTTCACGGCATAACGCAGCAACATTAACAGCATTTTCAGTTGTATTTCTTGCTTCGGTATCAGTAAAAATCTGTTGTGGCGGTACACTCAGCTCTAGCAGCACTTTTTCTGCCACTGTAGCTTCTGTACCACTGTCGGCAAAAACCTGCCCACCGCTGATAATGATCGGGATATCTAATCGTTTCTGCAAACGCACCCCGGTGATCAGTCTATTCATAGAGACCGCCGACAAGGCCTCTCTACCACTGATATCAGGCACATCCCTGACCGCTCCGCCGCCAAGAACAACTACAGCATCAGTTTTACCGATTATTTTTTCCAACGCCGGAGGAACATACTGCTTTTCCAGTCCCTGCATCAGCATTCCGGCAACAGGAAGAATCGAAAACAGATATAAAGTGACCGTTACTGCTGTTAAAGGATAACGAAGTCTGCTGCGTTTCTTAAAACAATAACCGCACAGTAAAAACAGCATTACAATAATACCGCCGGGCGGCAGCAGCCAGCCCGAAATAAACTTATGTACATACAGCATATTACTTACATTCCTTCACCAGCATCTCATACATCTGTCTGAAAATCTCCGGCTGTAAATTGATCTTATTTAAAATCGTATAACGCTTACGGACTTCTTTGGCAAACATCCAGGCTTTGATAAATTCTTCTTCAGTAATATTCAAAGTTTTTGGGCTAACGGAAATATCGTAAGCTTCCAGAAAATCCAGCAGAATATGATGGTCACGTCCCTGAAGACGGCAGGCTACGACACTGCCAAGAGCTACCAAAATACCATGTGGGATATTATGCTCAAACAGCTCATCCATAGCGTGACAGAATAAATGTTCCGACCCGCTGCAAGGACGTGAATTACCAGCTATCTGCATCGCCAGCCCGCTCAAGACCAGTGACTGGGCCAGCATTTGAATCCCGGGAACTGTCGTCAGTGATTTAGCCTCAGAATATAAAAGCGAAGTAAACGCCGTTTCAGAAAGCATATAGGCAAAATCGTTAGGACGATCGCTGTTTTCTTCACAACCCAGCTTCCAATCATACAGTGCCGTATAATTACTGATCGTATCACCGACACCGGCTTTCATCAAAAGCCTCGGCGCGTCAAAAACAATATCAGTATCGATCAATAATCCGTCAGGAATTTTAGAAGTAAAAGAATGTTTGCGGCCGTTTTCTGCAAACAATACGGAAACAGGAGAAGCAACGCCGTCATTGCTAAGTGTAGTCGGTATCGCTATATAAGCTACGTTGGCAACAAAAGCAGCATACTTGGCCGTATCCAGTGCTGTACCGCCGCCCAAACCAATGATCAGGCTGATATTGTTCATTGCTACCTTTTTAGCAACATCAACAGCAAAATCAAAGGAACTCTCCTGAACGGTAATGATTTCAAAATCCAGTAACTGTTTCAATAGAACAACGACTTTTTTCTCTAAAGTCTGTAAAAGTCCGTCTGTCGTTAAAATCAAAGTTTTGGTATGAATAAGTTTAGGCATATATAAACTTAGATTTTTATTGAGGTCCTGAACTGCGTTTTCTTTGACCTGCATAAACAACGGCAAGGAATAATTACTCATCATTTAACCTCCCGGCGTAGTTTTATTAGCATATTATCTATTCCCTATTATATAGCAAAATCATTGTTACTAACAGCATTATTACTAAAACAAAACAATATTTTACAAAACTCTGTCACCTTAACAGGAAAATAAAAAAGCCTGCCGAAAAGGCAGGCTCTGATACTCAAAATTATTTACGGATACCAAGTTTAGCAATGATAGCGCGATAACGTTCGATATCTTTAGCCATCAGATAGTTCAGCAGACCACGACGTTGACCAACCATTTTCAGCAGGCCGCGACGGGAATGATGATCTTTTTTGTGTTCTTTCAGATGCTCGGTCAAATATTTGATGCGTTCGCTCAAAACAGCGATTTGTACTTCCGGAGATCCGGTGTCGCCTTCATGACGTGCATTTTCAAGAATGAGTTGTTGTTTTCTTTCAGCTGTTAACATTGTAATTCCTCCATTTTTTTATAATCCCCAAAGCATAGAGGTCGTTGGAGAAGCGAGCATCCAAGCCTTGGTTAAAGTACTTATGTAGTATACCACACTTGACTTTTAAAGACAACTATTTTTTGTAACATTGGAAATAATTTTTAATATTTTCGCGGTCTTCAGTAATACGTGCTTTCAGCTCATCGATACTGGCAAACTTTTCTTCACCACGTATATATTTATAAAAGTAAACAGTGATCTCCCTGCCATACAGATCGCCTTTAAAATCAAACAGATTTACCTCCAGACGTGCATGCTCCACATCGCCAAAAGTAGGGTTATTGCCGATATTGGCCATACCAAAATACAGCTTATCGCCTACCTTGACCTTGACCGCATAACCACCAGTTGCCGGCACAGCAGTTTCACTGCGCTGCAGTTCGATATTCGCAGTTGGAAAACCAATTGTCCTGCCGCGCTGCGCCCCATGCGTAACTATACCGGTGAGCGCATAAGCACGCCCCAGCATCTGATTAGCATGCTCCACATGCCCTGCCTGAATCAGACTTCTGATGCCAGTACTGCTGATAACGTTTTTACCGCATTTGACCAGTTGCCTGATAATCACGGTAAAGTGATCGTGCAATCCGGTACGCTGCAAAGTATCTGTTTTACCGCTGCCTAAAAAACCATAGCTGAAATTTTCACCTACTACTAAGCATCGATAATTAAATACAGCCAGTTTTTTCAAAAACTCATCCGGCGATAATCCGGCTAAATCATGATCAAAAGGTACGTTCACCAAAATATCAACGCCTAATTTTTCCAGGTATTTTATTTTTTGCTGCTGCGTAATAATTCGCACTGGCACTAAATCAGGCTTGATCAGGGATAAGGGATGATTGCTGAATGTAAAAACAATCAGCTTCAAACCATGCTTTTGGGCATAATCACGTGCTGTTTTTATAATATCCTGATGACCTAAATGCAGCCCATCAAAAGTTCCCAAAGCAATAACACTGGGACTATATTCAGTTTTCACAGCTTCTAATGAAGTAATGATTTCCATATCTGCCTCAATCTAAATCATTTCCGCATCTGCTTGAAATTGTTTCAATATTTTTTCAGCTTTAACGAGCTCGGATTCTGCACTGCCAATGCCAAGAAAATCACCTGTAATCGTTTTCAAGCGGTATGTACCGTTTGAAATGCCTCGCACAGTGGTCTTTACCCCCTGAGTAATCCGCAGCGCCTGCTTATCTGTCAAAACCAGTTCCTGTAAATCCTGCACTGCTGCTTCGGCAGGAAGCAGATAAGCATACGGTGCAGCGGCAATTTCTTCCAGAGTTTTGGCCTCTGACAGGTAAAAATCTCCTACCTGTTTGCGTAATAAAAAGCTCATTGTGCCGCACATACCAAGTTCTGCCGCAATATCTTCCAGCAAAGTCCTTACATAAGTTCCTTTTGAACATACAATATCAAGTATTAAAGAAGTACCAGTTTTATGAAGCAGCTCTAAAGCATCAATAGTAATGCTCCGTGCTTCCCGTTCAACTTCAATCCCCTGCCGTGCCAGCTGATAAAGCTTCTGACCATCTTTTTTTATAGCAGAGTACATGGGCGGAATCTGTTTTTGTTCACCGATAAATTTTTGCAGAGTTTCTTGAATTTCGGCTTCAGTAACAACACGAACCTCTGAACTGGCAATGATCGTACCACTATCGTCTCCTGTGTCTGTCTTGATACCGAATTTCAGTTCAGCCCGGTAATTTTTACGGCCTTCGACTGCATATTCCAACAGCCTTGTTGCCGTACCGATAAAAACAGGCAGTACTCCCGCGGCATCAGGATCAAGTGTGCCGCCGTGTCCGATTTTCTTAGTTTGCAAAGTCCTGCGCAAAAAGCCGACCACATCGTGAGACGTCATTCCACAGGGCTTGAGTACATTCAAAATGCCTGATGTCATACTAATTTTTCCTTTAAGGCTTTCAAAAGCTGCTGCTGCGCTTCAGGTAAAGCAGCTTCGATAGTACAGCCTGCCGCGCGCAGATGACCGCCGCCACCGAAGGTAATAGCGATTTCAGAAACATCAAGGTTACGAGACCGCATACTGACACGGGTAACAGCTTTTTCCACAGCTTTAAACATAATAGCAACTTCGACGCCTTCAATATACCTTGGATAAGAAATGAAGGTATCTGTATCAACATCTTTATCATACATTTCGTTATTAATAGAAATATATGCAATTTTACCATCAGCATCAAATGTCAATGTTTCCAGAACCTTTGTCAGCATCTCGATATTAGAGCGCGGCTTAATCTCCATACTGTCAGAAATTTCATTGGGTTTTACCCCTATTTCCAATAAAGCTGCAGCTATCCGCATCGTTTTCGGCATCGTATTAGAATATTTGAAAGAACCGCAGTCCGTATACAGCGCCGTATAGATACACGTTGCCATCTCCAGATCCACTTCAACTCCTAATGTATCAATCAACTCATACATAATTTCACCGGTAGCAGCCGCAGCTGTATCAAGATACAAATAATCGGCATATTCGGTATTAGAAATATGATGGTCGATATTGAGTGTTTTAGGAGCACTGACACACTGTGACACGTTACCGGCTCTATCTAAAGAACTGGCGTCGATCACGACTAACAGATCCGCAGCTATCCGCTCATCATTTTGAAAACGGACAAAGCTTTCGATACCGGGTAAAAATTTATAGACCTTTGAGATTTCATCATCAACAGTCACAATGACATCTTTCCCAAGCTTCTGCAAAGCTTTCATCAAACTCAAAGCAGAGCCCAGCGTATCACCGTCTGGGCTCACATGAGAACATAATACTATTTTATTGGCAGCCTGCAGTAAAGCGGCTGTTTCCTGCAGGGAACAATGCTTACTCATGCGAGGAACCTTCCTCTTCTTTGATTTTCTTCAGCAATCCCTCGATATGTGCACTATACTCCATCGAAGTATCTTTTACTAAAATCAAATTAGGAGCAAAGCGGAGGCGAATCCGCTTTGCTATTTCCGTACGCATAAAACCAAGTGCTTTATTCAATCCCTGCCAGGCGGCTTCATGATCCTTTTCCGGACCATAAAGACTGACATATACTTTAGCAATGCTCATATCATCAGTAAGCTCAACACCGGTAATGGTAACAAACTGGATCCGTGGATCTTTGATATCCATCAGCAGCATTTTACTAAGCTCCTGTTTGATTGCTTCCTGTACTTTTTCTACTCTTAATCTAGCCATAGTTCACCTATTCGACGGCGACTTCTTCCATAGTGAAGACTTCGAACACGTCGCCTTCTTTCAAATCGCGGAATTTTTCCAAAGTAACACCGCATTCATAGCCTGCAGCGACTTCCTTCACATCGTCTTTGAAACGTCGTAAAGTGTCGATTTCGTCTTCGTTGATGACGATACCGTCTCTAACTACGCGCACTTTAGAAGTATTGGTGATCTTACCTTCCAGCACATAGCAGCCAGCAATCAGCATTTTCGAAATAGTGATCATCTGACGAACCTCTACACGGCCCTGGATAGTCTCCTGGAATTTCGGTGCCAGCATACCTTTAATAGCAGCTTCAACGTCATTCAAAGCGTCATAAATAACGCGGTAAGTCCGAACATCTACCTTCTCTGCTTCCGCTGCTTTACGGGCGTTAGCATCAGGACGAACATTAAAGCCGATAATGAGGGCATTGGCGGCTGAGGCCAGCATAACATCGGACTCGGTAATAGCACCTACACCAGCATGTACAACAACGACTTTAACTTCGTCATTTTTTATATTCTGCAAAGAAGAACGCAAAGCTTCGATAGTACCTTGAACATCGGCTTTAACGACGATATTCAAGTCTTTAATCTCGCCCTCTTGAATACGTTGGAACAAATCATCCAGCGAAACTTTGGAATTCTGCTGAATTTCTTCAATACGTTTTTTCGCAACACGCTTTTCAGCAACACTGCGGGCAATCTTTTCATCAGTAGAATCAAGAATATCACCGGCAAGCGGCACATCGTTCAAGCCTAAAACCTCTACAGGCGTAGAAGGCAGTGCTTTTTTGACTTTTTCACCACGGTCATTGACCATTGCACGCACCTTGCCATAAGCAGTACCGGCAATAATAGTATCACCGATCTGCAAAGTGCCACGCTGAACTAAAACAGTAGCGACAGGGCCGCGGCCTTTATCAAGCTGCGCTTCAATAATCGTACCATGAGCAGGCAGACTTGGATTAGCTTTCAGATCCTGCATTTCTGCAACCAGCAGAATCATTTCCAACAGTTCGGAAATACCTGTTTTCTGATGTGCGGAAACCGGAACCATGATAGTATCGCCGCCCCAGTCTTCCGGGATCAGCTCATGCTCAGCAAGCTGCTGTTTTACATGATCCGGATTAGCTCCGGGACGATCCATTTTATTAATGGCAACGATAATAGGTACCTTTGCTGCTTTTGCATGGTTAATAGCTTCGAGCGTCTGCGGCATAACACCGTCATCTGCAGCAACTACCAAAATAGCAACATCTGTTACCTGTGCTCCACGCGCACGCATAGCTGTAAAAGCTTCGTGACCGGGAGTATCAAGGAAAACAATCTTTTTGCCCTGATAATTAACCTGATAAGCACCGATATGCTGCGTAATACCGCCAGCTTCTCTTGCTGTAACATTAGCCTTGCGAATAGCGTCAAGCAGAGAAGTTTTACCATGGTCAACGTGACCCATAACAGTTATTACCGGCGGTCTCGGCAAACGTTTAGCCGGATCATCTTCCACTTCTGGAATTTCAGTCGGATCCTCTTCAGGCGGTAACGCGGCAACTTCGACATCAAATTCACTGCCGACCAACAATGCCGTATCAAAGTCGATATCCTGATTGATAGTAACAATCACGCCCAACATGAACAAAGATTTGATAACTTCGCTGACTTCACGTTTCAGCAGGTTGGCAAAATCTTTGACATTGATAGTTTCGCCGATCTCTACATAAGTAGGTTTCTGAACCTCTACTACAGGCTGCTGCACGCGCGGAACATTATTATTGCCGCCCTGGCGTTTATTACTGCGTCCCATATGATTATTACTGCGGTTAGGACGGCTGTCTTTAGTTGCATAAGAACCTTTGATCTGCGGTTTATCTTTACGGGCATTTTTATTAAAAGGTTTATTATTGGCACCAGCAGGACGAGCAGTATTGGCCTGCGGACGCTGTGCACCGGTACCGCCTTGCTGCGGACGTGCATTATTATTGTTATTCATATTTCCCTGTTGCGGGCGCGCATTACCCTGCTGCTGCGGACGCGCTACGTTAGCATTATGCTGACCAGGCTGCTGCCCACGCGGGCCTATATAAATGCCCCCCTGAGGACGCTGCTGCGGTCTGTTTCCCTGCTGCGGGCGTTGTCCCTGTTGATTATTGGGACGATTTTGCGTATTAACGCCCTGGTTAGGACGGTTTTGATTAAACCTCTGACCTTGATTTTGGGTATTAGGACGTTGCCCCTGCTGTTGCTGTGGGCGCTGACCTTGTTGGTTGTTAGGACGATTCTGCTGGCTTATGCCCTGATTAGGACGGTTTTGACCTGCGTTCTGCCCCTGCTGATGATTAACGGCAGCAGGACGCGGACCCTGATTAATAGGACGTTGCCCCTGATTGTTGGGACGCTGACCCTGTTGTTGCTGCGGACGCTGTGTATTCGCAGCGGAATTCGGTTGAGTTTGCACCTGCTTCGGAGCAGCTTCAGCCTGCTTAACCGGCTCTTTTTTCACTATATGTTGCGGTGCAGGAGCAGCCTTCTTCTCCTGTACAGGCTTCCTGGCCGAGTTTTTCACTACCAAATCTCTAACCGTATCGTCTACAGTGCTTAACGTACTTTTTACCTGAATGTTATTTTTAGCTAAAATATCGATTACTTCCTGGTTTGTTTTACCAAGTTCTTTTGCTATCTCATATACTCTATGCTTACCCATTCATCCACCTCCAAGCGTATTTATGTCATATATTTTTATTTATCATATTCGCAAAGCTGTTATCCAAAACAACTACTGCGGTTCTTTTAGCCTTGCCAATCGCCCAGCCCAGTTCATCTCTGGTCAGGCATTCAACCACGGGTGTATCAGACATCTCTGCCATAAAATACATATCTTTTTTAGAATTTTCAGCAGCATCTGCGGCCACAAGCAATAGCTTAGCTTTACCGTTTTTCAGAGCAGATCTTACAGCATAGTCGCCTGATGCCAGTTTACCTGCTTTCTGTGCCAATCCTAAGGCAAAAGTCACACCATTATTCGCCATCAGGCAAATCCTCCAGCAATTTGGCATAAACTTCTTCGCTGACCGGCTTTTCCAAGGCCCGTTCCAAACGTTTTTCCTTCACTGCTTTTGTGATGCATTCTTTAGATTGGCAAACATAAGCTCCACGACCTGCCTTTTTCCCAGTCAAATCAAGGCTTATCTCACCTTCCGGAGAACGTACTATTCTCAGCAGGGCTTTTTTCTCTTTCATTTCATTACATCCCACACATTTACGTTGAGGGATCTTTTTAATCTTCGTCTGCTTCATAGGCTACACCAACTTCTTGTGCTCCCTGTTCTGCTTCTTCGGCAGCCTGAGATTCACTTTTGATATCTATCTTCCAGCCTGTCAGCTTCGCTGCCAGACGTGCGTTTTGTCCTTCTTTACCAATTGCCAGAGACAACTGATAGTCAGGCACTATAACGCGGCAGATTTTTTCTTCTTCCAGAACTTCAGTACTGACAACCTTAGCTGGCGATAAGGCATTAGCCACATATTGGTCAGGCTCGGAACTGTATTTGACGATATCGATTTTTTCACCGCGCAGCTCATTAACAATAGTCTGAACGCGCATACCTTTATGTCCAACACAGGCGCCGACCGGATCAATATTCTCATCCTTAGTATAAACGGATATCTTAGAACGCATACCAGGTTCACGAGCTACTGACTTGATCTCGACCAATCCGTCGTGAATTTCAGGAACTTCCAACTCGAACAGTCTTTTCAGCAATCCCGGATGTGTTCGGGAAACCATAATCTGTGGGCCTTTGCTGGTCTTTTTTACTTCCACGATATAGGTTTTCATCCTATCATGATATTGATAAATTTCTCCGGGGATCTGCTCGTTAGGAGTCAAAATAGCCTCGGCCTTACCTAAATCAATATAAACATTTTTATTTTCCATACGTTGAATGATACCGGTTACGATATCATTCTCTCTGCTGGAAAATTTCTCGAAAACCATGCCGCGTTCTGCTTCACGGATACGCTGTACAACAACCTGTTTGGCATTTTGTGCTGCAATACGACCAAAGTTACGTGGAGTCACCTCAGTTTCTACAATATCATCGACTTCATAGCGAGGATCTATTTTACGGGCTTCCTCCAGAGAAATCTCATTAGGATCGTCGCCTACCTCTGCCACAATATGACGCTGTGCATATATGTGAAGTTCACCTGTTACTTTGTTCATATCAACACGGACATTCTGGTTAGAACCAAAATTCTTTTTATAAGCTGTTACAAGAGCTTCTTCGACCGCCTGGAACAGGAGTTCCGGATCAATCCCCTTCTCTTTTCCCAATTCCCCTATTGCCAGAATAAAATCTGCGTTCACGTTTCTTAATCCTCCTATACTTTATAATCTTTAAAAATCAATATGCGGTCTGATCATTGCGATAAGTTTTCGGTCAATGCTGACCGGATTTTTGGCTTCTTTTCCCTTGATAATCGTTTTTATTTCTATTGTCTCATCGCTGTGACTTATTAGAATTCCAACCAGGTCTTTTAAACCTTCCCACGGAGCAAAAAAGAAAATATCAACTTTACTTCCATAAGCTGCTGTAAAATCTTTATCTTTTTTCAACGGGCGGTCAATGCCGGGTGATGAAACTTCCAGGTAATATTTCTCTTTAATCGGGTCTTTTTCATCTAAAACTGTAGTCAGTTTTTCACTTACTAATTGGCAATCGTCGATTTCAACTCCACCCGGTTTATCAATGTAGATACGCAGATACCAATCTTTTTCACGCACATATTCTACATCTACCAAAGTCAGATCGGTACCATCTAAGAGCGACGTTACCAAATCAGCAATCAAAGCTTCCAGAGCTTCCTTCTGCACAATACTCACCTCCGGTCTGTAATTTATCTTAAATAAGCGGAAAGAGCGGGTATAGCACCCACTCTCTCAAAAGAAGTCATAAATTTTCTGCTTATATTATACCACCCTGTAAGATTAATTACAAGTTTTTTGTTAACTTCCCTACAATATATATGGCAAAATTCAAACTTTTATCAAACCCAGTCAAAAATTTCAGTTTTTCAGAAAAACAAATTCTTTTGCGGTGGATTGCTCCTTCTGATATTTATATCCTAACCGGTCAAATTTTTTTGTGTCTTCAATGTGTAAAATATTATGCTCGGCACACCAGCGCACCATTTCACCACGGGCCATCTTCGCTTCAGTAGCTTTAACCTTTACTTTACCGTCCTGCCAAATGCCAAAAATACAGCTGACATATTCCACTTCTGGCGTCAAATATTTTTCTATAACTTTACTGTATTCTTTTGATGCCAGGTTAAGAATGCTTTTATCGTTTTGCGTCAGCTCAAAATAAAGCCTGCTTCCCCAAAAGTCATACAGATTTTTACACCCGGCAGCCGGCAGCTTTGCCTGCATCTCCAAACGATAAGGAACAACACCGTCCATTGCTTTTAAAATACCATAAAACCCTGATAAAATATTTAAATGTTCTGCCACATAATCAAGCTGTGCATTTTCAAAAACACGCGGTGCCATATATTGATACTGGATACCGTCATAAGCCAATACTGCCGGGGTAAGATTAGCACGCAGACGCATAGTCTGTAAACGCTTATAGTTTAATGCCGCAATCTCATCGTTACATTGCCACAACTTTTTTAGATCATCATACTGCATCTTTCTCAGCTCTGCCAGTAAAATTTCTGTATCTTTTAAAAAGCGCGGTTCTGCCGCAGAAACAAGGTCATCATTATCAATACGCATTTTTTTTGCTGGGGAAATAATTATCTGCATCGTATCCTCCTGCAAGTATTTATCAAAAAGCGCGTCCTTATACAAGAACGCGCTTTTGATTCTCAACCTTTCAAATAGGCTAAAATTTCTTCAGCATTAGTATCAGGATTAGCATTAGGATATGCTTTTTCGATCATACCTTTTTCATCAACGATATAAGTCGTTCTCACTACTCCCATTGATACCTTGCCATACAATTTCTTTTCCTGCCATACATCATAAGCTTCGATGGCCTGACGTTCAGGATCAGCTAAAAGAATAAAAGGCAGCTCCTGTTTCGCGGCAAAATTAGCATGAGATTTTACGCTGTCTTTACTGATGCCGATAACCTCAATGCCCATTTTTTTATACTCACCGTAATTATTGCGAAAAGAACAGGCCTGACGTGTACACCCCGGTGTAGAATCCTTAGGATAAAAATAGACAACTACTTTTTTCCCTAAAAAATCCTTCAGGCTCACAATATTACCATCTTTGTCCTGCAACGAAAATTCCGGTGCTTTTACTCCTGCTTCTAACATACTAATCGCCTCCTAATGTCAGAATAAATCTATCTGATCTGTTTCAGGCAAATCCCCTAAGGCTCCGTGTTCTGCCAATTTTTCAACTACAGCTTTACCAACCTTGGCTCTTACCCGCAGATCTTCCTGGGAAATAAAAGGATGACCGATTTCTCTGGCTTCGCTGATACTTTGAGCGGCAGTAACACCAATTCCTCCCAAAGCAGCAAGCGGCGGCCTCAATCCCTTTTCAGTGACGGTAAAACGCGTCGGATGGGATTTATACAAATCGATACGTTCCATTTCAAAACCACGAGCCAGCATTTCAATCACCAACTCCAGATACGTCACCGTATCTTTATCTCTGTTACTTGCTTTATAGCCCTGTGCATAGACATCTTTAATATAACGTTTCATATAATCAACGCCTTTGACAACATGATCCATATCAAAGTCCGGTGCACGCACAGTAAAGTATGCCGCATAGAATTCACGTGGATAATGCACTTTACAGTATGCTATACGATAAGCCATCATAACATATGCCACTGCATGCGCCTTCGGAAAAAGATACTGGACCTTATTACAGGATTCAATATACCATTCTGGCACCTTTGCGGCACGCATCGCTTCAAGCATGGGTGCTTCCAGACCGCCTTTAGCCGCCTTGCCTTTACGAACATATTCCATAATTTTAAAGGACATACTGGGATCTACGCCTTTCGCGATCAGATTAGTCATAATATCATCACGCGTCGAAATCGTTTCCTCACTGGGTTTACCCTCGCGAATCAGATCCTGCGCATTGTTCAGCCATACATCAGTACCATGCGAATAGCCTGATACCCTGACAACCTGACTGAAATTTTTAGGCTGAACATCCTGAATCATCTGCCGTACAAACTGTGTACCACATTCAGGAATACCATAAGTGCCAACGGCACTGCCGATCTGCTCAGGTGTTACGCCGAAAGCCTCAGTCGAACGGAAGATAGACATAGTTTTTTCATCGCCGACGGGTATCTGCTGCGGTGGAATATTTGTCAATTCCTCCAGCATTTTGATAACCGTCGGATCGTCGTGACCAAGTATATCAAGCTTAACCAGACGGTCGTTGATCGAGTGATAATCAAAGTGAGTAGTTACTGTTTCCGAATCTTTTTCATCGGCCGGTCTGTTCATCGGCGAAATATAATGAATATCCATATTGCGCGGTACAACCATGATACCGCCTGGATGCTGGCCAGTAGTTCGTTTAATACCGGCAAAGCCTTCTACAAGACCTGCAACATGTGCCGAATGCACATGCAGATTTTTTGCCTCATAATATTTTTTGACATAACCAAAAGCCGTTTTGATAGCAATCGTTGAAATCGTACCGGCGCGGCAAACATTATCGCGTCCGAAAAGTTCTTCTGTATATTTATGTGCTGTCGGCTGATAATCTCCGGAAAAGTTCAAATCAATATCAGGTACTTTATCACCATGGAAACCCATAAACACGGCAAACGGAATATCGTGCCCATCACGGATCATCTCTGTACCGCACTCAGGACATGCTTTAGCAGGCAAGTCAAAACCTGACGCAACTTCTTCTTTCATGAAGAACTCGCTGTGTTTACATTGTGGACAGCGGTAATGCGGTTTCAGCGGATTGACCTCTGTAATATCGATCATAGTCGCTACAAAAGAAGAACCGACAGAACCACGGGACCCAACCAGATAACCATCGTCCAAAGATTTTCTTACGAGCTTATGTGCAATATAATACAGAACTGAGAACCCATGATTGATAATGGAATCGAGCTCCATTTTCAGTCTGTCGCTAACTACCTGAGGCAGATTTTCACCATACCATTCGTGCGCACGCTGATAAGACATTTCCTTGATAGCTTTTTCTGCCCCAGGTATAAATGGTGAATACAGCTGATCACGATCAGGAACAGGTTTGATTTTTTCTACCATCTCCGCAATCTTATTCGGATTGGTTACACACAACTCATAAGCAATTTCTTTACCAAAATACTCAAATTCCTTGAGCATTTCTTCTGTTGTCCTGAAATAAAGAGGTGCTTGCTGATCAGCATCAGAATAATTTTGCCCAGCCTGCAGGATAGCCCGCAGCTGCGCGTCCTCCGGATGCAAAAAATGCACGTCACAGGTAGCGACAGTCAACTTACCCAGCTTTTTACCAAGTTCATAAATTTTCCTATTATGCTCTTGCAGCTGTTTGACTGTGCAGCGCTCCTGTCTGACTAAAAACATATTATTTCCGGTTGGCTGAATTTCCAGATAATCATAAAAAGAAGCTATTTTCTCTAATTCTTCATCGGGACGACCTGCCAAAATAGCCCTGTACAGTTCACCAGCTTCACAGGCAGAACCCAGGATCAAACCCTCGCGATATTCTTCGATAACCTCACGCGGCAGCATCGGCCGTTTATGCAGATAACGCAAATGACTGATTGTTACCAGTTTATACAGATTACGCAGACCTGTTTCGTTCTTTGCTAAAATGATAATGTGGTTATTTTTGACCTTCTTGATACGGCTTTTCTTGATCGTATCCGTCGGCTCCAGATCGATATCATGGCCGTCGTCGTTCATCAAATAACCTTCCATACCGAAAATCAGCTTGATATCCGCTTTTTCAGCTACATCAAAGCAGAACGGAAAAGCCTGTACAACGCCATGATCTGTGATGGCAAGAGCTTTATGCCCCCATTTTATCGCTGTCTCCACCAAATCTTCCATTGGTGTTACGCCATCCATCTTACTCATTTTTGTATGACAATGCAGCTCGACACGTTTAACTTCAGCGTTATCCATACGTTCTTTTTTAGGAACAGCTATAATACCCTGAGGACTGATGACCATTTCATCAAACAAAAATCTGTCAGGAGCAACATTACCCATAATACGCAGCTGCATCCCCGGTTTGATCTTCTTTTTAAACTGCAGACATTCTTCCAGATTTTCAAAACGCATTCTAACATAAAGTCCACTGGTTTCATCACTCAAATTAAAAGTGAGCATCACATTGCCGGTACGCAGGACTCGCTCAATAAAAGCAGTCAGCTTACCGTCCTTATCAATGCTTTTTACAAAAGCACCTTCTACTACGACTCGATTTTCTTCTTCGATAACGTCGATCATCGGCCTGGGCTTACCTTTAAATGCTTTACCAAAAATAAGGCCGTCTGCTTTTTTATTCCCTCCATAGAGAAGGTTATAAGCCTTTTCATAAGCATCGTCTTTACGCTCTGCCTCACACGAAGGTACTGCTTCAAATGCGGCAGCTTCTCCTATTTCAACTGCTTCAGGTTCTTCCGGCGGCAAAGGAATTTCTTCACGCTCCGGCTCTACCTGCACAGATTTATTTTCTGTTTCAAGCTTATTTTCTGTTTTAACCGATTCAGCCACAACGGAAGTTTCCAGCAGATTTGTCTGCTGCAGCTCCACTTTTTTTAAATTAAAAGCAGCGGTAAGCTTATTTGCCACCGCTGCAAGTAAAGTTTCTGTCACGGGAGCAACTGCTTTATACTCTATCTGCCACACGGCAGCCTCGATATCCATAAAGATTTTCTCCGGCTGGATTAAACGAGCACGCAATAATTCTGCTTCCGTTAAGGACTGCTCGGCTAAAAAAGCAAAAAATTTATTTTTATCAGGAACAATACAATATTTCGCCTTCATGCTTGCGTCCTTTCTTACCAATCAACCAACGTTCTCTAAAGTAATGATGCCTTCAATACTTTGTAAACCGCGAATAATATCAATATCATCTCTATCTTTACTTATTTTGAGATACAGCTCTAAAACTACCTCATTTTTTCTGGAGTTGTTTTTTACGTTTAAAGTGCGTACCTTCACGCCATTTTCAGTCAAATACGCAGTAATATTCGTTATAATACCGGGTTCATTTTCGGCAACAATCCGAATAAAGCGGCGGGCATTTCTGCTGCTGCCGGCAAAACGTTTTTCCCAGCTGTGAAAAGTTACCAAAGTAACCATCATTACCGCCGTAGAACCAATACTTAAAACATACATCCCAGCACCGGCAGCCAACCCAATGGCCGAAATCATCCACAAGCTGGCAGCTGTTGTTAAACCACGTACGGTAACTCCCTCATGCATTATCGTACCGGCACCAAGAAAACCAATACCGCTAACTACCTGTGCAGCAATACGGGAAGAATCACGATTGCGCGGGAATTCTTCCCCATGCATAGGGTAATCATCATAACCGTACATAGAAACCAGCATAAATAACGCCGCACCGGCACAAACTAAAATATGTGTTCTAAAGCCAGCCGGTCTATCGCCGCTGCCGCGTTCGATGCCGACTATTCCGCCTAAAAAAGCGGCCAATAATAGACGAATAAGCATCTCCCAATCATGAGAACTCATTATCGGCACCTCCTTACTGTCAGTTTAATCTTTTATTTTGAAAAAGCAAGTTCTGCGATAATATTTTTGATATCTTGTACGTAATCGCCATCTAAAGGCAAATATCTGATCTCGCCTGTTTTACGAATTTTAACTTCCAGCTTACCTTCAGTCAATGTTTTCGGCCCAACTACAACGCGCAGCGGATAGCCGATAAGATCAGCATCTTTAAATTTAACACCGGGGCGTTCGTTGCGATCATCGATAACTGTTTCCAGACCTACTTTTTTCAACTGCATATAAATTTCTTCAGCTTTCGCTGCAGATGCTTCATCTTTTGTATTAACAGGCACAACCAGCACATGATAGGGTGCTATTTCGATTGGCCAGATGATACCATTGTCATCATAATTCTGCTCAATAGCAGCCGCCATCGTTCTGCTGACACCGACACCGTAGCACCCCATTACCATAGGCTGCTCTTTACCGTTTTCATCAAGATAGGTAGCTTTTAAAGCAGAGCTGTATTTAGTAAACAGCTTAAAGACCTGCCCTACCTCGATGCCGCGGGCTTTGCTCACTTCGCCGCCGCAATGCGGGCACGGATCCCCTTCCTGAATAAGACGGATATCTGCCACATATGTTGGTGTAAAATCACGGCCCGGGTTAACATTGATGAAATGGTACCCTTCTTTATTAGCACCGCAGCAGACATTGTGCATTTTCATAACAGTAGCGTCAACAACTACTATGACTTTTTTATTATCGATACCAACAGGGCCCATATAACCGCCAACAGTACCAGCAGCAGCTAATTGTTCCTCTGTCGCCATTTCCAGGTCAATAACGCCGCAGGTATTGATAACTTTGATTTCATTGACTTCGTGATCGCCACGTACAAAACAAAGAATCAAACCTTTTTCACTGTTATAAGCAACAGCTTTAACAGAATGGTCAACAGGAAGTTTTAAATAAGCGCACACATCAGCAATAGTTTTACAGTCTGGTGTTACTACCTCTTCTTTAGTCAGCATTGCTTCTTCTTGAGCTTCCAAAGGAAATAGCTCTGCTTTTTCAACATTGGCCGCATAATCGCAGCTGGTGCAGAAAACAATCTCTGCTTCACCACTGTCGGCAATTACCATAAATTCATGGGAACCACTGCCGCCGATAGCCCCAGAATCAGCTTCAACAGGGCGGAAGTTCAGGCCGCAGCGCGTAAATATATTGGTGTAAGCATCGTACATATCCTGATAAGATTTATCAAGACCAGCTTCGTCACGATCAAAGGAATACGCATCTTTCATAATGAATTCACGGCCGCGCATCAAACCGAAACGCGGGCGACGTTCATCACGATATTTATTTTGGATTTGATAAACACTAAGCGGCAGCTGGCGATAAGAACGAACATCACCGCGGATCAAAGTCGTTACCATTTCTTCATGTGTAGGCCCAAGGCAGAAGCAGCGATTATGACGATCCTGCAACCTGAACATTTCCGCACCGTATACATCCCAACGTCCGCTTTCCTGCCAAATCTCAGCCGGCTGTACAATAGGCATCAAAAGCTCCTGTGAACCTTTGGCATCCATTTCCTCACGTACTATTCTTTCTATTTTTTTCAATACACGCCAGGCAAGCGGCAGATAAGTATAAATACCACCGGCAGCTTTACGCATAAAGCCGGCACGCAGCATTAATTGGTGACTAACAACCTCCGCCTCTGCAGGTACCTCACGCAAAGTAGGAGCATACAGTTTGGAAACTCGCATTATTTCATCTTCCTCTCAACCAAAATTTTCTTAATTTCATCAAACAGCTCGTCAACGATTTTATCTTCGCTGACTTTTTTTATGATCTCGCCTTTGCGGAACAGCAGGCCCTCGCCAATACCGCCGGCAATGCCTATATCAGCCTCCCTGGCTTCACCAGGTCCATTAACTATGCAGCCCATAACTGCAACCGTAATTGGTTCTGCTATTTCGTCTAAACGGCGTTCGACCTCTAAAGCAAGCTTTTCCAGATTGATTCTGGTCCTGCCGCAGGTTGGACAGGAAATCAAAGTCGGCCCATATTCTCTAAGCCCCAAAGCTTTCAAAATATTATAAGCAACCTTTACTTCATTAACCGGATCCCCGGTAAGCGAAACACGAATCGTATCGCCAATACCTTCCGCCAATAACGTACCTATACCAACTGCCGATTTTATAATCCCGGAATTAACGGTACCAGCTTCAGTAATCCCCACATGCAGCGGATAATCACATTGAGCAGCTAAAAGCCTGTAAGCCGCAATCGTTAATGGTACGTCATGTGCTTTCAAAGAAATTTTGATATTGCGATAATCAAGTTCTTCTAAAATATGAATATGACGCCAAGCAGCTTCTACTAATGCTTCTGCTGTCGGATGCCCATATTTTTCCAATAAATCCTTCGGCAGTGAACCGGCATTAACACCGATACGAATAGGTATATTTTTTATTCTGGCCGCTGCAACTACCGCTTCTACCTTTTCACGTCCGCCAATATTACCAGGATTTAACCGAAGTCCGTTGACACCGGCATCTATAGCCGCCAAAGCAAGCTTGTAATCAAAATGAATATCAGCTATTACAGGAATCTGGCTCTGCGCAACTATTTCCCGTAAGGCCTGCGCTGCAGGCATATCAGGTACAGCACAACGAATGACATCGCAGCCAACTGCCGCCAGTTCCTTAATTTGTTTCAAAGTCGCTGCAGCATCGTCGGTCCTCGTATTAGTCATCGACTGTACTGAAACAGGAGCATCACCGCCAATAAATACAGATCCCAACTGTAATTGTCTGGTTATTCTGCGCTTCATAAAGACACCTCTTTATTTTATCGGCTGATGTCGTTAAACACCGCCAAAACAGTAATACTTAGAATGATCGCTACGCCAACCATTTGAATAGCATTGGTCGCACGCGCTCCTAAAGGCTTGCCACGTACTGCTTCCAAAACTAACAGAACAAAATGCCCGCCGTCCAAAGCCGGCAATGGCAATAAATTGATAACGCCTAAATTAATACTGAGAAAAGCAATAAAGTTCAGTAGCGGAAGCATGCCCTGATTTGCCATCTCCCCTGCCATTTTAGCTACGCCGATAGGACCTGAAACATCTGCCGGCGCCGCCCCGGTAATTATTTTCTGCAGACCGTCAATCATCGCAAATATAATATACTTAGTATAGCCAGCGCCCATGGTAGCCGCTTCAACAACGCCTGGCTGATATTGTTCATATGTAGGAGAAATACCTATCAAGGGCCTGCCGTACTGCGCATCATAGGCTGGCGTCATTTGATAATTTTTTACTGCGCCCTGATGCTCTGCCGTAACAGTAATCTCCTTATCAGGATACTTCTGCAAGGTAACTACCAAATCATTCCATGTGGCAATCTTTTCACCATTAATGGCAAGGATACGATCGCCTACCTGCAAGCCTGCCTGCGCGGCCGCCTTTTCTTCCATAATCATGCCCAAAATAGGCTGATCGACTGGCTTTTGAATACCATTGATCATAAAAATACTGAAAAACAAAATTATCGGCAGCAGAAAGTTCATTAACGAACCTGCTAAAATAACCAACATTCTGGCAGGAATAGATTTTGACTTAAAAGAATCATCGCTGTCAGGCTCTTCCGGATCCATACCGGCTATTTTATTATACCCGCCTAAAGGAATAATTCTTAAGCTATATAGGGTCTCACCAACTTTTTTCTGAAAAATGTTGGGTCCGAAACCAATGGCAAACTCGTCCACGCGCATGCCTGTCATTTTTGCCGTAATAAAGTGGCCGAATTCATGTACGGTGATCAAAACACCAAAAACAAAAATAGCCGCTAAAATAGTTGTCATGTCCGAGTTCCCCCTCTCATTACAAGCTTTTTAAAATTTCTCTGGTCAGCCTGCGAGTTTCAGCATCTGTCTGCTCTATATCCTCAATAACAGGCTGCAATATATTCTGATGTCTGACAATAATCTTTTCTATAGTCATCGGAATATCAAGGTATTTAATCTTATTGTCCAAAAATGCGTAAACAGATTCTTCATTAGCCGCATTAAATGCACAAGGTAAGGTACCTCCTGCTTTACCACATTCGACAGCAAGTTTCAGTGCCGGAAATGCTTCCAAATCAGGAGCTTCAAACGTCAATTGACCTGCTTTTACTAAATCCAGCTGTCCGAAAGCATTATCAAATCGCTCTGGATATGAAAAAGCGTACTGTATCGGCAAACGCATATCGGGCAGTCCCAACTGAGCCAAAACAGAACCATCCTGATATTCAACCAAAGAATGAATTACGCTCTGCGGATGTACAACTACATCGATTTTTTCATAAGGCATGTCAAAAAGCCAATGCGCCTCAATAACTTCCAACCCTTTATTAGCCAAAGTAGAAGAATCAACAGTTATTTTTCTGCCCATACTCCAATTTGGATGCTTCAAACACTGTTCTAAAGTCACATTTTCAAGCTCAGCTTTACTTTTACCACGAAAAGGACCGCCAGAAGCAGTTATCAGCAACCGCTTAACTTCCTGATGTTTGCCACCTGCCAAAGCTTGAAAAATGGCACTGTGTTCACTGTCGACCGGCAATAAAGTAACATTGTGCTCTGCTACCGCACTCATAACAATACTTCCTGCAGCAACCAGCGTTTCTTTATTAGCCAAAGCGATGTCTTTACCATGCTCAATCGCAGCCAGAGTAGGTCTCAGACCGGCATAACCGACCATTGAAGCTAAAACTGTGTCAACTTCGCTGAACGTAGCCACTTCCAAAAGACCCGCTTCTCCTGCAAGGATTTTCGTCTTGCCGGTATAACGTTTTTTCAACCGCTCTGCAGCGGCCTCATCAGAAAGCGCCGCAATATCAGGCTGAAAAATATTAATCTGTTCTTCCAATAAAACGTCACTTGTATGTGCCGCCAACGCTCTGATTTTTATCTTATCAGGATTAGCTGCAGCAACCTCTAATGTCTGTTTACCAATGGACCCGGTACTGCCAAGCACGGAAACATTTTTCATTTTGAAGCCTCCGAATAATATAATCAGTGTGTTTTAGTCAACAAAACCGAAAACACTAAAACATAATAGCCAAGCGGTATGGCAAACAACAAGCTGTCACAACGATCTAAAACTCCACCATGGCCTGGAAAAATCTTACCAGAGTCTTTAACGCCAAAGGAACGTTTCAAAATCGACTCTACCAAATCTCCCAGCGGCGCAAAAACAGCTACGCATAAACCTAATGCAGCTGCCTGTGCTATCTCCATATCTAACACCTTTACTCCCAAATAAACCATTACAGCCAGACAGCCGATAAATCCGGCTGCAGCTCCTTCTACAGATTTATTAGGACTGACATTTGGACACAACTTGCGTTTGCCAATCGCACAACCGACAAAATAAGCAAAAGTATCACTGGCCCATGTTCCAAGCATAATCAGCCAGAAAAAACATTCGCCGCCTTCTAAAACAAATGAACCAATAACCACCGGTTCAAATGGTAACTGCCTTAAAAGACCAAAGTGAAAAAACAGAATGCCGATATATAAAACCGCCATAACCGACAAACCAACATTCTCAACCAAATGACCTTTACAGTGCTTATGCAGGCCTTCCAGTAAAATAGCAATAATAGTTACGACCAGAAAAAGCGGCAGTGAATATAATGTATAAATAGAATCATCCAAATACATCAAACTTCCTACCAGCACCAAGGTCATAATACCGGACGAAAAATAAAAAACATTATAGCCTTTATTTTTGGCCATATTATAAAATTCCAGCCAGCCGATAGCTGCCAGTACAAATATTGCAGCATTAAAAAGCATACCGCCGCTATGAAGCAGCCATACTACTATCGGAACGCCTACCAAACCTGTCAAAATACGAGTCAACATTCTTTTACACCTGCTTAATTTATTTTGTCACTAACCCGCCAAAGCGTCGTTCGCGTCCCTGATATTCTTTGATTGCCTGCAAGAACATTTCAGGGGTAAAAGCAGGCCAATATGCATCTGTAGTCCAAATTTCCGCATATGCAATTTGCCACAGCATAAAATTACTGATACGATTATCTCCTCCTGGTCTGATCAAAAGATCAGGCGCAGGCAAGCCAGCCGTATAAAGATAATTTTCAAAAGTTTCTGCCTGTATATCTTCTACTTTCAGCAAGCCTTTTTCGGTATCTGCCGCAATACGCTGTATTGCCTGTAAAATTTCGGCCTGCCCACCGTAGTTTATTGCCAAGTTTAAAATAATACCGGTATTGTTTTTAGTTGCTTCCACAGCGTGGTCCATTTTCTGTTTTATAACTTCCGGCAAACCTTCACGTGAACCCATAAAACGAACCTGAACATTATTTCGATTAAATTCTTCAATCTCACTGGTCAGATAACGGCTTAAAAGCTCCATAATAAAACTGACCTCAGTAACAGGCCGTTTCCAATTTTCTGTTGAAAAAGCATACGCGCTGATAACTTTAACACCAATTTTATCAGCAATTTTAACAATAGTTTTTAAAGTTTCAGCTCCGGCCTGATGCCCAAATGTTCGCACTTTTCCCTGCGCTTTAGCCCAACGGCCATTACCGTCCATAATAATTGCTATATGCTGCGGCACATTAGCCAAATTAATACCATCGATATCGATATTTACGTCGGGGTTTGTATTCTTCTTGATTTTGAACAAGCTGTTAAACACAAGCACACCAACCCTTCCCTGGAATAAATAAAACTGACAGACCCCCTCTAAGAGGGGGCCTTGCAGTCCTAAAAACTTAAAATCAAGGTTGTTTAATAGCACCTACAGGGCAAACACCAGCGCAAGCGCCGCATTCAACACATTCATCACCGATTTCATATTTACCGTCAGCTTCTTTAATAGCACCTACGGGGCAGGTAGAAGCGCAGGAACCGCAACCGATACATTCGTCTTTATTGATTACTAATGCCATTCTCCAGCACCTCCTTTCTATATTTTTTTACTGTTACAAGAGCTACTTTATTGTCAGACAGCAAACTCTGCCTAACCACATATTCAACAGCTATCTTCTCCGCCACAACTTCGTTTTGCCGGCGCGGCGGCTGCGTATCAGCAACCGTATATCCGATCTCGGCAGCTTCCAGTCTGGCAATAGCTTCTGCCAAAGGCAGTGCCAACACATCAGGTATCAGCATCAGATCTCCATAACTTCCTTTTCTTTATTCGCCATGATATTATCGATTTCCTTGATAATTTTATCAGTCATTTTCTGAATATCATCAGTACCCTTTTTAGCTTCATCTTCAGTGATTTCTTTAGCCTTCTCTGCTTTCTTAACAGCATCGTTGGCGTCACGGCGCAGATTACGCACAATCACACGTGCATCTTCAGATTTTTTATGAACAGTTTTTACAATCTCTTTACGGCGTTCTTCTGTCAGCTGCGGCAGATTCAACCGAATTACAGCACCATCACTGTTAGGGTTCAATCCCAAATCAGATTTCATAATAGCTCTTTCAATATCCTTCAGAAGATTCTTCTCCCAAGGCTGGATAATGATCATTCTCGGTTCAGGTACAGTAACGCTTGCTACCTGGTTAACAGGTGTCGGTGTGCCGTAATAATCTACCATAACCTTTTCCAGCAGAGCCGGAGTAGCACGTCCCGCACGAACAGAAGCAAGATCTACGCGCAGTACGTCAGTAGTTTTGTGCATTTTACTTTCTGCTAATTCAATGATTTCTTTTACTGTTGCCATGATTATTTTCCTCCCACCAGGGTACCGATCTCTTCGCCTAAGGCAGCACGCAAAATGTTACCCGGTTTATCAATATTAAATACTACGATAGGAATTTTATTATCCATGCAAAGACTGATTGCCGTAGAATCCATTACACTCAATTTTCTTTGAATAACTTCGATATAATCAAGTTTTTCAAACATTACCGCATCTTTATTTTTAGCCGGATCGCAATCATAAACACCGTCAACACCCTTTTTAGCCATCAAAATCGCATCGGCTTCTACCTCGGCCGCCCTTAAAGCAGCAGTGGTATCTGTTGAAAAGTAAGGATTACCAGTACCAGCGGCAAAAATAACTACACGCTCTTTTTCCATATGACGTATGGCACGTCTGCGAATATACGTTTCTGCAATCTGACGCATTTCGATCGCTGTTTGCACACGTGTTGGGACTCCCAAAGTCTCCAAAGCATCCTGCAGCGCCAGAGAATTGATAACTGTGGCAAGCATTCCCATATAATCTGCAGTAGCGCGGTCCATACCTTTCGAACTTCCCGATAAACCACGCCAGATGTTGCCACCGCCGTTGACAATAGCGACTTCTAAACCACATTCCGTAACATCTTTGATTTGTGAAGCTATGGACTCAACCGTTTCCGGGTCAATACCGAACCCTTTATCACCAGCTAAAGCTTCACCGCTCAATTTTAAAATGACACGCTTATACTTCGATTTCTCCGCCACTTCCACGACCTCCTATTTTCTGCAACTCTATATCCTATTTCATATTCTACATTTTACCAATATTTCCTCTTTTTTACCTTGAGTTTTTTGTGAACTACAGCCATTCGGGCAAAAAATAAGAGAACACCGAAGTGTTCTCTTATGCGGTTTCTCATTATTTTACGAAAGACATAACTTCTTCTGCAAAGTTTTCTTCTTTTTTCTCAATGCCTTCGCCCAGTTGATAACGGGTGAAACGGCGAATAGAAATATTCTCACCGATTTTAGCAATTGATTCGGTAATCAAATCAGAAATAGTTTTGTCGGGATCTTTAACGAAAGGTTGTTCCATCAAGCATACTTCTTTATAGTATTTCTCGATACGTCCTGCAACCATTTTTTCAATGATTTTTTCAGGTTTGCCTTCGTTGCGCGCCTGTTCAGCCAAAACAGCTTGTTCATGCTCAAGTTCAGCAGTAGGAACTTCTTCGCGTTTGAGGTAAGACGGATTCGTTGCAGCAATATGCATAGCAATGTCTTTTACCAATTCTTTGAAAGCATCAGTTTTAGCAACAAAGTCAGTTTCGCAGTTAACTTCTACCAAAACGCCGATACGTCCGCCGCCATGGATATAAGCTTCAACTAAACCTTCAGCAGCTACACGGCCAGCTTTTTTAGCAGCAGCGGCCAAACCTTTTTCACGCAGGAAGTCGATTGCTTTTTCAAGATCGCCATCAGTTGCGCTCAAAGCTTTTTTGCAGTCCATCATACCTGCGCCAGTACGTTCACGCAGTTCTTTTACTAATGCAGCAGTAATTTCAGCCATTTATTCGTCCTCCAGTATTTGATTATTATTCAGCGTCTTCAGCTGCAACTTCTTCAGCTTCAGCAGCTTCTTCCATTTGCATACCTTGACGACCTTCCAAAACAGCGTCAGCCATTTTTGCAGTTAAAAGTTTTACTGCACGAATAGCGTCATCGTTAGCAGGAATTACATGATCGATAACGTCAGGATCGCAGTTAGTGTCAACAGTAGCAACAATAGGAATGTTCAGTTTGCGTGCTTCAAGCACAGCAATATTTTCTTTGCGGGGGTCAACAATAAAGAGAGCACCCGGCAATTTTTTCATGTCTTTGATACCGCCAAGATATTTAGTGAGTTTTTCCATTTCAAGACGGAGACCGATAACTTCTTTTTTCGGCAATACGTCAAAAGTTCCATCAGCTTCCATAGCTTCCAGCTTACGCAAACGGTTGATACGGGTTTGAATAGTTTTGAAGTTAGTCAGCATACCGCCCAACCAACGTTCGTTTACATAGAACATGTTGCAGCGTAAAGCTTCTTCGCGCATAGCTTCTTGAGCTTGCTTTTTAGTGCCAACGAACAAAATATTTTCGCCGCGGGCAGCAACATCGCGCAGGAAGTTGTAACATTCTTCAACTTTTTTAACGGTTTTTTGCAGGTCGATGATGTAGATGCCGTTTCTTTCAGTGAAGATGTACGGAGCCATCTTAGGGTTCCAGCGACGGGTTTGGTGACCGAAATGAACACCAGCTTCAAGTAATTGTTTCATGGAAATAATAGCCATTTTTATTTGCCTCCTGTTTTTTCCTCCGCAGAAATCGTCTCTAACCCTCACCGCAAGCGGACAGCGGGTGATCATTCTGCGTGTGTATTTTTACACCGTGTGATATTATACCATAGTTACGGCCTCTGCACAAGCTTTTATTCATAATGACCAGCAAAATTTGTTTAATACTTTACACTTAACATGTATACAAAATATTTTAACAATTAAACTTGCCAGCTATATACAGATGTGTTAGATTTGATTTGTTTATTGTTTCTATATTTATATGAAAGGTGGAATGACTTCCATGAGCTTCAATATCGACAAAATGATCTCTCCCTTTATTAAAGCCCTTCCGCCCTCCGGATTGGCAAAATTTTTAGAAATAACAGCCAACAATCCTAACATTGTACCACTCAGCGTAGGCGAACCTGATTTTGATATTCCAGCAAAAGTACGTGAAGCCTGCATCGACAGTCTGAATGCAGGGAAAAGCAACTATACCTCTACACTGGGAATGCTGGAACTGCGCGAAGCAATAGCTGCTGACACTTACAAAAACTATGGCGTGCAATACGACCCCAAAACTGAAATTATGGTGACTGTAGGTGTCAGCGAAGCATTAGACATCGTTATCCGCACTATTATGGTCCCTGATGGCGAAATCATTATTCCCGAGCCCTGTTACGTTGCTAATAAAGCATGCATCATTTTAGCAGGCGGAACACCGGTACCGGTAGAAACAAAACTGGAAAACGGCTTCGTTCCCACGATCACAGATCTGGAAAAAGCAGTAACTGATAAAACTCGCGCCATCCTCCTGGGTTATCCCAACAATCCTACAGGAGCTATTATGAGTAAAGAGCAAATCAAGGCTATTGGCGACTGGGCTGTTAAACATGATATTATGATCATTTCTGATGAACTTTATGCTCACCTGACTTATGGCGGCAAAAAACATACTATGTTCACAGCCTTCCCCGAGTTCAAAGACCGCACAGTAGTTTTAAACGGCTTTTCGAAAGCTTATGCCATGACCGGCCTGCGGTTAGGTTATTTTACCGCTCCTGCAGCATTCGTCCAGGCGGCAAACCTGCTCCATCAAAATGTAGTACTCTGTACCAATATCACGGCTCAATACGGTGCTATAGCTGCTTTAAAATATTGTGAACACGACATGCTGGCAATGGTTGCCGAATATGAAAAGCGCCGTCAGATCATGATCGACGGTTTTAAGAAAATCGGGCTGCCCCTTTATGAACCTGAAGGTGCCTTTTATGTTTTCCCCTATATTAAACAAACAGGTCTCACAAGTATGGAATTTGTCGAAAAACTGCTTACAGAAGAAGAAGTGCTGGTTATCCCCGGCAGCAGCTTCGGAGCCAGCGGTGAAGGCTTTATCCGCTGTTCTTATGCTTACAGCGAAGATAACCTGCATGAAGCATTAACACGTCTTGACAGATTTATCAGAAAATATACAAAATAAGCACTTATGTAAAAAAACAGACTGCCGTTAAATGGCAGTCTGTTTTTTATAATAGGCCCACAGGTATATACCAGTTCTTAGCATCAACAGGCAATAAATCGTTTGCCAGGCAAACAACGCCGCCGGAGCCAATTCTCAAGGCTTTTTCACCTTCTGCAACCGGTTTCAAAATTTCAAACTTCTTAATTTCTTTTACCGGCTGTGCACTTTTACGAATTGCTAAAGGATATACACATCCATCTGTCTCAATCAAAAGTTCGACTTCTTTGGTATTGAAATCACGGAAATAACTAAGAGGCGGTATCTGACCGCAGTTAATAAAGCTTTTATAAATCTCATTAACAACCCAAGTCTCAAAAAAATTAGACGCCATTGCCCCGGCTTCCAATGTTGCTGCGCTGCTCCAACGCAGTAAATATGCCGCAAGTCCAGTATCTGTAAAATAAAGCTTTGGTGCTTTGACTGCATATTTTAAGTTAGGATGCGCAAACGGTTCCAAAAAATATACCAGGCCAGATGCAGCCAAAACCTTTAGCCACTGTTTCGCTGTTGGTGGAGTTATCTCTGCCTCTTTAGCCAAAGCTGCGTAATTAAGCATACTGCCGGTATAGCTGGCGGCAGCACATAAAAACCGGTAAAATAGCAATTCATCATTCACCTGTGCCAACTCTTTTACATCACGCTGTAGAAAAGTCTGTACATAAGATGAATAATAGCAGTTCCAATCCTGTTCAGAAGCACTATTCAACGCTGGCATACTGCCTTGCCAAATCTGATCAAATAGATCGCTCATCTGTAACAAAGGCGACTCCTTCACACGGCGCAGCAAAAATTCATTTTCCGGCACAAAAGGCCCGGCAGGACGTTCAATCAATTCACCATGACTCACCCCCAATAAATTAACGATACCGATCCTGCCGGTCAAACTCTCACTGACACCATGCATCAACTCAAAAGCCTGTGACCCGGTCAGCCAGAAATCACCGTTTTTCCCCTGCTCGTCCACATACATTTTGATATAAGGAAGTAGCTTTGGCGCCATCTGAATTTCGTCAATCAAAAGCGGCGATTTGTAACGCTGCAGAAATAACGTCGGCTCAGTCATCGCCAAACTGCGTACGCTGATATCGTCCATCGTCACATAAGTACGATCTGCCGCAGCAATCCTACGCAGTAAAGTAGTTTTACCTACCTGACGCGGACCGGTAAGCAGCAGTACCTTAAAACAGCTATTCAGCTTTTCTATTGTCGTTTCTAAATGACGTTTGATATACATCGTACTATTCCTCTACCCTTCCATACACTTTTATAAAAAAATATTTAAGCTCTTTTCAGTTACTACTGCTTACGTGCGTCAGCAGTAGTAGCAAGTAAATATTGTTCAGTACGCTAGTATTGAAATTATCTGTAAATAAGTAAATTATCAGCAATGAACCTGCAACACCGTATGTCAGCAGGATAATATTTTCTTTTATTTTTTCTCTTTTATCTTTTGTTACTTTATATAAAGAATATCTCTCAGCTATTTTGTATGATAAATACCAAAGATTGCAGCAACTACAACCTTTGCTTGCAAATTCTGCTAATCGCTGCCAGCAACAATTCGACACTACTCACCAAGCGGCGATTTTAACACCAACCCCTACTGCAATCAGCAGCGATAAGAAAACTCAAATTTTCTTTGTAAACCTACAAAAATCTCATTCCAAACTTCTCTCGTGCAATATTGCGCAGATAAGCCATTTCTTCCCGTTTTCTAAAAACCGAAATCCATACCGAATTAGAAATAATTAAACATAAAATAACACCAAGAATAAAATTGATCACAGTAACTTCACTAAACAATTTGTTATACAGCCACTTGCTGAAAACAGCTGTCAGCAAAGTCACAACAGCGTATTTAAAATAATCCTTAAAGTAGTCTTTCAGTTTGATCTCGATACTGTTCCTAAACAAAACATACGGTTCCACCCAAAAACAAGTCAATAAAGTACTGATGATACCACCCCAGATAACACCGATAACACCATAATGAATAGTAAGGTATACCGACGCAACCAAATTGATTACAGCTTCTGCTAATGGCTTATACCTGTCATTCCAATACAGTCCGCTGGCATCTTTAAAAGTATTCACAGCCTTACGCATATACATCAAATAAAAATTTACGATCAACCAATTCACAATAATAGCGTCAAACAAAAAACGTTCACCCAGCCAGAGCTCGATAAGCTGATTCAATAGTACATAAAAACCACAACTGACAATCATGGCCTGCCAGGCAACAGTAAATTCTGTAACCTGAAAAATTTTATTTTTCTTGTCTGCGCTTTCCAGCGCAAGCAGATTACCGATGCTTGCCGTTACTGAAGCAAAAAACTGACTGGCAAAACTGTTAATTGCGTTAATAACCAGATAATAATTGCTGTATAATCCCACTGCTGTTAACCCAACAAATTTAGAAAGAATCAGATTAGAAGTTGAAAAAACTGCCATACCGCCTATTTTATGCGCAATCATGGCTTTAACATTTTTTATAATAGTATTCTTAATACCGATATCTAATTTTTTTACTACTTTATCCTGCAAAAATTGATAAACCTGATCGGCTTTTTTAGCCACAGCAAAATTTTCACAAACCGTTACCAGCAGCATCAAAACAATATACAGCCAATAACTGGGATAAACCAGCAACGCAATGATTTGCAACACAGCCAACACTATCTGGCCGCCGCTTTGATAAATACTGTTAATGTACTGTTTTTGGTCAGCAATCAGTAAATTGCGTTTATAGGAATAAAAGTAACTAACGCCAGTATTAAGTAAAAAAATCACATAAAACCAATGAATATCAGTGACAGCATTCCCTTTAATAAACCAGTCCAGCCATGGCAGCACGCAGATACCGGCAACGATAATAAAAATACCAATGCCACTATACGCTTTTTGAAAAAGCCACATCAAAGCTTTAACAGTTTCTGTATCTTTTTCTGCCAGCGGCTTATACAAACTATATACAATCGCCGGTCCTACACCTAATTCCGCTAACGACAACATTGCCAGCAAATTAGTAAATAAACCATTGATACCTAAATACTCTATTGGCAGCGAGCGAACAAAAACAAGACGAACCACAAACTGCAAAGTAAGTTTCAAAACATATGTAATTGTAGAATATTTGATATTTTTACTTACCTGTTCTATTCGCATTTATCTTTCTTTATCCCATCATTATCAAAACACATTGCATAACCTAATCCTAACAAAAACCAGTAACAGTATGTAATATTCAAATTATCACCTATTCCAGATGTCAAAACACCAATAAAAGCAATACTAAAAAATATATAATCATATTTGTCTTCAGATGGAAGCATTGAATGTTTATTAATTCTTTTATATAAATTCAAAATGAGAAATATTGATGGCATTAAAAATAAGAAAAAACCTGTAACACCATTTTCAGCAAATCTTACAGTGTACTCTCCTAATCGAGGAAATCCTGATCGTAATACACCTTTTTCTCTTTGATTCTTAATCCACATCTTTACTTCGCTATTTTTTTGCCCCCTATCAGGTAAATAATGCGGTATATAGGCATTTCTTAAATTACTACCAACTCCCAATACAGGATTGTCTAAACCAATTTTTAAGTCTGCTAACATAATTGAATATCTTGCACCATTACTTCTCTCATTTGTACTTGCTAAAGAAGCAAAGTTTTCTGAAAAATACTTATTTGTTTGTGCAATCAAGTCAGAACCAGCAGCAATATTTGTGGTCATCATACAATTATTTATAAAATAGTTAGCACCCCAAAAAGCAAGTGTGGAACAAATCATAATTGTTAAAGTACGCTTAAAGAAAAGCTTTTCTCGCAGATAAATCGTAAAAATTATTAATAAAAAAAGTTCGCTCGCAAATAATGCAACGGCTGTTCGTGCTTTGGTAAGAAAAATAAAAAAGCTGAATAAAATAAAAGCTATGCAATATAAATATTTATAATTATCTTTTCTCATGTTAATAAAACTATTCCATAAAAACGGTATTGCAAAGGCCCCATATATCCCCAAGTATGAAGGTTCTGCAAAAACAGAACGTAATTGCCCCCTCCATAGAAGCGGTGGCCACCATGTACCATCATTTTTAACAGAATGAAAATATGGTGTAATAACCACAAGTAAGTTTTTAGCAGTTTCATTTCCCGTAAAATAAAAAATTTCTATTGCACTATAGGTAAAAACTACAACTAACCCTGCTAAAACGCCTTTAGTCGTAATTCGTACTGCCTGCTGCCAGTTATTATAATACCAGCAGAAAATCATATAAGCCCCACCAAAACACCAGAATGTTTCTAAAAATACGCCTTTTACTTGCCTCACTATCATCCACGCACCCAAAGCAAATTTTTGGTCAACAACAATACCATGACTTGCAAAAAAAGCAAGTACGTAAGGGAGCTTTTCTATTTGACCAACAGGACTGCTAAACACTAAATCATAATAAGGATAAGTGTATAACCCCATTATTAATGACAGCATAGTCACTGCAATATAGATGAAAGTAAATTTTAAAAATTTATCAAAATAGATCAATACATTTTTATATTTATACTGGCAATATACCGTATAAATAAATCCAGCAATAAAAGGATAAAATATTAATTTATTCCCTACGGGTCCCCCCCAGAAATTCATTTGTATTATTTTGGGCGTGTTATTGAAAATCAAAAAGAAGCAAATTAAAAAAAACAATATATTCTTATAGTTATTTTTCATATCTATATTCCAATCAAAATTTTTAAATTTATTCTTTACCCAAAGATTTTATATAGTAATATGTAAACGATGGTAGATACCATTTATTTTTTATAGTCATTAAAATAAAATAATGTTTTACTTTACATTCATCTTCATAGTCGTAATCAATATATTTTTGTACTTTTTTACATAATTCTTTATATTCATAATACTTTTCGCCAATAGATCTATTTGTTTTATCTTCAAAAAACATTCTAACTATAGCTACTATTCTAGTAGTCATAATAAAGTATCTTCCTGCTACCTTCCTATCTTCTAGCCATTGTTTTAAAAAAGATAGTGCTCTAAATTCATCACTCCACCTTTTTTCAGAGAATATTTCAACTGCGCTACCTCTGCCATAGTGATAATAATAATATAAAACTTCTAGAGAAACATAGAATGGTTTAATAAAAGAATAATATTGTAAATTAAACAAATAATCCTCAACATTATTATATGATTCGTCAAACTTTAGATTATTACTTTTTATTATATTAGCTTTATAAATTTTAGCATAAGGTCCAGCTGTTATAAGAAATAAATTTTTTCTGTAAAATTTTATGAAATCCTTGTTTATATTTCCTTGAAACTCTTTTTTTACACCTATGATTGTTTCTTCTCCCGATTTAACATATATACTTTTTATGCCACAAAATACAATATCCACTTTATGTTTTAGTAACTCTATATATAAAATCTCTACATATCTTTCGTTAACAATATCATCTGCATCTACAAATAAAATATATTTACCTTCGACATTGTCAATACCGATATTTCGTGCAGAACTTACTCCATCATTGTCTTTATGAATAACTTTTATTCTATGATCTTCTTTAGCATATTCATCGCAAATACTTCCACTTCCATCAGTGCTTCCATCATCAACTAAAATTATTTCTAATTTTTTATATGTTTGGCCAACTATAGAATCTAAGCACTTTCTCAAATATGATTCAACATTATACACAGGGACAATAACACTTATTAAATCATTATTTTCTTTTATTTCTTTATTATCAACATTCATAATATTTCATCCCTTTGGGCTGATGTAATGGCTTTTTACAGCTTCTATCGCCATCTCTGAAGTAATATCATCTATACACTTATAAATACCATCTTTAAGAACTTTTTTATCACATGCTACCTTTTCCATGCAATTATGTTTAATAATACTACATAATGCACACTTGGGTTTATCTATTCTTATATCTATAGGTTTTGCACACACTTCAACATCATCACCATATGGCAAAAATCTTCCATAATTCCAAAACCCTGCTATAACAAAACTTTTCGTTCTTAACATAGAAGCCAAATGTATATAACCACTATCATTTCCAAAAATAAATTCTGCATTACGCAAAACTTCAACCCATTCATCAAAAGATGTTTTAGCTGTCAAATTAATAACTCTTCTTTTATTTTTTATCATGCTATAAAGTTCTGAATTAGCAACTTCATCATCGTTAGTTCCTGACAGGCAAATTATTAAATCTGTATTAGCCAAAATAAAGTTTGCTACATGAGCAAATTTTTCTATATTCCAACCTCTATAAGGATAATCATGCCCTTTAGCTATACCAGCAGTTATAACACAATAATTATTTTCAATTTTATTTTTTTGGTATAAAACTGGAATCTCATGTTCAGAATATTCATCAATAAACTCATTTTTATTGCTTAAGCACTTTAAAACTTCATATAAAACTTTTTTGCAAATTAATGATTTATGAGTTAAAAATTGGACTGAATGATCAATCTTAACAAAATTAACATTTTTCAGAAACAATCTAAAAACAAAATCTTTTGCAATTAATTTTCTTGAAAATTGATTTTCGCTAAAAATTATTTCACCATATTTAAGTCCTATAATGATAGTTTTAATATAACCACCTAAATTATCAAAAGAAATTATATAATCATAATAATTATTATTGATTTTACAATAATTAGATTTAAATATATAAAAGTTTTGTTTGTTTTCTATTGAAAAATCTACTTCGATTAATTCCATATCAAATGTACTTTCTATATTTCTTAGAAAATTACAGATTATTGTATTTGCCGCAAGATATAGCTTATATTCACTCTTGTTTTTCATAAATTTATTTAAATTATGCAAAGCACTAAGCTGCAATACTATATCCCCAATTCCAACAGAGTCGATTAATATCAATATATTTTTCTTTTTGACCTTTTCAAAAGTATTTTGTGGCCTCATATAATATGCTAATCCTTGAATAGCTATCAATATTTTATTTTTAATTCCCATACCCATATTTACAAATTCTCCAATACCTTAATCCCCATAAATATCCATCACTTCTTTAATACCATCATTTATTGAGTATTTTGCTTTCCAAGAAAGCCTGTTTATTTTTTTAGTATTCAATATTGCATTACTGGCTTTAGAATATCCCGCTTGCTCGATCTTACCTGCAATTTCAAAAATTACATCAACACCAACATGATCGGCTATTATTTTAGCTAAATCTTTTAATTTCATATTTGATTTTTGATCTGCAACATTATAGGCTTCTCCAGCAATTCCAAATTCTAGTAAATGCAACAGTGCAGTAACTGCATCTCCAACATATAAGTAAGAAAAATATTGCTCGCCTGGACTTTTTAAAACAATATTTTCTTTTTTAATAGCTTTTTTTTAAAATTGAGATAAAGCTTTACTATCGTCCAACTTCATAGTTGGTCCATAAATTCTACATAACCTGGGAATAACTATATCTAAATCATACTCTTTAATAAAAGCCTGGCATAAAGCTTCACCTGCTCTTTTACCTTCGTTGTAACATGCTCTCAATGAATTACAATCAATATAACCACAGTCGGCTTCTTTATAGCCTGTTATATTACTTTCCATCTGTCCGTAAATCTCTACACTTGATAAAAAAAGCAATCTTTTATTCAAAAAATCTTTTGCATAATTAAGTAAATTATATGTGCCATGAATATTAGTCATTAATGTTTCGATAGGTTTTTCGGCATAGGCCAGTGGATGTGTATTACTTGCTAAATGCAATAAATAATCGACTTTTTCCTGATACTTAAAACCATTATTTATGTCTGCGATTATATATCTGAAATTTCTATTACAAAGATATTCCTCAAATCTTTCTTTCACAGAAGCTTCGCTGCGTGCAACTGCTACTATTCCAATATTTTTGTTTTGTCTTTTATTTACATACATTAACAAATCAATCAGGTAGCTTCCTATCAAACCAGTAGCACCAACAATCAAAATTTTTTTATTAGAATATATATCCCAATTTATATCCTCCGAGAATACTTCCAGAGATTTTTGATAAATTTTATTTTTACTAAACATGTTTTTCCTCTTTTATAAGTGCTTTAAAAATATCTAAATCATCCAATGTCGTAATTTTAAGATTTTTTTCTGATCCTAATGAAAAATAAATTTCTTCGCCTAATAAATTCATTAACACACATGTTGCAGCTGTATTTTCAATCTTTCTTTTTTCAGCTTCTTCATGTGCCCACAACAATTTACTAAAAGAATATGTATGTGGAGTTTGTGTACGAAAAAGCTCATTTCTTGGTATACTCACTTCCGAACTTTGACTATTTGTACTTTTAAAAATAGCTTCTACACATGGAATAGCTGCAACAGCAGATCCATATTTATTGTATGTGGCTAAACTATCTGTAATTATATCTTGTGTAATCAAAGGTCTGTTGCCATCATGAATAACAATACCGCTATTTAAATCAATTTTTTCTTCTTCTAATTTTTTTAAACAATTAAAAATTGATTCTTGCCCACTTTTGCCTCCAACAACAACCCATTTCATTTTTGTAATATTAAACTGTTTCGCATACGCCCATAATATGTCTTCCCAGCGTTCTAAAACCGCTACTATTATTGCATCTATATTAGGATTATTTTGAAAAGCTTCAAGCGTATAGACAATTATAGGTTTATTATCTACATGCAGAAATTGTTTTGGTATTTCCTGCTGCATTCTGCTGCCAATACCACCTGCTGTTAATAATGCAATGTTCATATATCTTTCTCTTCTTTCCAATATGCTTTAAAATCATGATGGGATATTCTTTTATCTATCGGAGGCAACTCCATATAGTTTCCATACAAACTCTTTAGATAATAATCATATCCGTCAGGTGCCCAAAACTTATATCCCTCAAATTCAACCTTCACTTTATTTTTGTAGATATTTTTGGGCATTCTCTCTTTTGTGAAATGCGGTCCTGATACCAATATAGCTACATAGTCTCTGTTATAAAAAGAGTATCTACTTGCTATTTTGTTTAATATTGACGCCCATATACCAGGATTAGTTCTTCCAATTGTCGCTACCATAACAAACTTAATAAATGTCCGTAAATATTTACGCCACGCAAAAAAACCAGCTTCTCTATCTTCATATCTACTCGAAATAGTATATTTCAATATAGTTGATAAATGAAATGCAATTAAAATTTGTTGAATACCAAATATCACATCTTGCTTAAATTTACTACCTGCTAATCCATCTATTGGGAATATATCAATAAAAACACTTTCTTTTAGATGTTGGCGTAAATTACTTTCTAATTTGGTTTTAATATTATTTATTCTGGCATATCTATTGTATGAGTTCGGATTTACAAGAATAGAATCAATTTTATAGATATCATTTTTATATGTTTTAATTGCTTTATTGTAGTCTTCTCTAGGCATCATAATATCTATATCATCATCCCACGGTATAAAACCTCTATGTCTAATCGCCCCTAATAACGTTCCTCCAGATAAATAATATGTAAAATTATTATCATCACAAAATTTTGCAAAATCAATCAACATATTTAATTCTATATTTTTAAGTTCTTCTAAATTAATTTCCTTCATATCGGGTCGATTATCCTCTAAACTTTCTTTTCAAAAACTTCATTCCCTTATCAAACCAGTCTATTTTTTCTAAAAAAACAACATCTATTCCTTTTACTTTTAGCTTCTGTTTTTCTAGCCAGACGTTCAACAAACGCTCACTTAAAAATCCGAATACTCTTGCTTCATACTGGCTATAGCTGCTTATATCTATCCTTTTTTCAAGTTCAAACAAAATAGTAAATAACCACTGACAGTATTCATCAAACTTTTCTTTTTTCATTACGAACATATTGAAAATATGTAATTTAGTTCCTCCCATAACTTTACAAAAAGCTTCACTATATTCCGGATAAAGTTCCGCTACTATTTGTTCCGTAAGTGCCAGATCATTTTTATTATGCGCATGCTCATATTGGCTACGCACTGTTTCTATAAAATAGTTGCGTTGCTTCGGTAAAATAACGTCATACTGTTTTAAGAGTTTTTCATAATCTGTTCTCTGCAGTATTGCCAGTTTCTTTTTTTCCATGTCACTACCGCTCACTGCATGGGCAAAATAACGCCGATAATGGCACAATCCTATGTAATCACATTTCAAATTTTTCCAAGCCCAATAGAGTCCTGTCAACTCACAATAATTAGCATTTTTTGCAGAAATATTATCACCTGTATCATCTCCCAAATAACCTAAATCTGCTTTCTCAACACGCCCGACATGAATAGGTAAGTAAATCTTGTCTTCAGGCATCCAATATTGTTTGTGTGTAGCAACAAGTATTTTTATATCCACAGTCTATACCAATACCTTTTCTGCAAGCTTTAAGGCACTATCTATTACTGCATCCATATCATAGTATTTATATTCTCCCAAACGTCCGCCAAATATGATCTTACTTTCCTTTTCTGCAAGCACTTTATATTCTGCATACAATTTACTATTTTTTTCATCATTAACAGGATAGTATGGTTCTTCACCTGTATTCCATTCACTACTATATTCACGGCTGATCACTGTTTTAGGCAAATCGTTACCGTTTTTATCTTTACCAAATTCAAACCATTTATGTTCTATGATTCTTGTCCAAGGAGTTTCACTATCAGTGTAGTTAACTGCTGCATTACCTTGGAAATTTGCTTTATTCAAGACCTCATTCTCAAATCTGACAGAACGATATTCCAACGCTCCAAGCTGATAGTCGAAATAAGCATCAACTGATCCTGTATACACTACTTTTCCAGCAAGTTTATCCAAGTCAGCTTTATTTTCTAAATAATCTACATTAAGCTGTACTTCTATATCCTGCAACATATTGGCAACCATCTGTGTATAGCCACCAACAGGAATTCCCTGATAAAGCGCATTGAAATAATTATTATCAAATGTCAGGCGTACCGGAAGCCTTTTGATAATAAAAGCTGGCAATTCATTACATGGTCTGCCCCATTGCTTTTCGGTATAGCCCTTGATCAGCTTTTCGTAAATATCAGTACCAACAAGTGCAATGGCCTGTTCTTCTAAGTTTTTCGGTTCTGTTATACCGGCTTTTTGTTTCTGCTCCTCTATCTTGGCCGCAGCTTCTTCAGGAGCTACTACTCCCCACATTTTATTAAAGGTATACATGTTAAATGGCAGCGAGTACAATTCCCCATAATAGTTGGCTACTGGCGAATTGGTAAAACGATTAAATTCTGCAAAATAATTGACATATTCCCATACATGTTTCAAGTTAGTATGAAAAATATGAGCACCATAAAGGTGAACGTTGATACCCTCTATTTCTTGTGTATAAACATTACCTGCAATATTTGGCCTTTTGTCTATAACAAGGACCTTCTTACCTTTCTTATTTGCTTCACAGGCAAATACACTTCCAAATAAACCACTACCAACTACCAGATAATCATACATAAACACTTTTACCAACTTTCATATCTTTTTAATATGCACCTTTTCTCAGTAACACCACTTTAAAGGTCTTAACCAGCATTACTATATCTATCCATACACTCCAGTTGCGTACATACCAACTGTCAAGTAAAACCCGTTCTGTATAATCAATATCGCTGCGACCGCTGACCTGCCACATACCGGTAATGCCAGGTTTGACCATCAGATAATCGTCTACGTATTCACCATAACGTTCCAATTCTTCTTTAATTACAGGTCGTGGACCTACAAGGCTCATCTCGCCTTTAAGAACATTAAATATCTGCGGCAGCTCATCTAAACTTGTTTTGCGCAAAAAGGCTCCGGATTTTGTGATCCTGGGGTCATTTTTCAGTTTAAAGTCGCGTTCCCACTCCGCTTTAGATACTGGGTCATTTTCAAGCAACTCTGCCAGTTTTTCTTTAGCATCAATACACATACTACGGAATTTATAACAGGGAAACTTTTTTCCATTTTTACCAATCCGCGTATGTTTAAAGATCACTGGTCCTGGTGAATCTTTATATATCCATATAGCTATAAAAATCAATATTGGCGATATTGCTACAGTACCAACCAATGTCAGTGCAAAATCAAATATTGTTTTTAAATACCGGTTCCACGATCTTGCTAAATTGTTTTTTAAACGCAGCAGCATTAGTTTTTCATAAAAAAAACTTTCTACTTCAATACCACCCATTGGTATACCAACAAGATTAGGGATAATTCCCATATTTTTCACAAGTGGCTGCACTTTATAAATCAATCGCGTTAACTTTTCCTGTTCCAATCCCGGGGCCGCGATAAATACATGCTGCACTCCTGTCTTCAGGATAACGGCTTCTACATCAGAAAACTTACCTAAGACAGGAAATCGTTTTAAAATTCCATTTCTAACACAATTATCTTCCAAGAGGCCAATAATCTTATATCCCATACCAGCATCATTGATAATTCCTTTAACTAGTAATTCTGCTGTTTTTCCTGCACCAATAATAAGTACTGGAATCTGCAACAATTGTACTTTCTCTAGAAACTTTTTGGTAAGATAACGAAATACAGTTAAATATATGAAACTGAACAGCCATAGCAGGAATATAAACATACGCGACGTAGATGCAGCAATTTGACCAATATATAAAACAATGACAATTGCTACAACAGCATAGAGTGACGCCTGAAAGATTTTTTCAATAACCTGCCAGAACTGCATCCTACGATTATAAAGCTGTTCTATATTAAGAAAAAGCAAATACAAAAGTGGAAAAACTACCCAAAAATTCAACCAGGAGATATGTAATGTTCCGCCATCACTTACTATCCAGTTACGTAAAACAAAAGCACTTTGTTCTGCCAAAACTATCGATAGATAGTCAATAACAAACAGAAGTGCAGACAAAAAATAATTTGTATATTTATCGTATTTAGGTATTTTAAATTTTATTTGGTTCATTTTTACATTTTATCCTTAAAATACTTTTTTGTTTCAAATAATTTCAATTAGAATTATACCACACGAGTCCCCCCCCGCAAGACATTTACAAATAAATGAATCAAACTTATTCCGGTCTTGCTATTACTTTTGCATCGCTCTCTACGCGATCGCGATGCTTAGCTAACGCGATACATGTTTGCAAAAACCCGCAGGACATAAAAAAACAACGTCGCTGAAAGCGACGTTGTTTTTATCTACATTTTTCTAACTAATACACCTATTCTTTTTAATATTTTTCCAGCAAATAAATATCACCGATTTCTTTGATCTCATTTAGATTTTGGAGTTTATCCTTATCTTTTAAGCGGCGCAGTTCCAATCCTCGTACCAAAAGATATTTTTGACCAGGATCATTTAAAACTCTGGCTAAATCACCACTTTTAGGTTTTACTTCCTCACCCGGTACACCAGTATAATACATAAAACCAGGCCGCAAAAATTTATCAACATAAACCGGTTTCTGCTGATCACATTTTGTCTGATAAACTCTAACGATTTCTTTAACACTGAAACGATCGGCAACCATTGGCAACAAAAAAGAAAATGCAATTACCATTGTCAAAACACCGGTAACCACATGCAGCCAAGCTGAAAAATTAATATCGCGATAACGCCACAACGCCCAAACTATACTTACGCCCAAAATAAAAGTTACGCTGCCCAGCACAATTCCTCCGAAAGCAACTTCAGGCAATTGCTGCCCGCCAATAACCCATCCGGCTGTAAGCAATAAAAACATTATTCCGCTGCCAAAAATCCAGGACCAACGGATACCATAATTTTCTTTTTGCATTCTGGCAATATTCCAGCCGATCATAATCGCCAGTGCTGGAAACATAGGTAAGATATAAGAAACGAGCTTTGTTTGAGAGATAGTAAAAAATATCAGTACAAAAAGCCACCAGATATTCACGAAAAGCATTTTTTCCAGATCATCAGATCTGCTGTCTGTGATTGATGCTTTAATAGATTGCAGTAACAGCCCTGTCCAGGGAAACAAACCCAGGATTATAACAGGAAAATAATACCACCACAAAACCCGGGTCGGATGCTCAGGCGTTGTAAAGCGGGTAAGATTATGAAATCCTAAAAATGTATTAATAAATTCCATTCCATGCACTTGATACATCAAATAATACCACGGTGCCGCAATAAAAAAATACAGCAGTAATCCGCGTAAACAGTGCATTTTAAAAAGCTTCTGCCACTGCCCGGTACAAAGAATATGCAGAAATATTATCGCGCCTGGAAAAACGATCCCGATCGGCCCTTTTGTCACCGTGGCCAGCGCCATACACACATACATCAGCCAATACTGCTTATGCAAGTAGCACAATAAAGACCCGGTCAGGAAAAACAACAGCGTCGTATCTGTTACCGCTGCCTTGCCAAGATAAAAGAACTGTACAGATGTCGCTAAAACGAGCGCCGACCAAAAACCTGCTCTTTCATTAAACAGCTTGGTAATGGAATAATAAAGCATTATTACAGTCAAAAAGGCCATTAATGCTGCAGGAAAACGCGCTGCAAACTCTCCATCCCCAAACACATGCATTGCACCAGCTACAAGCCAGTAATACATTGGCGGTTTGTCAAACCAATATTCATTATAAATACGCGGTGAAAGATAATCATTAAACTGGATCATCTCACGCGCAGTTTCAGCATATACCGGCTCATCCGGGTCAAGCAGCGGTATACTGCCTAATCCAAAAAAGATATTGAAGGCAACTATAATTGCTAAAACGAGCAAGCTTCCCTTCTCGATCCTATTCATTATTTTCCTACTTTCCCCGTTTTACATAATCATGGTAAGTTTTTTGGATACCTTCTTTTAACTGCATCTGCGGAGTTACAGCAAGTATTTCCTTTAAACGTGCATTAGACAGCGCAGAACGGAAGATATCACCCTGTCGCGTTTCCGCATAACGAACTTCAAGTTTATCAGCAGCAACTTCGGCAAAGGCGCCCAAAAGTTGATTTACCGAAGTTTCATGCTCTGTAGATACATTGATAGTCTGGTATCCCCTGGCTGCCAATCCCGCTTTAATAGCTGCTGCAACATCGCCTGCATAGACAAAGTCACGCGTTTGTTCCCCATTACCATAAACGGTCACAGCTTTTCCTGCTGCCAAAAGTTTACAGAAAATACTGACGACACCACCTTCGCCGCCTTCCCCCTGACGTTCGCCATAAACATTCGCAAAACGGAAAACAACTGTATTGATACCATAAAGCTCGTGGTAAACACGTAAATAATGCTCTGATGTCATTTTTGTAATACCATAAAACGACATTGGCATCAATGCAAGGTCTTCATGTAAAGGAACATTTTCATTATTGCCATATACTGCCGCACTGGAGGCAAATAAAACTGTTTTCACCCTGTACTTGCGGCAATTTTCCAACACATTGATCAAGCCTGCTAAATTGATTTCGCAATCTTCATCAGGATGTTCGATTGAATAAGGTACCATTGTCTGGGCAGCCAAATGCACAACTGCATCAAAATTTTCTTTTTGAAATAACGCTTCTATTTCCTGCGAACGTATATCCGCTACGACAAGCCTCATTCCTTGAGGTACATTTTCTCTGAACCCGCTTGAAAGGTTATCTAAAACTACAACTTCATAATTTTTATCACTATTTAACAGCTCCAATAAATGCGAACCGATAAATCCAGCACCGCCGGTAACTAAAAGCTTCATTGTTGATCTTCGCCCTTCCTGAGATTTTTCATAGATAAAACATTAGAGCCAAAGGCGCGTATTGAAACTACTGCCCCTAATAAAAACGGCAGGTATTCAGCTGTAAACCGCCATAATACTGCCATAATACCAACAAGTCCACCAGGCAGCAGCTCAGAAAATAATACAACGAAGCCCGCCTCTGCGACCCCTGAACCGCCGGGAGTTGGTGAAAAATACAGTACCAGGTTCAGCAAAACCATTCGCCCCATAACCTGCAGCCAGTCAAATTTGATATTCATACCCAGAAAAAACATTGGTACAGTAGCATAAATACATAACAGACTGAGCCCCGACTCAATAAAAGCCCGCATTACTTTCAAAGGATTTTTGCCCATGATAAAAGATGCCTGTTTAAATTCTTTATACCAAATAAAACAATTTCTCCTGAAATCACGCGAGAAATTGTTCGTTAACCCAATGATCCAAAACTCCGGATATCTGGTTCGCATAAGCAGCACTGCCGCAATCGGCAGCGAAACAAATAAAACAGATACGATAGTAATGACACTGGTCGGCATCCAGTCAACCAAAGCATGATCACTATGCAGAACAAACGGCACCAGCAAAATCAAAAAAGTGATCGACATAATCGTACGCACAAAAACAACGACCGTGGCCTTTGCTACCGGCACGCCCGCCTTGCGCATGAACATGATCTGAGCTACAGCACCGCCGCTGGCTCCGGGGGTAACAAGCGCCAAAAAATAATTGCTTAAAACAACGTTCACCACTTGTCTGGTAGTTAGCTTTTCATCAGTCACAGCAGCCAAAGTCATCAGCCGTAAACCATCAAAAACCAATCCCAATCCCAAAATGCCAAAGGCCGCAGCAATACACCACGGTTCAAACATCGTCAGATATTCTAACGCTCTTATATCAAATGTAAAATAAATAACTGCCGCAGAAATAGCAATAACAAAAACAAACATCCATAGCAACCTGCGGATCAATTTTCTGTGCATATCAAAGCCCACCAAAGTTTATCAAAGTTACTTTCTGCTGCTCCAATAAACATTTATTTTTTTCAGAAAGAAAAGCCTGAAGCTCATCTTCCCAATGATACTGCCAGGAAAAAGTTTTTTCCAAAGACTCTGCATCCATACCCGGATGAGTCATGATCTCACTTACGCCATCAGGCAGATTCCTAATGATTTCACCTACTAAGAATTCGTTTAAATTACCTCCGGCCAGCATTCCAAAAAAATGCTGCGGATAAACAAAACGAGCCTGTCTGGCTTTCATCTTCGCCAAAGCACTGCAAAAGCTTAAGCCTTCACGTCCAATCAGCCGGCCAGCAGTGCTGTCAAACCCACCACGCCAAAACCAGCCTTCCTGCGGCATCCTAATTTTTTTGATACCAAATGCACTGCATAAATCCAATACGATGTCGGCAATTCCCGGCAGCACATGCAGATGCTGATGGCTGTCGACATGAGTTATTTCCAAACCACAGCTTAACCCGCGTTCTAGTTGTGCTTGCAGTTCGCTGACGACTTCTGCTTTTTTTATTATGCCAGCATACCACCGTTTGGCAAAAGCTGTATAATCAGCAGGCAAAAGCCCGTCTTCATCAACAAGTGTTCGCAGCTGCCGTGCTTGTAAAAGCGGTTTACCACCTCCTACTAAAGTAAGATGGATACCTACTCCTAAAGCAGGTGTTGCTTTCGCCTGAAGCACTGCATCCTCAAAAGCAGCGCCGCTGCACATTAAGGACGTACTGGTAATAAAACCATCCCTGCAGCCTTTTATAATACCGGCATTGATTGCCGGATGCAGTCCGAAATCATCAGCATTAACAATTAATTTTTTCATATATTTCAGCCTCCTGAAAGGCTCTAGATTTTTTTATAATTTGCAAAATGGACTTTTACGAGCCGTTCCAGGGCACCGCGTCCCAATTCTTTCATCAGCTCGCGTGCGCAGTCTGTCGCAGCGTCACTGCCGCCTTTAGGCAATTCATTTCGCCCAACCTGCTCTGCCAGCTCCTGCATTACCTCCAAAAATTTAGCCCGCGCTAATACTGAGGCAGCCGCCACAGCAATATCTGCCTCGGCCCTGTGCTGCTGTACTATATTAACATCAGGAAATTCCTGCTGTAAGCTGGCACGGATGTCGTTAGACGTTGTAAATTGATCGACCAGCGCATAATTACATTGCGGGCATTGCCGCAGAACATTTCGCAGTACAGCTATGTGACCATTGCTTAACAAATGGTTGAGATTTTTTCCATCTGCACGCATTTGCTGATAGCGAAAATTATACATTTCCGGCTTCAAAGCTAAAACCGTGTTGATCGGAGCAGCTTCGACAATCAGCTCTGCCAGCCGCAGAACTTCTTTATCATTGATCAGTTTGCAATCTCTGACTCCCAAACGGACTAGTTTTTCAGCCGTAGTAATATCTACTAATACTGCTGCAACGACTAAGGGTCCGAAAAAATCTCCTTTACCTGATTCGTCACTGCCTGCCCAAATACCTTTAAAATCGGCACAATTTCGTAAAAGTGTATAGTCATTTCCAATAGCCTGTACGATATCCCCTTTATTGGCAGTATCTTTTCCTGTCAAAACTGCTTCCAGCTGGGACCTCAATTCTGAAGCCGTACCGCCCCAAACAAAATTAATCCCCTTTTTACCATTATATACTGATAATACTACTTTACTATCACTGTTTGTTACTGTCAACTGTATACCATACTGCAGCTTTTTTTCAGTAATTGTAAGATTGGCGTCAAAACTTTTGATCTGCTTTTTTAAATTGTCGATATAAGCAGCAAAATCACTGTTCAAGTTGTGCCTCCGCAGCAGCAGCTGCTGCCTGCATAATAGTTTTCAGGCTGTGTCCGCTTTTTAAAGCCAAAACTTTACAATCCTCAAATTCAGGAGCAATATTCACAATTTTCCCATCCATCTGTGCATATTTAATTCTCACTTCACCTTCAGGCAACGACACAATAGTAACCTTCCTGTAATTGATATGACGATGCACCGCATAATAACGTACTCCCAGCGACGTTGTTTCAGTCAGCAAAATATCAGTCAGCTGATCCAGGTTCTGAGGATCGAGCAGCACCGATAAAGTTTGAGCAGGCCGTCCTTTTTTCATAATGATCGGAGTCAGCCAGCAATCCAAAGCACCCGCCTGCAGTAAGCGTTCCTGCACATAAGGGTACAATTCGCCATTCATATCGTCAATATTACATTCGGCAACAAGTAATTCACCACCGGCTTCAGCTTCCCATTCGCCGATACTGATGCGCAGGACATTGGGTATTTCCAGATCCCAGGTCCCGGCGCCATAAGCAATTTTACTGCCGCTAAAGCCCTGTGGAATATCATTTGTACTGACTGCTAAAACCTTCATCAGTGCAGCACCAGTCGGTGTAGTAAGCTCTTTTTCGATCTTTCCGTGGCTGTGCTGCAGCCCTTGTAACAGCTCTGCCGTCGCAGGAGCCGGCACTGGCATCAGTCCGTGTGCACAATTTACAAAGCCACTGCCTGTATGGATATTGGAAACAAAAATCTTTTCGATCCCCAAATATTCCAAAGCCAAAACGCAGCCCGCAATATCAATAATCGTGTCGATTGCTCCGACTTCGTGAAAATGCACTTCATCAACAGTTTTTCCGTGAACCTTAGCTTCAGCTTCTGCTAAAGCTGTAAACACCTGTAAAGACTGCATTTTGATTTTATCATGCAAGTCAGAATGTGTAATAATATGGGCTATATCATGCAGATTGCGATGTTCATGGTGGTGATGCACAGGTTCTTCAGACACTTTCACCTGATGGCAATGCTGAGCGCAATCGGAATGATGTTCATGGTTATGCCCTGTATCGCCATGTTCGTGATGATGGTGACCAGCGTGAGTATGTTCATGCTGATGTCCAATTGTGACATCATGTTGATGTTCATCTGGCAACAAGACATTAAAATAGTTCGCATCAATCCCACATTTATTAACACGTTCGTTGATCAGTTCATACTCTCCCAAGTGCAGCTTTTTCATCTCAGACACCAGATGATCGAACGGTACACCTGCATCGATCAAAGCTCCCAGCAGCATATTGCCGCTGATACCCGCAAATGCTTCTATATAGATTGCTTTCATTACATCACCTCATATGATTGATAATACTTGCCATACGCCCCGCTCCAAAACCGTTATCGATATTAACAACAGCCACACCGGCCGAACAGCTGTTGAGCATGCCCAAAAGTGCCGATAGCCCCTGAAAGTTAGCGCCATAACCGACACTGGTAGGCACCGCTATTACAGGTCGTTCCACCAAGCCGCCGACAACGCTTGCCAAAGCGCCTTCCATTCCGGCAACGACAATAACTACATTAGCATTTCTGATCAAATCAAGTTTATCAAACAGTCGATGAATACCAGCCACGCCTACGTCGTAAACCCTCTCTACCTGATTGCCCATGATCTCAGCAGTCAATGCCGCCTCCTCTGAAATAGGCAGATCGCTTGTACCAGCCGTCACAACGGCGATATAACGCTTATCATCTTTTGGAAGAGGTTTACGCTCTACAAAAATCAAGCGCGAATTTTTATGATAAACCGCATCGGGCAGCACCTTCTGCACCGCTGCAAATTTATCGGCATCAGCACGTGTTCCCAAAATATTATTGTGTACCTGTGCCAGCTTTTCCATGATCGCAGCAACCTGCTCTACTGTTTTACCCTCGCAGTAAACAACCTCGGGAAACCCCTGACGCAGACTGCGGTTATGATCCAGTTTCGCAAAACCAAGGTCAGTATAATCCGCAGCATGCAGCTTTTCCAAAGCTGTTTTAGCGTCGATAGTGCCTGCTTTATAACTTTCCAAAAGCGCCAGCAAATTTTCTTCGTAAGTCATATTATAATACTTCCTTAACTATGATTTATGCAAATGTTTCTCTTTCCATTCCTCGCTCAGCAAATATAACAGCGGCACTACAACCAGAGTCAGCAAAGTCGACGTCGTCAGACCGCCAACTAAAACCACGCCCATAGACTGGCGCAGCTCAGCACCGGCACCAAGACCCAAAGCAATTGGCAGCATACCTAAAATAGTCGAAAGCGTTGTCATAAATATCGGACGAATACGCAAAGCGCAGGCTTCACGCAAGGCCTCGCACAAAGGCATACCCTTAGCCCGTGCCTGATTGGCATAGTCGACCAGCAGGATCGCATTTTTTGTAACCAGACCCAGCAGCATCGTAAAACCGATCAGCGACATCATATTTGCAGTCTGCCCTGCTACCATCAAGCCTAAAACAGCACCGATAATCGCAAACGGCAGTGACATCATAATTACCAAAGGCTGCATAAAGCTTTCAAACTCTGCTGCCAGAACCATATAGATCATAATAATAGCTAAAATAACCGCCTTCGCGATCTCACTAAAGGCTTTTGCCATTGTATCAGCCTGTCCGATCATTTTATAACGGTAACCGACCTGCATATTCATATCCGGGATCATCTCCGTCTGGATCTTCTGGATCAAATCGCCTGGAGTAATACCGACTGTATTAGCATAAACAACGATCTGGCGCTGTCTGTCCTCACGGTCAATACGTGTAGGACCGGACGAGAAATACACGTCAGCTACATCGCCCAACCGGACAAACTTCCCTTCCGTATTGGAAACACGCAGATTGGCAACGTCATTGATATCACGACGATGCGCAGCATCCAACTGTACAATTATATCATAGTCGTTATCACCAATAGTAAAACTATTGCTTGTGCTTTTGCCTAAAAAGGCCATTTCCACAACTTTACCAACGGAAGTTGAATCAAGCCCCATTGCGCTCGCACGCAGCGGATCGACCTTAACGATGATCTCCGGTTCTTCTTCCGATGAAGAAATATCAACATCAGTAGAACCTGGAACCTGTCTGATCCTTTCCGCCAGATCCTGAGCATAAGTTGTCAGCAGCTCAAGATCACTGCCGCGCAGACCTACCTGCACCGGTCTGCTGTCACCGCGTCCGCCGCCCTGGTTACTGACGACTGCGACTTTCAATTCTTCGACATTACCAAATTTACGGCGCAGCTCATCCATAATATCGATCATACTGCGATCTCTGTCAGACGAAGGAATAAGCTTGACATCGATATTGCCTTCGTTAATAGGCACGCGCGAACCGCCTAAGCGCATCGCCGCAATCCTGACCTCCGGCATTTGCAGGATTTCTTCTTCCAACGGCAGCGTCAGCTCCTTCATTCGCTCGATACTTGTACCGGCAGGAGCTTTAACACTGACGGAAAATTCACCGGAATCGTATGTCGGCTGATATTCCGTACCAATAAAAGGTAACAGAAAAAGATTAAAAATAAGTGAAGCAACAGAAATCAGAACTATTTTCCAAGGATGCTGGAACGCAAATACCATTAATTCATCATACATCCGGCAAATTACCTGAAACCCGGCCTCAAATTTATCCAGACAAATCTGTACAACTTTGGGACGCGGATGCTTATAAGGTTTGGCATGTTCCTCGCGATAATCCTTCAGCCAATAAGCCGATATCATTGGTGTAAGCGTGTAAGCAGCCATCGTCGAAAAAGCCAGCGCAAAAGCGACAGTTAAGCCGAATTGTTTAAAATACTGACCAACTACCTCACCCATAGAACCGATCGGTACAAAAACCGCCATCAAAGAAAGCGAAGTAGCAAGAATAGCCAGAGATAACTCTTCTGTAGCGTCCTGAGCAGCCTAAATCGGCGACTTACCCATTTCCATATGCCGGAAAATATTTTCAATCAAAACGATAGCATCGTCGATAAGGATGCCGACTGCCAGGCTCAAAGCCATCAGCGACATATTATTCAGCGTAAAGTCCATCGACTTCATCAAAAAGAACGTGGCAATAACGGAGGTCGGTATAGAAAGGCCGCCGATGATCGTAGCCCGAAAATCGCGCAGGAACATATAAGTTATCAAAAGCGCCAGAAAGCCGCCGAAAAGTATAGCATTCCAGACATCGGCAACATTCTCGCGGATATAAGCAGACTGATCGCGTACGACATCGACCTTGATATCCTTAGGCAAATCATTTTCCATCATTTGTTCCATAGAAGCGTTGACACCGTCAACAACATCTACAGTATTGGTCTTAGACTGCTTCCTTACCAAGACCATAACGCTGGGTACTTTATTAGAACGGGAATAGGTGTCTTCGTCTTCCCAGCTGTCAACAACCTTCACAACATCTGAAAGCTGGATCGGGCGACCATCCTGATTGGCAATAACGATGTTTTTAATATCGTCGATATTTTTATATTTGCCTAACGTACGGACTGTTATTTCCATATCGTTATAACGGGCCTTACCGCCAGGAGTATTGATATTTTCACTGTTGACCTTATCTAAGATCGTCTGAAAGGAAATATTATAACTGTTCAGCTTCTCAGGATCGGCGATCAGTTTGATCGCACGCAGGCTGGCGCCGACAACAGATACTTCGGACACGCCTTCGACACGCTGCAGCTCTTCTTTAACAACGTCTTCAACTATCTTACGGGTTTCTTCACGGCTGCGCGAATCAGAAGCAAAAGTAAATGCCGCTATTGACTGTGACGAAATATCAAAACGCTGTACAACCGGCTCATCGATGTCGTCAGGCAAACGCCGGCGTACCGACGCAACCTTTTCACGCACCTCACTGGCCATCTCGCGCGGGTCAACACCCAGCTCAAATTCCAGCGTCGTCTGCGAATAACCTTCGCGTACAGTTGACGACAGGGTTTTAATACCTGCAACCTGGCTGACGCGATCTTCAATAGGTCTGGTTATCAGAGTTTCCATTTCCTCAGGTGAAGCGCCTGTATAGGTAACAGTAACACTTACCAGAGGCAGTTCAACGTCAGGATACAAATCGACACCCAAATTAGGATACGACTTAATGCCGAATACTACTAAAAGCAGTACAAACATCGTCGTAAAAACAGGTCTGCGTATAAATGTGCCTATCATTTTATTTAGCACCCTGTCCTTCTAATTTGATCTTACTGCCTTCACGCAATTTATTCTGACCGCCGGTAACGATCCGGTCGCCATCACTCAAACCATCTAAAACTTCTACCATATTATCATTGACAAAACCTATTGTTAAAACTCTGCGGCTGACGACACCATCATCATCAACAACAAAAACCGTACGCTGATCTTCACGCATTACAATAGCGCTCATAGGAATAACTAATGCATTCTCTTTCGGCTCGGCTGTAATGACAACATTGGCATAAACACCGCCGCGTAATTTACCGGCACTGTTGTCCACTGTCACCTCAGCAGCAAAGGTCCTTGCCGGCATATCTGCTACCGGCGAGATACGTGTGATCATACCGCTGAATTTATCATCAGGATATGCGGGCACAGTAATATCAGCCAATCCGCCAACAGCAATATTGCTGATCTGACCTTCCGGGATATTTATTTTAGCAGTCAATTCAGAAATATCGGCAATATTAAACAGCGCTGTGCCAACTTTAGCATAATAACCTTCCTGATAATAACGTTTAGAAATAATACCGTCCTGCGGCGCAGTTACACTGGCTCCGCTCAGCTTATCCTGCATATTGTCCCACACGCCCTGAGCTTCCGAAAGCTTGCCCTGCGCATTGTTTCTGGCAAAACGGTAATTATCTACTGTCTGCTCCGAAACAGCGCCCTTTTCATATAATGCCTGATAGCGCTGCAGCTCGCGTTCAGCTCTTTCCAAAGTCGTTTGGGCATCCATCAAAGAACCCTTCGCCGATAACAAATTAGCCGTCTGTTCTGTCTGCTCTAAATGAGCCAGCACAGTGCCAGCTGTGACCTTGTCACCTTCATTAACATAAACCTTCTCTACCCTGCCATCTATTTTAGCTGCCACGTCGGCCTGCCAAACAGGATCAAGGCTGCCCGCAAAACGCATAACAGGAGTAATACTCTGACGCTGCGGGAAAGATGTGGCCACCGCAATATTCTGCCCTTGCGAAACACGGTTCGCACGCTCGTTGTTAGCCTGGATATTACCATAAATACGATAAGCAATAATTGCTAAAAGAACCAGGGATGCGATAATTGCAATACGAACTTTTGTATTCTGCCAAATCATTTTTTTACTCCTCAATTTATCGAAATAAAGGTATTTTTATTTATAATAACAGATATTTTAATTATACAACTTTTCCATATAGAATAGCAAGAAAATTGCAGGCTGAAGCAGCGCTTTCACAGTCTTTTCAACGGTTATGCCATGCAACATAAAAAGACCCCTGCTGCAGAAAAACAACAAGGGTCTAATAATATACGTTTACTCTATTTTTTTGCTTCGTCTATTGCCGCCATATTAGCTGTATCACGTTCTTTTACGCGATCCAGGCCGGTCTTTTCACCAGTGGCGCCAGTATTCATTTTCCCTAAGGCGTCCTTCAGCGAATAAACGGTAAATTCAGCCGTCATATCCAGATTTCCCGAAGCATCATTTTCTTTAACGGTATTAACACTGGCTTTGTTCAATTTTGCAAACCTCGTACCGTTTTCTACCTTCTGCAAAAACTCGACCATTTTATAATAGTTGCCGCTGATAGAAATATTGAGCGGTACTTCGTAAGCTCCATTTACCTGTTTTAAATTGCCACTCGGAGGCTTAACACTTTTGAACTGAATTCCGCATTCCTTTGAAAGGTTAGAATATTCCTGTACTAATTCAGGCACAGTTACTATATCAGGCAACAGCTTCTTAGCTTCAGCAAGGTAGCCTTCCTGCTTCGCTGCAAAAGCATTATAATCCTTATTCTGTTCAGCAAATGTCTGATAACTGGCTAAACGCTGCTGCGCCTGTGTCAATTCCTGCTCATTTTTCTGAATGTCTTCACGCAGCGGCTGCATGATATACAGAACTACAAAAACAAGCAGCAGTACCGAACCTAACAATAACAACGAATATTTACTGTTTTCTGACATATTGCTGTCAGGCATTTCTAATTTCACTTCTTCACCCCACTTCTCTGAATTTCCAAAGTAAAATCAATAACGCCAGCAGTACTGCTGTTATTATTGTTGCTTTCATCAGCAGAAATCAGCTGCACATTGGCAATATCAGGCCGTGCCTGTAAAAGACTGATGAATTTAACAATATCGTCCATTTTCATGGCTTTACCGGCAATGCTCATCTGATCTGGCTTATTGCCCTGTTTAACACTTGTCAGCCAGCAGCCGTAGGGTGTAACATTGCCCAGTTCAGCAAGGGAACGGCTCCATACGATGCGGTCTTTAGAAAGATTGCGTACGATAGTATTGCGTTTATTTACTTCCGCATTCTGCTGCTGAGCTTTATCAAAACGCTCCTGCCAGACTTTCATTGAAACGATACCTTCATTCACATCGCTGAGCTTACTTTCAGTATACTTGAACATTGCCAAATGGTAACCCCACAGTAAAATGCTCAGTCCTAAAAATACATAAGCTATAATACGATAAAGTTTCCATGTAGGAAACTCACTTTTGCGCCTGTACTCAGGTAAAAGATTGATTCTAATCATCTGCTTCCCCTCCGTACAAAGCAGCGCCTATTGCAACAGTCAGCGCTCCCAGATATTTTTTCAGTTCTCTCTGATCAAGTTTATCTGCAAAAGTAACTGCTTGACGCAGATCGTTAACGACAACCTTCATTTCCATACCTTCGCTCAAAAATTCGGACAATCCGGCCATATTTGCACCGCCGCCTGCCAAAACCAGATGCGTAAATCTTGCATCCTTTTTATTGATCAAATAATATTCACAGGTTCTGCGTACTTCACGTCCCAGATTTTCAACCTCGTTGAAAAATTCTGCAAATTTAGTTTTATCTGTTTCCAGGCTGCTCAAAAGCAGCTCATCTTCCAGTTTGATCTTTTCAGCAGCCGTCAGGTCAACGCCAGCACCATTAGCAATAGCGGCATTAAACATCTGCCCTCCCTGGGGAATACTGCGCTGCGCAACAGGAGCACCGTTCTGAAAAATAGTCAGCATCGAATATGAACGCCCTATATCAAGCAAAACGAAGTTTTCCAACTGCCTGGGCAAGGTTCTATAAGCAGACAAAACTTCGATATCAATACCAATAGTATGCCAGGCCAGCGCATCACTGATTTCCAGCAGTGAATCAATAACATCCTTAGGTGAAGCAACCAAAAGCACAGGCTGCAGACCTTCATTAGTATATGCCCCAAATTTAGCCGAATCCACATAATAAGTATCAGCTTCATAAGGAACATACTGACTGGAATCCCAAGCTACAGACTGTTTCATTTCTTCGTCAGGCATTTCCGGCATATCGATCTCACGTACAAAAGCATTACGGCCGCCTACAGTAAAAACCGCATGCCTGGCATTAAAATCATATTTTGCCACCAAGCCTTTAATAAAGCTTATCATCGCATCACTGTTACGGACAAATCCGTTATTGATAAGCTCCAGTGGCAGCTCTGCTACAGCAAAACAACTAACTACAGGCTTACTGCCTGTTTCTATCTGCACCATTTTTATACTTCCGGTGCCGATATCGACGCCAACTATTTTTGACGGCTTTGTGTGAAACATTCTTTTTACGATGGCTTGCACATTCACTTGCGCAGACCTCCTTGATTCGTATAAATAAAATCAGTTTTAATACTATATTTTATAAATTATATCATAAATTCATAAACTCATACAAACAAATTCCAGTAAAAATAAATTAAATATGGAGAAAACAAAAGCGCAATATAAGCTCCGATACATAAAAACGGTCCAAACGGAATCGGATCTTTACGCTGCTTGATACCGGAAGCCAGCAGCAGCACCCCGATTATCCCCCCAAAAACAAAAGCAAGCATCAGACAAACGATACTCGCCTTAAACCCAAGCCAAACGCCTAAAACAAAACTGAGCTTAACATCGCCAGCACCCATGCCACCGCGGCTCAGCAAAAATATCAGCAGCATCAGCCCACCGGCAAATAAAGCCCCATATAAAGAATCCCATATGTCCGGTAAAGCATAATAGGCATAAATGATACCTGTCGGCAGCATCAGCATCAAAATTTCATCCAGCAGAATTTGATGATCCAGATCAATAAAAGCCTGCACGATCAGGCAAGCTACAAAAAAGAAAACCAGTATTATTTTTAAGCCAGGCAAATAATACAAGCCGCACAAGGCAAATAAAATACCTGTCAAAAGCTCTACCAGCATATAACGGGCGCTATAAGCAGCATTACAGTAGCGGCACCTGCCGCGCAGCAAAAAATAACTTAGAACAGGTATCATATCCAGAGCCCCTAACCTGTGTCCGCAGCTGCCGCAGGCTGACGGAGGGCTGATAACAGATTTCCCCAGCGGCAGCCTGTAAATACAGACATTCAAAAAACTGCCGATAACTATGCCGATGACAAAATATAAACCAAATAACAAATACACAAAACCACGCTCCAACATAAAATATACTGTAAATTATAGTACTTTAAGTTAATTTCAGCACAAAAAGAACTGTCAAAATATATTACATAAAAGAGAAAACCAGACACCATTGCTGTCTCTTGATGCCTAAATCATACTTTTCAAAGAGTCATTTAAACACCGATTTTTGAATAACAACGATGCTTTTCTCGATATACCACCTTGAATATACCGACAGAAAGTTTAACAATAGTAATAAACAAAAGCCTCATATCCAATTACATTGATTAATATTTATTATATCACACAAACAGGATGATATTTATTAATTTAAGAAAACATATCTTTAAAAATATATGCTCAGAATAGTGATTACCAGGATAGATAAAGTATTTGCCTTTACAATCACTTACTGCTTAAGCAGGTAAACAAAAGCAGCAGTATTATCAACTACTGCTGCTTGGCATTTATCAACATAATTCCAGATTCATTCTATAAAAGCAGATTTAATTATTTCCATAAACCTGCTCTTTTGTATAATAACCGCTTTCGATCAATATCTTGTCAATATTTTCTTTTGTTACCATTTCACCAGTAATCAAATAAGCCTTGATTTTTTCTCCCTTCTCATTGGCGATTTCTGAATTGGCAGTTACTTTTTCGCCTTTAGCAAGTGCAACAGCCTGATCAACCGCAGCTGACGCCATATTTTTCAAGTCCATATACACTGTTGCATCCTGCGTTCCTGCAACAAGTCTTTTAACCGCCGCCAGTTCTGCATCCATACCGACAATGATAACATGATTTTTTAATCCCAGCTCCTGTACTGCAGCAGTGGCACCGCCAGCCAAACCATCATTCGGACACAAAACTGCATCTAATTTCATGTCATTCGCTATAACAGCTTTTTTTACCATTTCCTTGGCAGTATCAGCAGACCACCCCGGTACATAATCATTCAATATTACATTGACGCCCGTTCCGACCATTGGTTCAATGTATTTATTGGCCCCATTGTATAAAAAGTGAGTATTAAAATCACCTTTATCACCCTTCAAAACAATAAAATTACCCTTATAAACACGCTCTGATAAATGCTTGCCCAGGTTCTGCCCAATTTTATAAGTATCATAACCAATAAAAAGATCCGTCTGAGGATTTAAAATAGCCCTACTATATGAGACAACCTTAACGTTTTTCTTTTTTGCATAATCTACTATATCATCAACCTGACGTAAATCTCTGGGAATCATAATCAATACATTGATGCCGCTGTCAATAAGTTCAAAACAGTCTTCACGCCATGTCTTAGGTGTATCAGTAGTATTAAAACGAACAGTTATATCTGCTCCGAGTTCTTTAGCACGATCTTCCATAAACTGTTTTTCTTTCACCCATCTTGTAGCACCACCAACACCAAAAGAAACTCCCAGCTTGGGTTTCTGAGGCTCGCTGCTGCAGCCCACAGCCAGTATAAAAATTGCCACAGCCCCAATAATACATACGATTTTTTTCAGCATAACTTACCCTCCCTGAAAAGCTCGGCAAATTTACTTTCTTCCATTGGTCTGGCAAAATAATAGCCTTGAGCAATATTACATCCGCATTCACGCATCAGACTGACATTCTCCCCTGTTTCAACGCCTTCTACCACCAGACTGATATTCAGCTTGCGAGCCATTTCTACAACTGAAACAAAAATAATATTACGTTTTTCGTTATCAGCAGCTTCCTCTAAAAAAGCTCTATCTACTTTTAAAGTATCTATCGACAAGTCTTTCAACATATTCAAAGAAGAATAACCGGAACCAAAATCATCCATTGCCACAGCGACGCCATATTCACGAACTTTCTCTGTAAAATCATAAATAATACTGAAATTATCAAAAATAGCGCTTTCCGTTAGCTCCAATTCAATCAAATGCGCTGGCACCTGATATTTTTCCATTTTCTGTAAAAGTGTCGGTAAAAATTTTTCGTTTGAAAAATGCAAACGTGAGAAATTTACAGAAATCGGCACACATTCAACACCGGCATCCAATGAACTTCGCAAGAAAGCTAATACTTTTTCAAAAACAATCATATCCAAATCTGTAACTAAACCAGTTTTTTCGCTTAAGGGTATAAAATCGCCCGGCGCAATCAGTTTATTATCTCTGGTCCGCCAACGGATCAATGCTTCTGCACCAACCAGCTTCCCACTGTTGATGTCAACTTTAGGCTGGTAGAAAGCTACAAACTCATCATTTTTAATTGCAAGTTTTAAATCCCGTTTCAGTTCTTCATTATGAGCAGTCATATCATCAAATTTCTTGGAATAATAGACCACGTGCTGATTCAGCACACCTTTAATCGTCTGCGCCGCAACGCTGGCCTTGTCGACCATAAGATTAATATTTTCATCGTAGTCTTTGATAACATAAACGCCGGCCGAAAAATGCAGTATCAGATTTTCTTCGGTGATATTTCTTATCGCTGAAAATAAAGCTTCGATTCTTTCTTCATCTGCATCCAGTAAGAAACATACAAAACGGTCACCGGAAATACGTGCCGCAGTTTCGCCTGGCTGCATCCAGACGCTGACTGAACTGTATATTTGCCGCAAAATCTTATCGCCGCATGCAAACCCGTAAAAATTGTTGATATATTTAAAGTTATCTACATCAAAACTCAGGATATAAAATTGCTTGTTTATTTTGTTGCTTAACGTCTCCTGTACATCAACAAGAAATTTGTTATAGGTATTGCCCCCTGTAACATTATCTACAAAAGCAATTTTTTCCAAAACCCGTTTCTGTCGACGCTTGTTCCAGGCAAAATAACAGATACTTACCAAAAAGATAAGTACAAGCGAAACCATAACCATGTAAAAAATCTTCATAACTATATTTCCGTTTTCGGCAATGACATCAGTAGGAACGCTCGTTACCAGATACCAGTCATGTACCTGTTCAATAGGAGTATAAGCAGAGAATGTTTTTTCACCATTGACCGCATTTTCCATAAAACCGCTTTTATTGGCTTTAATGTCATCTTTCATTTTACGAACAGCTTCAACGTTTCCGTATTCGTAAACATCACGAAAATAATTATCCGATTTTAAAGCACAATTAATGTGTTTGGTATGCAGGATAATATAACCTTCACTATTGATAACATACATATACCCTTTAGACGAAAATAACGAAGCCGCAAACAGCTCATTCATCTGTTTATCCGTATAGATTTTCTGAATCGTACCGATGATATTATTATCGTAATACAACGGCACGCTGCCGACAAAAATATATTCGCCGTTGATTCTTGAAATAGTCCGTTCAGAAATATTAGAAATACCATCAATAGCTAATTTAAAATATCGGCGTCCTGAAATATCTATATGCGTGTCGCCATCTACATAAGCAAGCCCATTTTTATTTGCTAAGAATAAACTATCATCAATGCTGTTTTTAGAATAATCCTCTAAAAATTTATTGATATCCGCTTCTTTGGTGATATTCTTATTTTTCAGTCCGTCAGATATTTTATTACTGATAATATCCAGACGATTAAGATCTAAAAGTAGTTTACTGGTAATAACGTTCTTATTTTGCGAAACTATTTCTTCAAGGTTATTTCTGGAATCACTGTCAAGTAAATTTTGAACATATCCCAACAAAAAAACAATAACACCAAATAAAATGATGTTAAATACAAAAACAGATATCAAAAAAGGTTTTTGTAAAATTTTATCAAAATTCATGACAGATCCCATCCGGCTTCGTTAGAAGTATAAAAAAATTAAATATCACTTTTTTTCACTATGGTATTACATTGAACAATTACTTATCAATAAATTTCAATATCTTTATTTCTTTTTATTTAGCAACTAAATATTATTTTCATAAATATATTTTTAAGTTTTATTTTAAATATTTTATCACTTTATTTATCTTTTATCAACTTAAAATAATAACCCCGTTCCCTTTTTGGGAACGGGGTTATTATAAAAACGGTTTGATTTATAAATTTGATTTATAAAATAGAAGCTTCATTTACTTCTTCAATATCATTTTTTTCAGCATAGCCTGTCAGGGCCAAAGTCAAAGCACCGTCACCAGTTACATTGCAGGCAGTACCAAAGCTATCCTGCAGTGCAAAAATCGTCAACATCAAAGCCGTACCAGTAGCATCAAAACCCAGTACACTGATGATAAGGCCTAAAGAAGCCATAACTGTACCACCTGGAACACCGGGAGCACCAATAGCAAAAATACCCAGCAACAGACAGAATAAAATCATCGTACCTAATTCCGGCAAAGCACCATATAAAATCTGCGAAACAGTCATAACAAAAAATACTTCAGTCAAAACACTGCCACATAAATGAATATTGGCAAACAGTGGAATACCAAAATTTACCAAGTCTTTGCGCAGCACTTTTGATTTACGTGCACATTCCAACGCCACTGCTAAAGTAGCCGCCGATGACATTGTACCTACGGCAGTAATATAAGCCGGCCAGTAATGCTTAAGCACTTCCATTGGATTAGCGCCGGCATAAAGACCTGCCAAACCGTACAACAATGCCAGCCAGATATAATGTCCCACCATTACTATCAGCACTACAATCAGGAACACAGGCAGCTGTTTGGTAATCGTACCTTCGTACGACAACGCGCAAAAAGTACAGGCGATAAAAATCGGCAGCAGAGGAATAACAATATTAGTAACGATAGCCAGAACAATTTTTTGAAATTCTTCCAAAAATTTAGTAATCACAGCAGCCTTAGTCCAGGCAGCTGCCACACCAATCAAAACAGAAAAGACCAAGGCGCTCATTACACTCATGATCGGGTCGATCTTTAGATCAAACAACAGCTTTGGCAGTTCTTTTAAACCATCTACAGAAGAAACAATATTCAGATGGGGAATAATACCATACCCTGAAAACATTGAAAAAAATGCTGCTCCAACCGAAGAAACATAAGCTAAAGTAATAGCAACACGCAGCATTGTCGACGCATGCTGGCCCAAACGCGTGATAGACGGGGCAATGAACCCGATAATAATCAGCGGTACACAGAAAATAATCAATGAACCAAGTAAATTTTTGATGGTTAATATAACCTGCATCAAAGCTTCATTGGCATATAAGCCTACCAGAATACCTGCAATAACACCCAGTAAAAGTCGGGCAGGCAAACTTCCTAGTATGTTTTTCATTAGCGTCACTCTTTTCTTGGATAAAATATTTTACTATATACTAAAATAGCATATACTAATCAATTCCTCAACTGTTTTTCACTTTTTCTCTCAAAATATTATTATTTTCTTAAATAAAAGTACTGAAAATAGTATTTTAGACTTTTTTACTACCGTGGAGCCCACATCATCAGACCCACACCACTGCCATACAAAATAACCGCCGCCGATTTCAGCCAGACCTGCCAAAATAAAAATCATAATCGAACTAAACATAACATTTTCCTTTCCAAATACGCAATCCATCTAATATTATAGCCATAAAATAAAAAATTAAAAGTCTGGCTAACTAAAATCCAGACTTTTATCATTTTCACATTTAATATAAATTATTTTTGCTAATATAAAAATCTAAATCTGCCAGCCGCTGTTTAGAATCAGTTCCAATTTTCTGACCAATCAAGATTGCTAACGACTCTGCAACACATAATGGAACTACATAAGAATTTGTAAAACCAACTCCGTCTATTTTTACCGTTAACAAATAATCAGCATATGGCACTAATGGTGACGTTACTCTGTCTGTAATGAGAATGATTTTACTACCACGCTTTTTAGCCAGCTCTAAAATAGAATAATTAATCTCAGAGTAGCGCGGGAACGAAAACATCACCAAACAATCTTCTTCATTAAGATCAATCAATTTTTCTATAACACTGCTTTCTGCCATATTGCACAAAATCAAATGCGGCACAAAAAACACTGCTTTACGTGTAAAATAATCAGCACAACAAGATGTTCCTCTAAAACCAATAATATATTTATTCCGACTTTTTATAATACACTCAGCGATACTATTCACTAATTTGTCATCTAAATTAAGCATCGTCGAAGATAAATTATCAATAGCCTTATAAAAAACATCGTTTACTACGTTATCACTATTTATTTTATCTTTGGTATTAGTAAATTTCTGGCTTGGCGATAAATTCAAATTATAATGTTCAAGCATCCGTTCTTTCATAGTATTTTTAAAATCAGCAAACCCAGCAAATCCAAGTAATCTAATAAACCTAATAATAGAAGTATCACTTACACCTAACTTTAACGATATATCAGTCACTGTACTAAGACCAATGTTATTAATATTATCAAGAATATAATCTGCTATAACTTTTTCTGTTTTAGTTAAATTCATAGACTGGATCTTACTAATCAAATTATCCATAACAACATTCCTTTAAATATTAAGTATTATGTTAATATTATACACCATAAAATAAAAAGAAGCAGGGATAAATTTCCCTGCTTCTTTTTATTTTATTCAAGTTCTCTTACAAAAGACTGTATTCTATCCATTGCTTCCTTTAAATTCTCCATAGAATTAGAATAAGACAATCTTACTTTACCCTTAATATTAAATGCTTCCCCTGGAACCAATGCCACCAGAACAGCTTCTAATAGAATATTAGCAAAATCAACGGCATCTTTTATTTCACGGCCACGATATTTTTTGCCAAAATAACAACTGAAATCCGGCAATAGATAAAAAGCTCCTCTAGGTTTCTCACAGCTTACCCCCGGCATTTCGGCCAAACGCTGCAATAAATAAATTCTTCGTTTATCGAACTCTGCAACCATTACTTCCAAATCATGCTGCGGTCCACTCAAAGCAGCAACAGCAGCCTTTTGAGATATAGCACTGGTAGCTGAAGTTGTTTGACTTTGAATTTTCTTTATTGCATCTATAATAGTTTTATTGGCAGCTACATATCCAATACGCCAGCCAGTCATTGCATAAGCCTTAGAAAAGCCATTTACAGTTAAAGTCCTGTTCCAAACATCTTTAGAAATAGAAGCTATTGAAAAGTGCTTTGCATCGTCATAAATAAGCTTTTCATAAATTTCATCTGTAATAATATAAAAATCATATTTACAAGCTAAATCAGCTAATTTACGCAAAGTACCTTCGCTATAAACAGCTCCAGTTGGATTATTAGGAGTACAAATAACAATAGCTTTTGTCTTCGTAGTTACAGCCTTCTCTAAAGCCTCAATATCCAAATCAAAAGTTTCTGCTTCTACATCTACAAAAACTGGTTTCGCTCCTGCAAACTTAATCATCTCAGTATAACTAACCCAGCAAGGAACTGGCAAAAGCACTTCATCTCCAGGATCTACTAAAGCCATGATCGAATTAAAAATTGCCTGCTTAGCTCCTACAGTCGCACAAATTTCATCTGTGGTATATTCTAAATTATTATCTTCATGTAATTTTTTAGAAATCAAACGGCGTAATTCTATAATACCGTTACCAGCAGTATACTTACTGAAGTTATCAACTATTGCCTTGATAGCTCCGCATTTAATATAATCAGGAGTCCCAAAATCAGGTTCACCCACATTTAAAGAAATAATATCTTTTCCCTCTGCTCTCAACTCAGCTACTTTCGCAATCAATGCAGAAGTTGGCGAACCTGAAAAAGTATTCATTCTTTCTGCTAACATTATAATTCCTCCTATCCTAAACTAAAGTTTTATTAAAATCTTCACCAGTCCAAATATTTTCATTTTTGGCAACCAGCATCGTTCCTAAAACATCACCCGATACATTTACTGTAGTATGTGACATATCAATAAGTCTGTACATTCCAGCAATAGGCCCCATTAAATCCATTGGCAAACCTAAAAGATTTAAAAAAATCGCACCTGTTACAATACCACCACCGGGGATACCTGGTGCCGCGATAGACATAATAGTCGAAATAATAATAACCATTAAAATCTGATCAATAGTGAGCTGCAAACCATAGATCTCAGCTACAAAAAACGCCAGTATCGTTTTATATAAAGCGGCTCCAGTCAAATTTATCGTGGCTCCCAAAGGTATAGAAAATGAAGCAATAGACATCGGTACCTTTAACCTTTCTGTAGTAACATTTAGAGTTATAGGTATCGTACCTGCGCTGGAATTAGTAGCAATAGTATTTACCCAGATCGGTATCATTGATTTACACATTTCCAGATAATTTACTTTAGTATATAACCAGACGATACCACTAAAGAAAAACCAAATCAAAAGACAGCCAACCCAATCTGTAAAAACAAACTTAGCCAGAACCCCAAAAAGCTTAGGTCCAAATACAGCCGTAGTATTCGCCATCAGTGCTAATACACCAATAGGAGAATATAACATAACTATATCCAGCATTTTATAAATAATACTTGCACATTGATCAAAAATTTTAGTAACCCCAGCTACCTTCTCACCTAAAGACACCAGTGCCACACCTACAAGAACAGTAAAAAAAATCATTTGCATAATCTGATTTTTAGCCATACTGTCAACAATATTAACTGGTACCATATCAAACAAAAAATTTACAAATGATGGGGTTTTCACTTTTGAAGTATCAAATGCCTGCATATTATCAAGTGTAAATCCCACACCTGGATGAGTTATATTAACCATAACAATACCAACAATACAAGCAATAACTGTCATAAGGAAATAGACAATGACTACTTTACTGCCAATTCTTTTCAACCGCTGCACATCACCAATAGCAGCAATGCCGCTTGTAACGCTAAAAAAGATAACCGGAACAATTAACATTTTAATCATATTCATAAATAGATCTCCGGCAGGTTTTACCCAAATAGAAAAATCATGGAAAAACAGTCCGGCTATAATACCTATGATAAAACAAACGCCTACTCTATGCGGCAAATATTTTTTATTTAACAAAAACGTACTCATACTATCCCCTCGTTTCCCAAACAACTTGCTTTATTAATAGTAATCGTCAATTATTTCAATCTTTTTTGTCTCGATAGCTTTAGCTACCCACTCACGCTTAGCAGTTCCATTCCCAGCGGCAACCACTTTAGCTTCATCAGTTTCTTGCAGTTTTTGCGCTGCTGCAAGTACCGCAGAAGCATCCTTCAAGGGAATAATTATTACACCATCATCATCCATAACAACTATATCTCCTGGGTTTACGCTAATACCACCACAAGAAATTGGTACATTTATTTCTCCCGGTCCTTCTTTATAAGGACCACCTGGTGTAGAACCTGTCGCATAAATAGGTAATGGTATTTCCTTTGCGGATTTTACATCCCTTATCGGACCATCTAATACTAAACCATTAAGTTTTTTATAAGCAGCATATGTAAACATAATCTCTCCCATCAACGACCTGTTATCTACACCGCCCTCATTAGAAACAACAATCACATCACCTTCTCTAGCCATATCCAAAGCTGCGTGTATAAGAAGGTTATCTCCCCCACGAGATTTGACAGTAAGGGCAATTCCTGCCCATACCGTTCCATGCGGACTGGAAAACAACTTAATTCTTGGATGCATAGCACAAGAACGTCCCATCGTATCAGCAATATTAGCTGTAGGTATCTTGGCAAACGCTTTAACTAATTCCAATCCACTGTTGTCCTTTTTTAAATAAATTCTTCCGCCAACTGTCATTTGCTACACCTCACTTGATATTATATTAGTCACTTTCTTGTTTATTTAACAACATTTTAACTTCAAAAAGAATATTATTCAACATATTTCTGTAAATATTTAATAATATTTTATTTTTCTACCTAAAAAGTAAAATTTGTAACAAATTTCTAGCCATTTTATTTATTATTTCTATTATGTATTCAAACTTTAATTATTTCTATAAATTCAGTGTTCTCAAATCAACTATAAATATTACAGATGCAATTATCGAAAAGCCTTTCATTATAACAAAAACAAAAAACCATTTCTGAAAATATCAGAAATGGTTTTAATTCATCTTATTTTGTTGGTGATCTGGGAGGGATTCGAACCCCCGACCCACGGCTTAGAAGGCCGTTGCTCTATCCTACTGAGCTACCAGACCAAAAATTGGAGCGGGCGATGGGAATCGAACCCACAACATCAGCTTGGAAGGCTGAGGTTTTACCACTAAACTACACCCGCAATTTACTAAGCAATGCTCTATGTATTTGGTCGGAGCGGCAGGATTCGAACCTGCGACCCCCTGCTCCCAAGGCAGGTGCTCTACCAAGCTGAGCCACGCCCCGAATACAAAGGATATTATATAGATTTTTGATCCTAAAGTCAAGTCTTTTCGTATTTTACCTGACAGATTCTTCAAATAAAGTTTTCTGCAATCAAAAAGGCAGTCATAAAAACTGCCTTTTTGGGTCTAACCATTTACTAAAACTTAAGCTTCTTCAGCCACTTCTTCAGCAATAGAGTCCTTTTCTTTTTGTTTTGCCAGATGTGCGGTATAACGTTTTGTTTCGGCTACAATAACTCCAGTAAGGCCCAGAAGCGCGATCAAATTAGGAATAGCCATCAAACCGTTAACTATATCTGCTAAAACCCAGATTGCTTCCAGTTTCAAGAATGCACCGCAGGCAATCAGGCAAATAAAAATAATACGGTACGGTAAAATTGCTTTAACACCCAGCAAATATTCGATGCAGCGTTCACCATAGTAATTCCAGCCTAAGATCGTAGTAAAGGCAAACAGTACCAGGCCAACCATCAACAGATATTTACCCCACACCGGGAAGCCCATCGTAAAGGCGGCCTGAGTCAAAGCTGCACCATTCAAATCACCAGTCCAGACATTAGTAACAACCAGCGTCAACCCAGTCAGTGTACAAATAATAATCGTATCAATAAAAGTACCGGTCATAGAAATCAGCCCCTGTTCGGCGGGCCATTTTGTTTTAGCAGCAGCAGCAACGATCGGGGCACTGCCAAGACCGGATTCGTTAGAGAAAACACCACGGGCAATACCATTACGCATTGCCATCATAACAGTTGCGCCCAAAAAGCCGCCAGCGGCAGCCGTAGGACTAAAAGCATTAGTAAGCACTGTAGAAATAGCTGCAGGCACCTGATCGGCAAATGTAAGTAAAATACCTACGGTAGTAACGACATATAACAAGGCCATAAAAGGAACGATTTTACCTGCTACGCTGGCGATAGATTTAAGACCGCCAATAGTAACGACAGCAACCAGCACAGTCAGCGCAATCGCAGTATAAATAACAGGAATGCCAACAGACAACTGCGTGATCTCAACTATAGCGTTGACCTGAGCAAAAGTACCGATACCAAAATAAGCGCACAACACACCGGACACGGCAAAGAAAACAGCCAGCGGTTTATAAGATTTACCTAAACCGTTTTCAATATAATACATAGGTCCGCCGGCAATATTGCCATTAGCGTCAACTGTACGGTATTTTACCGCCAAAAGACCTTCGGCATATTTGGTAGCCATACCAAAAAATGCCGCCAGCCACATCCAGAACAAGGCACCGGGACCACCTGCTTTGATAGCAGTAGCAACACCGACTATATTACCTGTACCGACAGTAGCTGCCAAAGCTGTACACAATGCTTTAAAACTGTTGACGTCGCCGTCACCATCATTTTTAGCCGAAAAAATCAATTTTAAAGCCATTGGCAGTTTAAGCACCTGCAATAAATTCAAACGCAGGGTCAACCAGATACCGGTACCAACCAATAATACCAATAACGGCGGTCCCCACACAAAACTGTCGATCTCATTCAAAAGCTCCAACATAAAATTCTCCCTCTTCCCCTTATGTGAAATGAAAAACTAAAAGCCCACCGGAATAACGACAACTCCGGTGGGCAAAAAAACGATATAAGTACTCCCCTGCCTAAAAGGCAGCGGAACTACTGCTATTGCTCTGTCCATTGGCCTGAGAGATAAGAACATCAACGATATTCGTGCACCTTCGGCGCCCATTCAAGGGACTCTCCAGAGTTGTGTCCGCATACGGTTCCGCCTGATTTCCAGGCACCTGAGAGTTTAGCTCCTTCGGTAGACGCATCGTCTTCTCCCATATGTTTCATCCACGCATTATTCACTTGTGATGTTAGTTATTATAGCAGATAGTTTAAAAAAAGCAAGTACTTTTGTATTGTATACATGTATTCAATTGACCAAAGTATCGAAATAGCCTGCCTCTATCAGCTTAGCCAAAGCCAGCTCGCCGCCCTGCGGTTTAAAATCAGCTGATAAAACAGGTGCCGCCAGCCCTTCTGCACCAAGCGACATGCCGACAGCACGGGTATTATAGCCTCCGGCGACTGCTTCCACAAAATGGGGCAGACAGAACCCGCCCAAAACGCCCGCGATCAGCAGAACTACGAATACTTTGAGACAACGATCACTCAATTTACCGTATGTCATACTGTATCACCGTCCTTTACTATCTTCATTATACAAAAATATTCACTTCTGTGAACATTTTGAAAACTACAATACTGCTTTCATTATCTACAAAATTATTTTTTCTGTGGTTTACTTGTGTCTTACAGTTTTAAAGCTAAAATAATCTGCTAAGATAAATAAAAAGGAGGTATACTATGAAAAATCCTAACGGTTACGGGGGCATCAGCAAACTGCCCGGCAACCGCCGCAAACCCTATCGTGTACGACTGACAGCAGGCTGGCAGTATCAAACAGATGGCAAACCACTGCAAAAATATCACACACTTGGTTACTATACCAGCAGACGCGCTGCCCTAATCGCACTTGCCGACTACAACAAACGCCCTTACGACTTAAATCTGCAGCATATCACTTTAGGCGAGCTTTACAACCAGTGGTATGACAAACATACCGTCCGTCTTTCACGTTCCTCACGCTGCAGTTTTACGGCAGCCTGGAAAAAATGTACTGATATTGCCAACGAACCAATCAAAAAAGTAAAAAAAGCACAAATGCAGGCAGTCCTGGATAATAATCAGCACCTTTCCCCCAGTGTGCAAACACGCTTAAAAACTATTTTCAACGGTATTTTTCGCCTCGCACTTGAAAATGATCTTATCAACGTAGACTATTCGCGTTATCTGGAAAAGAACGCTACTGCCAAACAAACATCCCGCAGTATTTTTACTCACAGTGAAATCAAATGTTTATGGAAAAATCTTGAACTGACACTGCCGCTTGCTGACGGCAGCCGCCATCATTACAATGACGTCAGGCTGGTCGATACGGTACTGATCATGCTTTACAGCGGTATACGCATCGGCGAACTGCTGGAAATACAAACGGCACATATCGACCTCAAAAAGCAGATTATTGACCTGCACGGTACTAAAACAAAAGCAGCACACCGTATCCTACCACTGCATAAAGATATCGTGCCGCTTGTCGCCGCCCGTATGCACGGTAAATATCTGATCGAAACAGAAAATGGACAGCCAATAATCTATGATACCTACAAAAAACGTTTTTTTAACCTGTTAATGTCAACATTAAAAATGCAGCATAAGCCCCATGACTGTCGTCATACCTTTATCAGCGGTATGGACTCATGCGGGATCAGCGCCGGCAGCGTTATTTTAAAACGCATAGTTGGTCACGCCAATGCCGATGTCACCGAAAGCTACACTCACAAAAATATCCGGCAGCTTTTAACTGCAATCAACAAACTAAAATATTGATTTGTGTCTTACCAAAGTCTTACAAAACGTTATAAATTTAATAAATAACCCCTGCGTTTAATAAACGCTCAGACTGCTGATACTAACTTAATGGAAATTATTAATCCTCTTGAATTTTACTAAAAAC